>Ga0299915_10001135_pt1 | contig 19661 bp, 15 predicted proteins | sample RVTome_13_FD_200263 | JGI IMG/M metagenome (GOLD analysis project Ga0299915, IMG submission 200263) | Soil microbial communities from uranium-contaminated site in the Upper Colorado River Basin, Wyoming, United States - RVT92D227 (version 2) ... | reverse complement strand
GGTTGCACCCATATAGGTTTGGGGAAAGGATAACAGCTCAAGCGATAATACAGATAATATTACAATGTTTATGGAGGAGGTGAAATACAATGCAGAGACGACTCCTGTTGCCTATACTGTTAAGCGCCATATTCCTAATCATTGCACTACCCAATACAACTAGCACGATTACCACCACGTCCAGTAGAATCGTGATTACCTTCGACGATGTAGGGAAGGAAAACTACGTGTGGGAAAACGCGTACCCCATTCTTCAACAGTACGGTTTCAAAGCAGTTGCCTATTGCACCGTGGGAAGCCTCAATGCAAGCATGAAAACAAACTTGAAAATGCTGGTCACAAAAGGCTGGGAAATCGGTAGCCACAGCATGACCCACCCCCTCGACTTGACACTCTTATCCGGTGACAAACTCTTGTATGAAATCTTGAACAGCAAAATCGGTTTAGAACAAGATCTCGGAACATCCGTCACGAGCTTTGCTTATCCCCACTCAACCACCAACTCCTCAGTCATCAACGTAATCCAACAATACTATCATAACGCGAGAACAAGCAGCTGGTGGGCCTGGCAAAGCAGCGTGTGGAACAACAGCATAAGCTACGAAATACCCAGTATTACAATAGCCAACAGCAACTACGCATACAACATTCCCACCGCGATCAACATGGCCAAAGCCTCAGGGAAAACCGTTGTCTTACTCTTCCATAAAGTCGTATCAGCAGGCGACAGCGCATCAATCACTCCCGGCAACTTCAGTTGGTGCATCCAGCAGATAAGCGAAAGCAAAATACCAGTCGCCAAAATCCAAGAACTCACACCATAACCCACATCCCCCCATTTTCCACTCAGCACACACTCAACATGCATTCAGCTGAAAAACCGCCCACGGAACCATACTCAAACCCCACGGAGACCCCGCACACAACCCCTTGCACGAAAAAAACCTAGGGGGAGGGGGGAGGCCCTGCTTTCCAGCCCAAAACACAACCAAACACCCCAAAACCCATTCGAACACGTCATCCACCCCCTTTTCCACGATAGCAGCCAGAAAGCGCACGCTCGAACGACATACCGGCTCTCAACGACGCCGTGACTTATCTTTCTAGAACAAATTTTCCGCAAATCTTTTATCATAGTCACCTTTCTATCCACATGAAAAGCAATGAAAGTCGGCAAGCTTCCACTTCTAATAATCATAGCCATCCTGCTGGTTTCAATGAGTTCAGTTCCAATTTCCAAAGCAGAAGGCGGCACATACCGCTACTACGACACCTTCATGAAAGCCTTCACAGACCTAGCAAAACAATATCCCACAATGATCAGCTACCGGACCGTAGGGAAAACGGTTGAAAACAGAAGCATCATAATGTTCACGATCGGCAACCCCGACGGCGGAAAAATACTCCTCGACGGCGCAATCCACGGAGAAGAAAGCCTCGGAGGAGAACTACTGTACTCATACGCAAAATGGCTCGTCACAAGCAACGCCCCCCTCGCAAACGAAATCCTCGCTGGCACGTGCACCCTTATTATTCCAGCGCTCGACGCTGACGAGTACAATATCGTAAGAACAAACGCACACCACGTCGACCTCAACAGAAACTTCGCAACCGACTGGCAATACAGTGGAAGCTCTGACCCAAACGATTGGTACTACCATGGACCAAGCCCACTCAGCGAACCAGAATCTCAAGCAATCATAAGAATATTTCAAACCTACAAACCCAAGTTCTACGTCAACGTACATAGAGGAGGCTCGGTGCTCTACGAGAATCACTATGGAAATGGAACATACTACACACTATTGTCGAGAAAAATGACCGAACTCAGCAACTCCTTGAAGGTAACACCATACCCGCACACGACAATGTCTGGTCCGGGCTTCGCCATGACCGATGCCGCCGTTCGAGGGATCACGAGTTATCTCTTTGAAGTCATGGATTGGACTACTGATCTGTCTCTTTCTCAGATTGACTCTATACTTTTACCTAGGTTCATACCAGTCGCGGCTGTCCTCAGCCAAGAATGCGAAAAGCAAGGAGCTCTTGGAACGCGCACGGATATCAATCAAGACGGAATAGTCGACATCTACGACGCTGTGGAACTTGCGGCAGCATGGCTTTCAAGACCAAATAGCCCCAATTGGAATGTTGCCGCGGACATAAATGGTGATGGCGCGGTGGACATACTCGACGCGTTGTTACTTGCGCGCGCGCTGAAATGAATCTGGGTCTTGGTCGTCATACAGCGCATGCGTTGCCTGAAAGGTGCGCTGATCTCTCGCGCGCGCTTGTTCCTCGAATGGACTTATGCCAGTTCCTGAAACTACAGAAATCAGTTGCCACTTGCTGCCTCCGTTTTGTCTTCAGGTTCCAAATCAGAAACGCGAAATCTGGAGTCGACAACTGTTGTACCAGCAAACTTGTCGAAATATCTGATGAATCGTTCGTCCTTTAATTGGGTTCCAACAAGCAGATCGAACGGCAACAATATGAAAATCTTGCCAATGTTTCTTACACCCGCATTGTCGTAGAGGACTTTTTTGCCATCAATCCTGACAACGAAGAGTCCGATGATTCGTTTTCCCAGGCTTTGTCCCGCAAATCCCTCGAGAAGCGTAGAATATATCCAGAAAATGCTCACATAAAGAACAATGTTGACTTCATATCCTACTCCTTGGCTTCCAAGAAAAGTAGATAGAATATTGGTCATGATTGCTGCCATCAGAAAAATAGACGAAACAACTGCAAAATCTATCAGATATGCATAGGTCCGTTTCTTCAAACTAGCGAGTTGGAAGGCAGAGGCTTTTCTCTCCACGTCGGCCTCAATGGCCCAGATTTCCAGGTCTTTAATCAGTCCTACTGCGTGCTGACCCGACCTTGTGAGTCTATACTTGCCAGCCTGCGTTGGTTCAATGAGTCCGCCGAGACTTCGAATATGAAAGCTCAATTTTCCAGTGTCGATATTTAGAGCGACCATCAGATCGGTGAAAGACTGCTCACTCTTTTCGTCAAGAATCAGCAAGATCTCTCTTCTAATCTGGTGAGATAGGATTACTAGTATTCTTGAGACATTCTCTTCATCGACGACCATATCTGCATGAACCTAACTCAATTCTTTTTCAGACCTGCTTCGAAATATCCACTGTGCCGTCCAAGTTAACAGTTTCGCCTGAGTCGAAGAGTGCACGCCTCCTATGGACGTCTACATGACTCTCGGCTTTGCTCTCCATTGACAACGATTTTATGCATGAAATTTCACTGCGGAAATGCGGAATAACGCTCAAAAAGACAGCCTAACTACAGACAAAACTCCTTTGAATGGGGTGCACAAGAGAAAACCGAAAAAACCATTATGTCTCGGACTTTATTAAACCCGAAAACCATGTTGACTAATCTTCACTTCTCCCATCACACACGAAACAGAATCCAAAATGTTTCAATGAATTCCGACGCCAGAATAAGTCTTATTAGTTCCTTTTCGCGACACCACTAGTTAGCAACTCCACCTGAAGGAAGCGTACAAAATGAAACCGACCAAAATTGTCCAGCACACCCTGACCATTGCAATAATAGTCTTTTTTGCACTCTCTTCAATCACGGTGTACAGCGTTAGAGCAACAGATGGAATAAGCGTACCTCCATCGCCCACAATGGTCACCATAGAAGTCGTAGATGGTACTTCCAGCTACTTTCTGACAACATTGACTGACGTCCCATCTGGCTATGACGTAACCAACACAACCTATCTTGGCTGGTGTATCGACGTCGACGCACAAATGAGTCGAAGCCCAGCAACCCACCAAGTAGTGTTATACTCAAGCCTCGATCCGCCAAATGGAACACTCAAAGACCAAAGATGGGACATTGTCAACTACATTCTCAACCACAAACAAGGGACCGCAGACGACATCCAAGCCGCAATGTGGTACTTCATCCACTTTGACAGCGAAACAGAAACGCCGCCAACCAATCAAACCATTGCTTGGGCCATCATCGAGGATGCTCTCGCAAACGGAACAGGTTATATTCCAGCACCAGGCGAAACCGTAGCTGTCATCTGCAATCCAGTCATATTTCTCCCGCTCAACCCCGTGCAAATCAGCATAATCGAAGTAACGGTCCCAGTCATCCCAGAATACCCAACGATAGCCTTTACAATCCTCACACTGACAGCCATATCCATCGGCCTAATCTACGCCAAAAAAACCAGACGCCTGCAACCACGCTTGTAGATCTTCTAGAAATCGAAAGCAACAGAAAGGATTACTGGACTACGCGATCTGGCAACATAGCACCTGCTAAATTGCGAGCAACTAGAACAAGCGGGAAATAGGTCTAATCTTGCCCGTCTTGTCTATTTCAATTTTTTCGACAATATCAAATCTCACCTGCATATCCACGCCAAAGAGCTCCTGAATTTTCAGCCGCGCCTTTTCCAAGCGAGAAAAATCAAAATCTTTTTCGACTGCCAACTGAACCACTAATCTGTCGCTCCCAGTCTGGGTCACTTTGAACTGTCTTATGCCCACATAGTCATCGAAAGGGAAAGGATAGAATCTCGACGGTGGAATTCGCCGACCATTCGTAGCAATCAAAAAATCATTCAGTCGTCCTTCTACGCTCTTTAGCAATGGAAGTTTAACACCACACGAGCATTCTTCATCGATTGGAATAGCAACGTCATCAAGTTTGTACCTGATTAAGGGCATGGCATAGTTAGTCAGCCCCGTGCAGACTACCTCTCCTCGCTCCCCGGCGGCAACATTGTCGCCTTCATGAAGAAACTCCATCACCACGCTGTCGGCGTTAACATGATAGCCTATATGCTTTTTGCATTCCCATGCGAGGAGACTGAACTCCATTGTCCCATAATTGTCAAACGGCTCAACTCCAAATGATTCGCCGATTAGACTTCTAGCTAACCTTGTTAGAATTGCGGCGCCTGTGAAAATCAGTCTCGGCTTTATGTGTTCCCCTCGATCTTTCAAAACACGGGCTATCTCCCCCAGCGACGACGAATAGCCCTTGATGGCTTCAGGGAGATATTGTTTCAGAATCCTAATATGATGCTCAGCGTCTTCAAAGGCTGAGATGTATTTCCTTTTTATCAAGTGGTCCTGTAGATTCTGAAGCCGGGGCTTTTTTGGAAAGTAGTTCGGGTCTCTTATGACAACCATCTTGTCCCAGATTCGTAGGCCGTTTCTCATGTACATTCTAGCCCACAAGTGGCCACTATGATCAACTGTTCTTCTGTCCAAGAGCAGATTTAAGGGCGTGCCTGTCGACCCCGAAGTGCGGGTTTTTGTGCAGGTTTCCAGGTCAATGTTACTGGCAGTCAAATATTCAAGTGGCAATCTCTGTAGTTCAGCCTTGGTCGTGAAAGGGATCTTGCCCAAGTCCTCAAGTGTTCGAATATCATCAGGCTTGATCTTTGCTTGATCAAATTTCCGGTGGTAGAATGGCACATTTTCGTATGAATGTTTCAAAAGTGGCTTGAGCTTCTTCCACTGCAGTTTTCCGAGCTTTGGCCCTTCAAGGAAGAGATTGTTCCACAGATTTGACAGTGTCTCCAGTATATGAAATGCCATTCGGTTTCACGTAGACATTGACTACTTAAACACACGTCATATATAATTCGCGCTTTAGACAAAGAACACAAGAGATATGTTCTATACGAAAGCCTAGCGCGCGCTAAGATTACGGGGACAATGACGCATGACCGTACGTCAATGCGTGATGGATGCGCGCTTGCGAAGTGCAATTGACTATTTGGGTGAACTGCACTTAACAAGAAACCATAAGAAACGCTTCATCACCAGTAACGTCTGGTTGGTGTCAAATTGCGAAAACCGCTTCGCAAGCTATTCGTCCCGCCCATCGGGGTCGTAGAACGGCTTGTAGATTGGAGCATTATCTGGACTGAGAACCGAAAGAAGTCAAAAGCATAGGCGTTGCGACAATAGTCATTGGCTTTCTCTTCCCTTGGAAGTGGTCCGACAAAGCAATTGTAAACAGACCCACAATCGATAATCCAGCCGCAAGAGGATACAAACGGGCAGTAAAATCTCTCCACCATCGAAGCGAACCCTCGACACGCCACCTTTCTTCTGCACTCAAATCTGTACCACTCAATGTCTGCTCACGTGTTAGTATGTTGAGCCCTGCATAAACCCACAGACTTACCCCCATCACAGTGAACACTACTCCAATGACAAAAACGATCTTACCGCTCAACTTATTTCTAGAATTGATCTTAATGGCTTACCACCTTTTTCTCTTCGCTTTTGGTTGAGTAATTCTTTCTCTGTCGTAAAGCTCTATGTAGCCGCACTTGTTGCATACATAGGCAACTGGTTTCGCACCGTATATTCCCCAACATGGAACTCCAATTTCCGATGTTCCTATCTCCAAAGGCTTCTCAAACATCTTTCCTTTGCATTTGGCACATATTCTTGATTTGGTCATGGCTTAACACCTCCATTCTTTTGTTTATGCCATTTCCTTCAGGGTTTTTCTGGGCGCGCGCTACCTGATTCTCTGTACTTCTGTTGAACATCCAGCGTAAGTATTTCACGGTTTCTTGCTGACCATGTTGCGCGCGCTATGCTGCCTGAGATAGAAGATTAGTCTAGCTATGTTTAAGTATAATTAACCGTACACCTTAACAGAGACTTGACAGGTGACAGTGTGTTCACGGTTAGGATAAGGCTCAGGACTTCACTCGTTGTGGCACTTGTAGCTATGTTCCTCATCAGTAGTCTTTCGGTTTTGACCTCAGTCAACGACGTTCGCGCCGCAACGGGGCTTCAGCTAAAATGGGCCGCAAACCTTGGATTAGGAACTTACGTTGGTCCGCTTGCGGCATACCTTATTCCTGGAACCAAAGAAATGCAGATAGTTGTGACGGGCGTATCCCCGGTTGACCATGACTTCCGTAACGGAAGCGTCGCTGTATTGAACGGTTCAGACGGGTCGATAATGTGGAAGGTGGATCCTGGTAATATGCAAGACCACAGCCCCTTCGAGATTGCCGATTTAAACAATGACGGCAATATGGAGATAGTAGTTGCCAACTTGGAAAACACGTTGGTTCTTTATGGCAACAATGGAAGCACATACTGGAAGAACACTGCCGCCCCATCTTACTTCAACTATCCAGTAGTGTTTGACGTCAACGGCGATGGATATCTAGAGGTATTCGTCTGCTCGGGAAGCGCCCCGTACGTGGGAGTAGACTACATAACGGAGCTGTCACATGACGGACAGATACTGGCTCAGACAGAGAGCTGGCACCCGTGCTGGGGGGGTCTTGCGATTGGAGATCCCTACTTCAATGGAACCTTCATACTCGTTCAGGGTGACAGATCAACTTACTACAATCCCGAGAACGATACTTACAAGTACGGTGGCTGGGGAGTGCGAGTGCTTGACCCAAACACTCTTACTACAATCTGGAACGATTCCAGTGTTATCACCAGCAGCAACATCCCGATGCTCGTAGATGTCAACGGAGACAGCGTTCTTGAAGTCGTAGCTACCATGCAAGACACTGGTCTGGCCGTGTATAACGCCCTCAACGGCACCGTGCTGAGCAACGACGGCATCTACAGGAAGGACGGCAATGTCAGCTTGAATTCCCATTCACAACCCACAATCTACTTCGACTCAAAAGGAGAACCTCAACTAATAACCTGCCATGACTCAAACCCCAAAATATGGAACTTGAAGGCCTGGAATTTGACGGCCACGCTCAACGTAACCTGCTTTGAACCTCCAAAAATGGGACGCGTCACTGCTGACCAACAAATGGGCATCATAGTAGTTGATAAATCAAGCACAGTTCATGTCTACAACCAGAACTTCCAAGAAGTAGATAACATAACTTTAGGCTCATCCGACCCTAGCGCTTTCACTCTCGTTCAAGACGTAGACGGTGACGGATACAACGAGCTACTGATGACCAGTCGCAGTGGAACAGTGTACTGCTATGGCACGCCTGCATTAGCACTCAACCCTTCACCGAGGTCCAACGTCGCCTTCTGCAGCGAATACAGGCTCGGAGTCGCCGAATATGTCGAACCGCCAGGTCCAAAAGCACCACAGATACGCGCGCCATCACCAGTAAACGGTGCCATAGACCTGCCAACCAGCCTCTCAACGCTATCCGTCGACTTGTTTGATTACCAAAGAGACCCAATGAATTATTCAGTCACGACGACCCCGAACATAGGGGAGGCAAGCGGGACTAACCTACCCAACGGAAGATACAACGTCTCGATAGCCAACTTATCCTATTCGACAACCTACTCTTGGACCGTAAACGTCACTGATGGCAAGAATTCGAATGCCACAACCTTTTCCTTCACTACCGTTCAGCCACCTCCAGACGTCAACGTCGGATCACTGATTTCCTCTGAGTCGCCACCCGACGAAGCGACAGGCGTAGCAATTTCACTGTCAACATTGTCCTTCGATTTGACGAACTTCCAAGTTAAACCTATGAACTATACCGTCTCTACGACACCCAACATAGGCAGTGGCAGCGGCACTAACGTGATCGACGACAGATACAGCATTCATGTAAGCGGTCTTAGCTATTCGACAACTTACTCGTGGACAGTAAACGTCACGGACGGCGAACTCTGTAATGCAACGGCGTTCACATTCACAACTCAAGCCCCGCAGCTCACGATTGTACAGCAAATTCAGGCTATAAAATACGAAGTCATGACTCTAGTTTCCGATAGGACCTTGAGTGGACGACAAGGAAAGACGTTGACAAATCAACTCGACAACGCCATCGATAACTTCTCGGATGGCAAGTACGGGGAAGCCATAAACCATATTGAAGAATTCATTAACCAAGTCAATCGTCTCGTCAGAGAACATGATCTGACCCAGAATCAAGCCGACAAACTCATCAAACCCGCCGAAGATGCAATCGACCGCATATGCGCGCTCGTGCTTCCAGGCGACCTTAACGGCGACAAGACTGTCAACGTCTATGACTCTCTTTTGCTTGCAGACAAGTTCTACGTGAGCGCGGCTGATCCAGCATGGGAATCCAAATTCGATCTCCAAGAAGACGGGATAATCGACATATTTGACGCATTACTGCTTTCAATGAACTTTGGAAAATCATGGAGATAACAAACCCATTCATGACCTGACCATTTTTGCCGCCTGCGCACGATTCGAACCACAATCCAGGATAGCTTTCTGGTAAATGTGTATTTTTGTGGAACAGGAATTCGGAAACGTTTATTACGACTCACGAAACTGGGATAAGGCTCGGTGGAAAACGTGTCATTGCGGAAGGTAGTCGCAGGAACTGTCATTGCCGCCATAATAATAGTTACAGTAATGATGACTAACGCCCTCTCACTGCTTCAGTCCAGCGCCCCCCTCACTCACAACGGAACCATAGAAACACTAAACGTAAGCGTCTTCCAAGACAGCGCCTGCACACAATCTCTATCAACCTTGAACTGGGGAAAACTGAGACCAGGCACATCAGCCAACAGAACAATCTACGTCAAAAACACGGGCAACGCCGCAGTAACACTGAACATGACGGTCACATCGTGGAACCCGTCTGCCGCAGCATCATGTATCACATTGACCTGGAACCGACAAGGCACTATTCTCTCGCAGGGAAACAGCGTCTCAGCTCTTCTTGTTCTGTCCATATCGGCAAACGTCAACGGCTTCACCGACTTCACCTGCACGACCATCATAGCAGGAAACATCTAGCAACCACAAACAGCCCTCAAGTCAGTACCCTTGCCCCTCACCTTTTTTTCCAATCCCATCATTATCCTATGTCGAACAGTCTTGATGCTTCAACAATCACGCTGAAAACATGAAACCAGCTTGAGCGCCGAACCCATCCCTTTTTCCAAAAACAGGAATAACTCTTAAGTGCACCGCCGAGTCGTGTCAATCAAACAGGCAACATCACTCTCTCAAAACAACAAAAGATGACATACGACATGCTCAAGCTCAAACGACCGTCACCATTCGACATTACCAAAATCAACACCACGCTAGCCCTCGGCCTCAAACCCGCCTTACTAACAATCGCGATAATTGCCTTCTACTATCAAGACTTAACCCTCGTCTTCGGCGACGCCTTGACCAACGAAGCCACAAGCTACATCCTCATAATCCCATTCATCCTCAGCTACCTCATATACCGCAAAAGAAAAATGCTCACCGCCGCCATCACCGACACCATTACAGAAAACCAACCCGAACACACTCGATACTACTCTCTGTTGAGCGGAATTCTGCTATGTATAACCGCCATAATGGTCTACTGGACAGGAAGCTACACCTTCACACCCCTGGAATACCACCTATTCACCTTGCCCATATTCACAGCAGGGTTAGCACTAATACTGTTCAACCCACAAACATTAAGGCAAGCCCTCTTCCCCATAATCTTCCTCATATTCCTCACACCCCCACCGAACGAAATATTCTACGGCCTCGGCTCAGCGCTTAGCGTGTACAGCAGCGAAGCCTCAACCGCCCTCACAAGACTCATCGGGATACCCGCAACACTAACAAGCGAATACGGAACTCCCATAATCCTCATAACACGACCTGACCTGTCAAGCATGAACTTCAGCGTCGACATCGCCTGTTCAGGCATATACAGTCTTCTTGGCTTCCTCGTCTTCGCCACATTCATAGTCTACATCGCACGAGACAAACCATGGAAGAAGACAACGCTCTTCGCATTAGGCTTCCCCCTCATCTACTTCCTCAACATTATACGTATCACAACCATAATCGCCATAGGCTACAATATGGGCGAACAACTCGCTCTCGACATCTTCCACCTCCTCGGCGGATGGGTACTAATCTTCATAGGTACACTGCTACTGCTGGCAATCAGCGAAAAAATACTGAGAATCAACCTGTTCACCAACAAAAACAAGAACACCTGCCCCGACTGCACCTCACCTAACACAACAAGCACAACACGAAACTACTGCGCCAACTGCGGAAGAATTACAAAACACAAACTTTTAGGATTCAATTTGAGAGACTCAGCAAAAATGATCGCAATTCTCAGCGTAATGATACTGCTACTATGGATACAAATGCCCGTTTTCGCCACAACTCACAGCCCTGCACCTGTCCTAGTCCAAACACCCAACGGCGAAATCGGCAATCCACTACTCTTCCCCAACATCACAGGCTATGAACTTTCATTCGCGGACCGTGACACATACTTCGAAGGAATATCTAAACAAGACTATTCTCTCACGTTCTTATACATGCCAACGGACGAAAACAAAACCTGGGTATGGATAGGCCTAGAAATCGCCCCCACAACAAGCAGCCTACACAGATGGGAAATCTGCCTCGTCTCTTGGCCCCAAACACCCAGAGTCGCCCAACTCGACCTAAGAGACACACAGATCCTCGACAACCCACCAGTAATGGCAAGATACTTCGCCTTCCAGAATCTACAAGACAGCCAAACACAACTCGTCCTCTATTGGTATGAAACCAGCATCTTCACAATAAACGGCACAGCACAGCAAAAACAAGTCAAAATCAGCCTAATCACCTTCCCAGAAACACCTGAAAAAGTGTCAAACATTGAAAACGAAATCCTTCCAATAGCAGAAGCGATAGCCAACTACTGGCAACCGACCAAAACATGGGCACTGGTCAGCATGACCATTAGCCAAAACGGCCTAAACCTCGCCCTTGGAACCACCGCTTTCCTAGTCATAACCGTTGCCACATATTTCTTCCAGAGGAAAAGACAACAGAAAACCCGAATGGACGCATACAGAAAACTGGCAATCCGAGACCAACAACTGGTCGAAACAATACGAAAAATCCGGCAAACAACTCCTTCAACCGTTCAAAGAATAAGAGACACATATCAAGAAACCACGAACACTGATCTCACCACTGAACAGGTCGAACAGAAACTCGCCGAACTCAGCAAAATCGGGCTGGTCAAAAACACGATCGCCAACAGCCGAGACGAACCGACCAGAACATGGAAAGCTTAAGACGACTCACCTCAGAGAAAAGACTAAAAACTAAGAAGACAAAATAGGCGTCACAGAAAACCCTAAAATCATAGCTGGAAAACACCTTGAGAATATCTATCAATTCTCCAAAAGCCATCGGTCTCATACTCCTAGTCCTAGGCGCAGCAAGCCTACTTGCAGCCATAGCATATTCATCTTCCATTCCTGCATTGATAGGTCTTGGACTGGTATTTTGGGGAATAATCGTCTCCTATATCCAATCGGATGAGTACGTGAAGAAAACGATCCTCAACTCGACATCAATAACGCTTCTAACAGCACTAGACGAAACACTCCGCACACTCGATTGCAAGGGCAAAGCCATATACCTGCCCCCAAAATACCTCAACGACCCAGAATCTACTAAGGTCTACGTGCCCAAACTGGAAACCGGCACATTGCCTTCACCTGACACAACACAGAAACTCGAAATCCAGCCCACTCAGAAAAGCCCTCAAGGTATTCTGATCACTCCTGCAGGCGCTGAACTAGCAAGACTCTTGGAAACAGAACTGGGAACAAGCCTACTCAGAATAAACCTTGAAGACCTTTTACGACGACTTCCCAAAACGCTTATAGAAGACCTTGAAATCGTGAATGACTGCGAAATCCAACTATTAGCAAAAAAAAGAACTGAACATTCAGAAGAAAGCGATCAGATAAATCAAGGCGATATTTTCGTCAAATTCACCACTACTGTCTACAGAGACACCTGCAAGCGAGCCGCGCGACTGCCTACTATATTTTCAAACATAGGATGTCCGCTGTCAAGCGCTCTTGCAGTCGCATTCTCTAAAGCCACAGGTAATCCCGTAATGATCAAAACACAACAGATAAGCGAAGACGGCGAAACAAACGGAACAGAATATATCGTCATCAAGGAGCCAGTCGCATGACTCCCGCCTTTCCTCTTGGCCCGTGGGATGTCAGCCTGGTCTTGGCTGTGACAGCCATCATTCTACTCACCACATCCGAAATTCTCTCGCCCTACTATGGTCCTGCAAACTTGAAGATCAGTAAGAAGAGATTAAAAGATGCGGCCATGACAACTTCGATATTGTTTCTAGTTACGGTAGCAATCAGGATCGCCACCATGATCTATGGGTTGTCTTAGAGAGGCTCGTGCTACTGAGCGTCAAAGAATCGAGAAAACGCTCAGAAAGAACTCAGACAAACTTGATCTTTTGAGAACGGCACGCGCCCGGGAAGCGTGCGCGCAGAGGATAAATCCAGCTACGTTTAAGTGCGCGAGAATAGGTAGCTTTGAGTTGGAGATTGAACAGGTGACTATGAATTTATGAGATTAAATCGAAGAAGGCGTGGAATTACAGTCGCCTTGGTTTTGATGATAGCGCTTGTGGCAAATAACTTTGCGTTCTTGATGTTTGTCGACAGCGCCCAAGCCGCGTCCGCCCAAGGACTCTATCTCAAGTGGGTAAGGGACGTAGGAGTCAGTACCTTCGTCGGTCCACTTGCAGCGGATCTTATCCCGGAACCTTCTGGCTCTCTTCGAGTGTTGGAAATAGTTGTGACAGGAGTCTCGCAGGTCAACAGCGGCTTCACAAATGGAACGGTAACGGTTTTGAACGGGACCGACGGAAATGTCTTGTGGACCGCGCAGCCGGGTGACATATTGGACCATAGCCCTATCGAGATCGGCGACTTGAACAAGGATGGCATACCAGAGATCGTCGTCTCAAACATGAGGAGCACGTCGGCTCTGTATGGCAACGGCAGCTTGTACTGGAGGAATGACGCCGCTCCGTCCTATGACGTGTACTCCGCGATAGCAGATGTGAACCAGGATGGATATCCCGAAGTTTTCGTTTCTTCTGGCGAGGCCCCATATGTTGGCGTAGACTACATAACGGAACTATCCTATGACGGACAGATACTGCACCAGTCAAACACGAGTTGGCACCCCTGTTGGGGAGGCGTTGCCCTTGGAGATCCCAATTTTGACGGAAACTTCATACTTCTGCAGGGTGACAGGTCAAGCTACTATAACGTTAGTAGTGACCCTTACAAGGGCGGCGGATGGGGGGTTCGAGCCCTTGACGCTAAGACACTTACACCATTATGGAACGACTCTCAGATTATCTGCAGCAGTTACATTCCGATGTTTGCAGACGTCGATGGAGACGGAATGCTTGATGTGGTAGTTGCCTGGCAGGACACGGGCTTGGCCGTCTACAACGCGCTCAACGGCAGTGTTCTGACTTCAGGCGACATTTACAGGAAGACGGCTAACCTTGGACTCAGTTCTCACTCGCAGCCTACAATCTATGACATCGACGGAGACGGCCATCCCGAAATAATCACATGCCACAACTCGAATCCAAAAATCTTCGACCTGTACACTTGGTCACTCGATGCTACTCTCAACATAGTTTCTGCCGAGCCTCCGAAGATGGGGCGGGTCACCGCCGATCCCACTCAAATGAATATTATAGCAGTCGAAGGAAACAGCGTTCACGTCTACAACCAGCAATACCAAGAAGTCGGCAACGCAACCGGTCTGGACTATCCCAACCAGTTCGCACTTGTCGCGGACGTAGATGGTGACGGATACAACGAGCTGATACTGTCGAGTTCCACTGGAAAAATCTACTGCTACGGCACACCTGCACTGCAATCCACCCCTCCACCCCGGTCTAACGTTGCTTTCTACAGCGAGTACCGACGTGGAGTAGCAGAGTTTGTTGAGCCTCCAGGCCCTTCCCCACCGCTGATCGCTGCGCCTTCGCCTGCGGACGGAGCAACCAGTATCCTGCCGACATTGTCGAGTCTGTTCTTCAACTTGACGGATGTTCAAGGAGACCTGATGAACTATACAGTCACAACCAGTCCGAACATCGGTACAGGTGAAGGTACCAACGTGTACAACGGAGTTTTCAATGTTTCTGTAAACGGCCTGCAGAATTCGACGACATATTCCTGGCAGGTGATTGCCACAGACGGCACATATACCAGGGTTTCGACATTCACGTTCACAACAACAGGATCGCTCAACACAGCACCCGATATCAGCGATCCTTCTCCTGCCAACGGCTCCACAGGCGTTCCAGTCACTCTTACTCATCTTTCCTTCACTTTGACCGATGCCCAGAATGACCTGATGAACTACGCGGTTACAACGTCACCCAACGTAGGGACGGGTAGCGACACGAACGTGACTAACAAAATTTGCACGATTTCAGTAGATGGCTTGCAGTACTCAACAGTTTATACGTGGCAGGTCAATGCCACTGACGGCCTGCTCAACAATTCGGCAGTCTTCACCTTCACTACTGAGCCTTCTCCGCCTTTGAACAATCCGCCCGATGTGACTTTACCGGTCCCATCGGATGGCACCGTAGGCGTTTCGCTTGTCCAGTCACATTTGTTCTTTAGTCTGAGTGACGCTGACGACGACTTTATGAACTATACCGTTCTCACGTCTCCAAACATCGGCAGCGGAAGCGGCACAAATGTCGCCGGCGGAGGATACAACGTATCGATCAGCGGATTGTCATATTCTACAACCTACAGTTGGATGGTTTCAGCGACAGATGGAAAAGAATGGAACAACAAAACGTTCTACTTCACAACGGCTGCAGGGTTTGATCTGATTGCCGCGAGCGTCAACGTGCTGGACAACGGATGCAGCATCTACTGCAATGACACTAACGCATACGGCAACGCCTATTTCTGTCCAGTGGAAGTCGTCGTCCAAAACACCGGCATCGATGCCACAGGATCATTCTTCGTGAGACTCGAAGTCTACTGGACGAATGGTTCCCTGCTCGAGGCTTCAGGGGAGATCTTTGTCTCAAGCCTAGGACCAGGAGCAACCACGACCGTCAACTTCACCAGCATTTTCCACCCGACGCACACGGACACATATCGACTTAACGTAACAGTTGACAGCCATAATGATGTCACAGAAGGCGACGAAATGAACAATACGCTTGAGAAGCCGGATATCACGGTAACGGTAGTAGGAGATACGAACGGCGACGGAGTGGTGAACCTATTCGATGCGGGAGCTTTGATTGTGGCTTGGGATGCGACCCAATCCAGTTCAAACTGGAACATGAAGGTCGACATGAACCACGATGGCGCAATCAACATCTTCGACGCCATAGGGCTGAGCATTCATTGGGGACAAACAGCGTAGCGCTCGCGCCGAAAGCAGTGCGCGCTATATATTTCTGTAATCACTTTATATCCTTCCACACAAAATCATAAACTATTGAGGACCGACACGCTTTGACTGAAAAGCATCCAGAACAAATGCTAAAAGAAGCAATTCTCGCAACAACCAGAGAGCACAAACCGAAAACGGCTGACCAACTCGTCAAGGAAATACACGAACAATTTCCATCAATCACGGAGAAAGTAATCGTCGAGGCCATGCTCGAACTCCAGAACGAAGAAAAACTCCAATTCGCACCAAAACATGCGTTGCCTCATAACCTCATACTGTTCCTTAAGACAAACGCAGCTTTGTGGTACTGGGTCACTTTTGCCATTGCTATCGCTGCAGCAGTGTCAGTTTTTGCAATCCCAGAAGGCGCCTATCCCTTCGTGGCTCTTCGTTATGTGCTCGGCTCAGTCTTCATCCTTTGGCTTCCCGGCTACACTTTCATCAAAGCACTCTTCCCGACGGAACTTCCACTCAAGACAAATGACAGAAACCTGGATCTGATTGAACGCGTGGTCCTAAGCTTCGGAATGAGTTTGGCGCTTGTCCCAATAGTGGGGTTACTGCTGAATTACACACCCTGGGGTATTCGTCTTGCTCCGATAACTCTAAGCCTCACCGCCTTAACTTTGACGTTTGCCACGACTGCCGTCGTCAGAGAATATCAATCATCAGTGAAATCAGACAAGCAAACAATCGCAAGCAGTCGGACCTGATTTTTCAGTTGTGCATTTAGTTCTTAACGCGCTGTTCTTGCGCGTGCTCTGCCTTCTCGCGCGCGACGAACTTAGACTTCTAGAAATCTGAGCAACTCCTGAGAACTCGTGTTGTTAATTTTCTTGAAATCCGCAGGATAGTTGACGGAAAACCATCTTTCCACTACAAAAACGGCGATCTTGTTCTGCTTGGCTAGTCTCGGTATTATTTCGGTTTCAGGATGAGTGGGTATGTCAAGCGGAACATTCTTGAATTCTTTCATAGCTTCGGGCAGAAACAAAGTCATGCCAGTGTTGGCGAAGTGATTTTCCGCGAATTCGAGTTCGGGTTTTTCCTGAAATGCTTCGAGTTCAACTAGGTGTCCTTTCCTTTTCGCCAGACCTATTCCGAAGGGGTTCACGGCCTTCCTTGCCATGACCATTATTGCGGACTTGCCTTTCCCCCTTGCCATTTCAGCGTATTCCGTCAGATGCCGGACGTTAATCGGAACCAGATCGTCGGGATTTGACATCAGATATGATTCGTCCGTTTGAATTGTCCCATTTTCTATTCCCAATCTAACGGAACCGGCTCTGCCCAAGGGTTTTGGTTCCACTATCAAAGATATCGGAGTGTGAATTCGACCTCCAAGTTTTTCAAGATATTCCTTAACCATTTCGGCGTGGTGTCTTAACGTGAATGTGTATTCGCGAATCGTAGTGGACTTCATCAGAGGCTGAAGATGGAACCACAATAGTGTATGCTTGCATACAGGAGCCAGCGCCTTAGGCCCATCGAAAATTCCTTTCAGTCTTGTGGATTCCCCACCAGCGTGAATTATGGATTTTGTCACACTCAAGCGCCCACTGATGAAAATTCAGCGGCGAATTTTATATACGCATGAGGAACAGATGTCTATACAGTCTTTCTATAACATAATCAGAGACCAGCTGTCATTCAGCCAATTTGATCTACAATTCAGAAACGTACGCTTTTCTGTTCCTGACCGCGCGCGTGCGCGATTGACTCACAATGAATAGAAATCTCTTCTAGGAGTAGAATACATACACTCTTATATCACATGAACGCTGTTTCTCTTACGAGAAGGGAGACATGAAAAGCCTGCAATTAGCATTGGCTTTGGGCTTCGCAGCACTTTTCGTTAGTAGCGCTTACGCCGTCTGCCCAAGCGGAGAACTTTTGGTCAACCCACACGGTAGCTACTACCCGCTTCCTATTATGCTCTCGAGCCCCGCAATCTTCACCATAGAATCTATAAACTCCACAACCGGCGTCTTTCCAAACATCGTGCTTGTTATGACGAAAGCATCATACGACGGTCTCACGGGACCCGTAACCGTGACCTGGATCGGCACGTCAGGACAAACTAATCAATCGATATTTCCCAAAACGAGTTTCCAAGCCAGCACCACTGGCTATGTGCCTGATCAGACAGTCACACCCTTCGACTCCGGAAGATACATGGTATCAGACCTCAAACAGCGCTTGGGTGTAAACGGCACAAGCCAAGACACGTTGTTTTACAATTTCGGGCCATTCCTAGGCGGAAGCGCCATAGGACGAATCCCCCGAGAATTCACCGTGACCCTACCGTCAACCCACGCCCGAATGCTCGTCCTCGCCATAGCAAGATCAGGCGTGTGCACACCCTTCTTCAACATGCGAGTAGGCCCATGCCGACCAGGATTCATCGTCCCAGAACCAGCTCCAATACTCATGGCAACAGCCTCTATCGCAGCACTCGGATTATTCGCAATCAAACGCAGAAAATAGTGACAAGAAACCGTCAGCCAAAGCAATCCTCTTCAAACTCTTGCCAGTCTACTTGTCAAGCACCCGCGTGCCTCAGACACGCGACGCTTTGAGGCACTCGTAAATTTCACAGAATCCAGCAAGCAATGCTTATATCGCCAGTTTTGACTCAGACCACATTTAAGACAGAGGAAGATTGCCAATATCAACCAACAATCTTCCTATTTCAGACTTGCCAGGTGTGAACAACAAGTGCCGTTGAGGACACTAAAAAAAGAAACGACCGATGCACTATCGTTAGAATGGGTTCTGCACGTCAAAAACTACAAGCTCACTTTGGACAAACTAAGATGCACGGGCTGTCAGATCTGCAGCCTAGCCTGCCCTAAAGAAGCAATCAAAAACACAAAGCACATGAAGACTCCGGGGCAAAAAACTCAGAAACCTAAAGTCGATATAGACCTGGCAAAATGCAACTTCTGCGGAATATGCGACGTCCTATGTCCATACGGAGCAATCAAGCTTACGATCGATGGCAAACACATGCTCTCAGTCGTCGAAAAAGAAAGCTTTCCGTCACTTGTACGCGACATTAGGCCTGACCCAACCAAATTCCCAATCGATCCAAGAACACGCAAAGACGCCTGCCCCCTCGGGCTTATCACAGTATCCTATTCGACAGCAGATGGAAAACCAATCGAAAACCCAACGGAACTCAGTGAACCTGAACGAAGCTGGTACAAGACAACCATTAACATCGATAAAGACCACTGTCCGTGCTGCACCGTATGCGAAGCAAAACTCCCCGACAAGGCGATGCACGTGCGAAAGTTCCTAACGGGAAAACTCACGATCAACACATCCAAATGCCCCGACGGATGCACAGATTGTCTAGACGTCTGCCCAATCACAGGCGCACTTTACCTATCAAACGAAGA
>Ga0299915_10001134_pt1 | contig 19662 bp, 19 predicted proteins | sample RVTome_13_FD_200263 | JGI IMG/M metagenome (GOLD analysis project Ga0299915, IMG submission 200263) | Soil microbial communities from uranium-contaminated site in the Upper Colorado River Basin, Wyoming, United States - RVT92D227 (version 2) ... | reverse complement strand
AGCGTCACGGGGTATTGAAAGAGAATCACTATCAAGCCATTCAAAGTGAGTAATAGACCGTATTGGGCGGTGGAAAAGCCGACCCTATCCACGGCGAAGATGGATAAGGTACTTGCCATTTGCCCCATAACTATGAACAGCAGGAGACTCACCATCGTGAAGTCCAGGAAGGCTCGATCGCCGGCAGGGGGGAGTATGCTACGGACGCCTACCCTTCTACCCGTTCCGTGCGAAGACTCGTGGACAAAGAAAAAGACAATGAGTGAAACGATGGCACAGGTTAGAACCGGAACCCCAAAGAGCCAGCCATAGGGCAAGAAAGTGGCCAAATATCCTCCTATAGCAGGGCCGGCCGCCCAGCCTATATTAGCTCCTATGCGAAGGATTCCATATGCTTCTGTCAGCTTCTCTTTCGCAGTGAAATCTGCCACCATGGCTGAGATTACGGGACGTGTTATGGTGAGTACCGACCGAGCAGCGATGTAGGCAAGTGTTATGGCCCACACCGGCGCCGAAATCCCGATAAGAACAGCCAGTCCTGAATACAAGAATATACTCACAAAAGCAGCTATCAATAGAACCGGGCGCCGACCAAATCTGTCAGAAAGCGCTCCTCCCAGCGCCTGGCTCACGGCTGAGCAAAGCCCGGCAGCCAGGAGGATGATTCCGACCATAGTCATCGAAAGGCCTCTATCCTGATAAAGATATAAGGATAGAAACGGCATGCAGATGGAGAAACCGATTACCGTGAAAAACTGCATGACGGTGACAATCCATATCCCGGGTTCAAATCGGTGAAAGACATTTCGTAATGGGCTTGTAGCTTTTCCTGATAATTCGTTCATGGCCTGCGTAAAACACATGATTATAGCTCTTTTGGGTTCACTTGCCTTCTAGTCTAACTAATAATCCCTTGGCGGCAGGTTCAGGCTATAAAGGGCTTGTTGTTCGTTAACCAATATACAAATCAGTTCCAACCTTTGTTGCCTCATCAAAAGCATTTCATTCGGAGGCTGCGCAAAGCGCACCCCTGCGGCAGCTACGAATGGGAAGTGGTGAGGGTGGGCGCCGACATGGGCATTAAATGCCTCAAATGCCAGCGAAGGGTGCTTTTGGAGAGAAGCATTTTTGAGAGAAGGGTGAAGGAATTCGTCTCCAAAAGTGACTAACTAGCCAGCTTTGCGACAATAAAAACGCCCTTCAATGGTTGGTGTGGTTCGTTGACACAATAGGCTTTTGTTGCCCGAGCTAACAATATGGACACTTGTGCAATTGTAGGCCTAAGCTCAACTGGGAACTAGCGATCAGCTCCGTCGGACACCGAGCTGGACCCAAGAAATTCTTGGTCTCCACAAATCTCATTATTCTTCCCACACAAGTCTAACATTTCCATCAGGTTGAATACTTAAGACTCGACAGCGAATTGACTCGCCCCTGCCTATGGGAAATGTTTTTGGATCGAAGACTTGAGGGTTGGGCATGGTGCTTCGATGGATAAGACCTTTAACACCTTGGTAGTCAACAAAAACGCCATAGCTTTGGAAATTACTAACCACAGCATCTATGTGCTGTCCCGGCTCCAGGTTCACTTGCTGAATCTTCTTCAACTGTTGTCCACGTGCTTCCGCTTGTATTCGTCGTCTCTGCTCCGTGGCCCGAGGCCATGATAGCTGCAATTTGCTTTCACCATTTATACCTTGCACCAATACGTTGTCAATTCGCTCGCCAATTCTAAGCTTGTCACTGTCTTCTATCCACGACAGACTGCCGGGCACACCATAGTAGTAGACCTGCACACCGCTAGTCTTGTCAATTCGGTAAACTTGAACTGAGATTGGATCGCCCGGCTCTAGCCGATCACGTATTGACTGGTAAGGATTATCAATTCGGGTAGACCGTCCGAGTTTCTCTCCCAGTTGCTTTCGAGTGCCGAAAATTGCGGGATCACTGAGATGCAAGGCCCAAGCTCGCTCTATCAGTTGCCAAGCTACATCCCACTGCTGGTAATCTCCCCGTTCCATCATCAACTGGGCTAGGTTCTTGAGCGTTCTTGCCCGATCCTCAGGTACTTCGGCGGCATCAACAGCGATCCAATAGGCATCTTCGGCTTTGTCCCACTGGGCAGCTTTTCTGAATGCAAACCCTCGTGTGCGGAGGTAGTTAGTATTTCCAGGGGATCGCTTGAGTAACCAGTCAACCTGGGAATGTGCCAGATCAAACTCACCAGCGTGAATGGCCGAATGAGCAAGCTGGAAGTGGTATTTGGGTTGCTCAGAGTCTAGCGATACCGCGAGCTTGGCGTGGCCTAGCCCTTCTTCCATCTCATTATGGGCAGTTAGCGTGTAGGCAAGTCGCCAATGTGCGTCGGCGTGCCTTGGCTCTTGCTCCAGTAGCTTGTTTAGTTCCTCAACGCCACGTTTGAAATTGAAGTGATCGATGAGGCGCCCAGCGTATTGATAGTGGCTCTGTGTATCCTGTCGAGCTTTGGCATTGCCAGCTAGCATTGAATGGCGCCAATCTATCAATCGAGCTGTGAGCTTAAGATAGTTTCGATCGTTCGTCTTGAGCTTCGTGGGATTACCTTGGGTTAGCAATTCCGCGGTCACTTCGTCAGCCTCCCTGAGAGCATCCAGGCAGTAGAATAGCAGGCACAGGTAGTCAAGTCGGTACTCCAGATTATCGGGCTGGATTCGGATTATTTCGTCCCAGAGCAGCCTGGCGTCCTCAAACCGCCCCCGCTCTTTTAACATCATGGCATAGGCTTGATATAAGGGGACATGGGTTGGATCAGCCTTTAGCCCCTTCTGGAACTGAGCCTCAGCCTCCTCAAACCGGCCCTGCTCTTTTAACATTATGGCATAGGCTTGATACAAATGTGCATGGGTTGGATCAGCCTTTAGCCCCTTCTGGAACTGAGCCTCAGCCTCCTCAAACCGGCCTTGCTCTTTTAACATTATGGCGTAGGCTTGATACAAATGTGCATGGGTTGGATCACCCTTTAGCCCCTTCTGGAACTGAGCCTCAGCCTCCTCAAACCGGCCCTGCTCTTTTAACATTATGGCGTAGGCTTGATGCGAATGTGCATGGGTTGGATCAGCCTCTACCCCCTTCTGGAACTGAGCCTCAGCCTCCTCAAAGCGGCCCTGCTCTCTTAACATTATGGCATAGGCTTGATGCAAAGGGGCATCAGTTGGATCAGCCTCTACCCCCTTCTGGAACTGAGCCTCAGCCTCCTTAAACCGCCCCTCCTCTTTTAACATTATGGCGTAGGCTTGATACAAATGTACATTCGTTGGATCAGTCTTTAGCCCCTTCTGGAACTGAGCCTCAGCCTCCTTAAACCGCCCCTCCTCTTTTAACATTATGGCGTGGGCCTGGTAGCCGACAGGATTGCCATAAGCCTGCTCTAGCTGAAAAAGCTCTTCTGCTGTTTTGTAGTCTTGTTGGGACTTGCAACAAAGCGCTGCCGCGATTCGGCAACTTGCGCTTGCTTGTGGGTCAAAGGCCGCATCTTTATAGAGTTCCGTGGCTTCTGCCCTAAAATCCAGGCTGAGGCAGATTTCAGCCAGTTGCTTCTTTTCCGACCATGTACGTGCTGCGGTTTGATATTTGCCTTTGAGAAGGAAGAAATCTCGGTGTAGCGACTCAGCAAAGCTAGCCTGACCAGCACGTTGGGCGATTAACCCTTCTTCTAGCAGAGAGTAATATGGATATTGTTCCTTCTGTAGGCTCGGATGTCGCCTTTGTATGTCTTCCCATATGTCACGCAACTTTCTTTGAAATTGGGCTAGGGGGGCAAAGTAAGAGCCGCGATCAAACAAAAAACCAGCTATGCGAACCAGAATCTCCTCTTTTATGATGATGTCCTCACGGTGCCCATGCAGATACTCCCATTCGCTGAAAAAAGAGTTAAAGAAGTTATCGAGGAGGGCAAACTTAGACTCCGGCACTGGTTGTCCTGGTTGATGTCTCCGACAAAAGTCATCAAGAAAAAGGGGGGTGGCAAAGACTTGCTCTAAGTGCTTGCTGTGTATTATCTCGGCGCAGCGTTGTCCTTCTTCTGTGCCGAGGCGGCTCAGTAGATAGGATTCGATATACTCGCCCGAAACCAATTCGATTTCCAATAGTCCGAAATGATCGGGGAGTCGCTCGGTCGCAGGAAGGTCAATGTAAAATGTGTCTCTGGAAGCAACGATAGCAGGTAGCTCTGGGTGATCACTGCACAGCTGCCGTACCCATCCACGTTCCCTGTCGTTCCTTTCTTCCAATCCGTCAACAAGAAGGCAAAAACGCTGCTCTCTTAATCCCCTAGTGATGTCCTCCGCTTTCGCTTGCAGCTTGTAGCTACCCAACACCTGTTGGATAAGCGAGGTGGGGTCCACAGCAACATGGCTGGGCTGAATGAGTATAGGCCAAATCTTCTCATTGTGGTCAACAACAAGCTGTTCGAGCATAGCTGTCTTACCACTGCCCGCCCCTCCTAGTAGCACCCAGTGTGGCTGCTGTTGCAGAGCATCCGACAAAGTATTGAAGCGCCCCCCAACCACCACATCTAGGTTAGTAGCATCCCACTCCAGATGTTTCAGGCCAAGGGGAATGACATAGTATCGCCGCCATGGTCTATAAGATCGAGAACGCAAACTGTGCTCCACCTGCCTCGCATATTGCACCATCACCTGCCCTACACTCTCCAAGCTAGGCATCAAGACGGTCGCTCCTTCTTTCTTCTTGCCTGTCCCAATGTCCCAATATGGATTTTGATCTGAATCTTTTGCAGCCGATGCAAATGCAATTGTGTCTGGAACCCATGGTGTCAAGGGATCGCCACTATACATAAATGGATTGGCAGTCACTCGTATAGTATCAGTTGAGATGCTGCAGCGTGCAAAATAGACACGGTTGGGCCACCGGTCATTTTCGTAGGCTGCCCCTGCTTGAATCACAAGGCATGTTTTGTCCGTTTGGCCACTGGGGTCGGGGATGGGATAGCTATCTGGCTCATCCTTATGTCCTTGGAGCGCTAAGTCAGCGTGCATTGCCAAATAATTTCTAATCCGGCTGTCCTCAAAACTCCTAAAGTAAGAAAGCGGGTGGTGAAACATAACGATTCTCAAAACCGTTCTTCCAACTTCATTTTCCAGTTCCTTCAGTTTTGCAAAGGCCCTCTCAATGCAGCGCATACCCAAGACTAAGCTCCCTTTTTCTTCGATTATTTCTCCTTGTCTGTCTCTGATGGTTCTAGATAACCATGCTGAGTTAAGCCCCATTATGCCTATCGGTAACTCTCTTACCTTGAAGACTTCGCAAAGATAGTAGTTCTGTGCATCAAAGCACCGCCCAGTGTAATCTCGTAAGAATTCACAATATCCTTGAAGGTGCCTAAGGCTTCTCTCAAGCATTCTGTCCTTATCGGCTTTTTCGAAGAAGTCGCGTGATTGCTGCATATTAGTAATGGTTATTTTAGGAGGACGTGTGACGGTCTCGTTGACGTCGTGGTTGCCTGGGACGATAAAGATAGTGCTGTGATTCTTTAGGCCGACAGCCTTCAGAAGATCGTCGAAGAATGGCTTCGCTAACTCATTATATTCAGTCTCTACACCTGTCCAAGCTATATCTCCAGTGCAGACGATGAAATCTGGCCTCCATTCTCCTTCCGCATTTGCTTTTACGATTTCCAGCAACGAGCCAAGCACTTGCTCACGCCCAAATTTATCAGGGTTTCCAAAATGAAGGTCTGAAATGTGAAGATAAGTTATGGTCCCCGCTTGATCTGTCATGAACCTCCCTGCCTATTTCACATCTAGTCGTAAATCCTTCGCCTCAACAGAGTCCATTCTGACATGCCCAATGTAATCTTAATCATATTATTCCACTGCTCTTCAGAACGCAAGCAATCTCTTTGCCGACTCTCTCACCTGGACCATCCAGTACATTGTTATCTGACGTCGAAAAGCTATCAGATTGCCTAGCTTGCTGCAAGGATCGTGAGTGGCACGCTCGTCCAAGTCCAGTACCGCCCACCATGCCACATTTTGAGTGATGGTGACTTATCTTTAAGCTATTGGTACATATCCACCTACGGGATATGTGGGTTAGCACTATGTGGGTAGCCAGGGAGTGGCATAGGTAAACCCTCCATAAACCTCACAAAGTGGGAATCGCCAGCAGCCAATGATAAAGATTGCGGTACTTCATGTCAGGATGGATTTTGAGCCCCACCCCGCCAATGCGTCCAAACTCCTTAACTAGTATTGGCTTGACGGCATCAAAGACCGATGGAGAGAACGAGCTTTCACCTCCCACGAAGGCTGTCGTGCACGATATTACAACATCAGCAAGTTGCAGAAGCCGCATAAATCTAGGCGGGGAAGTTAAAACATTGAGAACAATTCTCTCCGGCTTAACATAGTCGGTTGCGGACCTCAATGTTTCGAGGCAATCCGCTAAGAATTTGTTTTCGGACTCGCGGTCGCCACTTGGCTGTGAGACTATGACCAATCCATTACTCTGTCTAGCAGAAAGCTGATGATGGGCGCGTTCAAGAAATAGTTGAATCAAGTCTGCCTCTGGGCTTCTAGCTCCAGTGGCTGTTTTCGAAGAGGTGTCTTCAATAATAACTATTGCTACAGCACCGCTGTCTTTCGCTACGCTGAGAATGCGAATAAAGAATTCTTGTCTTTTCTCACCTATAAGATTCTGGCGCATCCACAGCTCTCGGCCTGGGGACCACTTAGAAATCTCGTGGGAACCCGAATTCCTCACACATAGCCTCTACTTGCCTCGCTAGGCCTTGCAGAGACTCCTCCATAACATGTATGCCACCAACGCCCAAGAGAGGCCCCATGCCAAGACGACTAGGGTTTTTCTGTGCAGCATCGCCTACAAAGAATACGTCCGTCGTGATTCCCAGTTCGACTAGTTTATTATAGACTATGGCGCCTTGGATAATTGAAGGTCAACTACGGCCTGCCAATTCTAGGGAGACATTTACATATGCGAAGTAAGTAAATTCAGGCCCAGCGATTGTCAGAATCGTTGGGTCGCTTTTCGATGAAGAGTTGGCTTTGTCAGCTCTGTGTGCTAGTTTATATGCTGTTTCATGGCTCGCTGTATCCTCCATATTGATTTGGATGCCTTCTTTGTTTCTGTGGAGCAGGCGCTTAACCCAGAGCTGAAGGGGAAGCCGGTAATCGTCGGCGGAGACTCTGAGCGCCGTGGCGTAGTTGCCTCGACTTCCTATGAAGGGCGACCTTTCGACATCCACGAGTGTGGATGACAATTGAGCTAGTTCTTCTCACATTACTTTCTTAGCAAGAGTGGCAGACACGCGAAAATGTTAGAGTTTGTAATAATCTCGAGGGATCATTTACGACTCACGCAAGGCAATCTCCAGACAGATATACTAAAACAGCTTCGTGCTAATCTCCACTCCATCAAATACCACGTGGACGTACTCGCTCTTGTATCTGCCTGAGTTCCTGACATAGTTCAGGTAATCCCGCATTTCATGAGCAGACATTTTGACATTGTCTGCAAAAACTACACCACCTCTCTCTAACTTGTTTTCAGAAAGCTTGAGATACTCTAAATACTCGTCCTTGGCGGCATCAAGGAAAACCATGTCGAAGTTGTCGTTTATACGAGGTATTACGGTAAGCGCGTTACCAACATGTACTTCAATTTTGTCAGCGAAGCCAGCTTTCTTTATGTTTTCCTCAGCCAGCCTTGCTGACTCTGGATCCATTTCTATGGTGACGACCCTGCCTTCTTGAGGAAGGTTCAAAGCTATGAGAATTGCCGAATATCCAATCAGCGTCCCGACCTCCAAAACGTTTTTCACACTGAATCTTCTGACAGTGTCAACAAGGTACTTTCCCTTTACCGGTCCGATGATGGGCAGGTATCTCCTGTTTGAGAGCCCTTCAATTGTCCTTAAAACGGCATCACTTTCCATTGATGGTCTTACCCTGCTGACTTCACAACCGACATAAATGCTAGATACGGACTTCGGCGGTACTATCCTACAAGAACGTGTATCAAGTAGTCATGAAATCAACATCACGAAAGTTACAGAATTATGACATTTTTGGAAAGAAGAATGTTGTAGTTGGTGTGCCACGGCAAGGCCAGGTAACAAGATGAGTTTCATTTAGAGGTATGTAATTCGCCACTTTGTGCGACCAATTGACAACTGACCGACAAAGACATATCATACCGACGATGGCGACAGGGTGATTCCTGGCAACCAAAATAAACTGATTGATGGTTGCTTTAGTATACAAGTCCTCACAATCTGGCTTTTTCTGGTGGCTCAAACAGGGGACACGTCGGGGATACTGGCTAGAGCAAAACCCAGGTCGGATCGTTTTTGGGAGCCCTACGCGTGACCCAGATCGCGGATGCATGTGCTGCTGCCATCACACACAAGGCAACTAAAGAAGGATGTCGGTTCACATGAATTTTCCGCACCTTTCTCATGATGTTCCGTCCAAACTGAGCGAGGAACAGGTCAAGAAGAGCCTGAGGAACAGCATCTTCGATGGCTCGGCTTATTCCGTAATGCTCGGGCTGACCCAGAACTACATTACGCCATTCGCGCTGACAATGAAAGCAACCACTCAGCAGATTGGCTTGCTCGCCAGCATCCCCCACTTCACCATGGCAGCGGTGCAGTTCGTAGCTCCGGCCCTCTCTGAGAGAATAGGGAGTCGAAAGAGTTTTATACTCCCCATGGTCCTAATGCACGCCTTGATGTGGCTACCCATTCTCCTCATTCCCTATCTGTTCCAGACACACCAGGTCTGGTGGCTGATAGCGTTCATGACCTTGAGTACCGCTTTTGATTCTGCCGTGAACCCCGCGTGGGGAAGTATGATGGCGGATCTGGTGCCGTCCCAGATGCGTGGCCGGTACTTCGGCCTGCGCAACCGTATTACCGCCTTTGTCTCCATGGCACTCAGTTATGCAGCCGGGGGCGTCTTGCAATTGCTCACGGGCGATACCGACCTGGCTTTCACCATCATATTCATCGGGGCAATGGCATCACGGCTGGTCTCGTTCTACTTTCTATCACGGATGTACGAACCATTGAGCCCGGCAACCGAAAAGCGGGGCCACGAAAGCATACTAAAAATGGCACGGGGCCTGCTCTCCACCAACATCGGCATGTTCGTAATGCTCTGCGCCTTGATGAATTTCTCGGCGACCGTCGCCGGACCGTTCTTCTCTCCGTATATGCTAGTCGACCTCCGTATGAGCTACATCGTCTATACTATCTTGAACTCCGTGGCGGGCCTGGCGACTGTCGGTTTTATGACATGGTGGGGCAAACGGATCGACAGGGCGGGGAGTATCAAGGTGCTGAAAATCACTTCCCTTTTTGTGCCATTTGTGCCGATCGGGTGGGCGCTTTACCGCAGCTTATGGTGGCTAGTTATCATGCAGGTATTTTCCGGGTTTGCCTGGGCGGGTTTTCAGCTTGCCAGCGGGGTCTTTATCTTTGATGCGGCTCCCGCGCAAAACAGGACGCGTTACATAGCTCTTTACAATTCTCTGATATACCTTGGCGTCAGTCTAGGGTCTCTGACCGGCGGCATTGTGGCGCCACACCTGCCACCTGTTATGGGCAGTTACTTCCCAACAATCTTCATAGTCTCAGGGGTGGCCCGACTGGCCGTGGCGCTGTTTTTCTTGCGACGCATCAAGGAGGTGCGCAAGGTGCCACAGATTGAAGCCAGTGAATTATTATTCAGCGATTTTCAGCGACCCTGGATAAATCGGGCATACGGATACGTGGCGAACCATTTCCGCCACCGCAAAACGGACTGACGGTCGAATCTGTTGCGCTGTGAGATACCAGGGAGTCTAACAAAGGACGACTTGACAACGCGCCATTTCTTGCCTACTTCTTCAGGCGCTTCGTCCACTGCTTTCGAAACTTGTTGACCTTGGGCGAAATCACCACCTGGCAGTATGATTGGTCCGGATGTCGTGAAAAGTACTCCCGGTGGTAGTCCTCTGCAGGATAGAATTTGTCCAGCGGCACAACTTGCGTCACGATGGGTTTCTTCCACAGGTGAGCTCCATCAAGTTCTCTAATGAGCGCTTCTGCAATGGCTCTCTGCCCGTCATTGTGATAGAAAATGACAGAGCGGTACTGCGTGCCCACATCCTCGCCCTGCCGGTTCAATGTCGTCGGGTCGTGGACGGAGAAGAAAATCTGCAGGATTTCCCGATAGGAAATCTTGCCAGGATTGAAGGTCAACTGAACCGCCTCGGCGTGGCCGGTGGTATTGGTGCAGACTTCCCGGTAGGTCGGATTGACGGTGGTGCCGCCAGTGTAGCCGGAAACCACATCCTCAACCCCATCCACCTCCTTAAAGATCGCTTCCAGACACCAGAAGCAGCCGCCGGCAAGGGTGGCGACTTCTGTTCCGGCCCTCCCGGTCATAGCTTCTTCTCTGGCGCGAATTTCAGCGCAATGCCGTCTATGCAATAGCGTTTGCCAGTGGGCAGCGGTCCATCATCGAAAACGTGACCGAGATGGGCACCGCACCTGGCACAGAGCACTTCCGTCCGCAGCCTTCCCTCACTTCTATCAGGTTGCTGGGCCACGTTGAGTGGCGAGATTGGTTCATAGTAACTTGGCCAACCAGTCCCTGAATTGAACTTGGTTGAACTACGAAAAAGGTCGGTGCCACAGCGGACGCACCGGAAGATACCGGGTTCATGGACCCGGTCGAATGTGCAGGTACCTGGATCTTCAGTTCCCTTCCTGGTGGTGATCTCATACTGCTCTGCGGTCAGTGATTTCTTCCATTCTGCGTCTGTTTTCTCTATCTTCTCGACCGTTACCACCTTCTTCTGCCTGGCATCATAAATCCGGACGGTCGCCATACAATCACCTCCTGCGAACTTCCTCGAGTCATTATAGCACGGTAGGGAAGCTTCACCCGCCAGTCATCTGTGTCTGAAATTATTGACATCGTATGAGCAGTAGTTTATCGTTAATGCAGATATGCAGGCGAAAGATGCGAACCAGCCTCGGGGCATGAGTCGCCCTTTGAGGAGTTCAGTCATTTATTATGGCGACTATTAGGAGGGGCCGATGAACGAAGAAGGCAAGACAATAAAAGTGCCAAACGCCATCAAGAAGATGTTGCTATCGGATGAGCAAGTTATGGCAGTTGTAAAGCAATCGAGGTTGAAGGCAGCCATCACACCCGATTCCATAATAGTTACTAACCAGAGAATAATCCGGTGCTCTCCGTCAGCCCTGGGATTACGCAAGGAGATTGAAGATTATAGATATGAAGATATAGCCAATCTGAAAATCGATAAGGGAATTCTGTTTGCCACCATCACCGCCAAGCGACGGTTCATGAGCCAGGACCTAGTCCTGGACAAGCTCTTGAAAGGCCAGGCGGATTACATTTCCAGGGTCATTCAGGAGAATCTCAGGCGAACGAGTGGCGCCACCACATCCCCGGTCACAGCCAATCAGCAGGCTTCTGTGGCTCCGCCAGAGGACCCTCTGCAGGTCCTGAAGTTGCGCTTTGCCAGAGGAGAGATTACCAAGGAACAATTCGAGGAAATGAAGAGAGCGTTGGAGTAGACCTGGCTGACGCCCTGATTGCCCTCTGTCCTGTCCCTGTAGCTGTGATGAGATAGGGATGGAGCCTGCGTACACTTCACAAATGCCAGAGAGGGGTGCTTTTGGACAAAAGTGTTTTCCAGAGAAGGGTGAAAGAATCTGTTCCCAAAAGTGCCTAACTAAACAGCTTCGCGACAATAAAAAGCACCCTGCGCTATTTTGTTATCTGACTCCGAAAAGATGTCAAATTGCCTAGCTAGCTGCAAAGACCGTGAGTGACACGCTCGTTCAAGTCCAATACCGTCCACCATGTCACGTTTTGAGTTTTCGTGCAACAAAGTGGACAACCTTATCAGGGTGGAAATCACGTCTAGGTATTGACTATCTGTATTCCCATTAACCTGACGCCGTTTTCAGTTATCATAGAGAGTGTCGCCGGCTCGGTGATGAGGCACTGTTTCTCCTTAATTTCTACCGTTTTTGAGTTTACCGTTACCCTTGCCTCCCCACCCAAGACATAGAAGATAACATGAGACGCCATCTCGCAGGTAGGCATCTGCCCGCCCGGCGGCAGCTCGATAATCCTTGTCTTAAATTCCTTGGTCTGGTAGAAGACGTTCTTATCCCTTTGCTCGTAACGGAGTGCCGCTATCTCGTTTAAGTCAAACACCTTCATTTCTCTACCTCCGCTGAAACACCTATTCGCCTTTTGTCAGTCCATTCAATAAGTTTTTCTATAAAAATACCCATAATAGCCACAAAGATTACAGTTAATATGAGTCTGGCCGCCATAAACTTGACCCCCAGGAATTGAAGCTCGACGAGCTCTTGAGGTAACTTAATGCAGGCCCAGGCGGAAAGGAAAATGACTATGTTGGAAATGCTGGCACCTTTACTTCTCAAAGCAACGGCCAGCGGGAAAGCAACGTAGAGAGGCCCGGTCGGCAGCATACCAAAGAATATGGCGAGGAGAATACCCTTTATGCCGGAAGCCTTGCCCATATATTTGACTACCAGTTCCTTGGAGACAAACACGCTGAAGAGCCCCATGATAACCATTACCGCCGGAAGTATCATTATCATTTCAAGGAAATAGTTCCAGGTGGTAGTAGCGGCAGTAGAAACCCTATTCGGGAAAATCCACAAAATAATAGCGGCGACAATCAGTGTAGCGGCAAATAAGACATATCCCCTGATGATCTCCTTGCGCGCCTTCTTTTTATCCGGCATTCTTGCAGCATCCTGTCTCATAGAATCACCCCCATTATCAGCGCTATGGCAATGGCAATGATGAAGCTTAGGCCGTTACGGAGCAATGCCATTTTCTTGCCCAGTTCCTTTATCTCAAGCGGCAGCGTTACCACGCCAATCATCGTCAGTGTCGTGATGAAAGCGGCGACGGAAGCCACTCCTGCTCCACTTTGCAGGAGAGAGCCTGCCAGCGGAAATGAGATGAGTGCCGGGATGTACAGGACAGCACCCAGTGCTGCAATGGCCAATAGCCCGCCGAATCCAGCCTGCTCACCGATAAACCGGGAAATCTGGTCTGGCGGTACGAAAGCTATCAGCAGGCCGATACCTACGATGATGATAAGTACAGTCGGCAGAATCCGGATAAATGATTTCACGGCAACTCCTATGGACTGTTTCGTCTTGCCCCTGTCTTTAACAAGAGCAAAGACGAGGCAGCCGAGAGCCAATAGATTAGTGATGATAGCAGTTGTGCTCATAATAACCTCCCTTTTACAGGTAAACTCATTCGAAACGTGTAATCCGAGTAAACAAGTGTCCGGTTAACTCTTTTGCCATCGCAGTGCCTCCTTCTGCGGGCAAGCGGCAAGGCAGGCCCCGCATGCAAAGCAGTCGGCGTGTAGCTTTCTCCCCGAATAAAAATCAGCCATTGCTCGGGTAGGACAAGCTTTTACACATAACTGGCACTTCTTACACACCTTCCAGTTGATACGCGGGCGCAGCAGGCTAAATTGCTCCACTAGCCAGCTAACGAACCCAAAAGGACAGAGGAACTGGCACCAGGGCCGATAAATAAAAAGGCTGGCAATCAGCAGGAGAGCCGCAAAGATTCCAATTGCCCAGGTAAACTCGATACGGAATATCTGAAAAGGGTTAATCCAACCAATCCAGTCCATTCCGGCAACCAGTAAGCCAAGCAACAACCCGGCGAAGGCGATACCACGTATTGTGTTGGCCAACCAGAAGGGAGGCCTCCATTTTGGGAAAGGTGTGCGATGGAGAAGGTCTTGTAGCAAGCCCAGCTGGCATGCCCAGCCGCAGATAATTTTATTTGAAGCCCAAACGATAGCCAGTAACACGACTAACATCACTGCCCCGGAGAGCGCTGTCGCCTGGCGGGATGCGAGGAGCACGGATGGCTGTGGTCCGGTAATCAGGTGGAGGAGATTACGGAGAAAGTCAACCGGGCTGGGGTCGAGCCATTCAGTGGCGATTTGTCCGAAGAGAAAACCAAAGAACAGGACGCCGCCAATCAGGAAAGCAAGCCTTACCTTCCTGGTCACCCGCTGGCGGCGCAGCAGCAACGTTGCAGCCACCACTACTACGAGCCATGCGAGGGGTTTAGCTATTAAAATCGGAGAGAACCCACCCGGCACTTTGATAACTCCAGCTCAACCTACTATTTTGCCCTTTTCCAATTAACTTATCTCAGTAGTTAACAGACAATATTGGAAGGAGAGGCAACCACCGGCAGCCTCTCCTCCCAATTCTGACTGCGCCTACCCGGCAGCTTTCATCTCGGCAAGGCGTTCTTCTACTGCCTTGGCTTCAGCCTGAATCTCTTTCAGGTAATCTTCCAGCCGGGCAATCCGCTCTTCCTGTGAGGGGAAGTGCCGGTGAAAAGGACGCCCAGGAAATCCGCCGGGCTGACAGCAGCAGCCACCATGACCATGATGCCCGTAAAACTCACCATGTCCACACATATTGTTCACCTCCTTTCTTCCTTCGTTTGTGATTTAGAATATGACTCGTAGGTTTCCAGAAAACGACCTAACCGCTGCCGGGTACTACGAATATGGTCCACCCAGGCGTGCAGGTATTCAATCCCGTCAGGAGTAATTTCATAGACTCGGCGTGCCGGACCACGTCCTTCTACGTCCCAGGATGACCTAACCAGCGCGTCTTGCTCAAACTGGCGTAAGGTACGGTAGAGAAAACCCGGATCAACGCCTCGGGTATCTTCATTCTGGTTTAGCTTATCCAGTAACTCATAGCCATGTGCTGACTTTTCCGAAAGGAGAAACAGCAGCCAGGGTTGAATGAAACCCAGCATCCTGCCAGACGGTGGGCTACAGAAGCCAGGTCCTGTGTCTCCAGTATGATGGTTACACATGCCGCACCTCCAAAAAATAATAACTCATCTATATGTCCTACTCATATATTATAACAAAGTCTTGACTATGTCAACTTGTGTTTCTCGCAGTTGGGGACAAAACGAACAGAAATGTGGGGGGCAGAAAGTCCTTGAAAAACCACTCTGCGACCTTTTGTGGGATAAGGCCGGGTTGCACAGAAGTCAGTTTTGTTGGATAACAATCCGCTAAGCAGTTGGCTTTATCAGCTCTGTGTGTTAGTTTATATAGTGTTTCATGGCTCGTTGTATCTTCCACATAGATTTGGATGCCTTCTTCGTTTCTGTGGAGCAGGCATCTAGGCCGGCGCTGAAGGGGAAGCCGGTAATCGTGGGCGGAGACCCCGAGCACCGCGGCGTGGTTGCCTCGGCTTCTTATGAAGCACGACCTTAGAAGGTCGCACTACAATCGTGCTTCCCATTTGCAGTTGAGATTGCCACGCTTCGCTCGCAATGACGTGAGGAGAGTGACTTCGACTGACAAAGGCGAAGTGACTTAGAACAACGGGGCTTGTTTTGAGCCTGCAATACGAAGTATAATTGACTACCTTCAGCTACGGATAGGAAAGGAGAGATATGCCGCCTTACGCCTTTTTCCAGAAGCAATTCATGCCATTATCCGAAGCCAGAATCGGGGTCCTGACCCATGCCCTCCACTACGGCACCGCGTGCATCGAGGGCATTCGCGGTAACTGGGATAGCAAGCAGAGAAGATTTTGCCTCTTTAGAATCCAGGACCACTATAGGCGAATGCTTGGCGGCTGTCGTATCCTGAAAATAAACCTTCCCTACTCTGTTGATAAGCTTTGCCGATTGAGCGTGGAGCTCGTGAAGAAAAGTGGCTATCAGGAGGACGTGTATATCCGCCCTTTGGCTTACAAAAGCTCCGAAGCTTTAGGGGTCCGTCTTCACAACCTGGAGGATGATTTCCTCATTGTCGTGACCACACTCCCCCCCTACCTCGATGCAGAAAACGGTGTCCGCAGCTGCGTCTCGTCGTGGCGTCGGGTGGATGATACCATGATCCCACCGCGAGGCAAGATCTGCGGCATCTATGTGAATAGCGCCCTGGCCAAAACCGAAGCCTGCGAAAACGGCTTTGATGAGGCAATATTGCTGACTCAAGACGGACATGTTTCGGAGGGCAGTGGCGAGAATATCTTTCTCGTTCTAGAGGGGAAACTGATAACTCCACCTTCATCCGACAACATCCTGATGGGCATCACCAGGGACACAGTCATGAAGTTGGCTAAAAATGAGTTGGGGATAGATACAATTGAGAGGCAGGTTGACAGAAGTGAACTTTATGTGGCTGAAGAATGTTTCTTCACGGGGACGGCAGCCAATGTAGCGCCCATATTGGAAATCGACCGACGGCCGATAGGCACGGGCAAGATCGGCAAGGTGACTGCCAAACTGCAGAAGCTCTTTGCCGAAGTGATGGTGGGAAGGAATACTAAATACCCCGAGTGGTATTACCTCGTTTCCCCTAAACCCGTGAAGGTATAACGGGATTTCTCAAACGGGAGTCACCCCGGGATTTACCTGCAAAGCCTTGAGCAAATAAAGAAGGCGGCAACTCTGCTCGAGGACAACAGTATAGTAATAGGCTTCCTCTAACAACTGGCTGGCAGCAAAAGTCCCATGCCCTTGCACCAAAACCACCCTGTACTCCCCCAATAACCTGGCTATTTCATCGGCAAGTTCCCCCGCCTTGTCCCCTGCCCCTGTACGTAAGATAGGCACCCTGGACAACAAAGCCCGCCCTTCTATATCGGGGGGCACAATCTCTTTCTCTGTGAAGGACAAGGCAACAGCGTAAGGTGGATGAGCATGAACCACTGCCAATGCCGGGGTACTCTTGTAGATGCAGCGATGGACTTCCAGCTCCGTTGAAGCCAGGGGCGTAACCCGATTGTTCTTGTTTATCCCCGTCTCCACCAAGTCCCCCTCCTGAATATAGCCCAAGGCGCTGCCTCGATGGGTGATGACTAGATGCTCCCCAAGTTTGACGCTGAGGTTACCTCCCTGGGGAGAAACCAAACCTTGAGTGAAGAGAGCTTGCCCTACTACTTGGAATTGAGACAGCACCGCACTAAACCAAAATCAAATATCAAGAATTGAAATTACAGCTCAAAGGTCGAAAGGCTTTAACCTATCTTTGAATTCTCCTTTGTCATTTTGCATTTCATAGCTCACAATATACAGACTATCACAGAGCTGACAATTCGTCCTTGCTTTGGCGAAAGCGACTCAATAACTGTCATCGGTTACCGGATAATTACTTCTTATTCAGCTTCTTCATTAAACCAGACTTGAGTCTGGCGCCTTTATTTCTATGGATAATTCCTTTGCTCACTGCCTTATCTATGTTACTTACGGCCAGCATCGCTTTCTGCTTTGCCGATTCTTCCCCGGCATCGGCTGAACTCCTCGCCTTAACTACATTCGTCTTAACACTGCGGCGCACCAAGCGATTCCGTAACCGCTTTCTCTCCGCTGTTCTGGCTACTTTGTTACCTTGCTTACTAGCTGACACTTATTTCCCCCTTTCTTGTTACGTTTACTACGTTCCACACTGAGCGAATTCTGGACATTATCTTGCTGACCTGGGCAGCACTCTTCACCTCCAAGGTAAAATGCAGTGTGACGCTATCATCACGGTGATTGTCCATGTTTACCTCACTGAGGTTTACCCCTTCCTCGGCTATAATAGCACTAATATCCCGAACAAGGCCAACTCGGTCCCAGACATCAACCTGAATCATCACAGGGTAGACTTGCGCCACAGCGCCCCACTCTACTTTGACCAATCTTTCTTTCTCTTCTTCGTGGACAATGTTAGGGCAATCTTTGCGGTGCACAGTGATACCTCGGCCTTGAGTGATATACCCAATAATCTTATCGCCCGGCAAGGGATGACAGCAACTAGCCAACCGTGTAAGCAAGTCACCTACGCCCAAGACGTTAATGCTGACAGGGCTGACCTTCCGCGGAGGCAGAACTTCAAACCCCTCTTCAGTCGGCTCCAATGCTCCGCTCAGTCTAAGCATTATTTGAGAAGAGTTGATGCTGCCACTGCCCAAGGCGGCAAAAAGGTCATCTGCGCTGTCATAGTTAAGCAAGCCCGCCACCTTGTCAACACCGGGCAAATCGACGCCCGACTTCTTAACCTCTTTATCCCAAATCTGTTTGCCAGTTTCAATACATTGACTTCGCTCCTGCTTGGCAAACCATTGCCGTATCTTGCTTCGTGCGTGAGATGTCTTAACGTAGCCAAGCTCGGGATTGAGCCAGTCCAGACTTGGTCCTTTATCTACTTTGCTGGCCATAATCTCCACCACATCGCCATTCTTAAGGGCATAATTTAGGGATTGCAGCCTGCCATTTACCTTTGCACCAATACATCTGTAACCCAAATCCGTATGGATTCGAAAAGCGAAATCCAGAGGGGTGGCACTCCTGGGCAACTCCATTATCTCCCCTTTAGGAGTGTAGACAAACACCCGGTCTACAAGGACATCGGTTTTGATAGATTCCATAAATTCTTCACTATCAACCTCCTCCCTCCAATCACCAATCTGCCGCAGCCAAGCTATCTCATCCTTGAACTTCTCTCCTGCTTTCCCTTCTTTATAAAGCCAGTGAGCAGCTACCCCGAATTCATTCACCCGATGCATGTCATGGGTGCGAATTTGTATTTCCAGGGGTGTTGTGGCCCGACACATTACCGTAGTGTGCAAAGCTTGATAGCCATTATCCTTGGGATTAGCAATGAAATCGTCGAATTCCTCAGGCATAGGACGCCAAAGATTATGGGTCACACCTAACGCCTTGTAGCAATCTGACACCGAGTCCACTAACAAACGCAACGCAAAAAGGTCATGGATATCCCCAAATTTCTTGCCCTGCGCATCATATTTGCTCATCTTTTGGTATATGCCGTAGATATGCTTCGGTCGGCCATAAACCTTGGCTTTGATGCCGACCTTATCCAACTCCTGGCTCAGCATCTGACTGGCTTCGCTTATGAAGCCCTCTCTCTCAGCTCGCTTTCCAGCCACCAGGCGAGCAATCTGATGATATACACGTGGTTTCAAATAGCGAAAGGCTAAATCCTCTAATTGCCATTTCACCTCCCTCATACCCAAACGGTGCGCCAGCGGAGCATATATCTCCAGGGTCTCTTGAGCGATGGCTCGCCGTTTCTCCGCGGGCAAAGCTCCCAGTGTCCGCATATTATGCAACCTATCTGCCAATTTGATAAGAACCACTCTCAGGTCTTCAGCCGTAGCCAGGAGCATCTTCCGCAGGTTGTCCGCCTGAACCTTCGATTTTGCTTCTTCAGTTCGAGCTCTACTGGCAAGCTTGTTCAGCTTCGTAACTCCATCAACAAGTTTGACTACTGGCAAGTCAAATTTGGCTCCTATCTCTTCTAAAGATATACCACAGTCCTCGGGGACATCGTGCAACAGGGCAGCAGCTAATGTTTCAGCATCAAGGTGCAGCTCAGCTAAAATCATAGCTGCACTCAAAGGATGCTCTAAATAAGGCTCTCCTGTTTTGCGCACCTGCCCCTGGTGAGCTTTGGCAGCAAATTCGTAAGCTTCTTTTACCAGAGCTATCTTATCCTCAGGCAGATAGGTGCTAGCCAATTCTATGAGCTTGTTGCCTTCCATCTAATTCA
>Ga0299915_10001133_pt1 | contig 19686 bp, 17 predicted proteins | sample RVTome_13_FD_200263 | JGI IMG/M metagenome (GOLD analysis project Ga0299915, IMG submission 200263) | Soil microbial communities from uranium-contaminated site in the Upper Colorado River Basin, Wyoming, United States - RVT92D227 (version 2) ... | reverse complement strand
TTGAAAGTCAGAATATCAATGGTGTAGCTGTGCACGGGGCTGTTTCTGATAAGAAGGGCACATGTCGTTTTAGTGTTAACGCCGCTCCGGATGACTGTTATGGGCAGGCTATAATTTCCCTCTCCGATCTCACCGTAAGAAACGCTATCTGGTACCTTTCTAATTTTGTCTTTAGAGGCACTGTTAAAATACCTATGTACACCATTGACCATCTCAGGCAGCTATATGGATTCGAACATGTGGACATTGTCGACATAGATGTTCAGGGTGCTGAATACAAAGTAGTTTTGGGGGCTACCGAGAGCATAAAGAATGATTTAATTGATTACTTCTTGATAGGCACTCATAACCATAAATTTAATGATGCATTAAGGCAACTGCTTTCCCCAAAATTTGACTTGATTATTGACATCTATCCCAATTCTCTGGGGATCGTTGATGGTTTTGCTCCTATCAGGTGTCACGATGGTATTCAATTATATAAGCGAAAAAATATGTAGACATCTGGCGTTTATTAAAGCATGAAGACACTTTCCGTCATTGGAATTGGTAAACTGGGGTTGCCTTTAGCTGCATACTATGCATATAGAGGTTACAAAGTCATCGGTGTTGATGTAAATGAGTCAATCGTTGAGGCTATCAACAAGGGAAAGTCCCCAATTTACGAACCTGGTCTGGAAGAACTACTCAAAAACCCGCGCAGACGACTGACAGCCACGACTGATGTCAAGTTCGCTGTGAAGAACTCAGATATAACATTCATCCTGGTGCCAACCCCGAGCGAAAAACATGGAGGCTTTTCGACTAGATATGCAGAAGAAGCTGCCCGCGACATAGGCGCAACCTTAAAGGACAAGGCTGGCTTCCATATTGTAGCCCTAACAAGCACTGTTATGCCGGGGACTACCGAGACGGTAATTAAACCGATTCTGGAAGAGGCGTCCGGTAAAAAGTGCTGTGTTGACTTCGGGCTCTGCTACAATCCTGAATTCATCGCTTTGGGGAGTGTGATCAAAGACCTGTCCTCTCCTGATGCGGTGCTTATCGGAGAGTCTGATAAAAAATCGGGGGACATGTTAGCCGAAGTCTATAAGAAGGTATGCACGAATAACCCACCTGTAGCCAGGATGTCACCTTACAGTGCCGAACTGGCTAAGCTCGCTTTGAACGTATTTGTCACCACTAAGATTAGCCTGGCTAATGCCTTTACTGAAATATGTGAGAAAATACCTGGTGGAGATATAGATGCCGTCACCAGATTTTTAGGCTTGGACTCCAGGATAGGTCCCAAGTACCTCAAGGGAGGGTTAGGGTTCGGAGGGCCGTGCTTTCCTCGTGATAATCTGGCCTTCGTTCGCCTGGCGCAGCAGCTTAATACACAGGCGTGGCTTCAGGATGCCACGCACAAAGTGAATCGGCACCAGAATGAAAGGATAGCCAGGTTAATTCAACAGAAGCTGGGTAATTTTAAGAACAAGACCATCGCGATACTGGGCATAACGTACAAGCCAAACACCGACGTGGTCGAAGCTTCAGCTTCTCTGGAAACAGCCAGGGAACTCCTGAAAAAAGGAGCAAGTCTCAGAATATATGACCCAGCCGGCAATGATAATGCCCGGAGGACACTGGGAAACAAGAACGTTATTTATGCGACTTCTGTAGAAGAATGTCTGGAGGGCACACAGTTATGTGTTCTGGCTACACCCTGGGATGAATTCAAGAGTTTGACCCCGGAAGATTTCATCGCGGGTATGGAAAAGCCCGCGCTCTTAGACTGTTGGAGGTTCTTCGATCGAGGAAAATTTGTTGGAAAGCTAGATTACCTAGCTTTAGGAATAAGTTCTACTATCTAGGTTAATGTCGATATGACGATAAATAAGAAGATAATACAATATTGGGAGAGAAGCACACCGATGAGTTTTGTCCCTGAGAGGCTTAGCTATGAGCAAAAGCGGGAATTCCGTTATTCACTACAGGACTATATGCACGATGCCTTCCGTTTCAATGATTTCACAGGCAAAATGGTTTTAGAGATAGGTTGTGGCGCCGGCATAGATTCTGCCGAGTTCGCTCGGAATGGGGCTTGTGTTGTAAGCACCGACCTGACTCGCACAAGCACTGAGTTGACCCGTGACTTGTTAAAGGAAATTGGTATACCATCCGTCGTAATTCAATCTAATGCGCTGTCGTTGCCTTTTAAGGATAATGTTTTTGACTGTGTCTATTCCTTCGGTGTACTCCATCATTTCCCGGGTATAGAGTCTGCTCTTGAAGAGATTTACAGGATTCTCAAGCCTGGCGGTCAGGTGATGGTGATGTTGTACCATCGGGACAGCCTTCTTTATGCCTATAGCATTATTTTCTGGCGAGGCATAAAGGAAGGGCTATTAAAAGCCATGACACCAGAGGAGCTTGTATCTCGTTATTCCGAAAGAAATGAGGGTTGCCCTTATACCCGTGCCTACACCAAGGATGAAGCCATAACTCTATTCTCATCTAAGTTTAAGAAAGCCACTGCAGAGGTGCACTATAACGTGATTGACCTTCCGGAGCAGAGGAAGGTCAAGGTTGGTGTCCCCGACAAATATGAGCTCGGCTGGCATCTGATAGTCAAAGCGGTCAAGTAGCCAATGCCAAAGACTTCCTCACGTCGTAAACGTAACTTATCAGCAAGGCAAATGAAGATTCTCTACGTCTGTCCTTTTGCTCACTATCCTGGACACTTTAGTTGGGCTGCTACCAGGGAGACCGGCGCTTTAAAGCAAGCTGGGATTGATGTCAGGCTGTTGACATTCTGTGGGGCGATTGATGAGACAGAGATCAAGGTACCACAAATTACTGTACTATCCAGAACAGGGTCTGGGCACTTGGTAAGACAATTATTCGCTATTCTCAGAAAGAACGCGATTACAAGGTGGCTGCTCATGTCATTTGAGACCTTTCTGACACTAACCACCGCTATTAAATTGAAGAAGAGACTCTCAATTGATGTTATCCACCTGAGGGATGGCGAACCGTATTTATTCCTGCCACATATTCTTTGCCTACCGTTTAAAAATTATAAATGGCTGGTATCACTAACAGCCAGCAATATCTATCCTCCTGAAGAGATAAAAAGTTTCAAGTTGCTCGTTTACACCACGGCTGTCAGAGTACTAAATAATAAAATGTGGAGGCCACTGTATAAATTTAGTCTGACGAGGAATCGTTTTCTCTTTGTGGTACAAAATGACAGGGCTCTAAGAGACTATAGTAACTATATGGCAGGTATTTTTAATGGTATAGTGGAGTGCTTGCCGGTAGGCACCAGCACGACAACAGAAATCGTGTCCAAGAAGGAAGCCAGAAGGCATCTAAGTATTCCACTGGACAGGCCAGTGTTCCTAGCATTTGGTGCTTACCATTCAGGTAAGGATTTACAAACTATCTTCCACGCTTTGAAAGACTTACCTGGTGTATACTTTGTTCATGCTGGCAGTCAGGCATTCGGACTCGGGGTAGATCTGGAGGAAGTAGCCAGAGGCTATATCGAGGCTAATAGGATGTCTATTAGAAATTATTATGTGCCTGAGAGTGAGAAGCCCTATTACTTCCTAGCTGCCGATGCTGTAATTCTATCCTATACCAGGCAGTTTTTATCTACATCTAGCTTACTTTGGGAAGCGTCCCGCTTCGGAATTCCTGTTATCGCCAGCGATAACGGACAGCTCAAGGAACTAATGGTGGCTTTCCAGCCGGGTCTGCTCTTTTCTGCTCAGGACCCCGATTCTCTTCGTGAGGCTATCCTTCGTTTTATCAGCCTCAAACCTAAAGAAGTCAAGGTGCTGAAAAATAACTGCCACAGGTTTGCGAAAGAATTTTCTATGGATAAGTGGGCTGGGAAATGTGTCAGTTTTTACGGTAGTCTTCTTAAAGAACCTGAAAATAGGTGATTTGTCGGTTAAAAGAATCAGGCTGATGGTGGCTAAAAAGCGAATTAAGGTTCTCTATGTCTGTCCGTTCGCTCACTATACCGGCCATTTCTCCTGGGCCGCCGTTCATGAAACACAAGCCCTAGTAAAAGCTGGTGCTGAGGTAAACTTACTCACCTTTAGCGGAGTGACTGATGAAGGCGAGGTCAAAGTACCTCAGACTACAGTGCGCAATAAAACGAAGCTCGGTATTCCGATATACCACCTGGCCAATTTTCTGAGGAGATGGAAGGGTATAGGGTTTATTTCTATGTTTCTTGAGGCCTTCCTAACACAGAGCATAGCAATCAGACTTAAACGAGAGAAAGGCTATGATATTATCCACCTGCGAGACGGTGAGCCATTTCTTTTTCTCCCACATCTCCTCAGCCTTACTGTTAAAGATTACAGTTGGGTTGTCTCCATGACAGGCAGTAATTTTATCAATAATCCTTTACCGCCCCGAGCTTTAAAGCAAAACCTTCGTCTATTGCTCTATGCCCTATATATCAGGACTATTAACTGTAACTTGTGGAAGCCGGTCTACCAGAAAAGCTTGAACAAAAATCGTTTCATTTTTCTGGTCCAGAACGAGACAATAAAGCAGCTTTCTGGGCTATATACGAAAAGTGTTTTATCAGGTAGAGTGCTGTGTCTGCCCCTGGGCGTAAACAAGATAGATAAAGTTATTTCCAGGGAAGAAGCCCGGAGATATTTCGATTTCCCGCAGGATGAGCCAATATTCCTCTCATTCGGATTCACACACGCAGGCAAAGACATGGAGACCATATTCTGTGCTTTGAAAGATATACCCGATGCTTTTCTCCTTCACGGTGGTGCCGAGGGGATTGCAGCAGATTCGCCGACATTGATAACCCTCGCCGGGAAATATAACATGCAGGACAGAACGGCAATTAAAGGCTACTACATACGGGAAGAGGAGAAGCCGTACTACTTCTTCGCCGCTGATGCTATTATTCTGTCTTATACCAGGCAGTTTCTATCTACAACGAGTTTGCTGTGGCAAGCGTGTCGATTCGGGCTGCCTGTTATCGCCAGCGACAATGGGCAGCTTAAGGAACTGGTGGGGAAATACCGGCCTGGCTTGCTTTTCCAAGCCCAAGACCCCGATTCGCTACGGCAGGCTGTTATGCGTTTTATCAATTTAAAGCCGAAAGAAATTGAGGCGCTAAAAGATAACTGCCGCAGGTTTGCCCATGAATTTTCCACCGAAAAATGGGCTCAGAAATGCCTCGAGATTTACGAAAAGCTGCTGGCTAATAGAAGTTAGCAGTTTTATATTTCGCACCTTCGTATACGCAGGGACTGGACGTGCTAGAATATAACCAATCAAGCACGTCGAACTGTAGAATATATAGAGTGACAGTATGAGAAGGGTCAAGTCTGCGGGTTTCAAAGTTCTAGGTTGCCTTGCATTAAGGTACCTATTGAAGTGAGTAGCAATTGATACCACCTAACGATTGGGAAGTAAGAAAGTGCCTGGTGGTCTGTTCGGGCTTGTTTCTGGTTGTTCTGGCATTTATTGAACTAGCAAATCTAGGTTTCGACCTACCAGTACTGAGACAGCTAAGCGGACTGTTATTCCTTGCTTTGGTACCTGGCATATTAATCCTCAGAGCTCTTAAAATCCATAATGTGGGCGCAATAGAGAGCCTGCTGTATGCGATAGGATTGAGCATAGCTTTCGTTATGCTAATAGGCGTAATATTAAACTTCGCCCTACCACCTCTAGGCGTTTCTAGTCCTGTCACCCTCTTCCCTTTGATTACCGCCATAACCGTCGCTCTTCTGGTATTAGCCGTCGTGGCTTACAAACGAGATAAATCTTTTATTCCAACGAGCCTTCAGCCCGATGGGGAGAAAAAGAAGATAAAAGTTAGGCTTAGTGCCAGGCTTAATCCTTTTTTGCTGGCTGTCTTATTGCCTCTACTGGCTATACTGGGAGCCAGCCTGATCAATTCGTACCAAAACAACGCGATGATTATGATACTCATTTTCACTGTCACCTTTATTATAGGTCTAGTTGCCTTCAATAAATTCATTCCGCCCAAAATTTATCCCTTCATGATATTTATGATAGCCGTCTCGCTGTTTTATCAGACAACTCTCATATCGAATTATCTGGTGGGTAGCGACATTCATCTGGAGTACTACCTTGCCAAACTGGTATCAGAAAGCGGCTACTGGGATGCTTCTATTGCCAGCGCTGTAAACTCCTGCCTCAGTGTAGTCATGATGGCACCTGTCTATTCACTGATTCTAAATATGGATGTTGTTTGGCTATTTAAGATAATTTATCCTCTCTTCTTCTGTCTGGTACCGCTGGCACTTTTTTATATCTTCCGCTTGCAAATGGGCGCGCGTTATGCTTTTCTTGCTGCTTTTTTCTTTATCTCTCTGCCTATGTTTTCCATGGACATGCCACAGTTAGTCAGGCAGCAAATTTCGGAGCTTTTTTTCGTTCTGGTTATATTGTTGATGGTAGACCGCAAGTTAAAATTGATACAAAGAACTGTTTTGGTTCTTGTCTTCAGTTTTGGTGTTATCGTGTCTTACTATGGTTTAGGTACCGGCTACGTAATCGGATACCTCACCCTCGGCATGATATTGCTTATTATTATTAAGAGCCGGCCTGGTAGAGCCCTATGGCAATGGATAATAGGAAGATCCAATTCTTTGCCCGATGATTTGACTTCTGCTGGAGCTTTCAACAACAAGACCCTTGCCGTTATTATTAGTGTGAGCCTAGTTTTTATGTTCCTGTATTATGGTGTGGTGGCTTCTGGAGCGGGTGCTAGCGGTGTCCGCATTACTACAGGGATTGCGCAAAGCGCAATCCAAGGTGGAGGTACCATCCTGAACTCCGTTACCAAAGAGCCTCTGGTTCAAACTGCCGTTGGGCTGGATTTTCCAATGGCGTCACCCTTGGGCAAGGTATGGCGGGTACTTCAATATCTAGTTGAGTTTTGCCTTATCTTAGGTTTCCTCCGGCTTATTTTCCGACCGGCAACATTAGGCAAATTGAAAGCCGAATACATTTCTCTAATCATTGTTAGTGCCCTGATTTTGCTAGCCATCTTCGTATTACCGTTGTGGTCCGAGACGATAGGTGTTACACGCATCTGGCAAATAACTCTGCTGATTATTTCGCCACTATTCATATTTGGCGGGGAAACAATGATACTCAGTATTGTTAAGATATTCAGAGCATTACGCAAAAGTTCTAAGTCGCTAATAACCAGGCTTGATTATCAATCTTTTACATGGTTTCCTGTAGTCGCCATATTGCTACCATACTTTATATTCAACAGCGGAGCTGTTTTCGAGCTCAGCCGTAGCCGAACAACCAATTTTATCGACATGCCCTATTCAATTGCTCTATCAACTCACCGATTAGATTTGAACACTGTCTTTATCCAGCAGGATTTAGCTGCTGCCGACTGGCTCTGTAAAGTACCTAAGGAAGAAGCTTCGGTTTATGTTGACGATCACAGTGGTAAGCTGTATATAAACCGAATAGACTTTCCCTGCAATACCGCCGGAATAACGTATGACATTCCAAATATTGCATCAACCGGTTATGTCTATTTAAGAGCCTGGAATGTGCACCAAAATGCGTTGACCTTTGCCACTGGTTACGCGACCAGACAAAGCGTTGGCGTCGATGATTTGCCCGGGTTACGGCAGATAATGGGGAGCACCAATAGAATCTATAACAATGGTGGTGCTCAAGTGCTGGGGCTAAGAGAGGGCCATCCTTAGCGTGGCCAGACCAAAAACCAAGCTACCAATTAAGCAGAATCACAAAAACCGACCTAATATTCTTTTTATGGGCGCAGCATTTATGCCGCTCATTTTCTCGATTTCCAAAAGTACAACGATATCCTCATGGTCGAAGCTCCGAGTGAGCACTATAGCTACACCATATATGGCATAATACAAAATAAAAAACAGCAACAGCATCCACCAGTTAATGATCACAAGATGGGCGGTGGCGACCTTAAACAGAAGCGCCAAGACGATAGAAGCTACAACGGGCTTGAGCACGTTTTTACTTATCGGCTGTGCATGGCATAGCGAATGGGCTTTCACGACTGTGACAACCTGGATTAGAATAATAGATACGCCCATAGCAATTGCGGCACCCACGATACCGAGAGGTGGGATTAGTACAACGTTCAAAATCACACTGGTGATAGCGGCCACTAGTGCCGTCCACATTATGAATCTTGATTGACCCATAGCCAACAATATGCTTTGGTTGGGACCGAAAAGATTGCTGATGATGAGGCCAATAGATAAGAGGCGCAGGGCTGGGGCAGCAACTACGTAAGTGGAGCCAAAAAAAAGATTGAGTACCGCCTCGGGAAACAGGCACAATACCAGGAAGAAGGGCAGGGTGAGGGAGATAATCCATTTAGTTGAGATAACAAAACTTCGCCTCAATTCGGCCATCCGGTTATGTGAGCATAAGCCGGTAGCCACAGGAGTATATATTAGCATCATTAAAGCCAGTGGCTCGGAGATAAATTTCGCCAGCGGAGAGGCGGCGTTGTACAAGCCCACTGCCTCCGGTGTTTTGAAATAGCCAAGCAACAAGGTATTAAGCCACAATATTATCGTAGCCAGCACGGCAGTGACTAAAAGGGGCAGGGAGAAAATGAGCAACTCCTTACTGGCCGCCGTATTAGACTGCCAATCGGCGGAAGTTAGCGGTTGGGGTAATTTTTTCCTTGCATATAGCAGCAGGGCAACGAAAGTGATGACTAGTCCCGCTACATAAGTGTAAAATAAAATCGCGAATGACAGATGTAACATAGCCATTACCGACACAAATAGAAGAAATAAAATATTAAACAGAACATACTGAAAATAGGCCTGAGGCTCCATCCTGTCAAAACCGCGGAAGACGGAGACAAGAATATTCGTTAGTGTGAAAAAGGGTATTCCGAACGCGAGTACTTTCAACGCCAGCGCTAAATCAGGGCTATGGAAGATATAGGACGCAATATATTCAGCGCTAAAGAAAAGAGCTATACTAACAATGATGCCGGCTGCGGCAGTTAACTGAAGTGAAACAGACGTCACTCCTGTTACTTTGGCTGTTTCCCCCTTGCCCCGGTAGTATGCTACATATCTGGCAGTTCCATCAGGTAGACCCAGGCTAACCAACGTCGTTGCAAATGTTATTACTACAATAGCCAGCGAGTAGATGCCATAATCAGCCTCCGAACCGTATCTGGCTATGATAAGCCTGGTAACGAATCCAAGTAACAATGCCAGGAATGTGCCCACCAAGGCAATACCAGTCCCGCGGGCTATCTTCCTGAGAGAATCGCTCAAGGGTTCTACCATATCTGCCTTTAGCTCCTCGCTTTACATTATCCGGGTATTACACGTTTCATTCAAACAGCTAACGTGAATTGCCAATAAAATAACCCAGCTTGATATGGGAAGGAAATTAAACGAAAAACCGTACCATGTAGAGCGATTATAAAAGGTTTCACAAATTTGAATTATTTGGTATATTCAAAAATTTTAACTGCCGGAACCATACCTATTCCTGGTTCAGTCACCGAACCTTTGGAGGTATAGACTAATCTGAAATGCTCCACAGCTGGTAAAGGCACCGGGCTCACATTGGCGCGGTTGCTGACTATCCTATGGGTGCCCGATTTCTGACTTGAAATATAGGCTTGAGCCTCTTCATAGCTATCGAAAGATTTGGCTTCTGTAAGCTGCTTGTAAGACTGACCATCGGGACTAAGTTTCTCCTGATAGGAAATCACCGTTGAGCTTTTGGGGCTGACCTGACTGCCGTCAAAATTATAAAGGCGGATAACAAGCGAGCGGTAATATTCGGGATAAAACAGCAGCACCGGCTCAAGCGTCTTGCCTTTGAGCTGATAGTAGACACCATAGAATTTATCCGGGCCAGTACCACTGAGGGTGGCCATAGCATGAAACTTCCCACCGAAAACCGTCGCTATATCGTGGTCGATGATTACATACTTCGAGCCGAACCGGTCTAATATGTCGTTAGCCGAAGCTTCATCTTGAGCGGTGAAAATAGATGCCTCGCCCATGTTGCCCGTACCGGGGTGAGATGTGGGTATTCGATGACTGATACGAGTTATCCAATAGCCATAGTCCCACCAGGCTGTGACACCGTAGGCAGTTTGAGGATAAGCATAGCTTTTACCCGGTGGTGGTTGTTCATAAAACTTGTAGTAATAGTCAGAATCGCCAAATGGCTCCGGGGTATTGTTGCTTAGCCATGACAGAGATTCGTACCAGGCATCGCTGGGAGCAAATGCAGCCTGTTTAGCGGTATTTAGAGCGTTTCCTCTGTCAGGTGAATAGAGACCGAAGTTAGGTAAAAAGACACCGAACAAAACAATTAGAACACCGAGTGACATGGTTACAACTTGCGTAAACGAGAGGGACCCCTCTCTTCTTTTCAGCCTGGCCTTTCTACTGCTTTCTTCAGGTCTATCCGCCGGCTTAATCGCTAATTTTTTAAAACCACTGATATCAAGTACCAGCCAGGAGAGGTAACCGGTAAGCAGGGCTACATTAACCACAAAGTAGTAGGCAAAACGCCGCATGGCTAAAGTGGCGGCTAGTATTACTAGGCTCCAGACCACAAACACCGTTTTTTCAGTTTCACCTCGTTTAATAACTAGATATACCAGTATTATCAGTGAAATAAAGCTGAGGAAAAAACCGGTGGTGAAATTACCCCAGGCCAATAACCAGGAGAAACTGCCACCGGGAAAAAGTAGGGGCTGCATCTCGAGTACAGTCGTTCCTATGGGCCAGAGGAAGATGTTGAAACGTCCCGTCATAGACTGTAGGAGAGACGGATTAGCAATCCGTAAGACCGCAAGCATTACCAGACCCAGCCCAATGATAGCCGCCGGATAGATGATAGGCTTTATGTGGCGACTGGCCATGAAGTAGGAAAGCGCAGCCATAACTATAGGAATGATAAAGGCGATGGCTAGAGAGACTAAAACCATCTTGTCTGGGGAAAGGGGCATGACCGTCAATAAGGTAACCAGAAAAACTATGGTGCTGACGAAGCAAAGGTATTCTGTCGACCTGCCCTTAAGGTGGTCAATAATAAACTGGATAACGAAATAAGAAAAGATTATTAAAACAAACAGCAGCGCTCCTGCCCAGGTAAGAAAGTAAATTCCTAAAAAAGCACCAGCCAGAAGGCTGTATATAAACGGCTTAGTCAAAGTTCGCCACTGTCTATGCCGCAAGTTTCCAATTGTTAACTGGTTGTTTCTGCCTGCCTTCACCGCCAGAATCAGGAACAGCATAGTTGCCGTAGTAAATAGCACTTCCGCAACATGGTAATCAGTGAAACCAAGTATTGTCCTGCCGAGAAACTCGCCGGGGTAGATAGCAATCAGGCCGGCGGCTATCACCCCAGCCCAGCGATTGAATAGTGCCCTTCCGATAAAGTACACCGGAACGGTGGTTAGGGCACCGAGGACCGCAGGGAAATAAACACCCACCACATCTACTAAATGTTGGCTTGGTGAACCTAATCCGAATAGCCAGGCAACTGCAGAAATTAGGAAGGGCCAAAATGTTTGGGAGCTAATCGCCCATCCGCTGGGATAGAGCAAGTAAGGGTCAAAGGCGATAACGTGAGGGAAATTATGGACCAGATTATCCACGATTCGCATGAAAAAATAAGCGTCGACCCCTGTAAACTTGATCCAGTCACCGACAAATACCTTGTCGTAGGGTAGTGCAACTCGAATATACAAGGCAACACCAAAAAATAGTGCCAGTAAAATACCTGCAATCAGTTTCGATTTAAACGCGGTTCTGTTCATTTAATTGCTCTAAGCATAGATTATAAATTCATTAATAAATTATTAAGAGTTATTTCTAAAATCAGCTTCGTTAAAAAATGATAACAGACCACAAGAAGCCTTGCAAGTTAAAGGCATTTGGTTTGTCCTCCGATGTCTGATGTGATAAACTCAAATAGTTTTTCGGGAAAGCGCTTTGAAGATACTCGTTAGCAATGATGATGGTATATACAGTGAAGGGCTCTGGACATTAGTAAGGGAGCTAACGAAAGTAGCCGATATATCTGTGGTTGCTCCTGATAGAGATCAGAGCGGCTCAGGCACTTCGATAACGCTTCATCATCCTTTGAGGATGATTCGCATGAAGTCACCGGTGGATGGCGTGAACTCTTATTCCGTGGAGGGGACTCCTGCAGACAGTGTTATTCTGGCACTCAGGCTAATTTTGAAAGAAGGAGTAGATTTGGTGGTCTCCGGCATCAACGAAGGCCCAAATCTTGGAGATGATGTTTACGTTTCAGGCACGGTTGGTGCTGCTATGCAGGGGTTTTTTTACGGTATCCCAGCTCTCGCTTTTTCCGTAGCTGCTTTTGGGGACCTTCATTTCGATGTGGCCGCTATATTAGCCAGGATAATGGTCAGCGAGCTGGTCGATAAAGGATTGGCCGGCAGAATGTTGTGGAATGTTAATCTGCCTAATCTACCACAAGATAAGCTTGAAGGGATTGAGATTACCCGCCTGGGAGAACGTAAATATGTTGACCGGATAGAGCCGGGGCATGACGGTAAAAGGCAATACCATTGGATCTTACGCGGAAAACCGGAATGGAAATCAGTTTCAGGGACCGATATAGGGGCACTGGAAAAGAATAAGATTTCGATTACTCCGTTATTTTTCGGAAATTCGGATGGCTCCAACCGTGACTTGCTGAGAAAGCTTGCTCCAAGGATTTTTCATAAATTGCTGGAGAACAGCTCTTCTTGAATTAGATAGGAAATAAAGAATTATGACAGAAGTAGCTATTGTCAGCGGCGTCAGAACAGCCATTGGAGCTTTCGGAGGTGCCTTGAAGGATGTCCCCGTAGTGAATCTTGGCGCCCTGGTTATAAGGGAGGCATTGAAACGGGCAGGACTAAGACCTAAAGCTGGAGAAAAGCTATCTGATTGCGCGCCGAAGGCACTAAGGGATACCAGTCCGATTGAACTGGAAAAAACTCACTATGACTGGGATGATTCACTCAGGGAAGTACATGTCGATGAAGTGATTATGGGTAACGTATTACAGGGAGGCCAGGGACAGAATACTGGGAGGCAGGCCGCAATTTTTGGTGGTTTACCTAAAGAGACATATGCTTTTACTGTTAATAAGATTTGTGCTTCGGGACTTAAGGCAATCACCGTGGGAGCGCAGACGATAGCACTAGGTGAGGCTGACGTAGTAATCGCCGGTGGTATGGAAAACATGAGTCTTGCACCGTACGCATTGCCGCGGGCTCGCTGGGGATACAGGATGGATGTTACTGCCAGAGGAGAAGTTATTGACCTGATGGTTTACGATGGATTATGGGAGATATTCTATGGCTATCATATGGGGCTGACTGCCGAGAACATTGCTGCCAAATACAATATTTCAAGGCTAGAACAGGATGAACTGGGACTGTTGAGTCATCAGCGGGCCAGAGCCGCAATAAATCAGGGCTTATTCAGCGAGGAAATTGTACCGGTGAATATTCCTCAGAAGAAGGGGGAGGTTGTAGTTTTCGAGACCGACGAAAGGCCAATGGATACCAGCCTCGAGAAGATGGCAAAACTGCCTCCGGTGTTTAAGAAAGATGGCACTGTAACCGCAGGGAATGCTTCCGGTATTAATGATGCGGCAGCAGCAGTGGTATTGATGAACCGACAGAAAGCCAAGGAATTGAATCTCGCTCCGATGGGTATTATCAAGTCTTATGCCTCAGGTGGTGTTGACCCAGCCTATATGGGATTAGGACCAATACCGGCGGTCAAGAGAGCGCTGGAAAAGGCTGGAATAGGTATTAAAGATTTAGATGTAATCGAGCTGAACGAAGCCTTTGCTTCGCAGGCGATCGCATGTATGAGAGAGCTGGGGTTAAGTACAGATAATACTAACGTGCGTGGTAGCGGAGTCTCCCTGGGGCATCCAATTGGCTGCACCGGCGCTAGGTTGGTAGTGACTATACTACACGAGATGAAAAGGCAAAACTCGCGTCTGGGTCTGGTAACCATGTGCATTGGCGGCGGCCAGGGTATGGCCATGGTTATTGAAAGGTAAGTATGTTAAATTATTCTGAGCAAAGCGATGAGTCTTATCAGTAGAGGGAAATTCGGGAGTCATAATTTTGACGCGGCTTATCATAGTTAGACATGGTCGGACCGAGTGGAATAGGGTGGAAAGATTTCGCGGCAGAGCAGATATCGGACTGGATGAGTTGGGTATGAAGCAGGCTGAAGCTGCGGCTAATCGAATCAGAGAATGGCCGATTTCAACCATTTACTCGAGTCCGCTACGCCGGGCTTTGACCACCGCCGAAATAGTAGCCCGCCCCTTTGCATTAGAAGTCAGGCCGATGTCTAATATCATTGACATAGACTATGGGGTGTGGCAGGGGCTATCTATAGAAGAAGCTGTTGCCAAGGACGGTCGCCTTTATTCGCAATGGATGGATAGTCCACGTGAAGTGAAATTTCCGGGAGGCGAGAGCTTTGCTCAGGTCAGAGAAAGAGTAGATTCAACAGTCAGTGACTTGATACAAAAGCATCTAAAGGAGACAGTCGTTTTAGTGTCACATAAGGTGATTTGCCAGATTCTTATTCTCAGTTTGATGGGCTTAGATAGTTCACATTTCTGGCAAATAACTCAGGATGTCTGCGCTATGAATCTATTTGAGGTAAGAGGTGGTATACCTTCAGCTTTATTTATCAACGACACCTGTCATTTAGAAGGTCTAAATTAAATTCTTGTGGGGTTGGATATGGCAGAATTAAAAGTTGGCATCATTAATGTTACCGGCTATGCCGGCGTAGAACTGGCCAGGTTATTGTATAAGCACCCGAGGGTGAAGCTTGTCTCGGTTACAGGCCGAAGTGCTGCTGGGCAGAAGCTAGCGGATGTGTTTCCACATCTAGCGGAAATAGATATGACTATTACCGCAGAGCTGGGCGAAATCGACCTCGCATTTTCAGCGATGCCACATAAGTCGAGTGCCGAAGTCATACTACCGTTAGTTGAGCGTGGTATCAAGGTAATCGACGTCAGCGCCGACTTCAGACTCAAAGATGCCGGTGAATACCCAAAGTGGTACGATTTCGCACATCCAGCACCGAAACTGCTGCATAAAGCGGTTTATGGTCTGCCTGAAATTCATCGCGCTGAAATAGCGAAAGCCAGTTTAGTGGCTAATCCTGGATGCTATCCTACAGGAGCCTTGCTGGCCTTAGCGCCGGCAGTCAAAGAAGGGCTTATCCATTCGGACATTATTATCGATAGCAAGTCAGGCGTTTCCGGAGCTGGCAGGACTGTAAGTCTCTCAACACATTACACTGAGGCTGTAGATAATGTCCGGGCATATTCGGTGCATGGGCATCGCCATCTACCGGAAATCGTACAGGAACTTGGGGCGCTAGCTGGCTTAGTTCCTTCGGTGACATTTGTACCTCATCTGGTGCCCATGTCACGAGGCATTTTAAGTTCATGCTACGCCACATTAAAAGAGGGTATGTCAGGGAAGGAAGGAAAGCTGACCGACCTGTATCGCAATTACTACAAAGGAGAACCGTTTGTCAGGGTAGTGGAGAAGCCACCTGAGACAAAGCAGACCTGGGGGAGCAATCTATGCCTCGTTTATCCTACTATTGATGCCAGGAGCGGTAAGTTCATAGTCGTTAGTTGCATAGACAATCTGGTGAAGGGCGCTGCTGGACAGGCTATACAGAATATGAATATAATGCTTGGTTTTTCTGAGACTGATGGGCTTGAAGCCCTTCCTGTCTATCCTTAATAAAGTTGCCCCCATCGTCTAGGGGACTAGGACGTCAGCCTTTCAAGCTGAAAACAGGGATTCGAATTCCCTTGGGGGCACCAAGTTTTTTAACCTAGCCGAGCTACACATACCTCTCCGCCCTCTATAACAACGGTCATAGTCCTACGGCAATTAGGGCAGGTAAGTGGCCCGCTATAGTTCATCTTGGATGGCTCCAGCGGGATACCTTTGCCGCAGCCCAAGCAAATTACACCTGCAGGTCGGCTCGAACTGGACTGATGCTGTTTTTTATGCCGGGCTAGTTCTTCGATATTCTCGAATTCAATTCCACAGGTGACACATTTAAAACGCATATCTGCCTCCTTTTAGATCCCTTTGGCTGGGGCGGGAATATTGCTAATCTTCTATAAGGTATATTTAAAAATGAGCTCGACATGGACAAATCCTGGCATTAAAGGTCGAACATAGACCGACCTTTTTTCTTAGGCTCACCTTTTATTTTTCCTAGCTTGCCATCTATTTTATCCAGTCGGGAGTCTACATTCTCTAAGCGTTTGTTTATATCCCTCAGCAGTTTCTTTAATTCCTCAAATTCTTGTTTCTCCATTAACTGCCTCCTCGGTTGTTATAACGGAATGTCAGCTTGGAAGTTTATCTTATTGCTGTGTTGATCAACCTTTGGTAGGTCAGGCCGGTGTTTGTAAACTTATGATCTATAATATTTTGTACAGCTTTTTGGTTGGATAGCTGGGCTAGCTGTTTGTAGGTAAGATTTCTGGATACTGTCTCGTAGTCGAGATAACCGAAGAAATATTTAGACCAGAATGGCGAGACGAACTCATATCCCTTGTAGTTAGCTAGCTCTGCAAGCATTTCTAAAAACTTTGAGTCTAGAGGTTCCCAGAAGCTGTAAACATCTCTACCGAACACATCTTCTTGGGTGGCCATGTTGCCTAAGTCGCCGAGTTCGCTGTCGTATACTTTATACGTCCAGGCTTCGCCAATGATTAGTCGCTTGTTGCTGGAATGTGCGATGTCTGCCATAGTAAGTGCTTGTTCGAGGTAATTCGCCGGATATATATGGATATCGATGTAATCAATGTCAGTATCCCTTGCCAGCGACTTGACATAATCTAAGTCGTTCCAGCTTCCAGCGCCAGCTCCGACGAGCACACCTGAGCGGTCGAGACCGTTCAGGACGTAACGCACAGTCTCCGTGAATTCAGGAACTGTAACTTTAAGACCAGTTGTCATGGCTTCGGTGGAAGGCTCATTAGCCAGAGTCAGATAGTCGGGGTGGATTTCCCTGATAATCCTTTCTGCTATCCGGCGTTTAGTTAGACGATATTCAGCGAAAGTGAGATTTGAAAAAGATATTTGTAAATCAGTGAAAGATGAGTCAATAAACAGATTGCCGATGGCAACGAGTACCTTCATGTTTCTTTTTCTTAGTTCTTGGGCAACCTTTTGGTAATATTCCAGATAACGGTCAGAGTTTGGGGAATCTGGTGCAAGCAGGGGATAGCTAATAGCTATTTTAACTCCCTGTACGCCCAAAGATTGTAGTGCATCCATATAAAATATGGTGCCTCTGTAATTCTCGTCAGCCAATAATCTTTCGCCCTGATTACCATTAGCTGGAAGAAGTTCAGCTCCGAAAGTAATTTGATTCTCAGTTCCGTTTGAGAGTGAATTTAGATATGTATCGAAAGTATCTAATTTATCGGATATTTCTTGGTATAAACGCTGATATTCGGAAGGTACGCTATAAACTATTTCCGGGCTGGTTTCTACTGGTGGCTGTGTTACTGAGGGTTGCGGTGTAGGTACGGCCTGCTTGGCCCTGCAACCGTAACCCATTGCCATTATCACAGCAATACCTACAAGCAGGATGAAATAAAATTTGCTCAATTTTCTAACTCGATTTGAGAGCCGGCATCAGGCTATCTTTTGTATATGTTGTTTATGCTCCTCAAGTACCTTTTCGTATTGAGCACTAAGCTTACTATTTAGATTAAGCCACTCCGCCTGGAACTGGGCTTGAAGCTGTGCTTCAAGAGGCACAGCGTTGCCGGATTGCTTTTGTAGAACTTTACTGGATTCCTGCAGTCTTGCCTCAAAACCCTTTTTGAACTGTGTGTAGGTCTGCTGGCGAGCTTGCTCATAATAATTAAGCAGATTAGTTATTCGGTCAAGGATAGTTTCGAGCTGATTTTTGTTTTCTTTAACTATTCTTAAGCCTATCATGGCACGCTTGGTGACCTGCTGGTCTCGTTCATTTTGGGGAAGAATTATGTTGTGCATAAATATTTCCTGTGCACCTTGAGCTATATATTTCCTCAATCCGGTGCCCTTATATTTGGTCAGTTCGGCATCCAAGTTGAAATCTGTATCCTGAAGGTATTTGGCAGCTAGTTTATTGCCCACAGGAATGCACTCAATCTGTTTTATCTCTTCTTCAGTTATCTTGCCGAGTTTTTCTACTTTTTCCTGAGCCCTTTCCCAGGCGCTTTTCATCTCACCCATAGTACTGCTCCTGTTTAGCCAGAGAACTGCGGTATAAGGAATTATTGTCAACAGACTTTTGATGTTTCATTTACGTAGAGCTCTCCCCATCTGTGCTGGTGAGCTTGTTTAAGCTTTTGAAATCGCGATTGGAAAACGCTGGAAGTCATTGAATCTGTTGTCATAATTACCGCATCTTCGCCGTTGTCGGTGTAATAAGCCCGACGCATGCCGACCTTTTGAAATCCATATTTCTCATATAGTGTCTGGGCCTGTTTATTTGAGATACGTGCTTCCAGTGTCACCACATCGGCATGTAGCTGGGCTGCCATCTCGATTATTTGAACCAGAAGCCGTTCACCTATGCCTTGCCGGCGGCAAGTATTTCGCGTAGCCAGTGTGGTTATATGCGCCTCGGCCACCATAATCCAGAAACCGGCGATACCGACTATGTAATCCTTTGAAATGGATGCCGTGTCTTCGCTAAAAAAACGTTCCTGGTCGAAAAGGTGCAGCAATTTATATAAAAAACCTTTGCTATCGGAACTCTGTGTAGTAATTTCGTTTTCGATCTGTTTAACGATAACAATGTAGCAGGCTAATCGGTTGCGGAGTTCTTGCTTATAAGAAGTATATGACGGCCTGGGCCATTGTGTCGGAAAAGCCTCACGGTCAATCTCAAGTGCCTGAGGTATGTCTTTGTCTTGCATGCCCCGCACAATATATCGCATTAGATGTCGGATATCTTGATTTTGCTAGTTTCAGACTGTTGAATGAGATTTTAGCATATTTTCTTCGGCGATGATAAAAAAACCGCACTATCATTTATCATTCTGCTTGGTTATACTATAGATAATATTCAACTACCAGACATAGGAGGTTGCGATGAAGGGGCAAGTTGTGGCTGAGGTGTCTATAGTTCCAGTTGGCACTGCTGATGCCGGCATCAGCCGGTACGTTGCTGCCAGTCTTGAGGTTTTGGAGTCGAGGAAGGATTTATCTTACCGTCTGACGCCGATGGGTACCGTTATCGAAGGCCCGCTAGATAAAGTACTTGATGTAATTCGTGATATGCACGAAATTCCGTTCAATAAGGGGGCACAGAGAGTGGTTACCAGCATCAAGATTGATGACCGACGTGACAAAACAGCAACCATGATTAGCAAATTGGAATCAGTGCGTAAATTGCGGCCATCTGTTAAAACTTGAAATGGTTGACTTAAGCGTCCAGTTAGCCCCAAACCATCCGAAGGGCCTGCTTCTGGCTAATCCTGTAATGACAGCCTCCGGCACTTTCGGCTATGGAATTGAATATAGCGAGCTAATTGATATACAAAAGCTTGGCGCTATAGTTTGTAAGGGCACAACTA
>Ga0299915_10001132_pt1 | contig 19693 bp, 20 predicted proteins | sample RVTome_13_FD_200263 | JGI IMG/M metagenome (GOLD analysis project Ga0299915, IMG submission 200263) | Soil microbial communities from uranium-contaminated site in the Upper Colorado River Basin, Wyoming, United States - RVT92D227 (version 2) ... | reverse complement strand
TGAATCGCTTGTGAACTTGAGTCATTCAGTCCTCCTGGGCAAAGACTGTAGCTCATATGTTCACTTTTCAGCCTTAAACTGTTCACTTTTCAATTTTCCCCAACACATGGAAACGCCGGGTTGACAGATTTTTATCGTTCTGCTAGGTTAAAACGGCGTTTATTCAGATGAAACCGAGCGGGCGTAGTTCAGTGGTAGAACGTCTGCTTGCCATGCAGAAGGTCGTGGGTTCAAGTCCCATCGCCCGCTCCAGCCGAATCACTGGCATCGACTTATATCGATCATGAGGCGCGGTACCCAAGTGGCTAAGGGAGAGGTCTGCAAAACCTCGATTCGTCGGTTCGAGTCCGACCCGCGCCTCCAGGTGCACATCCGGACGGCCCTACGCTCCAGGGATGCCGGGGCCCGGGCCTGAGTTTCGCGTTGACAGGACGTCAACGATAGACTATATTGAGCCTTACATTTAATAAGAGGGAAAGGAGGTTTTAATGAACATCGTCACGAGAGTCCAAGGCATCCTGCTTTCGCCGTCCAAGGAATGGACAACGATCAAGAGCGAAAAGACATCAGTCCAGAATCTCTTCCTGGGCTATGCCGTCATCTTGGCGGCCATTCCGGCGATTTGCCAGTTCATCGGCTGGGCGGTGTTCTCCCGCTGGGCTACCGGCCGGATGTTGGGATTTGTCATCGTCAGTTACATTCTCACTCTGGCCATGACCTTCGGGGTAGGCTTCGTCATCAACGCCCTGGCCCCCAATTTCGGCTCCAAGCAGAGCCTGGAGCACGCCATGGCTTTGGCCGTATTCAGCATGACTCCCATGTGGGTGGGCGGCATCCTGTATCTCATCCCCGCTTACTTTATCTATGCCTGGATCATGTGGCTTTTCGGCCTCTATGGCCTGTACATCCTCTATCTGGGCTTCGCCGCTCCCATGATGGATACGCCTAAAGACAAGCAGCTGACCTTTTTCATCATCACTCTGATCGTTGTCGGCGTGGGCATCACCCTCGTCCGGGTCATCGCCCAAGCCATCTTCTTCCACTTCAGCTACGGCGTAGTCGGCCTGTAACGAAGTCCAGGGACTCGCTGGGGCGAGCCCGGGATGGATATTTCGAAGGGGAGGATACCTATGTCGCAACACAGATTCCCGGCCTTGAAAACGATCTCCTGGATCCTGAGGATCCTGGCCTGGATCGTAGCGGTTGTGTGTGTCGTCGCTTTCATCTTGTTTATGTTCACCGATCAGTTCCAGCAAGCCCAGTTCCAGGGACCGGCTAAAATCCTGGTGGGCATCGGCATCCTGCTGGCCGGCGCCTTGTACATGCTGCTCCTCTATGCGGCCGCCGAAGGCATTATGGTCATCATCGCCATCGAGGAAAACACACGCAAAGCCGTCGAAAAGTAAAATCCTGAACTGAACTTCTTGGGAGAGGGAGCCAGGGGGTTTCTCTCGTCTGCCTTTAGCACAAGCTATTTGCCATTCGGCCCAAGGCGCGTCGATGCCCAACCGCCGGGGAGTTTGAGGCGTGCGGCGCGTGACTCTTCCTCCGATGATCACACGGTCGGAGATGCCATCATTTCAATCATCGGGCTTGACAAGAGAAATTTATTGTATTAATATTATTAACGAATTATTACTATTTAGTAATAAATTGACACTAAAATGCAGGATTCCCAAGAGATACGGCGACGCCTGACCCGCTTCCGGGACGAGCTCAAGCGAACCGGAGTGAAGGCGACCCATCAGCGCCTGGAGATCTTCCGCGAAGTGATCCGGTCCGGCGAGCACCCCGACGTGGAAATGATCTACCGGGGAGTCCGGCGGAGAATCCCCAGTGTATCGCTGGACACCGTTTATCGGACCCTCTGGCTTTTTCTCCAAAGAGGGATGATCGACACGCTGGGACCGTCTCAGAACCGGGTGCGTTTTGAAGGAAACATCCGTCCCCACCATCATTTTATATGCAGGAAATGCAAGCGGGTGTTCGACTTCACCAGCCGGGTGTTCGATGAGTTGGTCGTACCGAGCGAGGTGAAAGCCTGGGGAAGCGTGGAAAGAACACACGTTGAGTTCAAGGGGTTGTGCGCACCCTGCCGGGAGAAACAAGGGGACCATTCCCCTAAAAATATATTTTGAAGAAGGAGATTCCGATATGACTAAAGACAAAAAGACCCTGACCACGGGTTTCGGCATGCCGGTGGACAACGACCTCAACACCCAGACCGCCGGGCTCAAGGGACCGGCGCTCATCCAGGACGTCCACCTAACCGAGAAGCTGGCCCATTTCGACCGCGAGCGGATTCCCGAGCGCGTGGTGCATGCCAAGGGCGCCGGGGCCCACGGCACTTTCGAGGTCACCCACGACGTCACCAAGTTCACCCGGGCCAAGTTCCTCTCCGAGGTGGGGAAGCGGACGGAGGTCTTCCTGCGGTTCTCAACGGTCGGCGGCGAGAGGGGCTCGGCCGACTCGGAGCGGGACCCCCGCGGGTTCGCCATCAAATTCTATACGGAAGAAGGCAACTACGACATGGTGGGCAACAACACTCCGGTCTTCTTCATCCGCGACCCGCTGAAGTTCCCCGACTTCATCCATACCCAGAAGCGCAACCCTGCCACCAACCTGAAGGACCCGGACATGTTCTGGGATTTTCTGTCCCTGACGCCCGAATCCATCCACCAGGTTACCGTTCTTTTCTCCGACCGGGGCACGCCCCGGACCTTCCGCCACATGAACGGCTACAGCAGCCACACCTACATGTGGTACAACAAAAAGGGCGAGTATGTTTGGGTCCAATACCACTTCAAGACGGAGCAGGGAATCCAGAACTTCACGGGAGAGGAAGCGGGGCGGATGCGCGGCATCGACCCCGACTGCGCCACCCGCGACCTGCAGGAAGCCATCGCCAGGGGAGAGTTCCCCTCCTGGCGGCTCGAGGTCCAGATCATGACCCCGGAGCAGGCCAAGACGTACCGCTTCGACCCCTTCGACATCACCAAGGTCTGGCCGCATGCCGACTTCCCGCCCCTGACTATCGGCCGGATGGTCCTCAACCGCAACCCGGAGAACTACTTTGCCGAGGTGGAGCAGGCGGCCTTCTCGCCGGGCAATTTCGTCCCGGGCATCGGCCCTTCGCCGGACAAGATGCTCCAGGGCCGTCTGTTCAGCTACCATGACACGCACCGCCACCGGCTCGGCCCCAACTACCACCTTCTGCCGGTCAACGCCCCCAAGGCCGCCAGGATGAACAGCTATCAGCGCGACGGCGCCATGCGCTTGGACGACAACGGCGGGGGCGGCCCTAACTACTGGCCCAACAGCTTCGGCGGCCCGGAGCCGGACCCCGAAATGGCACCCCCGGCCATCGACATTGCCGGGATGGCCGCTCGCCACGCCTATGAGCTGGGCGATGTGGACTTCGTCCAGGCGGGCGCTCTTTACCGCAAGGTCATGACCGAAGAGGACCGCGCCCACTTGGTCGGAAACATCGTCGGGCACCTCAAGAATGCCCAGAAGCGGCTCCAGCTCCGCCAAGCCGCCCTGTTCTACAAAGCGGACGCGGAATATGGCGAGCGTGTGGTCAAGGGACTGGGTCTTAACATCGGCGAAATCAAACAGCTCGCCGCCATGTCCCAGGAGGACCGCGTCCGGGCGACTAAGCCCTGAGCGCGGCCCCGGGCCTTGATTTTCTACCCCCTGTCCAACGGATGCAATTTCGACGAGATCAAGCGCCTGCTCATGGCCATGCAAACCTCGGACAAGCACAAGGTGGCCACCCCGGCCGACTGGCGTCCGGGCGACAAGGTCATCATCCCTCCGCCCGGCTCGTGCCGCCAGGCCCAGGAGAGGGTGGGGCGATTTCTTCCATCACTCTGTCGAAAGCCTCCTGGGGGGAGGGGGCCTGGGTGATGGGCCGGCCTATGACCAGAAAATCCGCGCCCAGGCGGATAGCTTCGGCAGGGGTCATGATTCTTTTCTGGTCGTCGGCCGCGGCCCAGGCCGGCCTGATACCCGGCGTCACGATGAGGAATCCGCTCCCTGTTTCTTTCCGGACCACAGTGATTTCCTGAGCCGAGGAGACGACGCCGTCCAGGCCGGCTGCTCGGGCCAGCTTGGCCAACCTCAGCACCTGGGCCGCGACGCCGTCAGCGAAACCGACCTGCCGGAGCTCCTCGTCCTTGAGGCTGGTCAGGACCGTGACGCCCAGAAGCTTGGGCGGAGAGCTGGACTCCTTGGCCGCTATCTCGGCGGCGGCTTCCGCGGCCCTGGCCAGCATCTCCATCCCGCCCGAGGCGTGGAGCGTCATTAAGTGAACGCCGTGCCTGGAGCCGGATTTCACGGCCTGGGCCACGGTGTTGGGGATGTCGTGAAGCTTGAGGTCGAGGAACACCTTCTTGCCGGCGGCTCGTAGCTCGCCCAAGAGGGCCGGTCCCTCGGCGGTAAAGAGCTCCAGCCCGACCTTGAAGATGCGCGCCCCGGGAAGCTTGCGAACAAGGTCCAGGGCTTCGGCTTTATTCTTGACGTCCAGGGCGATGATGATGCGTTCGGCGGGCGAGGGCGCCGGGGCCGCGGTGGTATGACTCATGATCTATCTCCTTGGCGGTTGCCTGGATGTGGAGAAGGCCTGGCGGAGGGCTTCGGCTCCTGCGCGACAGAAAGCATCCCCCTTTCCCTAACCGCGCATTCAAAAAGAGGAGGGGTCCTGTCACGGCTCCTCCCCAGCTGTGCTCGCCAAGCTGCGCGCAGGCGGTATTGCCGGAGACGCCTTCTCCCTTTTTCATTAATCATTAACCCCTCCTTCCCCCCTGGCCAATCAGGGGGGAGATCGTAGGCGTCTCCGGAAAGGCCGGCCCCTCCGCCGTGCCACCCCTTCCCACGATCTGCCGGAATGGAGATGCAGATATTCGTCATGGCCAGACGACCTCCTCGGCAGGGAAGACGGGGCCGTCTTCGCAGACCTTGACCCAGGACTCCTCGCCGTTGCGGCGGATTTTTTTCACGCAGCCCCAGCAGGCGCCGAACCCGCAGCCCATGTGCGACTCGAGGGAAAGTTGGGCCGGGATTCCGGCCGCGACCGCCATCCCGGCGATCATCCGGAGCATGGGCTCCGGGCCGCAGACGTAGATCGCGGTGGCCGGCGCAGCTTTCAGCTCTTTTTCCAGGAGCTCGGTCACCAGCCCCTTGAAACCGAGCGACCCGTCGTCCGTGGAGCAGGCTGGATCGAACCCCGCCGTTTTGAACCTATTCCGAAGCGGTAGGTCCGCGACCGTCCTCCCGCCGTAGAGAACCTTGACCTGCCGGCCCGCAGCCGCCAGCTCTGAGGCCAGGAAAAGGAGCGGGGCGATGCCGCGGCCGCCTCCCGCGGCCAAAGCGGGCGCCACGGCCGTTAGCTCGTTCCCCCCGCCCAGCGTCAAATCGAACCCCTGGCCCAGGGGGCCTAAGATGTCGAGGGTTTCACCCGGTTTTTTTTCGGCGAGAAGCGCCGTTCCCTGGCCGGCGATCTTGAAAAAGAGGCTGAGCGACGCGCCGTCGCGGCCGTGGATGCTGAACGGCCGGCGGAGCAGGGGATGGGTTGTGTACGAGACCTTGACCATGACGAACTGGCCGGGCGAAGCCCGGCGGGCGATCTGAGGGGATTCCACGATAAAAAGGAAATAGGAGCCCCAGGATTCTTTGCTGATGATCCGTGCGGCCGGGTCCACCATCATTTCGGCTTCATTGGCCGATGTAGAACATAACAGAAAGCCCACCCCGGGACAAGTTCCCTCTCTTTTGAGCCGCTGGCCGCCCATTTCTCCCTCGTTGTACCGGGAGAGCTTGAAGTCGTATTTAATGCGCCGGGCCGAGGCCAGCTTGAGCTTGCCGTTGGGGTCGGCCATGTAGAGAGCCAGGCTCAGCGTGGTATCCGAGTTCCTGGTGTCGATCACCCACAGGCAGGGCCTGCCGTTGGACAAGGCGAGTTTCTCGGTCTCGGCCGCTGCGGCCTAAGCGCATGCACAGGCTTGAAATAAGCTTAGCCTGCCTATACAATGATTCCGCCTTAATATTTTTCGGAGGAATTATTCATGCAAGTTTCCCGCCGCGGACGGACCATCCAGGCCTCTCCCATACGGAAATTCAAGCCCCTGGCCGACGCCGCCATGGCCAAGGGGCTGCGCGTTTATTTCATCAACATCGGCGATCCGGATATCCCCACGCCCCAGCCCATTATGGACGCCGTTCACGGGTTCGAGCAGAAGATCTTGAGCTACGGCCCGGCCCAGGGCTTCCTGGAGCTGCGCCAGGCCGTGGCCGCCTACTTCGGCTCCTACAAGATTCCCCTCACCGAAGATAACGTCATCATCACCACCGGCGGCTCGGAGGCTGTTCTGTTCGCTTTCTGCGCCGTGGCCGACCCGGGCGATGAGATCATCGTGGCCGAGCCCTTCTACACCAACTACAACGGCTTTGCCTCGATCGCCGACGTCAAGCTTGTGCCCCTGACCCTCAAGGCCGAGGACGGGTTCCGGCTCCCGCCCGCCTCGGAGTACGAGGCCCGTATCACGCCCCGGACGCGGGCCATCGTGCTGTGCTCGCCCAACAACCCCACCGGCACGGTCTATACCGCCCAGGAGCTGGACCGGGTGGGCGCCCTGGCCAAGAAGCACAACCTGTTCCTGATCGGCGACGAGGTGTACAAGGAATTTGTCTATGACGGGCTGGTCCACAAAAGCATCCTGGAGCTCCCCGGCCTGGAGGACAACGTCATCGTCACCGACAGCATCTCCAAACGATTCAGCTGCTGCGGGGCCAGGATCGGAGCCTTCATCACCCGCAATGGCCGGGTGTTCGACGCCGCGCTGCGCTTCGCCCAGGCCCGGCTCTGCCCGCCTTCCATCGAGCAAAAGGCGGCCCTGGCCGCCTACCGGATGGGCATCGGCTTTTTCGAGCCAATCCGCAAGGAATATGAGCGCCGGCGGAACGTCCTCTTCGAGGGCGTCTCCTCTATTCCCGGAGTCGTCGTCCGCAAGCCGCAGGGCGCTTTCTATATGGTGGCCAAGCTGCCCATCAAGGACGCCGACCACTTCGTCACCTGGATGCTGAGCGAGTTTGAGCTGGACGGCCAGACGGTTATGGTTGCGCCCGGCCCGGGCTTCTACTCCACACCGGGCAAGGGCCTCGACGAGGTCCGGATGGCCTACGTCCTCAAGGAAGAGGACCTGGTCAAGGCCATCCGCGTCTTCCGCGCCGGCTTGGAGAAATACATTTATTAGAATCTGAACATGATCCCGGCCAGGGCGGAAAAGCCGTTGATGTCCAGCCGGGCCGACCGAGCGTCCTGAAACATGGGATCCGCAGGGGGGGGATTTTCGTCGAAGCCGAGAATAGGATATTGGCCCAAGAGGCCAAGGTTGAGCTTGACGTACCACAGCTTGCCGTCCTCAGTGCTGGGAGGCCAGGAGGAACTTGTATCGGTTTCTTTGCCTTCAAATCCATCCAGGCGGGCATAGCGGCCCCGGCCTTCCAGAAGGATGGATAAATTGGGATGGATCTTGATCTCCAGGCCGATACCCCCGCAAAAGCCGATCTTACCCTTGGAATCCACGTTTATTTCTTCTTGATCCCAACTGCTTGCGGAGTCGAACCTGAGCCTGTATTTGACCTTGGCCAGGTAATATTCCGCCCCGGCATTGAGAGTAAGGTTGACGAAAGATCCCATGGGAACGGCGAAGTACAGACCGGCCCGTATGGGAGTGGATGTGACTTGGGGCTTGACCTTCATCGTGGCCGAGAAGAGCGGGTGAGTAAATCCAATTTCCGAACTGCTTTGGGCCTGCAGATAGCTTGCCCCAAAACCTATCCCTACGATCGGAGTGAAGTAGATGATAAGGTCGCCGCCCGCCTCCAGGCCTCCATGAAAAGCTTTGTAATCACCGTGAGTGGTTGCTCCACCCAAAGTCGCTTCGAGTTTATAGAGGTCAACGAATCCTTTCAGACCTTCGTTGATATCCCCGCCGTTCAGGGAGTTGTAGCCGCCGAAAAATTTGAACCCGACGATGGCCGCGCCGCTCGTTCGAGGTAAGGCCAAGAGAAGCAGTGGAATCAAGGCCATGCCGAAAATCCGGGTGAGTCCCCTTTTCATATTGTTCCTCCTTTTTTGCTCAGTCCAATTTTTATGGCTCGAAAAGATTTGCCCAACCTCTTGCCTAAAGCGGAATCGAATTCAGCCAGCCATTTATTTATATATTGAGAATCATATTTTGAATTTTTGAGAAGAATTGTCCGAATATCTTCAATATCCCGGGCTCGGCCGGCTATCATCTTGTGGATGATGACGTCCTCCAGCGCGGCGAATTGAATTTCGGTTCGGCCCAATTTTACGGTCTTGGCCCTGATGATCGCCTGGCGCTCGTAGGAAGAATGAGAAAAGATCAAATCGACCCGAATCCCGCTTTTTTCATGGATGACCGGCAGAACCATTGTTTCTTTGACAAACGTTTCGATATTGGACACCAGCGGCTTGAGGTTGAGTTTTTTTACAAGAATTATAATTTTTGCCAAGCCTTCCATACCAAATCCGAGGGTGATGTCGATATCTTTGGTCAGTCTCGGTTCTCCATAAACGAGGACGGCTTGTCCGCCGATGACCATATAAGGAATTTGTGATTGTCGGAAAGCTCGGCCGATCCGTTCAAGCAGGTTTTGGAACACTATTGATGGCCTTGGCAATTCTAATGTCCAGGTCAAGCCCGTCCAGGGGATCTCGAGGAGGGAAGGCACCCAATGCTGCGGCTTCCCGATACATGGCCTCCAGAAGCTTCCAATTATTTTCTAGATTTTGCGGCCGGCGCCTGATGAATTGATCCTCAAAAGAATAAAGTTTCTTGCTGTTCTTTATCATGTATTACAAATATTATATCATATTCTCTGGACACTTTTAGCCTATTCCGCTTCCAAAAAGCATCTTAGAGCATGCGGCACGAGCGATTTATAGCTCCCGCCATCGATTATAGATCACGTTCAACCACTTCACGAATTCCTCGGTGGCCTTTTTGTTCCCGGCGGCGGTGGGGTGGCTGTCGTCGGAGGGGTAAGCGCTGAAGTTGGAGTTGACCGTCTTCTGGTGCTGAACCTGGCCGTTCCAGAAACGGTGGTGATTGCCCGCCTCCTTGCCGGCGTCGTTTCTATTCACGCCTCCACTGTTGCTGGTCAAGACATTATAGAAATTATAGACCGCCACGTTTTTATGGGGATAGTCCTTGAGCCACTCATTCACAAGCCAGTCGCTCAGGCCTCGGGCGCAGGAGGCGTGCTCGGCGTCCGTCTCGTTCTTCGACTGGGGCGGAGCGGTGACGAGGATGAAGAGCTTATCCTGCCGCGTTTTGAAATATCCCAACAGGTCATTATAGATGCCCTTGGCGTTGCCCACGGCGTGATACTCCGAACCGCAGTCCTGGCCGCGCAGCGGGTTCTTCCCCGCCAGGGGAGGGTCGTTCGGGCTCCCGCCCAGGTAGGAGTTCGGATAGCAGGACTTGAACATGACGATAACGTTCTCCCCGCCCGGGTCTTTCTCCAGCCGCGAGTAGAACTCGCCGCTCCGGTTGCTTTCTTTGTACAGGGCCGCCAGATACTTGGCGCTCTTCTGGCCGCAGAACCAGGTCCAAAAGTTTCCGATGTCCGTTTTATCGCCGATACCATCCGGCCCCCAACCGTAGTTCGTATCGGACACGAAATAATTATTGTCCCGCAGGCCGACCCCCAGATCGCCGTTCCCGTCCGTCAGCCAGTTCTCCCCGCAGGAATGATGGATGAAGATGAGCTTGACCGGCGCCGCGGGCCGGGCTGGGTTATCGGCTGCGCAAAGAGGAGCTGTGGCGAGCAGGATAAGCGCCAGCCCCGCCGCCGCCAGAACGCCGCCGGCCAGGATAGATTTTTTGGGTGTCATAGCTTCCCCCTAAGTTGAAAATTGTTTTGACAGATGAATTTTCTATATCACTCCTGTCCCGGTCATGTCAATTGATCAAGGGGACTCTTGGCGATTTTGGGGACACGATACCAAATCAAGAGATTTGGTTCATGTCCCCTGAATCGTGTGCCGGGAATTCCGGACCAATGATTGAGGTGCCAAGTTGACTCTGGAGGCGGGCTGGGTTATTGTGTCCGCACAGTCGCATCGCGCGCTTATCATGACCAAGCCTCTCTTCCAGCCAAGACCTCAGGAGGTGCGTTTTGATGCCTGCCCCTGCTAAGCCTATTTCACCCGCCAAGGATTTCAAAGTCTATCGCTATCGGTGGGTGGTCCTTGCGGCCTTCGGGCTTATAGCCCTTATGACCCAAGTGCTGTGGATCACCTTCGCCCCGATCACCAGCGCCGCAGCCAAGTTCTTCCGCACTTCCGACCTTAACATCGGCCTGCTGTCCATGAGCTTTATGGTCGTCTATATCCTGCTCTTCCTGCCCGCGGCCTGGGCCATCGACACCTGGGGTTTCAAGGCCGCGGTCGGCCTGGGCGCGGCCCTGAGCGCCGTTTTCGCCATGACCAGGGGGCTTTTCGCCTCGAACTTCACCGCCGTCCTTCTGTCCCAGGTCGGGATAGCCGTCGGCCAGCCCTTCGTCATCGGGGCGATCACCAAGGTGGCCGCCCGCTGGTTCCCGGCCCGGGAGCGGGCCACGGCCTCCGGGTTTGGAACGCTGGCCCTTTACATGGGGCCCCTGGCGGCCATGCTCCTCGGCCCGGTTCTGGTCCTGCGCCTCGGCCTGGACCGCCTGCTGCTTATTTATGGAATCGCCACGGCCGTCGCCGCGGTCTTTTTCCTCCTGGCCGCCCGCGAGCATCCGCCCACGCCGGCGGGGAGCGACGAGCGGGTGATGATGTTCGAGGGGCTTCGATCGATGCTCCGCCGCCGCGATTTTCTCTTTCTCCTTGTCATGTTTTTTGTCGGCCTGGGGCTATTCAACGGTGTTTCGACTTGGATCGAGGACATCATCCGGCCGCGCGGGTTCAGCATCTCCCAGGCGGGGCTGCTCGGCGGGCTGATGCTCATCGGCGCCATCCTGGGGGCGGTGGTCATGTCCATGCTCTCGGACAAACTCCGGCGGCGCAAGCCGTTCATCATCCTGGCCCTGGCCGGGCTCCTGCCCGGGCTCCTGGGTATGACCTACGCCACTAGCTACGGGCTGCTTCTTCTCTCCGGTTTTGTTTTTGGGTTCTTCCTGCTCAGCGCCGGGCCGATCGGTTTTCAGTATGCCGCCGAAATCACCCACCCGGCCCCGGAGGGCACGTCGAATACCCTGCTGATTGTCATGGGCCAGATCTCGGGGATCGCCTTCATCTTCGCCATGGATGCCCTTAAATCGCCGGCCGGGGGAGCCATGACCGTCTCGCTCCTCGGCCTGGCCGGCCTCACCGTTGTCTGTGTCCTGCTGGCCACCCGCCTCCGCGAATCGCCCATCCGGAATTCCGGGGACATGAACTAAATCTCTTGATTTAGTATCGTGTCCCCGGAATTCCGGGCTTCACCCCAATCCGTATAAGCAATTCCGGGACATCCGCAATTCCGGGGCTGAACAAAATCTCTTGATTTGGTTTTGTGTGTCGGGAATTTCAAAACGCTAGCCAAAGGAGCGGCTTAAGGGATATCGGAGAATAAGGTGAATAGCTATAATAGACACAAATGAAAAAACACAAACTTTCTCTTTTTCTCTTGCCTCTATTCCTCCTAACCCTTCTTTTTGACCTTTATCCTCAAACCCCTCCGCTCGACCGGAAAATCGATGAGATCGTGCGCGCCATCACCCCGGACCTAGTCGCCCTGCGCCGCGACATCCACGCCCACCCCGAGCTGTCCCTCGAAGAAATAAGGACGGCGGCCCTTGTCGCCGACCGGTTCAAGGCGCTGGGCCTGAAGGTCCGCACCGGGATCGGCGGCACGGGCGTCCTGGCCGTACTCCGCGGCGGAAAGCCCGGGCCGGTGGTGGGCTTCAGGGCCGATATGGACGCCCTGCCCATCACCGAGGAGACGGGCCTGCCCTTCGCCTCGACGCAGCGGGCCGTTCGCGACGGCCGGGAAGTCGGAGTCATGCACGCCTGCGGCCACGACGTCCATACCACCGTCCTCCTGGGAGTGGCCACAGTCCTCTCTCGCCTCAAGGGCGATATCGCCGGGACCGTGCTCTTCGTGGCCCAGCCTGCCGAAGAGGGAGGCCAGGGTGCGCGCCGGATGCTGGAGGACGGCCTTTTTAAGGACATCAAGCCTTCGGCCATGTTTGCTTTCCATGTGGACGACGCCTTCCCGGCCGGCATCATCAAATATGTTCCCGGCTATGTCACGGCCAATTCCGACGGCTTTTCGCTCACGGTCTTCTCCGAAGGGTGCCACGGCGCAAATCCCCACCTGTGTGTGGATCCCATCGTCGTCGGCGCTCAGGTCCTCATCGCCCTCCAGGTCATGATCAGCCGCCAGATCGATGTCCACAAAGACACGGTCATCACTGTCGGTTCTTTTCACGCCGGGTCGGCCAGCAATATCGTCGCCCAGCGGGCGGACCTCAAGGCTACGGTCCGGACCTACGGTGACGAGCAGCGGCAGGCCGTCCGGGAGAAAATCGAGCGAACGATCGCGGGCGTCTGTCAGGCTGCGGGTGCCCAATACGACCTCGATTACGCCCAGGGGATCCCCGCCGCCTATAATGACCCGGAGTTGACGAAGCAGGCCAAAGCCGTCGCTTCGCGCCTGCTCGGACAGGCGAACGTCATCCAGGGTGAGGCCGGCATGGTCGCCGAAGATTTCAGCTATTTCGGCCGGGAAGCGCCCGCCGCCCTGCTGTGGCTGGGCGCCCAGCGCGAGGGGAGCACGGCCACCCTCCACTCCCCTCATTTTGCGGCCGATGAGGGCGCCATCCCGGTAGGCATCCGGGTCATGTGCGCGATCCTCCTTGACGCCCTAAAAAGAAAGCCTTAGGGGATAAGACTAAAACCCTGCTCGGAGAAATGCGGGTCGAAACAGAAAACCGTCGAAATTCCCAGTTGGCGAATGACTTCGAAGCTGACGCAGTCAACCAGGCTGAGCGATTTTTTGGAGGCGGCTAAAAGGGCGCTCATGGCCCTGGCCTGGACGTTCTCCCCGACCCATTCGATGCTGATGAGCGGCAGGATATCATTTTGGAATCCCTTTACGGCGTCCATCCCCAGACGGCTCTGGATCAGAGCGAAGCTTTCGACGAGGACATAGCTGGTGGTAACCAAATTGTTCTCAGGCTTCAGGACTCTCACCCAGACCTCTTTCGATTTCTTATGGTGAGCGTCGTTACCGTCCAACAGGGCAAAGAAGGCCCAGGTGTCGATGAAAATGTTCATTTTCGATAGTTTTCAGCCAGGTAGCGGTCATGGTTTCTTGAAATATCATGTTTGCCCGATCGATATTTCCCGGCCAAGGCCAGCGCGCGTTTTCGCTTTTCTGCGATATCCATGACCGTGTTCGAGCGAAGGATGGCGTCAACGCCCTGGCGGATGAGCTCCGCCAGGGACAGGTGACGTGCCGCCGCCAGTCTCTTCAAATCCCGCGCCTGGTCGTCCGTGAGCTGAATTTGTGTGCGGACCATGCCATTTGCTCCCATGATTACAATTTTGTAATCATGATAACAAAGGGGGCCGTTCATGTCAAGCTGCACACTGGGATTCGCCAGATCTCATCAGATCTCATTAATGAGACGATTATGCCTGCTTTTCCCCCTCAGAAATCTCGACGGAATTGGAATTCCGGCGGAACCACAGCCGGCCGATATCGTATATACTAGATGAAGTGTATCTAAAAGCATGAACAAAACGTCCTTATTAACATGAACACAACCGCATCCATACCCGCATCCACTCCTCCATCCGCCCCCGCCCCACGGCCTCTCAACGGCGCGCTGAAGGTCTTTTTTAAAGACGCCCTCCGTGTCGCCTTGAGCAGCCCCCGCCAAGCCGCGGCCTTTGTCCGCGCCCTGTTCTGGCTGGGGAAAGCGGCCCGCCGCCGGGCCTCTTGGCGGCGCCGGGGGATCGCCGTGCCGCCCATCATCATTTTCAGCGTCACCGACCGCTGCAACCTGGCCTGCAAAGGCTGCTATGCCCAATCTTTCCGCCCCCAACCGGATGGCGAGCTCGACCCGGCCGAGCTGCGCAAGGTCATCGAAGAAGCCCGGGACCTGGGCGTTTCGTTCTTCGTCATCGCCGGGGGCGAGCCGCTCCTGCGGCCCGAGCTGGAGGGGATTCTTCGGAATTTTCCCCAGATCATTTTCTTTGTCTTTACAAACGGCCTTCTCCTGACCGACGAATGGGTCCAAACCCTCCGCCGCGGGCGGAACATCGTCCCCCTCCTCAGCCTGGAGGGCGACCGGGCCATGACCGACGAGCGGCGCGGCCCGGGGACGTATGACCGGCTCCAGGCCCTCATCGGCCGGCTGAAAAAGCAGCGGATCTTCTTCGGCGTTTCGCTGACCCTGACCCGCCCCCATTTTTCAACCATCACCGCCCCCGACTACACAAAGAGTCTGGTCAAAGCGGGCTGCAAGTTTTTCCTCTATTTGGAATACACGCCCACGGTCGAAGGCACCGAGGATTGGTGCCTAACCAAGGACCAGAGGACGCAGATGCGGCAGGCGCTTCCCCCCTGGAGGGCCGCTCACCGCGCCCTGTTCATCGCCGTGCCCTGGGACGAAGACGACGTGGGCGGCTGTCTTGCGGCCGGCCGGGGTTTTATCCACATCAACCCCAAGGGCGACGTCGAGCCCTGCCCCTTCGCCCCGTTTTCGGACAGCAACCTGAGACAGATGCCGCTTAAGGCTGCGCTGCGATCGAAGTTCCTGGAAGCCATCCGCGGCGTCCCGGAGCTGGCCCGGGAGACGGGGGAGGGCTGCATTCTCTGGAAGGAGCGGGCGCTCGTGACGTCGCTCCTGGAGAGCGGCGCCCGGCCGATCAAGAGCTAGCGATAAGCCTCCTTCCTGTGTTTGACATGAAGGATGATGAGGCGGCGCTTTTCATAATCAACGGCAAAGACAATCCTGTAATCCCCGATTCTGTACCGGTGAAGCCCCTTGAAGATGCCTTTAAGCGGTTTGCTCAAGCCCAAAGGGTCATGAACGAGACGCTCTTTGATCCTGGCGATAATTCTGGCGGCGTCTTCTTTTCTCAGGCTGGCCAGATCTTGCTTGACTCTTTCATGCCAGATGAGGTCATAGGTCAAGCTCTTTCTCCAGCTCTGCGGTCGTCAGGTACTTGGCGTTTTTTTCATTGAGCCGGTCCAGCGCCGTATAGGCCTCCTCGTATTCTTCAATGGATTCTTCGATCATCTCTTTGATAAATGACGTTTTGGTGCGCTTGGTTTTCTCAGAGAGTCGGCTGAGCCGGCGATAGGTTTCTTCAGGCAGCCTTATAGATAGAATGGCCATCTCTCACCTCTGTAATATACATATTACTTGTATTACAAAATGTCAAGTTATAACCAAAGCTAAGAATCAGGCCGGAAAAACGGGAGAGAAAATATCAAGCGGGGCATGTGCTATTGAATTCCGGCCGGGAGCTTTTATAATAGATATATCATGTCCAAGCGAACTCGGGCGGTCGGGCGGGCCGGAAGGGGAGTTCGGGGCCCGCTTCTCGCCTTGAGCCTTCTGGGGCTGGGCCTTCTCGCCCCGAGCCCATTTGTGCTGAGCCTTTCCGGCTTGGGAGCCTTGCCCGCATTCGGCCAGGAGGCCGCCGGCGAAACGGTTCTGACCCCTCAGCAGCTTCTGGAAAACCTTAAATCCAAAACATTTTCGGGGAAACGCATCGACCTGCAGATGTCCAAGGTCAGCCTCCAGGCGGTCATGGCCGAGCTGGAAAAAGCCGCCGGATTTCACTTCGACACGGACCCCACCATTGACGACAAAGTCAGCTACCAAATGCGCAACATCCCCTGGGACGAGGCCCTGGCTGTTGTCCTTTCCGAAAACGCCCTCAAAATCGACATCAACCTGGAGGGGGATGGCTTCAAAGTCTACCGCGGGGATAAATACGTTGTAGCTTTCCATAACCCGGCCAAGTGGAAGTTGTTCAAGTTTTTTTATTCCAACCTTTTTACGATCGTCGCGGCCGCGGTCGTTGTAGCCGCCTTGCTGATCGGCCTGCGCTTGTTCCGGAAACGAAGAGCTACGTACCGTGCGGCCACACCCCCCAAGGCCCTCCTGGCGCCCGACGCGTCGGAAGAAACGAAGAAAAAGCTGCTCGACCTTTTTGAAGTCGGCAAAATCTATCGCCAAGAGCAATTGACCCTCCAGTCTCTGGCCAAAGAATTGTCCGTCACTACTCACCAGCTTTCCTGGATCATCAACAGTGTTTTCAAACTTTCCTTTCCATCCCTGGTCAACAGCTATCGCGTCAAGGAAGTAAAAAGCCGGCTTTCCGACCGGGCCATGAACCAGACCTCCATCCTCCAGGCCGCTTTTGACGCTGGCTTTTCGACCAAGGCCGCCTTCAACCGGGCCTTCAGAAAATTCACCGGGATGACCCCTTCCCAGTTCAAAAAAACAAACCACCGCTGAGCGCCCCCCTCAAGCCCCCTCCCAAACGTCGCCTTTTATAAATTGCTTCCTCCGTATTTCGCCGATTTTCGGGCCTTTTTGACCGGCCTGGTCTCCGCTTATAAACGTGGTCGACAACCTTGCTCCCAATGCCCATGATGAGCGGGATGAAGGCAAAAAAGCATGTTTGATGAAAAAATCTGAAAAAATCGAAAGGAGAAAAACATGAACCACAAAAGAACACATTCGCTTTCCGCCAGGATGGCAACCCTGGCAACGTGCCTGTGTTCGGCTTTCTTTTGTGTGACGTCGGCGGCCCTCAACCGCTCCGACGAAACACGGCCCCAGGGTCCTTATCTGGGACAGACGCCCCCGGGCGCGACTCCCCAGGTCTTCGCCCCGGGCTTCATTTCGTCCCCCGCCCATGAATTTTCCTGCTCTTTCACGCCGGACGGAAAGGAATTCTATTTCACCCGGAAAGACCCCAAATGGGGCCGCAACCTCATCCTGGTCACGAAATGCGTCGACGGAACCTGGACCGAGCCCGAAGTCGTGCCCTTCATTCAAAACAAGATGTCCTTCGAACCCATGGTCACCCCCGACGGCCTCCGGCTCTACTACACCACAGAACGACCCATGCTCGGCCAGGAGCAGGTCCCCATGACTGTCTGGTACGTGGAAAGGAAGGGCCAGGGATGGAGCGACCCGATTAGCCCCGGCTATCTTTTAAACCCCATGAAAGCCATGTTCGTGTCCAGGACTCTCGACGGCACGATCTACACCACGGATATTTCCCGGGGTCCGGGCAGCGAAGGCATTGTCGTGGCGAAAATGACAAACGGGAAATACGGGAAACTCGAAAGACTGGGCCCGCCCATCAACGTCGGGTCTCAGGATATGTATCCCTTCATCGCGCCCGACGAAAGCTACCTCATCTTCGCCTCCCGAAGGCCGGCCCAGAATAGCAACAGCGGCTTGTTCATCTCCTACAGGCAGCCGGACGGGACCTGGAGCGAACCCCGGGCCATCGACCTGGGAAGGCCGGCCGGGCTGCCCTTTGTCTCGCCGGACGGAAAATACTTTTTCTTCACCGCCGGGGAGCGGGGGAAGAGCGACATCTACTGGGTGGAGGCCGGATTTATCGAGAAGCTGAGGCCGGCCAATTAGCTGAGAGAACGCTTTAAGCCCTACGACTGAAGCCCTGCTCAGACTTCTTTATCAATATCTAGCGATAGGCATTCTTCCTGTGTTTGACATGGAGGATGATCAGCCGGCGCTTTTCATGATCAACCGCAAAGACAATCCTGTAATCTCCGACCCCGTGCCGATGAAGTCCCTTAAAAATACCCTTTAGCGGTTTGCTGAGGCCTAAGGGGTCCTGGACAAGACGCTCTTTAACTCTGGCGATGATCCTTGCGGCGTCTTCTTTTCTAAGACCAGCCAGATCCTCGTTGACTCTTTCATGCCAGACGACGTCATAGATCAAGCTCTTTCTCCAGCTCTTCTGTCGTCAGATACTTGGAGTTTTTTTCGTTGAGCCTGTTCAGCGCCGTATAAGCCTCTTCGTATTCATAATGGGATTCTTCGATCATCTCTCTGATGAAAGACGTCTTGGTCCTCTTTGTTTTCTCGGAGAGGCGGCTGAGCCGGCGATAGGTTTCCTCGGGCAATCTGACGGATAGGATAGCCATCTCTATCACCTCTGTAATACATATATAACATGTAATGCAGCCTGTCAAGTCGGCTATCTAAATGGAATCGCCGTCCGTCTATTCCCAGCCTGGAAGTGGCTGTTATCTGGCAATATGAATATGTGCTCGAGAGAAATTGTTTATTTCCGCTTGACAAAGTAAACAATTGTGGCATAATTTGTTTACCAAGGTAAACACTTATGGAAAATGACATTCTGCAAAAGGTCGTCGCCGATTGGGTCCTCGGCGCAGAGCTTCCCGCCCTCACTCCTCGCGAAGGCTCCCTCCCGGAGCTCAAGCCGCGCCGTCCAATTCTCGCCGTCGCCGGGCCGCGCCGAGCAGGAAAAACTTATTACCTTTTCCAACTCATCACCGGCCTTATCCGCTCCGGTGAAGCCGTCCGCGAGGATATACTATTCATTGACTTCGAGGACTACCGTCTCCGCGATTTTCGCTCCGAGGACATCGACCGCCTACTGGCCACTTTTTTTCAACTGACGGGCCGGTCGCCCCGCTATCTATTCTTTGACGAGGTCCATCGGCTGCCTTCCTGGAGCCGGGTTCTGCGGACCCTGCATAACGCCGGGAAATACGCCCTTGTTGTTACGGGCAGCAACGCTTCGCTCCTCGGCTCGGAAATCTCTACGGAACTCAGGGGCCGTTACGAAGATGCCTTGATTCTTCCCTTTTCCTTCCGAGAATACCTCGCCTACCGCAAGATCGTTTGGAGCCCGGCGCTCCTGGCCACACCGGAAAGCGGGCTTATCCTAAGGGCCTTTGACGAATATTTGAGGTTCGGCGGATTCCCCGAAGTTGCCGGTGCCGCCGACGAGTATGCCAAAAGAAAGCTCCTGCAAACATATTTCGAAACGACCTTTTACCGGGATGTCTTGGAACGACACGGCATCCGGGCCCGACATCTGCTCGACCTGCTGATGAGGAACCTCCTGGAAAGCTACGCCTCAGCCTTCTCCATCTCCGCTTTTGAGAAGCAGCTTAAAATCCACAAGCTTTCCGGCAGCAAAAGAAGCCTGGCCAACTACCTGCGGCACTTAGAGGAGGCTTTTTTCCTAATGTCCTGCGAGAAATTTGATTATTCACCCCGGAAGCGGATGATGAACCCTAAGAAAGTCTATCTCCTGGACACGGGGTTCTCGCTGCTTGGCGGCGCGTTCACGGAGAACCGCGGCCGTTTGCTGGAGAACGTGGTTGCGGTGGAACTCTACCGCCGTCGCTTGAAGACTATGTACTTTAAGAACAAAAGTGAATGCGATTTTATCGTCCAGAAAGGAAACCGCCCCGAAGAAGCCTGGCAGGTTTGCTGGGAACTCAACACAACCAATGAAAAGCGGGAGCTAAAAGGCCTCCTCGAAGCCCGCCGCTCCTTAACAATCGGAAAAGGGGAGATCCTGACCTATAATCAGGAAGGGGAGCAGTCGTTTGAGGGTAACGTCGTCCACCTGATTCCGGTCTGGAAATGGTTG
>Ga0299915_10001131_pt1 | contig 19699 bp, 14 predicted proteins | sample RVTome_13_FD_200263 | JGI IMG/M metagenome (GOLD analysis project Ga0299915, IMG submission 200263) | Soil microbial communities from uranium-contaminated site in the Upper Colorado River Basin, Wyoming, United States - RVT92D227 (version 2) ... | reverse complement strand
ACATCGGAGAGGATGAGTGAGATCACGGTCCTCGAAGCCAGGAGGCGTGCCAGGCCGCCGCCCTTGAGGCTGGACAGGTGCTTCCGGACCGCGTTCATCTCATGGATTGAGGCGCCGGATTTCAACAGCAGCTGTGTGCACTGCTGCTTTTCCTGCCAGCTTATTCCTTTTGCCGGCGCCACCAGCAGAGCCGACCCGCCGCCGGAGAACAGGCAGAAGACCAGGTCTCCCGGTCCGATGCCGGTTTCAATCAGCTCCGCGATTCGCCCGCCGGCCGCCACACCGTTTGCGTCGGGCAGGGGATGCCCGGCCTCCAGCAGCTGCAGTTTGCGCAGGGGCACGCCATGCCCGTACTTGGTCACCAGGATGCCGCCCGACAGTCTTTTTCCCAGGATTCCCTCAATAGCGCGGCCCATCGGGCCGGCCGCCTTCCCGGCTCCGATCGTCCAGATGTTTCTGAAGCCGCGCAGATCGCGGCGGCGCCCGTCCGCCAGCAACTCGTCGCCGCGCCTCCTGATAAAGCGCCTCACGGCAACCTCGGGATCGACGGCCCGCAGTCCGGCCTCCCAGATCCTGGCAGCGTGGGCGCGCAATGCCTGTCCGCTTCTCATAATCCCTCCGATGGCGCTTATTGCAGGGATTCCTGTTTATCCTGATCTCATGGAAATCACACAACTAATTGAGAAAACAGGGGATCCCGTCACGTTTTGTTGCCCTATGCTCCTTTGCCCCTCGGCCCCTTAGTACAGCATTCCATATTCGCTGATGTATTTTTCGACAGGATAACAGGATTCAAACAAATTCTCTCGAACGGCAAACGCCTTCTTTCTCAACCGCATAATTCTTGTCCGCGCTTCCCGTGCCTTGCCTGCAGGGTCTTTGGGCAGTCGACCAGGACCAAATCTCTTTGATCCTGTAATCCTGTTAAAAAGATACGTCACCGTATTTATGGATAAAGGAACTTAGGGTCTGCGCGAGTTCATCTCCGAGTCGTGTCAACAAGCCCCAGGAGAGGCTGCCGGGTGCGACAGCCGCCCAATCACGCGCGATTCACTAATCTATGACGGCACTGGCGACGATGTTCGCGATCACACCTCTCAGGTGCGTGGCGTCGCCGCTTCCGTCCGGATGGACCCGGTTGCTCAGGATCAGGACAAACAGGTCGTGCGGCGGGTAAACCCACAGGGATGTACCGGTGAAACCGGTGTGGCCGTAGCCAGCCTGCCACAGGTCCCCGCGCGGGGACGAATAGGAGCTGTCGATATCCCAGCCAAGTCCCCGGACCGCGGGCGCACCCTTGGGCGACTGGGCTGCAGTCATGGCCTCGACCGCCGGTGCGGTCAGGACTCGGATCCCGCGGTAGATCCCCTTGTTCAGCAGCATCTGCGCATAGATTGCCGCGTCCCTGGCACTGGAGAATAATCCGGCGTGTCCCGCGACCCCGCCCATGCGCCAGGCGGTCGGGTCGTGCACTTCACCGCGCAGGATATCGGCGGAACCGACGGGCTGTCCCTTCAGGTAGGCTTCCGACCGGGAGCGCGATTCCGTGGGCGCGATGCGCGCAAGCCACTCGCGCGGGGGCTGGAACGCGGTTTCGGTCATGCCGAGCGGGCCATACAACCGCTCGCGTACGAACTCGTTCAAGGGTTTGCCCGAGGCCGCGCGCACCATCTCGCCCAGGGCGATGAAATTGAGATCGCTGTATTTGAACTCCTTGCCGGGTTCGGATTCCGTGGTTTCCTTCCACAATTCCTCGAGCGCTGTCTCGTATCCCTCCCATTTCTTGGAGAGATCAAAATCAGGGCGCAGGCCCGAATAGTGGGTCAGGACCTGTCGAATGGTAATAGCATCCTTTCCACCGCCGGCGAATTTCGGCAGGTAGCGTTTCACGCGGTCGCCCAGCCGGACGGAGCCGTCCTGCACCAGCAGCACAACCGCCGGCGCGGTCGCCATGACCTTGGTGAGCGATGCCATGTCGAAGATGGTGTCGACGGTCATCGGTTCCAGCGCGGGCCTGACGACCCGGTTGCCGAAGGCTTTCAGATACCCGATTTTTCCGTGGCGTGCGACCAGCACCACTGCCCCGGGTATTTCCTTGCGCTCGAGCGCGCGCGCGACAGCTTCATCGATGTACCGGAGCCGGCCGATGTCCAGGCCGAGGGCCTCCGGATCGCTCCGCGGCAGACCGGGGTCGGGTTGAGAGCTGAGTACCGGGATCAGTGCAATCCAGGCGATCATGGCCGCGAGGCCGGAGGCGCATTTGGTCACGGTTGTCTCCAAGGATTCGATAGAGGATTATATCAGCACTGGGCTCATTCGAATGAGCTCAGAGCAGATGTGTTTTTCGACCGGATAACAGGATTCAAATGAATTCCTTTGAGTCGGCAAGGACCGAATCCGGTTGATCCTGTAATCCAGTCGAAAAGATACATCACCATATTTATGGATAAAGGAGCTAAGGGCTCGCGCAAAAATAACTTCACATTTTGCTGTCGGCTCGCGGGCCTGCCGGCAGGATGCCCAAGATGCCAAGGTTCAGTGGAAGACCAAGAAACAAGGAGCCCAGACAAAAATACCGAGGGGCCTGCGAGCCGCAGCCCACGGGGCGCGGCGGCGGCCGGGCATCTGCGGCGTTGCCGCTCCTCGACGATGCACACCGGCATCGCCTGCGTCGCGGCGCCTTGCATCTGCCCGCCCGGCGCTCGCGCCAAAATGTGAACTTATTTTTGCGCGAACCCTAAGTGAAATTTGTGCCTTGCCTGTAAAATCTCTCTTGGGTTCCGGCTGGTCCGGGTTAAGAAAAACAGGGAGGGGATTACTGTGAGCGCATACCAGGGTGTGGATTTCTATCGGATGGATGATCTTCTTTCGGAGGAGGAGCGCATGGTGCGCGACGCCGTGCGCAGCTTCGTCGGCGAGAGGTGGCGCTCGAAATCGCGCGCATGGCACGGGAGGTTCTGGGCGCCAACGGGATCAGCCTGGAGTTTCCCGTCATCCGGCACATGTGCAACCTGGAGTCGGTGAAGACCTACGAGGGGACGCACAAAATCCACACGCTTATCCTGGGACAGGCCATCACCGGCATTCCCGCCTATTGTGCCTGACGGCACGTTTTGTGTGCCGTCAGGCACTAAATCTGAGTGCATTTGTATGAAATGGCCACAAAGCTATCAGCTATCAGCATTCAGCTCGCCCGAATCGAGAATATGCGGCGCTCCATGGTAAAAGAGCTGATAGCTGATGGCTGATAGCTGATGGCTGATAGCTTCCGGCCATCAAATACCTACCCATTCAGATTTGGTTCCTGAGGCCACATAAAGCGTGCCGTCATGCGCTAACCCGCTGGCCGGCTGCTCTCCCTGGCGGCCAGAACCTCCCGGATTTTAGCCTTGAGCGGTGCCAGGTCGGAGGACTTGATGATATAGCCTTCTGAGGCCCAGGCCAGGAAATCATCCATGTAGCAGGAGTATGCCGTGTTCAGGATGACGGGCACCTTGTGGTGCTGCTGCAGGATCTCGACCATGGCGTTCAGTCCGTCCATTTCCGGCATCCGGATGTCCATAACGACCACGTCGGGCATTTTTTCCGCCACTCGCTCCAGCGCCTGCCGCCCGTTTTCGGCAATCATGATGCTGTAGCCTTCGGCTTCCAACTCGATCTGGTATAACCTCCGGAGGTTCGGATCGTCCTCGACAATCAATATGCATTTCATGGATCAACCTCCTCTCTCTTTCCGGGCGGGGAAAGTGAAGCGGGCGTTTCGGCGCTGTCCTGGCCGAACGGCAGCCGTATATGGAACGAAGTTCCCTTCCCCGGCCTGCTATCGAAGCGCAAGGATCCCCGATGGTGATCGACCACCTGGGATACCATCACGAGACCCAGCCCGGTCCCGGAGCTCTTGGTGGTAAAAAAGGGCGTAAAAAGTTTGCTGTAGTGCTCTTTGATGATACCGGCGCCGGTGTCGTGCACGCCGATCTCCAGGTAATCGCCGTCCGCGGCGGTGGAAAGGCTCAGGGTCCCACCGGACGGCATGGCATCCAGAGCGTTGGTGACCAGGTTCATGATCGCCTGACGCATCTGCGATTCGTCCATGGATGCAGGCCGCAGCCCTGGTGACAGGTCGAGCTGCGTCCTCACCTGGTTTTGACGGATGGACTCCTGCATATGGGTCACCACGCTCTCGACGAGGGCATTGACATCGCAGGTTTCCCGCACGGGCTGGGAAATCCTGCTGAATCCGAGCACTTCCCGGACCAGGTACTCCAGGCGGGCCACTTCCGAAACAATGATTTCCATCTCCTCCCGGCGCGAGTCGTCGGGCGGCGTGGCGCGCAGGAGGCGGCGCGCAAACCCTCCGATCGAAACGAGCGGTGTCCGGATCTCGTGCGCCAGGAGCGCGGCCATTTTTCCCATGGTTGAGAGCCGCTCGGCCTGAATCAGCCGTTCCTGGTTGATCCGCAGCTCCGCATTGGCCTCCTCCTGCAATCGTATGTGCTCCACCAGTTCCTGGTATAGAAGCGTGTTCCAGATTGCAGCTCCGGCCTCCTGCGCGAAGATCTGCAGCATCCTCAGGTTGGTGTTGGCAATCGGACTGCGCATGATGGCGTTGTCCGCAATCAGGAGCCCCAGGTCTCTCTGCGCCAGGAACAGGGGCGCGACCGCGAACTCGTCGCAGCCCAGCAGTTGGCTGGTCTGCGGGTCGACGGCCAGGCCATGCGGCGCAAAGTAGCCGTTCTGGGCGCGGGCGACTTCATGGGAGCGCATGATGCGGATCAGGGGGTGGCTCGGGTCGCTCAAAGGGATATTGAACTGGGCGGCGATCTCGTTCACCCGGGCATCGAGTCGGATGGCGCTCTCATCGAGCGCGCTCAACAGATCGCCCAGGCTCTTGTGTTTCCCGCGCAGCTGCGCCCAGATGACGGAGGCGGCCTCCGGCGAATCCGGACCCACTGCCATCCGGCCCTTCAAAGTCCTCTCCTTCTCGTCCACCAGGAGCAGGAAAGCCCGGTTGAAGCCCAGGCCGGGCCCGGCGCTGACGCCGACGAGAATGGTGTACAGCGCCTTGGTCTGATTGAATGTTCTCTGCAAAGCCCGGCTCACCTCGCACAAGATGGTAAGCTCGGCCACGCGGCTCTTGAGGGAGTCGTTCTCGAAGTCGTCGGGGCGTGAGTTTTCTCCGTGGCTTATCATCCAGCACTCTTGATAGAGTCCGGCCGACGTTGAATGCTCATCGGCGCTTCCTGATGCGAATCCTTTCGTACAGGCGCATGTACTTTTGCGCCGATGCTTCCCAGGACCAGTCCTCAGCCATGCCACGCAGCATGAGGTCCCTCCACGAGACAGGATCGGAATAGACCATCAGGGCCCGCCTGACTGCGAGCATCATCTGCGGAGCGCCATATTCGGTGAAGCTGAAGCCGGTGCCGCGGTCGCCGGCAATGTCGTAGTTGATGACGGTATCCGCCAGGCCGCCCGTGGCCCGCACGATCGGCACCGTCCCGTAACGCAGGCTGAACAGCTGGTTCAGCCCGCAGGGCTCGTATCGGGAGGGCATGAGGAACATGTCGGCTCCGGCTTCGATCTGGTGCGCGAGTGCGTTGTTAAACTCGAAACGCACCGCGAACCTGTCCGGATAACGCATGGAAATCTTCTGGAAAAGGTCGTGGTACTTCTGCTGCCCGGTCCCCAGCACGACCATCTGCAGCTCCATGCCGCCCATCTCGTCGATCGCCGCTCCGATCAGGTCGAATCCCTTCTGATCTGCCAGGCGGGAAATAATGCCGATCAGCGGCATCCTTCCGGGCGGCGCCGGCAATCCGAAGATCTCGAGCAGCGCACGCTTGCATTCCTCTTTTCCCGCCAGGTCGTGGGCGGAATAGCGGGCTGCGATGAACGGGTCGGTTTCCGGATTCCACTCGGAATAGTCGATCCCGTTGACGATGCCGCTCAGGTCGGCGCTCCGGCGCTGCAATACGCCCTCCAGTCCGAAGCCGTATTCCGGATCCGCCTGAATCTCGCGCGCGTACCCCTCGCTGACGGTATTGATGAGGTCGGCGGTCTCGATGCCGACCTTCATGAAGTTGACCCGGCCCCAGTATTCAAAGGGCGAGCCGGTGTGAAAGAGGCCGGGGTCGATCCCCGCCAAATCGAGCGCATCCTTCGGGAACAGGTTCTGGTAGGCCAGGTTGTGAATGGTGAACAGGGCGCCGGTATGTGTGAAGAACGGGTCGGTTGCATAGACAGTGCGGAGCAATCCCGGAATGAGCGCCGTATGCGAGTCGTGGCAGTGGATCACGTCGGGCGCCGATCCCTTGCGGCGCAGCAGCTCGAGCCCGGCCCGGGCAAGAAAAACGAACCGCTGCATGTTGTCCGGATAGGCTTCCCGGGTGGCCGGATCGTCATAGATGCCATCGCGTGAAAAAAAGTGACCTCCAGCGACAAAGTAGACGTCGACGTTCGTTTCCGGCAGCCGGGTGTGGGACACCTCGACCGGAATCCGATGCGCACCCAGCGGCGCCTCGAAGTCCGCCAGATCGTTCGCGCGCCGGATCCGGTGTCTGTCCCGATCGATGGACTTGTATGCCGGAATGATCACAGTCTGCGCCGCCCCGATCTTTTCCAGAAACCTGGGAAGCACCCCGACGACGTCGGCCAGGCCGCCCACCTTGGCGAAAGGGACGGCCTCCGCGGAGAACATGGCGACTTTCAGGCTGTCGGTCTGGCGCATGATTTGCCTGCTCCGGTTGCCCGGGAGATTACAGTTCCACCTCGCGCAGGTATTTGGCTGCCTCTTCCGGCGCCGTCGGGTTGATGTAGAAGCCGGTTCCCCACTCGAATCCCGCGACCCGGGTCAGGCGCGGTATGATTTCGAAGTGCCAGTGAAAGTCCACGGAAATGGTGTCCCAGTATGCCGTGCGCTTGGGAGTAGCCCGCACATTGGGGATCGTGTGCACCAGAAAGTTATAAGGGGGATCGTTCAGGCACCGTTTGATTCTCAGCAGGACGTCCTTCAGAGCCATGGCCAGGTTATGAAGCATCCCGTCATCCATCTCCACATAGCTGTGGTGGTGCTGGCGCGGAGCCAGAAACAGCTCGAAGGGGAACCGCGACGCATAGGGCGCAATGCCCACGTATGCCTCGCTGGAATGCACGATGCGCTCGCCCGATTCCAGCTCCTGCACGATCATGTCGCAGAAGAGGCAGCGCTCCTTGATGTGGTAGTGCTCCTTGGCTGAGGCGAGTTCAGCGGAAATGGCCAGGGGCGTAACGGGAGTCGCGATGATCTGCGTATGCGGATGGGAGAGCGAAGCGCCGGCCGCGGCGCCGTAGTTCTTGAAAATCAGGATATACTTGAAACGGCGGTCCTGCATGAGGTCCGCCAGCCGCTCCCGATACATCCACAGCACGCGCTTGAGTTCGTCGATACTCATGTCGGCCATGTTCAAGTCGTGCCGGGGCGTCTCGATGATCACCTCGTGGGCGCCGATGCCGTTCATGCGGTCGTGCACTCCGATCCCCTTGCGTTCCAGATCTCCCTCAATGCGCAGCGCGGGAAATTTGTTGGGGACCACCCGGACCTGCCAGCCGGGCGTGTTGGCACTGCTCCCGCTGTAGCGAACGGCGGCGATCTCGGGCGGCGTCTTGCTTTCATTCCCCTCGCAGAAGGGGCAGAATCCCACCGAAGGCGACTGCTCCTGGCGCGGGAAATCATCGGGCCGGCGTCCGCGCTCGGACGCGATGATCACCCAGCGCTTTTGAATTGGGTCGTGTCGAAGTTCCGGCATAGGCAAGATGAAGTATGGATGTCATTGGCACATGGCTTTGACCGGATCACAGGATGGTCCCGTGACCCTGTTGCAGGACTCCTCATCGGACCTGCACAAGCGCTACCTTGCCGATGCTATCATCGATCTGCGCTCAGTTCAACGGAGGGAAGAGCGGCGGCCCAGGTCAGACCATCCACTCCTGCTGGTCCAGCGTCCACGGACTGACGGGTACGGTCAACAGGCCGTTGGCCGGGAACCGTTCGAGCTCCCGGCCATCTTGTGTGATGGCAATAAAAAAGCGGACCTCGTCGGGGCCGGTGATGCCGAGGGCCGGGAGCGGCACGCTCGCCTCGAGCACTTTCGCACCAGCAAACCCGGCGGATTGATCGGGGACGGCACATTTGAAATCCGTAAGCCGCCACCCCTGCTGCTTGTCGTAGGCCGCGATCAGCCGGCAGCTCTGCGGCGAGATAAAAGCCAGCTCGACGGCCGTCCCCGGGAGCAGTTTTTTTCGTGCCGCGGCCGTCAGGTCGATGCGCACAAAGAAGTGTTCCGTGTTGTAACCGAAGAAGATCTTGTCCAATAGGCGGTGGGTGCGGTGCATGGACTCGCCGCCGAGCGGTGTCGCGAAGCCCGCGCTCAACCACTCGAAGTAGTTCGTCACTTTGCCGTCCAGGACCGGCGCGATGGTCCCGAGGGGGAGGCGGGCCGAGGTCCGGACCTCCACCCGCTTGATGGGCGTGTCGAGTCCTACAGGCGACGGCTTGCCCAGCAGCCGGTAGACGTTCCTGAGGTGCGCGCGGAAAAGCGAGTCGAACTCGGCGGCGTTCTGCGTCTGGTGATCGTCCCCGAACCACCAGAACCAGTCGCTCCCCTCCGCGATCATCATCTCCCGAAACGCAGACTCGATCCGGTGACTGTCCATGCCTTCGAGCTGGCAGGCCTGGAGCGTCTGGCGTGCTCCGGTCAGCGCCTCCCAGGCGCGGTTCTTCTCGGAATGCCCGATCCAGGTGGAAAGACTGCCGTAAATCCAGCTCCCCGCGGCGATGGCGCTCAGATTTCTGCGGTAACGTTCGAGCTTGAGGAATTCCGAGAATGTGACCGTGCGGAATTCCGCGATTTCAGTCAGCCGGCGATACAGCAGCGACAGGAAATCCGACCCGTTGTTGGGGTAGTGCTCCCAGGCGTTTTCACCGTCCAGGATCACCGGGACCACGTAATGGCGCCCGTCATCGGGCAACGCGTAGTGAATCGCATACAGACGTGCAAGGAAGTCGCCGACGGCTTGCTCCGCCCGCCAGGCTGAATACGTGAAACCGATCAGATCTGAAAGCTCGTGATCGCGGAAGAAAAAGCACGGGCCTTCATCTCCCCATTGATACGCGCAATATTTCTCCGCAGCGATGAGCGGCGCGGCGGAGCGGCCCGATTTTATCAGCGAGTTGTGCAAAACGGTTTCGTCCGAGGCCATCCAGCGCAGGCCTGCGCTGCGGGCCGCAGCCGCGGCCGCCTCGCTGATCGCTCCCTCGGGCGGCCACATCCCCTCCGGCCGGCGGAAGAAGATCTCAGTGAATCGCTGCTGGGCCCGCCGGATCTGTTCCGCCGCATCCGCCGGGAACATGAAAGTGCTCTCGGGCAATGGAATGTCCGGCAGCGTGTCCCGCGCGGCGCGGCTGTCGCAAAGGAGCGGCAGGATGGGATGGTAGTAGGGAGACACCGACAGTTCGATCCCGTGATCCTCCGCCAGGCGGCGATAGAGGGGGAGGACTTTCCCCATGAAACCGGTCTGGATGTCCATGAGGCGTTTCTTTTCCTCTTCGGAGAAGTTTTTCTCCTTGCGGAGCAGGGCGGCAATTGCCGGCTCGCGACGCAGCTCGTTGCCGCACCAAGCCAGATTGAACCAGACCTGGAGGTCGCGGAAGTCCTGCGCCGAAAAACGCTTCAGCCCGCCGGTGTATTCGCCGCGGTCGTCGGGGGCGCCGCGGAGCTCGAGCAGGCTCCGGTATCTGGGATACGGCAGGATCATCTGCTTCCAGGGAAGCTGGAAGAAGCCGCGGAGCAGGAACAGCTTCTCACGCTCGTTCAGTTCGTCGGCGCTGCACAGGGTCAATGCGGCGTAGGTTCCGCGGGCCTGGCCCTGGCTGTAGCTGATCAGCTGATCGAGAAGAGAGGGGACGACATTGATCGTCACGTGGAGCGTCGGCGTTGCCGCCACCAGCGCCCCCATGTCGTAATAATCCTTGACGGCATGGAAGCGGGTCCAGGGAAGATAGGTTTCCCCGGTCTGCTCGTCCCCATACTCCGGCTGGTGCATGTGCCAGAGAAATGCCACACAGAGAGGCCTTTTGCCCATTGCCTGTCCTCAGTCCGTTCCGGCGATCCCCGGCCGAAGGGCGCAGATTAGCAAACTTTCTGCTCCGGCCGCCAGAAGATTCATCGTGATCAGCTGTCAGCTCTCAGCAATCAGCTTGCAGCCATCAGCGCGCCGCACTTATATAAATCGGACGGATCGGAACAAACAAGTAGCTTTGCTTGGGCGGAACAAATTCCGGCTGACCGAATGCCATCAGCTGTCACACTTTACACAAAAGAGCGCGGCTTCGCTCCGATCAGGGCCAGCTGAATGCTGGTGGCTGACAGCTGATGGCTCCGCCGGCTGAAATCCGCTCCTGGAGCGGATTTCCCTTGACTACCCTGCGCCATGGTGCTTATAGTTCGGGCAAGTCGAAGCCTTAACCCGAGTACCAAACATAGGAGGATAGTTCTTTGAACAAAGGAGACCTGGTAGGAAAGATTGCGAAAGATGCAGGCATCACCAAGGTTCAGGCGGAAGGTGCTCTCAATTCATTCCTGGGCGCCGTGCCTGCGTCCTTAAAAAAGGGCCAGAAGGTAACCCTGGTTGGGTTCTGCACTTTTTCGGTGGCCAAGCGAAAAGCGCGCACCGGGCGAAATCCGCAGACCGGCGCTGTAATCAAGATTCCTGCGCGCAAGGTGGTGAAATTTACGGCCGGCAGCGACCTTAAAAAGGCCGTGAAGTAAACCCGGAAAAGGCAGTCAGCTATCAGCTTTCAGCTATCAGCTCGCCGGTGAGAACGCATATCCTGCCGGCTATCAGGGCGAGCTGACTGCTGAAGGCTGATAGCTGACAGCTGATTGCTGACGGCTGATTGCTTTGCGGGCGTCCGATGCGAGATGGGCTTGGATTTAGTGCCTTCCGGCACACAAAACGTGCCGTCAGGCGCTGAGTGTGGGACAGAAAAAAGCCCCCCGGAATCCGGGGGGCTTTTTTGGCACAAGTCGAAATCAGTTCGCACTGACGAAGTCGGCAAACTCCCGCAGCTTGCTCGAACGGTAAGGGCTCCGAAGTTTCAGGAGCGCCTTCTCTTCAATCTGCCGGATGCGCTCCCGCGTGACCCTAAAGATCTCGCCGACCTCCTGCAGGGTGTATTCCTTTCCCGACTCGTTCAGCCCGTAGCGCATGCGCACAATCTCCTGCTCGCGCGGGCTCAACGTTTCCAGCGCAGTGTCCGTCACGTCGCGGAGGCTGTGCTTGATGACGTCCTGGTCGGGCGAAACGGCATTCTTGTCCTCGATGAACTTGTTGAGCACCGCATCCTTGTTATCAGCGATGCTGGCCTCCAGCGAGATGGGTTCCTGCGCCGCCTTCAGGATCTGATTGATTTTGGCCACCGGGGTCTTCAGCTCCCTGGCCAGTTCGTGGACACTGGGCTCCCGACCCATGCGCTTGGCCAGCTCATTCGAAGTCTTAAGCACCCGATTCATCGCCTCGACCATGTGGACCGGGATCCGGATGGTGCGGCCCTGGTCCGCGATGGCGCGGGTGATGCTCTGGCGGATCCACCAGGTGGCGTAAGTCGAAAATTTGTGGCCCAGTCGATAGTTGAACTTGTCCACCGCCTTCATGAGCCCGATATTTCCTTCCTGGACCAGATCCAAAAGATCCAGGCCGGGATAGGAATAGTTCTTGGCGATACTCAGCACCAAGCGCAGGTTCGAACGCACAAACTCGTCCTTGGCGTGCGCCATGATGGCCTGGTTCTCGTGGATCAGATTGATGATCTTGCGCAGCTCGTTCGCCTCGATCAAGTGCTCGGCTTCCAGCTTGCAGCGCCGCGCGCGGGCTTCCCTGATCGCCTGGTGATCGGCCTCCAGGTTCCGCGACAGCCGGGTCAGAGCCCTTTGGGCCATATGCATCTCGCGCGACACATCCTCCAGGTCCTGGATCAAAGCCGCGATCTGGTCTTCGGTGAAACCAATGCGGCCAATGGCCTGATAAATGCCCTCGCGGTACTTCTGCATTTTTGCCAGGATGCCCGATCTGGCGCTGCTTCGGGCGGATCGTCGCTTCAACTGCCCCTTCAGCTCGCGATACTTGGTCTCCAGTTTACCAATGCGGGCCAGAGTCTTGCGGATCTTGCGCTCGCGGAGCAGGTTTCTTTCCTCGGGAGAGACCTCGGCTTCCACGTCGGCCTGGGCTTCGACCGCACCGGGCTTCACCGGGGGGGTGGCGCTGGACGGCACAAGCTCGCCTGCCATCTCGGCGATTCTGGTGGAGCTGATCGCAGTCTTCGACAGGAGGCGGAGGATGTTGATCCTGCCGGTTTCGATCTTTTTCGCCAGGTAGACTTCCTCCTCCCGCTTCAAGAGAGGGATCTTGCTCATGCTTCGATAATAAATGTAGAGCGGATCCGTGGAAGCGGGGGATTCGCCCGTTCGCTGCGGTGCGGGCTCATCCAATACTTCCCGGTTGAATCGAACCCGGTCGACATAAACCTCCCCGGTCAATTCCCCGTACTCCTCGGAATTTACTCCAAACCCTTCATTTCCCAGGTCTTCTGGATCAGCCAGATCCGCGCCCAGCATTTCATCCTCATTGAACTGAATCATCGAACCCAATTTCCTCTCAAACCTAAGCCAGCCGTTCGTCGGCCGCTAAGGCCTTTCTATTGAATTACTTAAGGACAACCGCCGACCCGAAATCCGCCCGTACGCCAGCCTTGCGTCTTACCTATAGATAGCGGGCGGGGCCGAATTGTTTCAGAAAAAGGGAAATATTTCGGCGGCTCGGGTCACCAAGCTTAGCAATAATTAGGCCGGTATCGAATTCTCCTTGTGCTGATAATATTACGTGATTCATCGAATTATGTTCCGAATTGTCTTCACCGCTTTCGAAGCCGATCATTGGACGAGGGGTGCCGGATGTTTCTTCCCAAAAAAGGGTTGGTTGCGGGCGGGTCTGAAGACCCATCCCCCTCCGCTGCTGTCAAAGCCGCAGGCGCCGCTCGCTGATCGTTGACACATACCGAGTAATTCAATAATATCTTCGATCTTGCCTATTACCCGAGGAGGGGTGTGTCGTGATTGAGGTTGAACATCTTACCAAAATTTACAACCAACGCAAGGCTATTGATGACATTTCCTTCAAGGTGGAAAAAGGGGAGATCCTCGGCTTTCTGGGTCCGAATGGAGCCGGCAAGACGACGACCATGCGCATCCTCACCTGTTACATGCCGGCCACCGACGGCACGGCGCGCGTCGCGGGCTACGATGTCTTCGATGAAAGCCTGGAGGTGAGAAGGCGCATCGGCTATATGCCGGAAAGCCCGCCGCTCTACCAGGAAATGTCCGTAAAGTCCTACCTGCATTTCGTGGCGAAGATCAAGGGCATACCCTCGACCGCGCGCCGCGGGCAGGTGGACGACGTCATGCAGAAATGCAACATCGGAGATGTCCGGGACCGGATCATCGGAAAGCTCTCCAAGGGATACAAGCAGCGTGTGGGTCTGGCCCAATCGCTGTTGAACAATCCGGAGGTCCTCATCCTGGACGAGCCCACCATCGGCCTGGACCCGAAGCAGATTTCCGAGGTCCGTTCCCTCATCAAGGGCCTGGCGGGCGATCACACCATTGTGCTCTGCACGCATATCCTTCCGGAAGTCAGCATGACCTGCAACCGCGTCGTGATCATCAACGAGGGCCGTCTGGTCGCGATGGATACTCCCGAAGGCCTGACCAACCAGATGAAGGGCGCCGAGAGAATCGCGCTCACGGTTGAGGGGCCGAGCGAAGCCGTCCGGGAAAGGCTGCAGGGGATCGATGGCGTGCTGAGTGTCGGCGTCGATGGGGGCGATAACGGCAAGCCGGCCAACTACACGGTCGAGTGCAGGCTCGAGACCGACCTGCGCAAGACTCTGGCGCAGGCGGTGGTTTCGCAGGGCTGGGGTCTGCTCGAGCTGCGCGGGGTGTCCATGAGCCTCGAGGACGTTTTCATCAACCTGGTCACCAAAGAGTAACAAAGCTTGTCTTAATCCGAACAAGCCGGAACCAAAGAAATGCCTTAAGCGTGCGGAATGAAAATCAGTCGGACGAATGCCCTAAGCTGTCAGCTGTCAGCAATCAGCTATCAGATCTTCCATGAAAGGGCGCAGTGTTCCTTATATCACGGCGAGCTGAACGCTGATGGCTGATAGCTTTGTGGCCATTCGATACCGGCCCACTCAGATTTAGCGCCTGACCGCACACAAGACGTGCCGTCAGCCGCTAATTCGAGCGAGTTTCCCTGAATAGCGGGAGTTTTGCCATGCAGAACATTCTGGCCATCTGGCAGCGCGAGATGAAAGCCTATTTCTCCTCGCCCATTGCCTACGTGGTTCTCACCGTTTTCCTGTTCCTGTCGGGGGTTTTTTTCTTTCAGATCCTGACCGCCGTAATCCAGTCGACGGCCATGCAGGGACAATACGGCAATCCGCAGCCGGTGGATGTTCCCGGCATCGTCAGCCGCAGCTACTTCGGCACGACGAGCGTGATCCTGCTGTTCATGATCCCGATGCTGACCATGGGGCTCTTTGCCGAGGAGAAAAGGCGCGGCACCATCGAGCTGCTGCTCACGACCCCCGTGAGCAACCTGCAGGCGATGATGGGGAAATACCTGGCGAGCCTATCCTTCCTGGTCCTGATGTTCGTCGCCAGCGGCCTCATGATCTCGGCACTCTTCATCTATGGCGATCCGGAATGGAAGCCGATCCTCGGAGGCTTCTTGGGCCTGTTGCTGTACGGCGCCGCCCTGCTTTCCGTCGGATTGTTCATATCCACCTTGACGGAGAACCAGATTGTCTCGGTGGTGATCACATTCGGCGTCATTCTGGTCCTCTGGCTGGTGGACGCCTTCTCTTCGGGCGCCGTGGGCCTGACGCGCGAGGTCCTCAGCTATCTCTCGGTGATCGGCCACCTGGATGACTTCATCAAAGGGGTCATCGATACGTCGCATATCATCTTTTATCTGACGTTCGCCTTCGTTGGTCTTTTTCTTACATATCGCTCGCTTGAATCCATGCGGTGGAAAAGCTGATGAACAGGTATCTCCAGAAACTCGATACTTTGGGCCTGCTGCTGCTGGTAGCGGCGGCACTCTATTACTCGGTAGCCAACGTCTGGGACCGGTGGGCCATCGGACTGGCCGTCGCCGGCGGGGTGCTGGCCGTCGCCGGGACCGTCGCCAACTACAAGCAGATCATGGCGACCTTGGGGAAGCGTTCCACCAAGTACGCTACCAACTATGTCGTCTCCGTGATACTCGTCGTCGGCCTGGTCTCCGGGCTCAACTTCATCGGCCGGCGGCATGTCAAGCGCTTTGATCTGACGGCCATCGGAAGGTACACGCTGGCTCCTCAGACCACGCAGTTGCTGGAAAAGCTGGACGCCAAGATGGAAATCAAGGCCTTCTTCCCCGGCGGCAGCTATGTGCCCCTCGAAGAGCTGCTGACGGAGTATCGAACCCGGAGCCGCCAGGTCAGCTACCAGTTCATCGACCCCGACAAGCAGCCCGACCTTGCCAAGCAGTACGATGTGAGCGTGTACGGGACATTTTCCAACCCGTTCACCGGATCACAGCTCAAGTTCGGCACGGTCGTGTTGCTCCATGAGGGGCGGCAGGAAAAGATTGAAAAGCGCTCCGAAGAGGTTCGGGAGGAGGACCTCACCAACGCCATCATCAAGATCCAGCGCACCGAAAGCAAGACCGTCTATTTTGTGCAGGGGCATGGAGAAAAAGAACCGGGCGACACCGAGCGGCAAGGGTATTCGGCCGCCAAGAAGGGACTGGAGGACCAGAGCTTCAAGGTTGAAACCGTCAACCTGGCGCGGGAAGGCAAGGTGCCGCTGGATGCCAAGGTGATTATCCTGGCGGGACCGACCACCGAGCCCTTCTCCCAGGAACTCCAGTACGTCAACGACTGCCTGATTCTGGGCGGCAGCGTCCTGGTCATGCTCGACCCGCCGCCCTCTCCTTCGCTGGAGCCGTTTCTGAAGGAATGGGGAGTGACTGCGGGGAACAACGTCGTTCTGGACGTCAGCGGCGCGGGCAGGTTGATGGGGGCCGGGCCGCAAATCCCCCTGGTGCTGCAGTATGAAAGCCACAGGATTACCGACCGCTTTAAGAACATGACCTTCTTTCCTTATGTGCGCTCGGTGGAGGCTTCCAAAGAAAGCGTGAGCGGCGTGACCGTCGAGCCGCTGTTCAAGAGCAATCCGAACAGCTGGGGCGAAACAGACCTGAAGAGCCCCGAGGCCTCCCTGGACGAAAACAAGGACCAGGTGGGTCCCCTGTCGCTGGCGGTGGCCGTCACCAAAGAGGTTAAGCCTGCTTCCGGCGACAATAAGGCGGTCCAGGCACGCATGGTGGTGGTCGGGGATTCCGATTTTGCTACGAACGCCTACTTTCCCATCCAGGGCAACGGCAATCTCTTTCTGAACATGGTCAGCTGGCTCGGGCAGGAAGAAGACCTCATCTCGATACGGCCCAAGGCGCCTCAGGACCGGCGGGTGATCCTCAGCCAGAGCCAGCAGAGCACGCTGAGGCTCTTTTCACTCGTCCTGCTTCCGGGATCCGTTCTTCTGATCGGAATCATCGTCTGGGCGCGTCGCAGGAGGTAGCATGCGTTTCCGGGGTACCTTCATCCTTTTATTGTTGTGTGCAGCGCTGGGCGCCTTCGTCTATTTTTATGAAATCAGGGGGGGCGAGCAGCGCAGCAAGGCCAAGGAGGAGGAGAACCGCGTCTGGAAAGTCGAGAGCGGAGATATCCAGCAGATGGAGCTGTTCGCCGGCGATGAGCGCGTGACCGCCGTGCGGACGGGAGAGAAACAGTGGAAGATCACCGCACCCCGTGAGCTCGATGCGGACTCGGGCGAGCTCGACCGGCTGGCGGGCTCCGCCTCCAGTATCAACCGTGAGAGCGTCACCGAGACGAATGCCGCCGACCTTGCCAAATTCGGCCTCGAGCCGCCGCAGCATGGACTGCAGCTCAAGACCAAGGACGGCAAGGAATACCGGATCCGTTTCGGCAACAACAATCCCACCGGCAGTTCCACATATGCGGCCCTCGAGGGGAGCCGGGAGGTCTTCCTTGTCACCAGCTATACGGCCGGCGGGCTGAAGAAAAAGCTGGATGATCTGCGCAACCACTCGATTCTCAGCTTCGATCAATACGAAGCCCAGTCTCTTGATATCGATGGTCCCAAAGATCCCGTCAGGCTGATCAAGGAGAACGATCGCTGGTGGCTGCAGGCGAAGGATAAGTGGGCCGCTGATTCTTCCGCAGTGAACAATCTGCTGAGCGCGCTGTCCAGCGGCCGGATCAAGGAGTTTTTCGAGGAGAACGCAGACGACTATCAGACTCTGGGTTTCGATAAGCCCTATCTGGATGTTCGCGCGGCGGTAGGGAAGGACAAGGCCATCCGTCACCTGCAGGTGGGCGTGGAGAAGTCCCGGCTGCTCAAGAAGGGCGAAAAACCTCCCAAGGCGAAACCCGCGGCGGAATCGGGGGGCGCCGACAGTGCGTCAGTTCTCTACATTGCGCGCGACGAGTCCCGCAGTGAACTCTTCTGGGTGGACAAGGAGTTCGTCGACAAGCTCCTCAAATCTCCTGCGGACCTCCGCAACAAGGCCCTGGCCGTTTTCCAGCGCTGGGACATCGACACGGTGGTCCTGACGAATGCCGGAGGCACATTCACCTTTTCCAAAGCCGAATCGGGCGGCGACTGGCTGCTGGGCGAGGAAAAGAAGAAGGTCAAATGGGACGCCGTCAACGGCGTTCTCGATGCTCTCGAGAGGGCCGTCAAGGAGTTTGTGGAGGATGGGAAGCCCCCCGCGGCCTATGGACTGGACCAGCCGGCGGTCCTTGTTGTCCTGAAGCAAAAGGGGGAAGTGAAGGTCGAGTGCGCTTTCGGCAAAGAAACCGCGGACGGCGTCTATGCCATGGTCAAGGGCGAGCCGTCGATCAGGATAGCCGAAAAGGATGTCCTGGAGAAGCTGCAGAAGGGGGAATCAGACTTCCTCGAGCCCCCGCCTCAACCCGAACCACCGAAGGAAAGCAAAAAATAGGATAATGCTTACGGCACGTTATGGGTGCTGTGAAGCGCTAAGGGTCTGTCAGGAAATAAGTGATGCACTTCGGCGCGCGCGCCGGGCGGGCAGATTCAAGGCGCCGCGACGCAGGCGATGCCTCTGAGCATCGTCGAGGAGCGGCAACGCCGCAGATGCCCGCCCGCCGCCGCGCCCCTTCGGGCTGCGGCTCCCAGGCCCGCTGGCTTTGTTGCTCGCTCCTTACATACCAATTGGAGCATTCATCCGACTGGTATTCACTCCGCAGGCATAAGGCGCTTCTCTGGTTCCAGGGGGTGGCTCTGCAGACCCACCCCCACAGGACGTTGCGTAACGGCCGGCGCGGGCTAAAACCGGGCGCTTGATATTCGCCTGCGGTTTAAGTACCATGTCGATTGCCTTGCTTTGTCAAAAAGTGGGCCGTTTTGCCCACTTTTTTGTTTTTGGGGCTCAGGATGGAACAACCGGACAGAAGTGAAAATGCGGCTCTGAGGGCGAAAATTACAGCGCTTGCCGAGCAGGTGGCCGGTTCGATGGGGATGGAGGTGGTCCTGGTCGAGCTGAAAGGCGGCGGCCCACGGTCCGTCGTCCGGATGTATGTCGACCAGACGGGCGGCGTCACGCTGGAGGCCTGTGAGCGCTTCAGCAAGCGGGCATCAGTGTTGCTGGATGTGGAAGACCTGATCCCGTTCAGCTACACCCTGGAAGTCTCCTCGCCCGGACTCGATCGGCCTCTGGTGAAGGAAGAGGACTACAGGCGTTTTGCGGGGAAGAGGGCTAAAATCAGACTTCGCGTTGCATTGGAAGGACGGAGAAAGATTCAGGGCAGGATCATAAGCGCCGAAGGCGGAAAAGTGAGGCTGGAGGCGGCGCCGGGCCGCGAGCTGGAGATTGCCGTGGCTGATATCGAAAAGGCCAATCTGATCATCGAAACTTAGGGTCTGTCAGGAAATAAGTGGTGCACTTCGCTGCAGGCTCCCAGGCCCGCTGGCGCGGCGCGAGCGACGAGCATACCCTTTGGTATGTAAGGAGCGAGCAACAAAGCCAGCGGGCCTGGGAGCCGCAGCCCGAAGGGGCGCGGCGGCGGGCGGGCATCTGCGGCGTTGCCGCTCCTCGACGATGCACAGCGGCATCGCCTGCGTCGCGGCGCCTTGCATCTGCCCGCCCGGCGCGCGCGCCGAAGTGCATCACTTATTTCCTGACAGACCCTTAGTATAGCATTCCATAAATTCGCTGATGTTTTCTTGACAGGATAACAGGATTCAATGACGTTCTTCCAAGCAGCAGATTCTCTCTTTCTCAACCGCATGTATCCTCTCGGCGCCTACCGTACCCGGGCTGCAATCTCTCTCGCTGGTCGATGACGACGAGATCCGGTGAATCCTGTACTACTAAGCCAAAATTTCCTGCCGTTTTGGAAAGAATTTTTCACCGCGGAGACGCAGAGCACGCAGAGACTGAAAACGCAGAAACCACTGATTTCACGGATGGGCTCCAGTGGACACGGGCTTTTGCTGTCCCGCAGGGACGGCGC
>Ga0299915_10001129_pt1 | contig 19706 bp, 19 predicted proteins | sample RVTome_13_FD_200263 | JGI IMG/M metagenome (GOLD analysis project Ga0299915, IMG submission 200263) | Soil microbial communities from uranium-contaminated site in the Upper Colorado River Basin, Wyoming, United States - RVT92D227 (version 2) ... | reverse complement strand
GCCACGTTTCCTCCCGGGACCGCTCTCCCTGGACGCGCGTGAAGACGGGGACGAAGGCGGGGGTCAGGGCCCCTTCCGCGGTCAGCCGCCGGAGAAGATTGGGGATCGTATAGGCGATGGTGAAAGCGTCGGCGGCGGGGCCGGTGCCAAGGTAGAAGGCCTGGAGGAGGTCGCGGACATAGCCGAGGATGCGGCTTGCGGCCGTGGGGACCGTGACCTCCAGGGTCGAGCGGAGGATTTTCCGCCGTCGCTCGTCGTGGTCCATGGCCTTTCGCCCGCTCCGGCTCGGTCCGCGGAATTGACTTTAAAGTCAGGATATTCTATCATATCCGTCCCCGCAAGGAGAACGACATGACCAAGCACAAGTCGGCGATCCGCGAGATGCGTCGCAGTCTCCGGAGGAACGCGATCAACAAGAAGACCAAGTCCGCCGTCCGCACCGAAGTCCGCAGGGTGCGGGAAGCCCTGCTCGCGAAAGACCCGGCTAACGCCCAGAAATCCCTGCCCGAAGCCTACGCCACGATCGACCGGGCGGTGAAGAAGAAAACCATCCACAAGAACAAGGGCAGCCGGCTAAAGTCTCGGATCAGCCGCCAGCTCGCCCGGACGGCCCCCCCGGCCGCGAAATGACCCGCCCGGCCGGCGCCAGCCGGTCATAAAAGAAGAAAAAGCTCTCCAGAGCCGCCTGGGCCGGAACGTCGCTCGTTTTGATGAGCCCGTCGACCCGCGCCAAATCGTCCAGGGTCCGCCTCAGGTCATCAGTCGAGAGGCGCTCGACGAGTCCGAAAAAAGCCCCGGACTTCCGGCTGTAGAACGCGCCCATCGTTTCCTTGATGCCGGGCGCGACGGCGGCGAAGATCTCCCGGGGCGATTTCGTCTTGTCCCTCAGGCAGGCCTTGGCCCAGAGAAGGTTGCGGAAATATCTGGCCAGCTGACCGAGGACCTGCTCGGGCTTCGCGCCTTCCTGGAGTAAGGACGAGAGGACCCGGAGGGTCTTGGCCAGGTTCCCCTCTTCCAAGCTATTCGTCAGTTCATAACTCTCGAAGTCCCGCGTCCAGGCGGTCAGCCGGTCCACATCCTCCGCTTCGATCTCCCGCTTCTCGCCGACGGCCACCGCCAGCTTCTCCATCTCCGTGCTCAGGCGGCGCAGGTCGCTGCCGACGGCCTCGGCCAAACGTCCGGCCGCGGACCCGGACAGCCGCTTGCCCGCCGCCGACGCCCTCTCGACAAGCCACGCCTCGAGCCTTTCGCCGGTGAGCCGCTTTCCCTCGCGGCGGCCGCAGGCCTCGGGGGGGAGCGATTCGAAGAACTTGACGACCGAGGCGCCGGTTTTCAACGTCCCGGGGAAGACGACGACGAGAATCGTCCGCGACGGCGGGTCGGCCGTGAAGGACCGGAGTCCCTTCTTATCGGCCTCGGTGAGCATCCGCTCCCGCTTCGCCTCCCCGTTCCGGTCCGAACGGCCGCCCCTCTCACCGGCTTCGGGAAGCCGGGCGATGACGACCCGCCAGGGCGAGAAAAGAAACGGCGCCGTGCGGGCCGCGTCGAGGGCGGCCGGCCAGCCGCGCTCCGCGAGGTCGAAGGTCTCCATGACCAGCTCGCCGGTCTCCGGCGTCGTCAGGGAATCCTTCAAGGCGGCCAGGAACTCGTCGGCAAAAAACGGCTCCTCGCCGTAGAGAAAATAGCAGGGCTTGGGCGGGTCGTCGAGGCCGGTGCGGCGGGCGGGCCCCGGCAACTCAGAACCCCTCGAGCATGCTGAGGACCAGGCTCCGTGCGAACCGCGGCGCCACTTTGTCGATGGCCTCCGTCTCCACGGACTCGAAGTCCGTTCCCTGCGGGACCTCGTACTCCTGGACATGCACAAAGGAGGGGTTGGAGAACAAGACCTTCTGATTGACGCGGTCGCGCAGGGTGAACTTGGATTCGATGCGGATCTCGTAACGGTCGGGGGCCTGGCCGGAGAAGGCGATCGGGTTCGCGGAGAAGTTCGTGATCTCGCCCGACAGGACCGCGTCCGCCGCCTCGGTGTCGGTGACGATGCTCACTTTTCCCCGGGCCACGAATTCGGTGATGACGCTTTGGGTCAGTTTCACGTCGAGCTCGAAGCGCGTCGTCAGGTTCTTGAACACGGGGATGGCCACGGTCCGGATGTGAGGGGGAAGGAAAACGCCCGTTCCTTGAAGGTTATAGCCGCAGGCGGCGGCCAAACCGACGGCGGCGAGCGCCAGGAGGGCCCGCCCGAAAATCCGCTTCGGACGGCCGGCCGCGGCCCGCCCCGCATCACGGAACGATGTTAACGAGTTTGTCTTTGACACAGATGACCTTGCGCGGCGGCTTCCCGCCGAGGACCGCCCGGATGCGCTCGAGCCCCAGCGCGGCCGCTTCGAGCTCGGCCTCGGCCGTGCCGGCCGCCGTCTCGAACCGGTCGCGGAGCCGGCCGCCGACCTGGACGACGATGGTCACGGTCTCGTCCCTGGCCAGCTCGGGGTCGTAGCTCGGCCAGGTCGAACGGGCCAGGAGTTCCGTCGTCCCGATCGCCTCCCGCAGCTCTTCGGCCAGGTGCGGGGCGAAGGGCGCGAGGAGGAGAATGAGCGCTTCGAGGGCCTCGCGCAGCCCGGCCCGCCCCGCCGGCGTCTGCCGCAGGGCGTCCCGCTCGCGCTTCAGGAAGTTATAGAATTCCATGATGCCGCTGATGGCCGTATTGAGATGGAAGCGGACCCCGATGTCCTCGCTGACCCGGCGGATCGTCTGGTGCGTCTTTCGCCGGACCTCGGGCGGGGCCGCCGCCGCCTCCGCGCCGCCGGCCGCGAAGACATCAAGATTCTCCCGGAAGAAGACCCAGAGACGGTTGAGGAAACGCCCGCAGCCTTCCAGGCCGTCCGTGGACCAGGCAAACTCCTTGTCCGGCGGCGACGCGAAGAGGATGAACAGGCGGAGGGCGTCGGCGCCGTGGCTGCTGATGATGCCGTCCGGGTCGACGGTGTTGCCGCGTGATTTGGACATGGCCGACCCGTCTTTGGTGACCATGCCCTGGGCCAGATAATGAGGGAACGGCTCGTCGACCGAGGTCAGGCCGAGGTCGCGCAGGACCTTGGTAAAGAAGCGCGCGTAAATAAGGTGCAGGATGGCGTGCTCGACGCCGCCGATGTAGAGGTCGACGGGCATCCAATGCCTGGCGGCCTCCGGCGCGAACGGGAGGCGCGTCTCGGACGGCGAGCAGTAGCGGAAAAAATACCACGAGGAATCGACGAACGTGTCCATCGTGTCGGTCTCGCGCCGGGCCGGTCCGCCGCAGGTGGGGCAGGTCGTGCGCACGAAACTCTCGACGCGCTCCAGGGGCGACCCCTCTTCGCCCGTGATCTGGACGTCGTGCGGGATGAGAACGGGCAGGTCCTTCAGCGGGACGCCGACAATCCCGCAGGTCGGGCAATAGACAACGGGAATGGGCGTTCCCCAGTATCGCTGCCGGGAGATCCCCCAATCCCGGAGCCGGAAGGTCACGCTGGCGCGGCCGAAGCCCTTGTCCTCGGCGAAACGGGCCATCTTCTCCATCGCCTCGGCCGACCTCAGTCCGGAGAAGGGCCCGGAGGCGATGAGGACGCCCTCGTCTTCGAAGGCTTCATCCGTTTCCGCGGCGACCGAAGCGTCCGCCTTGTCGGCCGGGGCGATGACCGTCTTGATGGGCAGGCCGTATTTCCGGGCAAAGGCGAAGTCGCGGCTGTCGTGGGCCGGAACGGCCATGATCGCGCCCGTGCCGTAGTCCATCAAGACATAGCTGGAGACCCAGATGGGGACGGCCGCGCCGGTATACGGGTTGACGGCCGTTACGCCCGTGTCCAGGCCTTCCTTCTCGGCCTCTCCGAGGTCCCGTTTCAGGCGGGTTTCGTTGACGGCCTGTTCGACCCGGGCCTGAAGCTCCTTCTCCCGGGGGCCGCGGATGAGCTCGCGGACGAGCGGGTGTTCGGGCGAGAGGACGAGGAAGGTCGCCCCGAAGATCGTGTCGATGCGGGTCGTGAAGACCTCGATGGACTTGCGGAGGGCCGGGACGGCGAAGTTGACGTGGGCCCCGAGGCTCCGGCCGATCCAGTTCTTCTGCATCTGGAGGACGTGGTCCGGCCACCCGACAAGCTCGGCGTGCCCACTGAGCAGTTCCTCGGCGTAGGCCGTCGTCCGGAGGAACCACTGTTCCATTCTCTTCTGGCTGACCTCCGATTCGCACCGCCAGCAGGCGCCGCCCACGACCTGCTCGTTGGCCAGGACCGTGGCGCATTTCGGGCACCAGTTGACCCAGCTCTCCTTGCGGAAGGCCAGGCCCTTCTCGAGCATCTTGAGGAAGATCCACTGGTTCCACTGATAGTATTCGGGGAGGCACGAGTTGACCTCGCGCGACCAGTCGTACGAGAACCCCATCCGCTGCAGCTGTTTCTTCATGTAGGCGATGTTGTCCAGCGTCCACGTCTGAGGATGGATGCCGTGCTTGATCGCGGCGTTCTCGGCGGGCATGCCCAGGGCGTCCCAGCCGATGGGGTGGAGGACGTTCAGGCCGTTCATGGCCTTGAAGCGGGCGATGACGTCGCCGATCGAATAGTTGCGGACGTGGCCCATATGGATGCGGCCGGAGGGGTAGGGATACATCTCGAGGAGATAGTACTTCGGCCGGCCCGGGTCCTCGGTCGTTTCGAAGGCCTTCGCCTGCGCCCAGACCCGCTGCCATTTGAGTTCGATCGCGTTCGGGTCGTACGTTTCCTTCATAGCGGATGTCCTGCGGTGGATTCCAGGGCCGGCAACGGTCGCGAAATCAACAGAAAATGATAGATTTCCCGGTCCCAAAAGTCAAGAAACCGCTTGGAGGGCGGCCTCGCTCGACGGGAGTTCCAGGCGCCTGAAAACGCCGCCGCTCCTCGGCTCCTGCGCATCTCGCGCGTGCCACCGCAGGCTCGCGCTCAAACATGCTCGTCGCCCCGAAGACGGGATTCCCTCGGACGGCGGCATTTTCAGGCTGAACTCCCGTATGTCGCTTCGCCCGCCCTCCTTCGCTCTCCCCCCCAACATAACCGCCCCGTACCACTAGTTCACCAGGGCGAGGATGATGTCCGAAGCGGGGCGTAGGGGCGACGACCAGCGATGGCGCGAAGGACGGGTGGCACGGTGTGGGGCCCCCGAGCGCCCGGAGCCCGGCACTTTCGGGCGAGGACGAGCGGGGTGACACCGGGACAGGTCCCGTCCGGAGAGCCATCGCTGGCGCGGAGGAGCGTCCCCGCGAGGATACCATCCGAGCCCCTTTCTTTGAGATTGCTGGGACGCGTTATATACTACCCTCCGCTATGGCCCTCCTCGAGATCGCCGGTCTCACTGCCGGCTACGGAGACGGGGACGTCCTCCACGGCCTCTCCTTTGCGGTGGCGCGGGGCGAATTCCTCACCGTCCTCGGGCAAAACGGCTCCGGCAAGACGACCCTGCTCAAAGCCGTCCAGAGACTCCTGCCCGATGTCGCCGGCGAGGTTCGCATGGCCGAGGCCAGCGTCTTCGGCCTCGGCCGGCGGGCGATCGCCCGGATGATGGCTTATGTCCCGCAGCTCGCCGAGGTCGCGTTCGGTTTCACCGTGGCCGAGGCGGTGGAAATGGGCCGCTATGCCCACCAGGGCCGGTGGGCGGCCCTGTCCTCGCGAGACACGGCCGCCGTTGACGAGGCCCTCGCCCTCACGGACATCGCCGGCCTGCGCGACAAGCAACTCGCCCACCTCAGTGGAGGCGAACGCCAGCGGGTCTTTATCGCCCGCGCCCTGGCCCAGGACGCGCCCCTTCTCCTCCTCGACGAGCCGAGCGCCCACCTCGACATGCATTACCAGGTCGAGATCTACGAGCTCCTCAAATCACTCCAGGAAAAGCGGTCCAAGACCATCCTGGCCGCCGAACACAACCTCAATCTGGCCGTCCCCTATTCCGACCGGCTGTTGTTCCTCAAGGACGGCCGGCTCGCCGCGCTCGGGCCGCCGCGCGAGCTCGTCACCCGCGACCTCGTCCGGGCCGTCTTTGACGCCGAGGTCGAAGTCCACGAGAACCCGTTTTCCGGGCTGCCCGAGGTCTCCCTCAACCCGCGGCCCGGGGCGTCACCATGAAGCGGCGCGGGACGCTCGTTCTTTTCATGGCGGCGACGGTCCTCCGCGTTTTCGCCGCGGCCGGCCAGACGGTCAGGGACGACCGGGGCCGGCCCTTTCCGCTGCCGCTCGAGCCGCCGCGCCGGATCATCTCGCTGGCGCCGAATATCACGGAAATTCTCTTCGCCCTCGGCCTCGGCGACGAGGTCGTCGGCGTCACGCGTTTCTGCGACTACCCGCCCGAGGCCCTCACCAAGACGAAAGTCGGCGGCCTCGTGGACCCGAGCCTCGAATCGATCCAAGCGCTCCATCCCGACCTCGTCGTTGCCTTCCGCGGGAATCCGCTGCGGGCCGTGGAAAGGCTTCAGGCGCTCCGCCTCCCCGTCTTCGTCCTGGACATCGGCCGCTCGCTCGACGATATCTTCGTCCTCGTCGAAAAGCTGGGCGCGATCACGGGCCGGGCCGAAGCGGCCGCCGGCCTGAACGAGAAGCTGCGCGCTGAAATCCGGGAGGTCCGGGCCGCGCTGGCGGGCGGCGACGAGGAGCCGAAGGTCTTTCTCGTTCTCCACGGCCAGGGTCTGTGGACCTGCGGCCGCAACAGCTATCTCCATGACCTCATCGTTCAGGCCGGCGGCCTCAATATCGCCGCGGGGATCGCCAAGGATTGGGCTTTCTACAGCCGGGAGCGGCTTCTCCAGGATGACCCCGATGTCATCCTCGTCCTGGCCCGCTCGCCGGAGGAATTCGCCCGGGCCCGCGCCTGGCTGGCGGGCCCTGCCGGTCTTTCCGGGGTCCGGGCCGTCCGCGCCGGCCGCGTTCACCTCATCGACCAAAACGCCGCCAGCCGCTTCGGTCCGCGCCTGGCGGCCACGCTCCGCGATGTCGCCGCCCTTCTCCACCCGGAGCGCTTCGGGAGGACGCCGTGACCGTCCGGGCGAAAAAGCGTCTCGTCGTCGGCGTGCTGCTCGTCCTGGCCGCGGCGGGATTCATCGCCGCGCTCCTGAGCGGGCCCGTCCCCACCTCCTTCCGGGAGCTCGTCGATTTCCTCCTCGGCCGCGGCGGCGACAAAGCGACCATCTTCCGGGACCTCCGGCTGACGCGGGCCCTGCTCGCCTTCGTCGTCGGGGCCGCCCTTTCGCTCGCCGGCGCCATTCTGCAGGGCTATTTCCGGAACCCCATGGCCGACCCGTTCATCGTCGGCGTCTCCTCCGGCGCCTCCCTCGGGGCCGTGGCTGCTCTGGCGGTCGGCTTCGACGTCGTCCTGGTCGGCTTTTCCGGCCAGGGTCTGGCCGCATTCATCTGCGGTCTCGGGATCGTGTCCCTGGTCTATCTTCTTTCGCAACGCCGGGGCGTTTTCCGGCTCGAGTCCCTGCTCCTGACCGGAGTGGCGGCGGGGGCCATGGCTTCGGCCCTGACGTCTTTCCTTCTTTTCTTGCGCTCCGATTCCTACGAGCAAGCCGTTTTCTGGCTCCTCGGGAGCTTCGCCATGGCCGACTGGCGGCAGGTCGGGACGGTCGTTCCCTATGTCGTGGCCGGGCTCGTCAGCGCCCAGTTCCTGGCCAAGGATATGAACCTGCTGTCCTTGGGCGACGAGGCGGCGGAGGCCCTCGGCTGCCCTATCCGCCGCGTGAGGTTCGCCTTTCTCATTGTCGCCACAATGCTCGCGGCGACCGCGGTCTCGGTGAGCGGCATCATCGGCTTCGTGGGGCTCATCGTCCCCCACGCCGTCCGTCTCCTTATCGGTCCCGACCACCGGTCCCTCTTTGGGTTCTCGGCGCTCGGCGGGGGCGTCTTCCTCCTCTTTTCCGACCTCCTGGCCCGGAGCGTCCTCCCCGCGACGGAACTTCCCGTCGGGGTCATCACGGCGGCCGTCGGGGCCCCCTTCTTCATCTATCTGCTGAACCAACGGCGTTAGTTGGCGGGCGATTTGCGGGACGGGACACCAGGCGCGGCGATAACCTTTCTCCGGACAGTCCGTTTGTAAGGGAGAGGCGGCTGAGATAAAATGGGTCAATCGATGACGTTCTTCTTCGTCCGCGACAGCCGCCGCCGCTATCGCTATTTCTCCACCGAGCCCGTCCACCCTCTCCACATCAGGTTCTCCCGCGCCCGTCAGGCTTGGGAGACGGCCAAAGCGAAGCTCCTCAGCATCCTGCCCAGCCGCCTGCTCCGCCAGGAGCAGGCGTTCGAGCGCGTCCTGACCTGGAAGGGAGGCCCGCTCCCCGTCCTTTACGGCGGGCCGGAAGACCCCGAGCACGTCGCCCGGCATTTCGGACGTTTCCTTCGCGCCCAACGCCTGCGCCATATCCTGCTTCTGGCCGGCGAGGCGGTCCTGATGCCCGTCACCTGGGTCGCCGCCCTTCTGCCCGGCCCGAACATCTTCTTCTACGTCCTGGCTCTTCTCGTTCTCCTCCAGTTCGCCGCCCTCAGGGGGATTTCCAGGACACTCCGCCTGGAGCGGCACCTCGCTCCCGACCCCCTGCTCACCGCATGGGAGGAGGCCGTCGCGGCCAAGGATGAAGGTCGATTTCCCGTCCTTCTCGAAAGCCTCGAACGCGAACATGGCCTCTTGGCGGCCCGCAAGGTCCTCTGGTCGTAGCCCGGCCGTGGCCCCGTTCGATTGACAAAGCCCCCCTCGTTGCCTTATGTTAGTCTTACTCGAGGGCCCATGCTCCTGACGCTCAACCAGACTCTATTCATTGTCCTGACCATCGCGGCGGTCATCGTCGCCGTCTTTCTCGTCCGTTTTCTGGTTCAGTTCCGGCGCACGGCTCGCCAAGCGGAAAAGGCCCTGGGCGAGCTCACAACCCTGCTCGACGAGCTTCAGGTGCTCGAACGGAAGTTCAGCGCCCGTGTGGACGACATGGGCGAGATCCTCCAGTCCTCGAAACAGGCCGTCGCCGGGATCTCCGAGATCGCGCTGTTCGCGGCGACCAAGGTCGTCCGGCCCGCCTCGAACTACTGGCCTATCCTCTATCCCCTGCTGCGCTTCGGCTGGCGGCATTTCAAAAAGAGAAAGGAGCGGAAAGATGTCGGAGCACAATGACCGCAGTTTCACGGATTCCTTGCTGACGTTTCTGGCCGGCGCCGCGACGGGTTTCATCTTGGGCATCCTCTTCGCGCCCGCCAGCGGAAAGGAGACCCGCCGCAAGCTCAAGGACAAAGCGGCCAAGACGGGCGAGATGGCTCGCGAAGGCTACGAGAAACTGGCCAAGGAAGCCGAGAAGGGCATACGCGTCGTCCGCGAAAAGACCGCCGAGAGTGTCGACGCCATCAAGGACTTCCTCGAGAAAAAGAAGGAAGAGAGGTCCAAGAAGAGCGGCTAGCGCGAAGGGGGCGAAGCCGAGAAATAGCGTTCGCCAGCGGGGGGCGTCAGGGGGATTTCATCGTCCGACCGGTCTCCCCGGAATCGGGAGAAGAACCTGTTATTTTCTGTCGTGACGCGCTAAAATAGACCCCCCATGGAGACATTCCGGATGAGAGCCGCACAGCGTCTGACCTCGGCCGGCATCGTGTTCGCCTTGTTGGCCGCCCTCGCGCCGGGCGCCGCCGGCGTGGATGCGCGGACCGCCCAGAAGATCGACGAGGAGGTCGACAAGATCCGGGCCGAAATCATCAAGATCCGGCGCTTCCTCCATATGAACCCGGAGCTCAGCAATCGCGAGCACGAAACGGCCAAGCTCGTCGCCGCCAAGCTTTCTTCCCTCGGCCTCGACGTGAAGACGGGCGTCGCCTTGACCGGCGTCGTCGGCCTGCTGCGCGGCGGCCAGCCGGGTTCGACCGTCGCCTGCCGGGCCGATATGGACGCGCTGCCCATCCAGGAACTGACCAACGTCCCCTTCAAGTCGCTCAACCCCGGCGTCATGCACGCCTGCGGCCACGATATCCACACCTCGATCGCCCTGGGCACGGCCATGGTCCTGAGCTCCCTCAAGGAGCGGCTCAAGGGCAATCTCAAGTTCATTTTCCAGCCGGCCGAGGAGGGCGCGCCCGCGGACGAGGAGGGCGGCGCGGCCCTGATGATCAAAGAAGGCGTTCTGGACGACCCGCCCGTGAGCGCCATCTTCGCCCTCCACGTCTGGCCGGAGACCGTCGGCCACGCTTTCTTTTCCGCGGGCGAGGTCATGGCCAGTTCCGACTGGTTCCAGATCACGGTCAAGGGTCGGAGCGCCCACGGCGCGCGGCCCCACGAGGGCCTTGACGCCGTCGTGATCGCGGCCGAGGTCGTCACGGCCCTCCAGTCGGTCGTCAGCCGGTCGCTCGACCCGACCGACCCCGCCGTCCTGACCATCGGCAAGATCGAAGGCGGCGTCCGCTCGAATATCATTGCCGAGAAGGTCACCCTCGAAGGCACGGTCCGCTGCTTAAGCGAGGCGAACCGGAAGAAGATCCCGCAGCTCATGGAAAGCCTGGTCAAGAATATCACGGCCGGCTATGGCGCCAGTTCGACATTCGACTACCGGCCCTCCAATCCCTCCGTCTACAACAATCCAGAACTGGCCCAGACGATGCTTCCGACATTGGTCAGGGTCCTCGGCCGGGACCGGGTCCAGGAATTCAAGCCGCAGCTCGTCGCCGAGGATTTCGCCTATTACGCCCAGAGGATCCCGGGCTTCTTTTTCTTCCTGGGGGCCCGGACTCCGGGCCAGCCGTCCGCGCCGCTCCATAGCCCCACCTTCAACCCCGACGAGCGGAGTGTGGCCGTCGGCATCAAGGTGATGTGCCATCTCCTCCTGGATGCGCTGGAAAAGCAGAGCGTCCCGGCCGGGGACGGGTTCGGTTTCTGAGCGGCGACCCGGGATGGCCTTCCCCCTTTTTCACCTGGCTATCGCGCTGGCCGCCGGGATCCTAAGCTCCTCCGTCCTATCCCTTCCGCCGGCCGCCGGCCTCGCCGTCGCAGCGCTCGTTCTGGCCGCCGCCTGGGCCGCCTTCGGCCTGCAGAAGAATACGGCCGCCTTGGCCTTGCTGTTCCTCACGATGGCGGCCATGGGAGTCTGGCTGACGAACGCCGCGGGCCGCCGTTATGACCTTAATCCCCTTCGGAACTGGCGGGCGGAGGATTATGCCGATTTCGAGGGGCGTCTGGTCCGCACCCCCGCTCGCGAACGCGACCGGGACGTCCTCCTCATGGACGTGGAGAAGGTGCGGTCCGGCGGCCAGGAGCTCACCCTGCCGGGCCGCATGCAGGTCGTGGTGCCTCAACCGGCCGGGGAGGGCGCCGGACCCCGGCTCGACCTCTATGCCATGGACAAGGTCAGGATTTCGGCCCGTCTTTCCCGCCGGCGGGAGTACGATAATTTTCAGGCGCCGCTTTACGGCCGCTTGATGCGCAACCGCGGCCTTCATGCCCGGGCGTTCACCAAAAGCGCTCTCCTCATCGAGAAGATCGCCGACGGGCCGGCCGCTTCCCCGCGGCGCGCGCTGTCGCGGTTCCGGCGGAAGCTCCTCGACGCGCTGGAGGAGCGCTTCCCCGGTCCGGGCGGCCGGGGGATTTCCCGGCGCGGGGCGATTCTCGAGGCCCTCCTTCTCGGCGAGGACGGCCGTCTCGACTCCGGCCTTGAACGTTCCCTCCAGGGCTCGGGCCTCTACCATCTCTTCGCCATTTCCGGCGGGCACATCGCCGTCATCACCTTCCTTCTGTTCCTCCTCCTCAAGGCCGCCCGCGTGCCGCGCCGCACTTCGTACGCCGTCCTCATCATGCTTCTCGTCGCCTATGCCGGACTCGTCGAGGGCAACGCCTCGGTCGTGCGCGCGGTCATCATGGCCGTCGCCTTCTGCTCCGGCCGCCTCTTGTGGCGTGACGCCCACATTCTGAACGCGGTCGGACTCAGCGCCCTCGTCCTGCTCGTGCTGAACCCCTTCAGCCTGTTCGACGCCGGCTTCGAGCTCACATACGCCGCGACCCTGGCCATCATCCTGTTCGCGCCCCGGTTGCTGAAGCGGGCGCCGCGCCTGCCGCTCGGCCTGAGCGAGCTCGGCGTCATGTCGGTCGCCGCGCTCCTGGGCGTCCTCCCGTTCATGGCCGCGATCTTCAACCGGGTGACCTTTGCCTCGCTCCTGCTGAACTTCGCCGCGATCCCGCTCGTGGGGCTCATCATGGGATTGGGGTATGTCTTTCTGCCGTTCGCCCTGCTCCTCCCGGCGGCCGCCCGTCCGCTGGCCGCGGTCCTCGACGCCCTGGTCTTCATTTTCGAACGCGTCGCCCGGCTGCTCGACCCGGTCAAGGCCTTGTCCTACCGCGTCCCGACCCCCAAAGTCTGGACGGTCGTCGGCTACGCCGTTTTGCTCCTCCTCCTTCTCGTCCCTGTCCGGTTCAGGAGGCAGAGGCTCGTCCTCGGCACGCTCTTCGCTCTTTTCGCCGCCATCCTCGTGACGTATCCTTTCCCGGCGCGCGCGGTCCAGGAACTCCGGGTGACCTTCCTCGACGTGGGCCAGGGCGAAGCGACGCTCGTCGAATTCCCCGGCCGGCGCAAGATGCTCGTCGACGGGGGCGGCATCCCCGAGGGGAGCTTCGACGTGGGCGAGTCCGTCGTCTCACCTTTCCTGTGGCGGCTGGGAGTGAAGCGCCTCGACGCCCTGGTCCTGACGCACGGCCATCCCGACCACCTCTACGGTCTGCCGGCCGTGGCCCGGAATTTCACGGTGGGCGAATTCTGGGAGGGGCCCGCGTCCGGGCAGGGCCCGGTCTACCAGGAACTGCTCCGGTCTCTCCCGGCGTCCGTTCCGCGGCGCCGCCTGGGGCGTGGAGATCGCCAGGAGATGGGGGAGGTTAGGGTCGACGTGCTCCATCCCCCTCACGAAACAGCCGGCGGCCCGGACGGGGCGGAAAACGACCTTTCGCTCGTCCTGAAACTGGCCGCCGGGCCGCACTTCGTGCTGCTTCCCGGGGACATCGGTCAGGCGGTCGAAGCGGAGCTTCTCGAAGCTGGCTGCGACCTGCGGGCCCTCGTCCTCAAGGCTCCCCACCACGGCAGCCTCACGTCGAGTTCGCCCGGATTCCTGGCGTCGGTGGCGCCGTCCGTCATCGTCGTCTCCGCCGGCGAGGGCAACCGTTACGGCGTCCCGCACCCGGAAATCCTCCTCAGATACGCCGCGGCGGGGGCGGCGGTCTTCCGGACGGACGTCCATGGCGCGGTCGAGGTTCGGCTGGGCCCAGGGGGGCCCCGGGTGCGGCCGGCCGCCCCGGGGCCGGCCGCCGGCCCCGGGGCGATTGACAACGGCCGGGGAACCGTGACATAATGAGCTGAAGAAAGGCGGTGGTGCCCATGAGAAGGGTTGGAGTTTTCTTCTTTCTCCCCTTCCTCCTGGCAGGCTATCTGCAGTCCCAGAGCGTCGCCGAGCTCTCGCAAAAGGAAAAGGAACGCCGGGAAAGCCTCAAGGGCAAAAAAGGTATCGTCATCACCAACGGCGTCCTCGCCAACTCGAAGAAGAGGGCCGCGGTGACGGTCCAGGAACCGGTCGGAACGCTCGTCCAGGCGGAGGCAACGGCCGCGCCGCCCGGCACGGCCGGTGAGCAAGCCCAGGGCGTGGAGGCCCAGCCGGTCCAGCCGGCCGCCGAGGAAGAATTCATCTCCGAGAACGAGTTCCGTGCGCTCAAGTCGAACTACGAAAACGCCTGGAAAGACAGTCAGCGGGGGGTCGACGACCTGACCCAGCGGATGAATGAGCTCTGGCAGAGCTACTACAGTATGAACGACATGACGTCCCGCGACCTCATCCAGCAGCGGATCGCCGAGACCTACCAGGCGCTCCTCAAGGCGCAGGAGGACGTCGTCAAGTACAAGGGCGATTTCGACGCCTTCATCGCCAAGGCGGTCAAGGAAGGCGTGCCCCCGGGCTGGATCAAGTAACGGGCGAAAAAGGGAAGGCGAAAAGGAAGGGGCCGGCCCTCGGCCCCGCCATAGCAAGGCCGAGGACTGGCCCTTCTTTTTTTCAGCGGAAATAGATGAAGGCGATGAGAACGCCGAGCTCGCGCTGGTCCTGCGAGGTCGCCTCGAGCTTGGCCGGGACAAAGGGCTTATCGGTGGCGATCGTCAGATAGAACTCGGCCTTGTCTCCCAGCATGTCCTTGTTGATCGTATAGGACCTCTCGAAGTTGACTTCTTTGGGAACGAACTCGTCCAGGACCTGGTCGTTGATCCTGAAGATGACTTTCTGGTCCGGGACCTGGTCCTTGTTGACCCCGCCCCGGATGACGAGCAGCGCGTCGCGGCGGGGGTTGTCGATGAGGCAGCGGGCCTCGGCGGCCGTCCAGCGCCACTGCTTGTAATAGGCGTCGGGGTTGGCCTCCAGGTCGTGCCAGCCTTCCTCGTAGACGATCTCCGGCACGTCGGGCGGCGGCGGCGCGACCTCGAGCCGTTTCTCGAGGAGCTCGAATTTGGACTTGCCCGTCCGGTCATAGGGGGAGTAGAGCCCCGCGGTGACCCGGAGCGTCTCCGTCCCCTTGAACTGGGGGTCGAACTCGTCGATGAAGGAGGGGATGTAGACGCGGTGCGTGGCGACATATTCCTGGTTGGCGGCCCATTTCGAGGTCGGGATCTCGGGGACATAATCGTCCTGGAGGAGCAGGTTCGCCCCGTGCCAGAAATGGACGAACACGCTGTAGTCCTGGCCGAGCGGCTTGAAGTCGGCCGTCGTCTTCCACTTGTACTGGACGTTGGTGATGAGATTGTCCGTCAGGTTCTTCTCGGCGAAGCCGACCTGCAGTTCGAGGCCCTGGATCTGGGCTTTCTTCTGGCAGGCGGCGCCCGCGGCCGCCAGGAGGGCCGCTAAAAACACGACGCCCAAGCGCTTGGTCATGTTCAATCTCCTCTCTCCGTCGGAGTCAACAGGGGGGATATTATAGGGAACCCGGGGTCCAAAGTAAAGGCGCCCGCGGGGTCCGCGAGCCCCGTCCGGGCGGGAGGCGCCGGTTGAGCGCGGCATTCCTTTATAGTATAGTCCCGGCGGGATGGATGTCCTGCTTCTTCTCTACTCCCTTGTGTCCCGCGCCTACGGCCGGATCCGCGACCTCGTCTATCGGGCCGGCTGGAAGGAACCCGTCCGGGCTCCCGTAACGGTCATCAGCGTCGGTAACATCGTCCTCGGCGGCTCCGGCAAGACACCACTCGTCATGGAACTCCTGACCGGCCTCGCCGCCCGGGGGCGCAGGCCCGCCGTCGTCACCCGGGGCTATCGCGGCGCCTGGGAAAAGAAGGGCGGGGTGTTGTCGGACGGTAAAGCCCTCCGCGGGTCGTGGCGCGAGGGGGGCGACGAGCCATTCCTCATCGCCCGGACTTTTCCGAACGCGGGTGTCTACGTCGGCCGCGACCGCCTGACCTCGTGCCGGCGGGCGGCGGGGGACGGGTTCGACGTCGTCGTCCTCGACGACGGGTTCCAGCGCCGGGGCCTGGCTCGGGACCTGGACATCGTCCTCCACGAGCCGTCCGAGCGGAGCCTGCTGCGGGAATCGCCCTCGGCCCTGGGCCGCGCGGACTGCGTCCTCATCGGGACGGGGGCCGGCGACAAGGCCAGGCAATGGACGCTCCGCTCTGCGGGGCGAAAGCCGGTTCTCGAATACGAAGTCGTGCCCCGGGCGGTCGTTGACCTCCGGACAGGGCACGAATCCCCCCCGGCCACGCTCGCCGGCCGGCGGGTCCTCGCCTTTTGCGGGCTCGCCCGGCCGGTGAGATTCCGGGCGCTCCTCGAACAGTGCGGGGTCGAGGTCATTACGTTCCTTCCTTTTTCCGACCATCATGTCTATCCGCCCGCCTCGCGCCGCAAGATCGCGGCCGTGTTCACGGCTTCCGGAGCCGAGGCCGCCGTCACGACCGCCAAAGACGCCGTCAAGCTCGACGCCGGCCGGGATTTCCTGGAGGGCGCCCCTCTTTATTACCTGCGGATCGGCCTCGCGCTCGACCCCCGGCTGGGGGACCTCTTGGACCGCGCCCTCGCGAGGACGGTCCCATAAGCAGATGAAGGTCCTCGTCGAACGCGCCCTGTTCAAGCTCCTCAAAGGGGCCTTCGCCGTGCTCCCGCGCCGCCTGTGTCTGGCCATAGGCCGGCTGGCCGGTTCCGTCTCCTTCCGCTTGGACGGCCGGCACCGGCGTCTCGCCCTGCGGAACCTCACGACCGCTTTCGGGACGGAGAAGACGGTCGAGGAGCGCCGGGCGATCGCGCGCAGCTCCTTCCGTCACTTCGGCGCCGTGACGGCGGACGTCCTCAAACTCTTCCATCTGTCGACCGCGCGGACCCGGGCGCTTCTCGAAGTGGAGGGGGAGGAGAATCTGACCGGGGTCCTGGCCGCGGGCCGGGGCGCGCTCCTCGCGACCGGACATCTCGGCAACTGGGAGGTCGCCGCCGCGGCTATCTCCCGGCTGGGAAAGCTCAACGTCATCGCCCGGCGGCTCGACAACTCCGCCCTGGAGAGAGAACTTCTCGGGCTGCGCCGCCGTCTCGGCGCGGCGGTCATCTACAAGAAAGAGGCCGCCCGCCGTGTTCTGGAGGCCCTGCGGGCCGGGGAGATGGTGGCCATCCTCATCGACCAGAACGTCCTGCGGCGGGAGGGGGTTTTCGTCGACTTCTTCGGCCGGCCCGCCTCGACGACACCCGGCCTGGCCGCATTCCATCTCCGTTCCGGCGCGCCCGTCCTGCCCGTCTTTTGCCGGCCGACAGACGCGGCCGCCTACCGGGTCGTCATCCACCCGCCGCTCGACCTTCCCGCGGCCGGCCCCCCCGAAGGGAACGTGTTGAAAATTACACAGATATTGACTAAGATAATCGAGACCGAGGTCCGGCGGACACCGGAGTTGTGGCTCTGGTTCCACGACCGCTGGAGGTCAAGACCCCAGGACGAACATGAAGGTCAAGCCTAAAACGCGAGAGGACGGCCGCGAGCGGGCCGACGGCCGCCGGCCGGACGAGCTCCGGGCCCCCCGGGTCAGGCTCGATTATTTCGACTTCGCTGACGGCTCGGCGCTGATCGAAATGGGCAAAACCAAGGTCGTCGCTGCGGCCACGATCGACGAAAAGGTCCCGCCCTTTCTCAAGGGCACGGGCACGGGCTGGGTCACGGCCGAATACGCGATGCTGCCCTGCTCGACCGAAAAACGGACCATGCGGGAACGGAACCAGAGCCGGATCTCGGGCCGGACCCAGGAGATCCAGCGGCTCGTGGGACGGGCGCTCCGCACGGTCACCGACCTCGCCGGGCTGGGCGAGCGGACGGTCATCATCGACTGCGATGTCCTCCAGGCCGACGGGAGCACGCGGGTCGCCTCGGTCACGGCCGGCTGCGTCGCCCTGGCCCTGGCCCTCAAGAAGCTCCTGGACCTGCGGCTCATCGACCGCATGCCGCTCCTCCACCTCGTCGCCGGGGTGAGCGTCGGCCTCGTCAAGGGGCAGCCGCTTCTCGACCTCGCCTACGATGAGGACTCGACGGCCGAACTCGACATGAATGTCATCGAAACGGACCGGGGCGAACTCGTCGAGGTCCAGGCGGGGGCCGAGCGGAACCCGTTCTCGCGCAAGGAACTCTTCGACCTCCTCAAGCTGGCCGACCGCGGCATCGCCCGGCTCATCCAGGCCCAGAAGAGCGCCCTCAAGAAAAAGAGCATGCTTTTCATGGCCTACGGGATCAAGGAGAGGGACAGGTGAACCGTATCCTCATCACCGGCGGGGCCGGCTTCCTGGGCAGCCACCTCTGCGACCATCTCATCCAGCAGGGCGCGGATATCGTCTGCATCGACAATTTCTTCTCCGGCCACAAGGACAACATCCGCCACCTTTTCGGCCACCCGTATTTTGAACTCATCCGCCACGACGTCATCCATCCCCTGTTCGTCGAGGTCGACCGTATCTATCACCTGGCTTGTCCGGCCTCCCCTATCCACTATCAACAGAACGCCATCAAGACGGTCAAGACGAACGTCATGGGGACGATCAACATGCTCGGCCTGGCCAAGCGGACCCGGGCCCGGATCCTGCTCGCCTCCTCCTCGGAGGTCTACGGCGACGCCCAGGTCCACCCGCAGACGGAAGACTATTGGGGGAACGTCAACCCCATCGGCATCCGCTCCTGCTACGACGAGGGCAAGCGGGTCGCCGAGACGCTCATGATGGACTACCACCGGCAGAACCGCGTCGACATCCGCATCATCCGCATCTTCAACACCTACGGGCCGCGCATGGCGGTCGACGACGGCCGGGTCGTCAGCAATTTCATCGTCCAGGCGCTCAAGGGCGAGCCGCTCACGGTCTACGGCGACGGCTCCCAGACGCGGTCCTTCTGCTATGTCTCGGACCTCATAGAAGCCATATCGCGGGCGATGAATATCGAGGGGACGAGCGGTCCGCTCAACCTGGGCAACCCGGCCGAAGCGACCATCATGGAGCTGGCCGAAAAAGTCATCCGGCTCACGGGCGGCCGGTCGAAGGTCGAGTTCCGCCCGCTGCCCGCGGACGACCCCACGCGCCGCCGGCCCGACATCACGCTGGCCCGGGAGAAGCTCGGCTGGGAGCCCAAGGTCGGGCTGGACGAGGGCCTGGAGAGGACGATCGCCCACTTCCGGGAGCTCCTGGGCCGCGCGGCCCGCTGACCGAGGGGACCGGCGATGAAACTCAGCGTCGTCATCCCCGTCTACAACGAGCGGGCGACCGTGGGCGAGATCCTGGCCCGGGTCGAGGCGGTCGACATCGGCTTCCCCAAGGAGATCATCGTCGTCGACGACTTTTCCACGGACGGGACGCGGGAGGTCCTCCAGGGCCTCGGGCGCCCCGGGCTGCGGGTCCTTCTCCAGGAGCGGAACCGGGGCAAGGGGGCGGCTCTGAGGCGCGGCTTCGCCGAGGCGGATGGGGACATCGTTCTCGTCCAGGACGCCGACCTCGAGTATGACCCGGCCGAATACCCGCATCTCATCGCGCCCATCCTCAACGGCCGCGCCGACGTCGTCTACGGCTCGCGGTTCCTGGGCGGGCCCCACCGCGTTCTTCTCTTCTGGCACTCGCTGGGAAACCGGTTCCTGACGACCCTGACGAACATGGTCTCCAACCTCAACCTCACCGACATGGAGACCTGCTACAAGGTTTTCCGCCGGGATATCCTCCAGAAGCTCCGCCTGCGGTCCGACCGCTTCGGCTTCGAGCCCGAAGTGACGATCAAGCTGGCCAAGCTCCGGGCCCGCATCTACGAAGTCCCGATCTCCTATGCCGGCCGGGATTACAGCGAGGGGAAGAAGATCGGCTGGAAGGACGGCCTGGCGGCCTTCTATCACATCCTCCGTTTCCGGTTCTTCGACTAACCTCAGTCACATCTCCGAATATGTGATTCTAGTAATGGGCGCGGGAGGCTGTCCGAAAGCCCCCGTAGCGGAGGGGGGCTCAGGCGGATGGGGGCACGAGCGTGAGCTCTATTTCCCGTACTTGGCCTGGGGGAACCGCCGGGACTGGCACCTAAAGGCCCCTGCCCCGTGTCTCTCCTCATGGACCCACGGGACTGGCACCTAAAGGCCCCTGCCCCGTGTCTCTCCGCAAGGACCCACGGGACTGGCACCTAAAGGCCCCTGCCCCGCGAATCCCCTCCAGGAAACGCGGGACTGGTTCCCGGGGGTCGGGGGCCGAGGACAGCCTCCT
>Ga0299915_10001128_pt1 | contig 19722 bp, 9 predicted proteins | sample RVTome_13_FD_200263 | JGI IMG/M metagenome (GOLD analysis project Ga0299915, IMG submission 200263) | Soil microbial communities from uranium-contaminated site in the Upper Colorado River Basin, Wyoming, United States - RVT92D227 (version 2) ... | reverse complement strand
GGGTCCTGGTATTTCTCAAAAGTGGGGCCTCCCAGCCGCAGGGACACCGCTTTTATTTGCGCAGCCCATGATTTAACCAACGGTGCCCAAGCCGATAGTGCAGCTCCCGCCAAAAATCTCTGCATGAACTGCCGTCTTGATAGCGATTTGTTATTGCTCGTCATTTTTGACACTCCCAAGGGCTATGCGTTTGCCCATCCCGTATTTTCTTACCGCCGAGTTCGCTTTAGACCGCGCAACGGAGGACGGAGAACGGACGACGGATTGCTGTCTTCTGTCTTCTGTCTTCACATTTTCCCTCTGCGCTCTCGGCGTTCTCCGCGGTTATATTCCTCCGGGCGACGGTTCTGCTGCTTTCCAGTTGACTACATCGTTGCCGTACTCTTGTGGGACCTTGCGGGTGAGCGATTTTCCGCCGCCATCGGCCTGGCTCGGCCAAAGGTCGTCGCCCACAGGATGCGAACCATCGCTGTAATTGACCCGGTCGACACGGATATAGTATCGCGTGCCGAACTCATCGACATCGCCGGGCTTGCCAATCTCGACCTTTTCACCGCTATTATCTAATCTGCCCTCGTATGGGCCAAGAATCATATCTATCGGCACAGCCTGCCACCGCTGGGCAAGGGACTCCGCCGGAGCGGCTTCGACCCTCACGCGAAGGCGGAAGGCTTCCGGATTCTTCACTATCAAAAGATATCCGCCCGCCGGCACTGTTACAGGTGGGTCTATGGGAAAGCTGAATTCGATGCCATCGGTGAACTTCCAGGGCTCGCTGCTTATCGCGTCATATAATGTCACCGGGACATCGCTTATATTATGAAGCTCGATGTACTCGAAGTCATCGTTATCGTACGAACTACTTGCCAGCGGGTCAGGATTATACATAATCTCGTTGATCACGATCGGCCCGACCATCGGATAGGCGTTGGCGGAACCGGGCGTTTTGAAGCTGAGCGGCACAAAGTTGTAGGTTCCACCGCTCTTGCAGTATCGCCCAAATGACACGTCGGTTTCCGAGGCGTCGAAATCTTCCACGTCACGGTAGCCGGTCAAGACGTCGCCCAGAGCCGAGCCTACTCCGCCGAAGCCGCTGCGAAGGCCGGAAGCCAGGACTACCTTGTCGCCATTTTCACTCAGCGCAAAAGGCACCAGCCGGCCTGGATCACTGCTACCAAATCCAAAATGCTGGTCTTCGTAGAAAACAGTATAGCCGTTCGGCTCAATTGTCGTTCCATCAGCGATTCTGTATTTCATTATGCTGGTGTCATCCTGGTCGCTGTCGCTGAGGAACCACCCGCCAATGTTGATAGGTGCGCCCGTGGTGTTGTGCAGCTCTATCCAGTCAGGGGCCCCACCGTGCGAATGCGCCAGGACTTCGTTGATTACCACCGCACCCGGATTTGGAATTACGCCCGTATCGTCGTAGCCGGGCGAGCCGCCGAATAGAGCACTCGGACGCCAGGAGTCTTTTAGACCCCAGTTGTTCGTGTCAGGGTCGCCTGGATTTACGATAGTCAGAGAAAACCCGTCGCCATCGGTGACATCGTACCAGCCATCTTCGTACTCAAAGTCCAGGAATATCTCTCCGATAGCGTCCTGGAGTCTGATTCTTTCGCCGGCATTATCCAGACTCCCCTCATACTCATCGGCAATCGGGGAATTTTCAATTTGAAATTGTAAATTGTAAGTTTCAAAAGCCAGGCGGTCCTTGACCACCAGCACCCTCCCGCCGGATACAAGCTCTATGTCCGGGAAAGTGAATTGTATCCCCTGTGTGAAGCGTACCAGATTCAAATTGATGCTTTCGACTCCGACGTTGGCCAGCTCAATAAACTCAGCATTCTGGTCGTTCGGGTCAAAGGTTGTTGCCGGGTGGTACATAATCTCTGTGATACGCAGGTTCTCTGCCACCGGCCCGACGGCAAAGACCGCCTCATTCAGCGCGCTCCAGGTACTACTACTAAGCACCCTTGATTTGACCTGAGTGCTCTTTGTGAGGGTAATTGGCCCTCCATACTCAACGGCGGCAGGTGAGATTTCTGCCGGATTTGTAGAAGCAGCCTCGCTTGCCGCCAGCTCGACAGAGATCAGGAAATCTGTGCTGCCGATTGGGGTATTAAGCCCGTGAATGGCAAGGGTGTTGCCGCCCTGTTGCAGTGTGCCGACGTGATCCGAGATGTCGAAACTCTCAAGATTGACAGCGGCGGAGTCGCTGTGGCCCGTGTCGGCAAGGGAGTCCCATGCGGGCGTTCCGGTGAATAGCGCTCGCTGGACCTCGGAACCATTAATGTAAGCGACAAAGCCATCGTCATAGCGGACCTTCAACGTCAGGGTCTTAATTGTCGCAAACTGGCCGGCGGACACGGCAAATGGTATCCGGATGTAGCAGGTGCCCCTAATGTTATACATTAGCGACTTGACGTCGCGAGAGATAAAGGCCGTATAGTTTATAGCATCGCCGGGATTATTTTCATAGCCGACCCCGCCTGTTTTGCCGGAGACAAAAGTGCCATCGTTCCAGCCGGAGTCGTCGAAGGCAGCGCCGCCTTTCCATGCGTCGCTAATAGCGATTGTCGGTACGAGCACTCGCTTTGCAGCATTTTCAGCAACGAGCGTAAAAGTCGCTACAGGAGTAGACTGAACCAGCGGTACGCGCGGGTCACTGCCGTCGAGCGTATAAAGAATCTGTCCCTTCGGAGCTGTCATCGTGAGAATACTACCTGTTAAGACATGGCCATCTCCGCTCGGCAGACCATTGATGCTAAACACCGGCGCATCCACACTCGGATAAAGTCCAGCACTGCGCAACTGGCCCAAAACGATAGCCGGACGCTGCGGCATGTATGTGCCCAGGATATAGTTGCGCCTGGCCTGCCAGTCGGCCAGGGTAAATGGAGAGCTGCTGCGTCCCATGTCCCCCCACCGTGCCGACTCGGCAATGATGGCAAGCTCAACCTTGTCTGCGAGTTCCTTGTACCTTGCATAGGATGCTGCTGAGGTCGCCGGGCCATTGTTGAATAAATGCCGGTGAGCATGGTCGCCAAAAAGCAAGCGGAATTCACCGTTCTGCTTGAGCGTAACGTATGGTCGAGCTCCGTTGTCACTTACGCCTGTTACGTTGGAATTGAGATTTGAGCCGATGACAATAACATATTCCGCGTCCCAGTCGAAGAACTTAAATCCGGTAGTATTGGGAGGCCGGCGGCAGCCAACGTAGAAGTTGTGATAAGGCCAATCGGCTGTGCCGCCCCAGAAGTTGGAGAATAGCCAGTCGATATAGTTATCAATATCCAGAAGATCATCGTAGGCAGGGTTCCTCGTACCATCAGGGTTGTTGCCCTGGATTTTCTGATAGGAGGCATTGTCTGACAGTCCGGCTGATGCCTGACTCAACATTGCATTCCAGGTAGTGGTGCTGCTCTCGCCTGTCGGGGTGCCGGAGTTGAGAGCGTCCCATTCCTCTTTGTCGCCGCCGTAATAAGTGGCGCAGAAGGACGACATAGGCCGTTCGACCGGATTATACAGACCCCAGTAAAGCCCGTTGATGTACAAGTGCACGAAAGTCCCGTGAGGAGAAACCGCACCTAGTGCCAACTGTGTGCGACGTATGAACTCATCGAGAATATACTGAACATTCGGCCCGTTCCCGCTGCCTGTCCAACTGTTCCAGGCATCATTCGCGCCCGCCCTAAGAACAATGGTGTCAAAGCTCGTAGCAGCATCTTGAGCATCGAACATGGGGAAATCCAGCTTGGCGGGGCCGTATTGGCGTTTGAAGAGCAGACGGAAGGATTTCTTCCGTGTCAGACTCATTCCACGGAACGGATCGCCGCCGTAGATACGCAGCCCGGCGTTCACGTGAAATCCTGTAGTGCCGTCGGGGTTGATCCACTCGATGGACGCCGGTCGTTCCCAGGCTACACCTGCCCTAGTCGAATTGTCGTAGATGCCCGTGGCGCCGAATAGATTGTTCAAGTCCGTTACGATCGAGATGGTCGGAAGCGACAAGAGCGAGCTTCTCATCAGGTTCTTATACCGCGTGTCATTGACCACGCGGCTATCCATTGCGTAATCCGCAGTCGTGCTGCCCCAGGTGGCAGGAAAGCCGGCAGGGTTGGCTGGTTGACTGATTACGTAGGCCAGAAAGATGTACGTTTGAGTATCGACGTTGGTGGATATCCAGCCCGGCTTAAATGCCATTGCACGCAGGGCAGTGGTCTTGGTTATCGGAATCGGACCTGTGTACGGCTGCCCGCGCACTTCGGTGGGCGTACTGCCGTCTGTAGTGTAATGTATCGCAGCCCCTTCTGTTTCGGTGGTTATCGAGACCAAAAAGGGCGCATCATAGAAACCCCGCTCCCGGCTGAACTTGGTATCTGCCACCACGTCAATCGCGCCGGGGGTATTGAATTTGCCCGGCGTTGCTTGTGTGAAGTACTGCGGAACGCCCATGCTGCTGGCAGCGATAAGTTCAGGCAGGATCAAAAAATCCCCGTCGCTGGCCTTATCGTTGAGGGCGTGAATTGCCAGCACGTTGCTGCCCTCTCGCAATAGGTCCATGTAAGCAGAAATATCTACTGTCTCAAAGTCTTTTGCGGAGTCGTTCGGGCGGTCGCTGTCTGCATGGGAATTCCAGTTCGGTGACCCACTGAAATTGCGTCTGGCTACTTCGATACCATTCAGATAAGCCACAAGCCCATCTTCGTACTTAAATAGCAGCGTCAGACAGTCGTACATCCCGGTCTCGTCGGCAGAGAGAGCAAATTTTAGCCGTACCCATAGCGAGGAATTGATGTTCTGCATCTGTGTTCGGATGTTTGAAGCCGCTGAGCTGGCTGGCCTACCTGAAAACTCGACTTCGGCTATCTGCATATGAACCACAGACGCTGGGTCTCTAATGGCCGTGAATATAATTTGGTAGTGGTTGTATGGTGTCGTATTAGCAAACGAAATCGGCGTTGTGTTCTTTGTGTAGCGTAGCCACGCTGTTGGTTGACTGAAATCGACGATTTGGCCGGTGGTAATCAATGTATATGGTCCATCTATGCTCACATTCGAGCCATACAGCGCAAACTTGGTCGGATCGCGTTGCGGCACATCATTCGCCGTGGTGAAAGTCAGTCCGGTAACAATACTCCCGCCAACTGATGGAGAGACCCGGAAACCAGTAGTGCCTGTATATCCCTGGAAATGCAGATACTTCGTGTTGACGTTGTCGTCAATAGCGTTGGGAGGTGATTCATTACTTGGCCAATCGCCATCGTTCGGAACACCCTGGACGACATCTCCAAGATTAGTGACATCAATCACAAAAGGCTGTACCTGGACAAAACCTAATCCGGTCTTTGCGGTATCCCAGCTACTATCATTGAAGGTTACTGCCGTCCATGGTGTTTCATCATCCGTTGCCTTCGGTACAAGGTATGAAGCAGTATCGCCGCTAGCGACGAGGGTTTTAGAGGATTGCCTCAGACCATAAGAGATATTCGTAAGCTGCTGCGGGTAGTCGTATTCGTGAGCTATTGTGGCACCATCGCTTTCTACTAACGCCAGATATTCAGGGTTGTCGGCATCGAGCTGAAAATTGGTGTGCAGCTCTGACCCGGCCACCGCCCGGCTCTTGCCCGAGGCAAAAACAATCAGGAACTGGCCCGGCTCAAGCCAGATGCCGTCCGGGAATTCCCACTTGGTCAGGTCGTTCCGATCGTCGGTTAGATGCCAGCCGCTGATATTGAATCGCTCGTCGGTGGGATTGTAAATTTCTATCCAATCGGAGGAATCCTTGTCTTGATCAACCAGATCACCAGGCCCGGATGGATTGGGCGGAGGTTTGCTGCCGTTGCTGGCCATAAACTCACTTATGACCGGCGTTGTTGTTTGCACAAGCCAATTCTGTGCCAATAGGGCAAAATCAGCCGAGTCAACCATACTGCTGCCGTTCAGGTCGCCTTCGCACTCGGCCACCGGGCACGCCTCATCCAGCCACTGGTCGGCGAGAACCTGCAGGTCCTGAAAATCAACATCTCTATCGCCATCCACGTCACCAACGGGGTACGGCTGGGCATTAGCCAAAACTGCCGGAAAGAGGCACAGAGGCACAAAGGTACAGAGGGACACAGCGAGCCACATACTTTGTGCCTTTGCCACTTTGTGCCTTTGTGCCTTCAACAGCACCTTCAATCTCCTTCCTCCTGTGGCACGGCCATCTTGGCCGTGTTTTCACGGGCTGGAAGCCCGTGCCACCAAATCCTGTCTGGCGGGCAAGCCTTACCGGCCTTTGCCGATAAGTGCGCCGCGCATGACCAATTGATCAAAGCGATAAGGCGATTCACCCGCCGCCCAGGCCATTCCACGCAGCAGCAGGATACGAAAATAGGGGTCGTCAAATGTCCAGGTATAATGGCCGAGAATGCAGCTAAAGACCCGTCCCTTTCCGCACTGATAGGCGTAGAACATCGGCTCCGGCTTGGTCTGGTCGGAATCCTTGCTGACTGTTTCGTCGGACGTCGCCAATATGGTGACTTTACTGCGGTCTCCCTTGAGAGGCCAATAGGCCTCATCGAGTAAGTTGATCGTCTCAGGCAGCCCAAGGCAAATCGGATGATCCGGAGCGGTAATCTTCAAAGCGACCTGTCCGTGACGCCAGCGGGTGTAATCATATTCCCACACCAGACCTACCAGCTTGGTCAGTTCATCAGTGATCTTCATCCCCTGCGGAATTATCACAGCCGGGTGCAGAAGGACAAAACCTCCGCCGCGAGCAAGGAATTCTTCGAGCTCCTGCATCTTTTGCCCGTCCCATTGGATATAGCAGAACGCAACTATCAGGTCCGCCGTTTTGAATTGCTCTTTGCTTGGCCAGCCGTCAGCGGTCGAAACCCGCACGTTTGGCGCACCGGCAAGCACTTTGTCTCGTTGTTTTTCTGGGGCTGGACCATACAGATTGACCTGTTTCTCCGAGCCAGCCTCCTGCCCACCGAGCAGCACTGCCCATCGCTTCTGCCAGAGAGGATAATCGTGCTCGTTAAGGCCGTGGTCTTTCTTGAATGCAACCAAAACAATGTCGAGCGGGCGGAGTTCTCGCTTGGCTGGTTTGGAGGCTTTGGCAAGCACAGCCTGGACTTCACTACGACTACGCGGCTGCGGCGCTTGAACTTCAGCACCGAACACGCTCGATACCGTCTGGGCACTTACGACAACTGCCAAGAAAGTTACTATAGTAATGATGTTCTTGCTCATATTTCGCCCTTTCTGCAGATCCCTCAGTATGGCATGGGCTTCCAGCCCATGAAATCACGGCCAGGATGGCCGTGCCACGTCAAAATCCCATATTAGTATATAGATTATCAGGGCAGCAAATCAAGGAAAAAGGCTGCCTCCAATTAACCGCAGAGGGCGCTGAGGTCGCAGAGTGGAAAACTCCAGGTCAAACCACAGATTTCACAGACCTGTCCCTTCGGCACGCTCAGAGCCTGCCCTGAGCCTGTCGAAGGGGCAAGCCCTGAGCCGGCTCGAAAACCACAGATTTCACAGATTTGTAGGGTGCGATACTTCGCACCATTTCCATATTACCACATAATCGGTGCGATTTCATCGCACCCTACTTGATTTCTAACGGTGTCAATCCCTGTAAATCCGCATACATACAAAAAAAGGAAAACATAGAGCACGAATTCAAACGACACAGATTAACACGGATTGACACGGTCAGAAGAAGGACGATACTCAACAGTGTAAATCCGTGTCCAGGATCAACAAAAAAGCCGAGATTCGTCAAAATGTCCTTGCAAAGCAGGGCACCCTTGCATTAGAATCAGCAAAACGGGAAACCGTTGCAGGAGGACATGCAAATGACTAACTCAATTCTAACGAGATTCGCTGCGCTGTCTCTACTGCTGGTTTTCTGGCCTGCCAAAAGCCCGGCTAAAGACCACGTTCTGATGGTAGGCAACGAGCAGCCCTTCGGCAGTGAGCTCAGGGCCGAACTGCTTCGATTTGTGCCGCAAGGCGAAAAGGGTTATGTAGTTAAACAGCCTAAGCGGACAGCAGGAATCAGCGTTTTAGCCGGGACGCTGTTTCTCGAAGAAGGCCAAGTCCGGCCTGATCGATGATGTTCGGATCTACGACCGCGCGCTGAGCCCGTGAAGTAGGCGATCTATTCGTCTATAGATAGAAAGAAAGGGTGACAAGATGAAAAGGGCAAAAATTTCGGTAATTCTCGGCTTGGGTTTGGCATTGGGCCTGGCAACGGAGGTTGCAAACGCCGATTTCACGTTCGACCAGCCGGTGAATCTCAGGACGGTCATCCCGGCCATCGATCCTGCGCACGACGCTATCAGTTGTTTCTCCTATGACGGTCTGGAGATGTACATCACCTCCGGGTCTGGCCATGATAATAACTTGCGGGTGCTGAGACGCGCGTCGAAAGATGAGGATTGGGGTCCACCGCAAGACCTCGGGCCTGGCGTTAATACTCCGAGTCCATATGATGACAGCGGGCCATCCATCTCCGACGACGGACTTACGCTCTATTTCCACTCTAACCGGCCTGGGGGATACGGCAGCTATGATCTATACGCGACAACAAGAGCAAGCAGGCACGACCCTTGGGGACCGCCGGTCAACGTTGGCCCCAAAGTAAACAGCTCTTATGGCGATGTTGGCCCGTGGATATCGGCGGACGGTCTGGAACTCTTCTTTTACTCGTGGCGGCCTGGTGGATATGGCAACTCCGATATTTGGGTGGCAAGGCGAGCGACACACAACGATCCCTGGGCGCAGCCTGTGAACCTCGGGCCACTGGTGAACAGCGCAGACTACGAAACTTGGCCATGTGTTTCCCCGGACGGCCTTCTACTTTTCTTCTGCCCCGATAATAGAGCAGGTGGGTACGATCCCTGGGACATGTGGATGACAAGGCGGGGGACTCTTTCCGATCCTTGGCAGGTGCCGGTGAATCTTGGGCCGAAGGTCAACAGCTCTCTAGAGGATTTACCGCGCATCTCGGCGGATGGCCGCACGTTCTACTTCCGCACCGTCCCGACCCAGGATCCCAGCACATGGGATTACTGGCAGGCGCCGATCCTCTCGGTTGTTGATTTCAACGGCGACGAGATCGTAGACCTCAGAGATTTTTCCAAATTAGCCCAATACTGGGGCAAGGATGAACCATCGGTTGATATCGGCCCGATGCCCTGGGGTGACGGCAGGGTCGATATTCACGATGTAGCGGTTTTAGTTGAACATTGGCTGACAGGGTTCTGATACCGGCAGTTTCTGGTTCGGCCTGATTGACGACGTCAAGATATATGACCGGGCGGTAACACCCTGACCGCACTGTTTCTTTGCCACAGACGCCGTCCTGAGCAAAGTCGAAGGAGGACACGCCTACTCCGCCGAAGCGGCTGCGAAGGCTGGAAGAGGGCACCGAGATAAAAAAATAGGATACTTCCTCATAACCAGAGATTTCACACCCTTAACACAGACTTTTTTTAACAGTGAAAATCCGTGTAAATCCGTGTCTAAAAAAAAAGCTTGTTCGACACAGATTAACACTGATTAACACGGCAAGAAAATTAGCAGTCCCGATCAGGGCTGGCCGAGCCATTACAAAACAGTGCGAATCCGTGTAAATCCGTGTCAAAAAAGAACTCCGCGATCTCTGCGGCCTCGGCGGTAAAAAAGCGTGCCGAAGACGGCTAAACGAGCACAGAATACTGTTTGCTTGCTCCTAACCAGATAGGCTAAAATTGCAGCGAACCCCGATCCACTCGGGGAAAATTTTCAATTTGGGAATCAGGGAGAAAACACTTATGGGAAGAACGGTGATGTCAGTTGTGTTCGTTCTTTTTGCCCTCTGTCGGCTCATCCCAAGTCATTCATTGCGGAGCCACAAGCAACTCGGTGTCTTTTCAATGTGCTCGATTACGGTGCTGTCGCCGACGGAAAGACGCCCGCCACCAAGGCCATCCAGAAAGCAGTGGATCTATGCGCAGCCGCCGGCGGCGGTACGGTCCATTTTCCAGCAGGAAGATACCTCTGCGGCGCAATCCTGCTCAAAAGTAACGTCACTCTGCACATCGGCGAGGGCGCAACCCTGCTGGCGAGCACCAATTTCGATGACTTTCCACCTATCAAGCCAGGTTGGAAGATTCAACCGGACGATACAATACGGTCGAGCTTGATAACAGGCCTTGACCTGGAGAATATCGCTATTACAGGGCGTGGAACACTGAACGGCCAGGGAAAACCGTGGTGGCAAGCACTACGCCAGGATAACAATAGGAACCAAGGACAAAAAAAGATTCTTACGTATGGCAGGCCAAGAGCAATCAACCTTCACCGCTGCCGTAACGTTCTTATCCAGGGAGTGACCATCGTTGATTCTCCTTCCTGGACGATCCATCCTGTAGGATGCGAAAACCTGGTGGTCGATGGCATTTCGATCATCAACCCTGAGGATAGTCCCAATACCGATGGCGTAAATCCGGAATCCTGCCGAAATGTGCGCATCGCCAATTGCTTCATCGACACGGGCGACGACTGCATCACGTTAAAATCAGGCCGGGACGAAAAGGGTCGAGCCAAGGGACTCCGCCGGAGCGGCTTCGACCCTCACGCGAAGGCGGAAGCCAGGCCCACCGAGAACGTGGCCATCACAAACTGCGTGACGTACAGAGGTCACGGCGCGGTGGTCATCGGCAGCGAGATGTCGGCAGGCGTCCGCAATGTCACTGCCAGCAACATCGTGTGCGTGGGCACCGACCGCGCGGTCCGTATCAAAAGCACACGAGGACGTGGCGGGGTTGTGGAAAACATCCGTTTCTGTAACTTTGTAGTCGAAAACGTCGAAGAGCCTATTTCCATTACAGCTTATTACACAAAGACCCCACCCGAGCCCGTCTCGGAGCGAACGCCGGTTTTTCGCGATATTGCTATCAGCCATTTCACGATCAAGAATTCGCCCTGTACGGCGAAAATCTTCGGTCTGCCCGAGATGCCGATTCACAGACTGACCATTTCCGATGTTATAGCCGATACGGCGGCAGGTTTTGTTTGCGACAGTGTGGCTGGCCTTGACTTGCACAACGTTCAGTTAAATGTCGACAAAGGACCGGCGTTCGATCTGCGAAACTCCAAGAATCTGGAACTATCCGGAATAAAAACCACAAAGCCTCACGGGCAGGATCCGGTTGTTCGCCTGGAGAACATAAAAGCAGCCTTCATTCACGGCTGTAGCGCATTTCCAGGAACCGGCAGCTTTCTCGAAATCGCAGGAGAGCGTACCACGGGCATCGTTTTGATTGGGAACCATCTTTCCGCCGCCCAAAATTCGTTCGTCTTGAAAAACGGCGCTCAGAAAGAAGCAGTTGTCGAGAAATAGGAATACTTCACCGCTCGTAGTAATTTATTGCTGCACCCGCCGTTTCGCCGACAGTAAAAAATCCCTGCCCGCGACTGTCAAAGCATACTCCCTCACCTTGTAGCTCGAACAACAACGACAGCTTAAGCTCCGGCCCACGGAAAGCTTGCGGCAATTCCTGGCCTTTAGCCCGCTGCCATATCGAAGCATTAAACGGACCTCTAACAATTACCAGGCTGCCGTCTGGTGAAATATCGCCCCCTACTGCCAGGCCCCAAGGCAGAATCGCCACGTGCACCATAGCTGTTTTGCTCTTGGTGCATTGAGGGTACGCTGCCCGATAAACCTTCGAGAATAAGTCGCGCTTGGAAATTATGTAAATGTCCCCGTTCCAGGGATCGACCATCAGGGTTTCCGCATCTTTCGGGCCGTCAGGGTACTCAAGCTCAATCGCCTCGGCTGGACCAATCTTAGCGTACGCGACCGGATGGTTCGGATCGACTTTAGGCTCCGCGACCCGATAGACTATCACCGAGTGACGCTTTGCCCTATTGTCCCCGATGTCACCGATGTATAGGTAGTCCTGGTTCGGATCTGGTCCGGGCCCTATTGCGATATCCTCCCAATCCTGTAAATGGGCTTTTTCGACCTGGTAAACTCCTAACAACCCTCCTTTAGCATCTATGGCAAAAATCCTTGGTGAATCGCCGGAGTCATTATGAACCCAGAGAACTCCGGGACTTTTCCTGCTGGCCACTATACCAGAAGCCTCGTTAATCAGTTGCGTCTGCAAAGCTCCAGCCTGCTTGCCTTTGGCAAATATCGGCAAGGCTGCACAAGAACCGGATGACAAGGTCGCAGCTACCAGCAAAGCGAGCCTAAGGTAGAATCCACATACTCGAGATTTTCCCATGCCGGTTCCTTTAGAAAAAAACGCCGGAGCGGATATGGCACACAGAGATAAGCGCTCCGGCTATTAGAGTATAGCACCGAAGGCGGAGGACACCAACAAAATACTCGCGTGCGCAGTGTTACTGCTCATCAGGTCCGCCCTGAGCGCAGCCGAAGGGGCGAAGGCCCTTGCCAGAACACGGCGAAATCCGGCTTAAACAGTTTGCATTGCCAGAGCTAATCGGGCAAAATGATGCAATGCAAAACGCTTATGGGAGGACTTATTTAAGAGTTAGCCAAAGGTGCGACTATGTGCAATACTGAACTTCATAGAACCATGTGCCTTCTACTATCGTTGTTACTTGGCAGCTTGTTTCCAGCAGAGATGCACGCCCAGCCGGTTTCACAGAACGCCGACAAGCCGATGGGGCATGGTCGCTTTGACCAGCACGGTTTCCTGAAGGTCAACGGGACTGCTCGACTGATTATCGGTTTGTATGAGCTGCCCAAAGACGACGAAAAACTCAAGGAGGTGGCAGAAAATGGCTTCAATCTTGTGCGAGTACCGCAGGATAGCAAGACGCTGGACCGGGTGCACAAGCACAACCTTTATGCCTGGATATGCCTGGATTATGCTGTAAAGCTGAACGACAATGACACTAAAGGCGAGCAAAAACTGGCAGAAATCATAAATAGCTTCAAGAACCACCCGGCACTACTCGTTTGGGAGCTGCCCGACGAGGCGGTCTGGAACATCTGGTGGTCACGTTTTAGCTGGGTCTTCGGCGAGCAGCAGCGCCAATTGCGCGGACATATCGAAGCAGCTAAAAGCCAAGCCTCAAAAACTAATGGCTCCGAATTGCTGTTGCTACTGCAAAGGGCTGATGATTACGCTCAGCGTGGACTGTACAAACAAGCCGAGGAAATCTACGATAACCTCTGGACGAAACTCGAACTGAAAAGCCCACATCCGGACTGGAAGATGTCACGATGTCCGGCCGAGGCGGACGAATTGACCGACGTGATTGCCCGCGGCTGCCGAGTTGTAAGGCGGCTGGACCCAGAGCATATTATCTGGCAGAACCATGCTCCGCGAAACTCGATTAGTCGCTTGTGGAAATACAATCAAGCTGTTGATGCGGTGGGCTGTGACATCTATCCGGTGCCGTTTAATTACGGTGTTGGACATAGTGATCTGAAAGATACAAATCTGACCTCGGTGGGAGCGTATACCGACCGCATGCGCGAGGCGGCGCCGGGCAAATCAATCTGGATGGTGCTGCAGGGTTTTGGCTGGCGCGACCTGAGCGAATCGGGCAAAGCTGACCCGGACCCCGGCAAAGGCCGGCGACCCGATCCCGGCGAGACCAGATTCATGGCGTATGATGCCATTGTGCACGGCGCCAATGCCATCCTTTACTGGGGGACACACTATATCGAAAAAGATAGCACTTTGTGGCGTGATCTGATGAAAACAGCCCGTGAACTCCGTGCCTTAGAGCCTGCAATCCTGGGACAGTGCCCGGAGAATATGCCAATTGCCGCTGCCGATGAGACCTTCGGTTCAATTGACGGCCAAGGGCCGAGATTGATGCTTCGCAAAACGCAAGGCCAGTGGCTGCTGCTCGCCGTGAACGAGTACAGCCAGGGCATCTCTTTCACAATCAGCAACCTGCCGGACGAGATGGAAGGCAAAACTCTTTATCGGCTTTACTCGACTGAGGCTCACACGGTAAGGGGCGCAAAGCTACACGACGGGATTCGCGGCTTCGGTGTGCACATTTATGCCACCAGCCGGCACTTTGAAGCAAGCCCGTGTTTAGCCGTCGCCGTCCCGGCGACGACCCCGCAATAGATTGCGGGGCTAAACCCCAGGAATTGACAATCGAAAATTGGACGCTGTCAAGGGACCCCGCTTGGCGGGAACGTAAATGTATGCCCTAATCGCAATGGCTTTGGCGCTGGCTCTTTTGGTTGTTCTTCTGCGGCTGAAAGTCAAACTTGGACGCTCGATACTTTTGTCAGCGGTCGGATTGGCTGTGCTTCTGGGCGTCAGGCCGAGCGAGTTCTGCCGGACTGTGGTTGACGAATGGCACAACAAGCCTCTCAGTCAGACAACCGGATATCTTTTGGTCACGCTGACTGCGCTGGTTATGTTCGTCAACGTTCTTGGAACGGCGATGAAAGAGACGGGCGTCTCGCAGCGGCTTACCCCGGCGCTTCAGGGCCTTTTTAGAAGTCGGCGTTTTGCTCTGGCGGTCATTCCGATGATGATGGGCCTGCTGCCCACGCCGGGCGGAATAATGCTGTCGGCGCCGATGGTTCGTGACCTCGGCGACCATGTCGGCGTAGATCGGACACGATTGGCGGCTATCAATTTCTTCTTCCGTCACCAGTGGGAAACAGTCTGGCCGCTTTTCCCCGCCGTGCCGTTGATACAGGGCATGTTGGGCATATCCGCGCTTGCCCTGATTTCGCACAACATCGCTATTATGCTGCTGGGCACACTTGGCGGCCTTGTCTTCTTGCTGCTTCCAGCTATCCCACCCAGAAGTCAGAAAGACCCTTCAAGCACCAGTTTTATCGCAAATCTGCGCGGCTTTGCGCACGCTTTCTGGCCGATTGCGCTGGTGGCTGTGCTCTATGCTGCTGTCAATATTCCGCCAGCGATCGGACTGCTGCTGGCGATATGTGTATTCCTGCTTTTTCATAAGGTCGCTTTGAACCGCTGGGCGTCGATATTCAAATCTGGTCTAGAACCTGACTTTGCGCTTTTGATACTTGGAGCTTTACTATTCAAGCTGAACCTCGAGGCAGGGGCAGCAATTCCGGCGGTAGTACAATTTTTATCCCAGATGAACGTGCCGAAGCATTTTGTCATTTTTTTCCTGCCCTTGCTTGTTGCGTATCTTACGGGCGTGACCATGCCGACCGTGGCGATTACCTTTCCGTTTTTGGCCCCCTTTATCGGCGCAGGTGAGCAAGCAAAAGTCGGGCTTCAAACGCTGGCGTTTTCGGGCCTGGTCTGCGGACTTCTGGCTACGCCGGTACATTTATGCCTGGCACTTTCAGCCAGTTACTTTGAAGCCCCGCTTTTAAGAATCCTGCTGAGGCTATTGGGCCCGATAGTTTTTGTTGCCGCTGCAGGTGTCCTGACGGCGGTGCTTTCTGGATAAGCAATGTCCGCATGGGCAGAAAATCCGCCCATCTACATCCTGAGGAAGCGGCTAAAGTAGGAGATCTCGCAGAATGTGGTTGATAATCCTTCTTCTGCTGACTATCGTTTTTATTATTGTCGCCACGACCAGACTAAAACTGCATCCCTTCCTGGCACTACTAATTGCAGCTTTTGGCTACGGATTATTTTGCGGTAAGATGTCACCGCAAGAGGTTGTCGAATCGGTCAACGCCGGCTTCGGCGGTACCATCGGCTACATCGGCATTGTCATCCTGGCCGGGTCGGTCATCGGCACATTCCTTGAAAAATCCGGCGGCGCTTTCAGATTGGCCCAGAAAATCCTGCAACTGGTAGGCCATAAGAATGTCCCTTTAGCCATGGGCATAATCGGCTACATTGTGAGCATCCCCGTGTTTTGCGATGCCGGCTTTGTCATCCTCTGGCCGCTGGCTAAATCATTATCCGTCAGGGCGAAGGCCTCACTGGCGGCAACTGCTATAGCCCTCAGCCTCGGTTTGTACGCGACGCATACTATGGTGCCGCCCACGCCTGGGCCGGTCGCCGCCGCGGGCATACTGAAGGCCGACCTGGGATTAGTCATTCTGTGGGGACTATTTGTCGGTATTTTCGCCCTCGCAGCCGCCTGGGTATTCAGCACAAAATTTGCCGCTAAAGTAGATATAAAGGCTGAGTCAGAGTCTGAACACACTGAGCGGGGAAATATCGCAGCCCAAGCTCCTTCGGCCTTTAAGTCGGTGATTCCGATATTTCTGCCTATCTTATTGATTGTGTTGCGGTCGGTAAGTGAGTTTCCGAGCCATCCTTTTGGCCAGGGCAGCGTGGCTGGTTTTATCGAGTTTGCCGGCCAGCCGGTCGTCGCGCTGCTCGCGGGCGTTTTCCTCGCCTTTCTGCTGCCCAAAAAGCTCACCGCCGGGATGCTTTCTCCCTCCGGATGGGTGGGCGAAGCGGTGCTGGCCGTTGCAGCCATCATCATAATTACCGGCTGCGGCGGCGCTTTCGGCAAGGTGCTGCAGGACTCCGGCCTTTCCGAAGTTGTGGCTGAACAACTCGGGGGGAACCCCTCGACTTCGCTCGGGACAGGCCTCAGCATCGCCTTACCTTTCCTTATGGCGGCAGCGCTGAAAACCGCACAGGGATCATCAACCGTCGCTATCATCACAACCGCCAGCACCATGGCGCCGCTGATCGAATCGCTTGGTTTGGCTGATCCTACGGGCAGGGCACTAACGGTAGTGGCGATAGGAGCTGGGTCTATGGTCGTAAGCCATGCAAATGACAGCTACTTCTGGGTAGTCACCGGCCTTTCCAAAATGAGCGCTAAGCAAGGCTATAAGCTGCAAACGCTGGGAACTCTCCTTGAGGGCACCGCCGCCGGTGTTGCACTTTGGATTATCAGCCTGATTGTCTGCTAAGGTTAGAACTGATTGAAAATTGAAGAACCAGAATTTAGAATGTTGCTCTGTAGGAACGAACCGAAATGATAATATCTCCACAAAAACTGGGGTACCTTTTCCTAACGCTGGTCGCACTTGTAAGCTGCAGCGACTCGACTGACCTCAGCGAAGTCTCGTCTCGTGCCCCTGCTGCCTTGGTAGGCAAGGCGCTGGCGGAATTTAACAAAGGGGCGGCTCTACTTGAACAATACAGATACGCCGAAGCAGCGAAGGCTTTCGAGATCGTGTTGGAACTTGCGCCGGATTGGAATGCGGCACGGTTCAACCTGGGCCTGGCTTACTTTAATCTGCAGGAAACGCCCGGCGGCAAGGACTATGTTAAAAACGGCCAACAGACATTTGAAGCCGTTTTACAGTCGGACCCTAATCATCTTCATGCGCGGTTTTGCCTGGGGCTCTGCTGGCAGCATTTCGGGCAGAACGAGAAGGCACTGGAATGCTTCCAGGCGGTGCACCGGGCGGACGCCACAGATCCTCACGTCGCGTACAAATACGCAGAAGCCCTATTGAGCGTTGGCCGTAATGAAGAAGGCACGCAGATGATCGACAAGGTTGTTGCGCTGGATCCGGGCTTTATCTCCGGGATATATCGGCTTGCCGGCCAGTACCAGCGCACCAAACAGCGCGAAAAAGCGCTGCCTCTTTTTGAACGCTTCAAAAAACTTAACGAGGCAGAACTTACCGGCGGCAGCTTCACCGTCCTGAAGACCTACGGAACGGTGGGCAAATACTATATGGCACTTGGTGCAGATAATTTACCGCGGCCAGCATCGCGACAAGTCGGGACTGCTGCACGCATTCTTTTTTCGCCCGAAGTGAAGTCGATAAATAGCAAAATCTTAGATTGGAAGTATCCCGGCGGCACCCTAAGTCTTCCCGGACTTGCCGCCGGCGACGTGGATGGTGATGGTGACATCGATCTACTGATTACTGGTATAGGTGCAAGTGCCGCTACATCGCTCTGGCTTAATAACGGCAAGGGAGAATTCTCGCATCATGCAACTATAGCCCAGCAGGGCATTTCGCCCTGCTTCGGTGACGTGGATAATGACGGAGACCTCGATCTTTGGCTGGGCTGTGCAGGCACCGACCTCTATTTTGAAAATGACGGCAAGGGCACCTTCGGAATTCAGAATTCAGAATTCAGAATTCAGAAAGGCCCGGGCATCACCTCCTGCGCACGGCTTGTCGACCTCGACAGTGACGGTGACCTGGATTTCCTGGCATTTCGTACCACCCCTGCTCTGTTTAGCCCTGCCACCTGTGGGCAGGGCTTACCCCCGGCACAGGTTCAGGGGCTAATCGGCGGGAGCGTCTACAACAATAACAGCGATGGCTCCTTCACTGACATTGCTGAAAAGCTCGGTCTGCGGCTGGAAAAAACCGCCATTGCAGCGGTGGTGTACGATGATTTCGACAACGACCGCGATTTAGATTTGGTGATTTTTCCCGCCGGTGACAGCCAGCCCCTCGCCTGGGTGAACGACCGGGCCTGGCAGTATCACACACTCGACGGCGAAAAAATGGGGCTCTCAGTCACAGGAGTCTTTAGTGCGACCTCCGGCGACCCTGACAAGGATGGCGATCGTGATCTTCTTGTCTTTACAGATAAAGGCCTGCATCTTTTCTTAAACCAGGCCTGCCCTGAGCCCAGTCGAAGGGGCGGTTTTCGTTTCGCCCGTGACCAGACCTTTGCAGATAGCTGCGGCCGGCTCGGCGGTACGGGCGGGCAATTTGCGGACATGGACAACGACGGCGACCTGGATATCGTGATTGCCGACTCGTTGCGGCGTGACGGTAGCCGTGGGCCTGCGCTATTGATAAACGATTGGCCTCGAAACCGTTTCGTTAATGCGATTGAGCTCGACCCTGGAAATCTTCTGGCCGCCATCAACACCAACGGAAATGCCAGCCCGCCAGACGGAGGGCGGGCGAGTTGCGTGGTGGCTGATTTTACCGGTGACGGAAGATGCGATATCCTTCTGGCAGCAGCCGGCGAAAAACCGGTCCTAATTGAGAACGCAACGCCGGGCGGCCATTGGATTGAAATTGACCTTCTTGGAACCCGCGGGCAGGACAGAAAATCCCGCTCGAACAATTCGGGCATCGGTGCTCGCGTAGAGATCAAAACCGGCGACATCTTCCAGCAGTACGTAGTAGGAGTACCGTCAGGTACAGTAGCTATGCCGCCCTACCGGATTCACGCCGGCTTGGGCCAGTACGCCGGCGTAGATTGGCTGCGCATAATGTGGCCCGATGCCGTCCTGCAGGCCGAACTGGAGCTTCCTGCCGATCAGGTCGTCACAATCACCGAGCTGCAGCGTAAGACCTCTTCCTGCCCGCACCTTTTTGCCTGGGACGGTTCGCACTTTGAGTTCGTATCCGATTTTGGAGGCATGGGGGGCATCGGCTACCTGACGGCGCCAGGCATGTACTCCAAGCCCGACCCGACGGAGTATATTCCCATTCCGAATCTTGCGCCCCGCGACGGTGAATATGTCCTCCAGGTGCTGGAGCCTATTGAGGAAGCGGTCTACTTCGATGAGGCCAAGTTAATCGCGGTTGACCATCCAGCAGGGACGCAGGTTTATCCCAATGAGATGATGGCGGTTGACGCTCAGCCGCCGCCTTTTGAACTGTTTTGTTTCAAGGATATTATTGAGCCGGTGCGGGCCGTTGACCACCGCGGGGTCGATGTCACCAAAGAAATAAGTGCGATTGATCGGCGTTATGCTGGCGCGAGTGATCTCGACGGGCGTTTTGTGGGATTTGCCAAAGACCACTTCGTTGAGCTTGATTTCGCAGAGCTTCTG
>Ga0299915_10001127_pt1 | contig 19727 bp, 19 predicted proteins | sample RVTome_13_FD_200263 | JGI IMG/M metagenome (GOLD analysis project Ga0299915, IMG submission 200263) | Soil microbial communities from uranium-contaminated site in the Upper Colorado River Basin, Wyoming, United States - RVT92D227 (version 2) ... | reverse complement strand
TCCTCTTGCGCTGGGGGAGGCGAGGAAAAGGGGCGGGCCGTTTTGAAGCGCCGACGGATCTGGCGGTGGGACCGGAGGGAAGCGTGTATGTGTCTGATCTGGGCCACAATGATGTGCAGAGATTCGACGGCCGGGGGCGGTTCCTCGCGGCCTTCGGCGCCTATGGCCAGGGGCCGGGAGAATTCATAAACCCGCGCGGGATAAGATTGGACGGCCGTGGCCATATCTTCATTGCGGATGCGGGCAATCACCGCATCCAGGAGTGGGCCTATATCAAATAGGCCGGGCCTCGTGAGAGAGGCTTTTCTCATCTCCCCGCTTTCCAGGAGGAACGGCTTTGGATCTCAGGGCGAATGAGATGTGTTTTGCCTGCGGCCGCAAGAATCCCATCGGGCTGCGGCTGGAGTTTGCCTCTGCGGGGGAAGAGTATGCGAGCGAACTGGAGATTGGAGAGAACTATCAGGGATGGGCCGGGATGGCGCACGGGGGGATTCTGGCGACCGCGCTGGATGAGGTGATGGCTCGTCTCTTGGCGGACAAGGGCTATCGGGTGATAACCGCGCGGCTGGAGGTGCGGTTCTTGAAGCCGGTGAGAGTGGGAGAGAAACTGGGGCTGCGCGCGCGGATAGTGCAGGATCGGGGGCGCTTCGTGGAGACCGAAGCGCGGGCCCTGCTGCCGGACGGGAGCGCCGCGGCGACGGCGAAGTCGGCCTCTTTGCGTGTCTAAGGAGAGAGGCGGAGGCCGCGACTAAATTGAAGCATGGACGAAGAAGATGAAGAAAGCGTTGTGGTGGCTGTTTATCTGGATGATTGCCGCGGGGCCGGCGTGGGCTCTGCGGCTGCCGGCGAGCGGGGGCCCGAAGGCCTATGGTTATGTGATGTGGCACGAGAAGTATCTGCTTTTTGCCGCGCGGGTGGAGGACAGCCTGCTCGTCGGCACCAGCACGGAAACCCAGGTTTTCCCCGGCAATGACGACGGAATTGAACTCTGCTTTGATGTCTCCGGGGCGGGGGGGACGCACACCGTCTCCCGGCTGGCGGCCTCCGTGGCCGGAGGAGTGGCGGTTTTCAGCATGGATCGAAACGGCCGCTGGAGGGCGGACAATTCCTGGTTTCAACCTCCGGCGACCTTGAAACTCTCGGTTGCGCCGGACGGGACGCTGAATAATCCTTCAGACACGGATCGGGGTTTTACGGTGGAGGCGGCGATCCCCTGGGAGCGGCTTGGAGGGACTCCCAAACCGATGGCTCTGGTGGGCTTTAATTTTCTGGTGCGGGTGCGGGGAGAGAATCAGGGCTTTGCCAGTTGGGCTCCGGGGGTGATGAGCGAAGAGGATAATGAAGATCCTTCCCGCTGGGGGGCGATGCTGCTCTTTCCCGGAGCCCGGCCGACGCGCGCCGAGGAAGGGGTGCTCTCCTGCCCGAAGAACGCGCGCGTCCCCTTTGTTGATGGAAAACTGGGAGCGGAGGAATGGATTGGGGCGACGGTTTTGACGCTGGAAAAGCCGAAGCCGGAGTTTGGGCCCTCACCCGAAACGGGGAAAGAGCGGGGCGAGATGCCCCTGCTGACGGCCCTCTACCGGTATGACTATCGCACCAACGGCGCGGGGTCTGCAATCGTCTCTGACCCGCCTTTGCCGGTTCATCAGCCCCGGGAGGGGCTGGGGCCCTGGTGGTCCGCGCAAAGGCCGGGCTGGCACCGGCAAGAGTTGAAAGAGATTCAGGCGGCGGGGATTGAGGTGCTGCTGGCGGTCTATTCACCGGAACGAGAGGCGCGGGCGGATTGGGCGCGGCGGGGGCTGGCGGCGATGAGCGAAGCGCTCAGAGAGCTGCAGGCTACGGGCCGGCCCTATCCGCTGGTGGGGATGTATCTGGATACGGCGGGCCTGGCGCGCGCGCTGGGAGAGCCGGCCGACCTGACTGCGGTGCGGGGACAGCGGATTCTGTATGGGGCGATTCGGGAGTTTTACCAGCAGATTCCCCCGGAGTTCCGGGCTGAGATTGGCGCGGGAAAGGAGCGCGGCTACCCGGTGGTTCTGGGGCCGCCGAAGGGAATGGGGAAGTGGGATGAGGAGTTCATCAAATATGCGAACCAGGCTTTTTCCCGCGATTTCGGAGGGGCGAAACTGGTCTGGCTGGCGGACGTCGGCTGGAAGGCGCAAGGGCTGGGCGGAATGGAGGCCTATCCGCCTCTTTCCAGCAGCCAGCCCTCGGGGCATGACGCCACGGGGAGGGCGGGGATCGCGGTTCTCTCTCCCGGGTATGGTGAGACGGTTGGGCCGGAGATGCGTTCTCGCGGTGAAGGCCCGGATTTGCGGGAGGAATGGAGGCGGTTGCTGACCCTGGGGCCCGCCTATGTGATTTTGGCCTCCTGGAACGATTTTGTCCGCGGCACCTACATTGCCCCCAGCCGGCAGGAGGGATTCACTCCGGTTGACACTTTTTCCTTGCTGGTTTCGCAAGAGGCGGAAAAGGTGAAGCGTCCGGTGCGATTGAAAAAGGCGAACTTGCCCGCGGCGATTGCGCCTGGTGGAAAGGCGATGGCGGAACTGGTCTTGGCCAATTCCAGCACAGAGGAGATTCGCAGTGATGAGCGGACCGGGCTGGATTGGCGGATTCTGGATGAGGAGGGCAAGTCCACTCTGGTCTCGAAGAACGATGTGGAGGCGTTTCGCCTCCCTCCGGGGGGAAGCGTCAGGCTCTACACTCCCATTGCGGCGCTTGATTCCACGGACAAGTATCTCCCGCCCGGGCGCTATCTGATTGAGTTCAACCTGCGCCGCTCCTCTTTGGCCTATATCAAGGCTTCCTGGCTGAGTCACTCTCTCTGCGCTTTCCGGCTTCCGCTCCTGGTAGAAAAGCCGCCGGAATATGCCTTTACCCTGTTGGGCTCAAACCTTCGCAGCCATCTGAAGAGCGGGGCGAAGTACGCGGTTTCCGTGACCTTGAGAAATGACGGCTCCAAGGCCTGGAAGAAGAAGGAGGTGCGGCTCTGCAATCAGTGGTATCGGGTTGAAGATAACCTGGAGATTTCCTCTCCCCAGCAGACGAGATTGGTGGAGGGGGGCGGTTTGGCGGCGGCTTTGCCGCGGGAGGTGGCCCCTGGGGAAATCATTACCCTGACCGCGGAGGTGGAGGCCTCGGCCGGGGGAAATCCGCTGCCGGCCTGGCAGCCCGGGGAGATGTGGCACTACGGGCTTGGCTGGGTGCTGGAGGCCGGAGGGAGCAAGATCTATGCGGCCAAGGGGACGGCGCTTGAGGCGGTCTATGTAGTAGAAGAGGATTTGGGAAGTCATTTTGTGGACTCCACCACTCCGGCGGAGATGAGCGCGGGCAAGGAGTATCCGGTGGAGGTGGTGATTACGAACGCGGGGCCGGATTCCTGGCCGGCGAACGAGGCGGAGTTGACTTATCACTGGTACTACTGGGATGGAAGCCTGGCGCGCTGGGAGACAAATTCCACCCCCTTGCCGGCGGAGGCAAAACCTGGAGAGAGCATCAAGGTATCTGCTGTAGTGAAGGCTCCTGTTCACGGAGGGCCCTATTTCCTGGTATGGGATTTGAAGCGGGGAGGAAGTTTCGCCTCCTCTTCTATCAATCCCCGCACCAATGAGACCTTACGGATGCCGGTGATGGTGAGCGGGGGCGACTGCCAGCAGGTTGACTTGAGCGGATATTATAATGTGATTGCTTCGGCGAGTGATCGCAGGCGCGCCCTGGGCGATCTTGACGGGCTGGGAAATTGCCTGCCCCTGGAGCAGATGCCTCCGGACCTCTCCGGCAACACCCTGGATCTCTACCCCTCCGGCTATTATCTTTTCCAGCCGGAGAACGGGCTTAAGGGGATAACTTTTCGCTATCCGGCAAAGAACCAGGGGCTGCAGAAGGCGATTGCCTGCCGGGGACAGAGCATTGCCTTGCCGCAGACAGCGGTCTCTCGCCTCCACCTCCTGGGAGCGGGAACCGGAGCGGGGCTTTCGGGGACTTTGACGATTGCCTTTGCCGATGGCCACACTCAGACACTGCCCTTGACGATCTCCTCCTGGCTTGAGCCTGCTTCCCATGGCGAGGGGGAGGGCTTTGTTGCCCCTTATATGAGGACCTCGCGCGGGGACAATCCGCGCCAGCCGGTCTATCTGCACCACTATGTCATTGACCTCGGCGGGCCCGCGGAAGTTTCTTCTCTTGCGCTGCCGGACAATAAGGAGATGAAGCTCTTCGCCATCACCCTGGAGGGCCCGGCTTCTGCGCCTTCGACTGCTCTTTCGGCGGGGGAAAGCGCGCCGGCGAAATGAGCACACTTCTCATACACAGCCCCACGGTCATAACCCTGAATGACAAACGGGAGATTCTGCCGGAGACTTCCATCTTCATCCGCGAGGGTGAGATTGTCTCCCTCATTCCTGCGGGCGCGGCGCAGCCGGAGGCGGACCTGGTTTTGGAAGGCGAGGGCCGGGCGGCTCTTCCCGGGTTTGTGAACAGCCATACCCATGCCGCGATGACTCTCCTGCGCGGCTACGCGGATGACATGGAACTCCTGCCCTGGCTGCAGGAGAAGATTTGGCCGGTGGAGACGAAACTCCAGGAAAGAGACGTCTATTGGGGGACTCTGCTGGCGATTGTGGAGATGATCCGGGCGGGGGTGACCTGTTTCAACGATATGTATTTCTTCCTTGAAAGCGCGGTGAAGGCGTGTGAAGAGGCGGGGATTCGCGCCTGTGTCTCCGGTGTGGTGCTGGGCTTTCGACCCGATGCTGACAAGGAACTGGAGCGCGCAGTCCAATATGCCCTGGCTTTGAAGCAGAGGGGTTTGTATCGGGTCACTGCGGAAATCTCTCCCCATGCCCCTTACACTTGCCCGGATGAACTGATGAAGAAGGCGATTGCCGCGGCCCGCGAGGCGGGCCTGGGAATTCACATTCATCTCTCGGAGACCAAGAAGGAAGTTGAGGAGAGCATCGCCCGGCACGGCAAGACTCCTATCGCGCATATGGACGAACTTGGCCTATTCGACGGCTCGCCCGTCGTCGCCGCCCACTGCGTCTGGGCCAATGATGAGGATATAGCGCTGCTCGCCGAAAAGAGCGTCGGGGTCGCCCACTGCCCGGGCTCGAACATGAAACTCGCCTCAGGTGCGGCGCCGGTGGCGAAGATGTTGGCGCGAGGGGTTCGCCTGGGCCTGGGGACCGACGGCGCGGCCAGCAATAACAATCTGGACTTGCTGGAGGAGGCGCGGCTGGCGACGCTTTTGGCGAAGGTGGAAAGTCTAGACCCCACCGCGGTCAAGGCCTACGAGGCGCTCTCTATGGCCTGCCGCGGGGGAGCGGAGGCGCTGGGGCTGGGGGATCTTATCGGGCAGATAACGCCAGGGCGGCGCGCGGATATAATCTTGTTGGATTTGAAGCAGCCGCACTTGTGGCCGCCGCATGACCTCGTTTCCCATCTGGTCTATTCGGCGCGAGGGAGTGATGTCCGCACCGTTCTGGTGGAAGGCAAACCGGCGATGATTGACGGCGTCTTGCAGGGTTTGGACGAGGCGCGGATAATGGCCGAGGCCGCGGCCTGCGCGCGAAGGTTGGTAGGCTGAGCACGGCTCTGATTCTCCACCGTAAATAGACGGGGCAGGTGTAGGGCGGGGACTCCGATCCCCGCCGGAAGAGAATTGCACGGTGAAACAACGAGGCCATTCGGCGGGGTTTGGAAACCCCGCCCTACACAAACGGAAGCATTTACGCAGGCTTGGCATGATATTTGAGAGGTATAACCCACCTCTCTTTTTCGTAACCGCTTGTGTGCGTGATCGCCGGCCTTTCCTTGCGAATGACGCGGTCTCCGGGATTCTGGCCGATGGCTGGAGGAATTCTCTTGATTCTTCCGGCTGGATCGTTGGACGCTATGTAATCATGCCAGACCATGTTCATTTCTTTGCCGCTCCCGCAAGAGAAGATGCCAAGGATCTATCGTATTTCATGCGAGACTGGAAGAGATGGACATGCCGCCGGATTCGGGATTCGGGTGTGGTCTCTTTCGCCTGGCAGGGCGAGTTCTTTGATCACCTGTTGCGCAGTAACGAGTCTTATGCTGAGAAGTGGGAATATGTGCGTATGAATCCCGTGCGAGCGGAACTGGTGGATAATCCTGACGCGTGGCCATACCAGGGAGAGATTCATCTGCTTCAGCGGTAGGTTGTAGGGCGGGGTCTCCGAACCCCGCCGCATATCTATCTCGAGATAACAATAGCGTAATGTGACGGGTGAGGCAGCATCGTAGGTTCGGAGGCTGATTGTGATCCAGCTTTATTTCGCAGATATCCCGGTCTATCGCTTGCCCGAGGAGCAATACCGGGACGCCATGGAGAAGTATATCGATGAGATGATGTACGGAACAGATCCCGAATTGAGGCAACGCCGGAAGGGTTTCTATGAGCGGAATCCAAACAACAAGATACACTTTGTCGACTCTCTAAAAAGACAATACGGCGGAGCATGGCGCTTCAATGAGATTGTGGGCTATATTCGGTTGTTCTTTCTGGGCACGCAGATTCGAGGCGAGTTGTGGATGGTTGACATGCAGCGCATCTGTCGCACCCGCAAAAAGCTGCTCGTTTTTCATACACTTAAGGTGGTCCCGGAGATGGGAATACCATCCGGCGCAACGAGCGTGGAAATATGGATGATCCTTCTCCAGTATCTGGATGAAGCCAGAAAGAAGCTGAAACCTAGGGTGGTAGATAGCTCAATGTTTGAAGTCCTGGGGCCAAGTGTGGACTGGGCAAACCTTCTGGGGCGAGTATGGCCGAAACCGATTCAGCGGGGTTTGGAAACCCCGCCCTACACCAAAACATGATGCTTGCAGTAGAACAAATCCTATTCTGTCACAATACCAAGTCTTTTCATTGTGTCTTTGCGCCTTTGTGTCTTGGTGGTGAAAAATGCCCTCAGATGAGATAACAAGTCTGGCGCTTCCCGGTCCGAAAGAACATGCGCAGTGGCTGAGGAACCGGCGCAAGCAGTTGCTGCGGCTCTTGGGGGGACCGCCTTCTGAAGAGCCCGCGCGGGGGCGGACCGTGGAGCGCCGCGAGGAGAAGACGCGGATTGTAGAAAAGGTGACTTTTGAAGGCGAGGCGGGGGAAGAGATTCCGGCCGCGCTGTTGATACCCCGCAATCCTCCCCTGCCCAGGCCGGCGATCATTTGCCTTCATTCCCAGGGGCCGGATAAGAAGAAGGGCAAGAGCGAGGTGGTGAGCGGAGAGGGCGTTGGAGTAGAACTGTCGCGGCGAGGCTATCTGGTGCTCGCGCCTGAAGCCCCGGGCTATGAGGAGAGGCGGGAAGCGGAGGAAGGCCTGGAATGCGGCCGGCTTCTTCTGCAGGGCTGGAGTCTGCCGGCAAAGGCGGCCTGGGAAGTGAGCCGGGCGATAGAATATCTGAGCAGCCGGCCGGAGTTGAATGGCGAGCGGATCGGTTTGCTTGGGCTCGGCAAAGGCGGAATGATCGGCTGGCTGGCGGCGGCGGTTGAGCCGAGGATTTCCACCGCGGTGATTTGCTGGGGGGCGAGCACTTATGCCTCCATTCTGGCGGGAAACGTTTCCTTGGGGCCCATGGGTTGGATTCCCGGCCTCTTAAACTGGGGCGATGTGCCCGAAGTCTGCTGCTTGATCGCCCCGAGGCCGCTTTACTTCTGCGCGGCGCAGCAGGACCCGCTCTTTCCTTTCGGCGGCTTTCAGGAGGTCTTCTGGCGGGTGAAGCAGTTATATACCCGCCTGGGAGAAGCGGAGAAAATCGAACAATATGCCTTCCTGGGCCCGCCTCGGTGGGACAAAGAAACCCGCGCCCGAATCGCCAACTGGTTCGACCGCTGGCTGTAGAAAAGGCCAGTAAGTCCTCACCGCAGAGCCTTCTTCGCCGGCTACGAAGCCCGGGGGCGCAGAGGGCCGCAGAGAGAGTTTGCGGGCGGCTACAAATGCCTAAGCCCAAAGGGCCGGCATGGCGGCAAAGCCTAGCCAGCCGCCCCTACGGCTTTATTATCAGCTCTGAATCCCCAACGCTGAACTCTGAACTCTCAACTCTGAACCGATGTCCCTGCTACTTCTTCACCAGGGTGCGGAGGCAGGGGGGCTAGCCCGAATCATTCATGATTCGGGCTGGAGCAGGCGAGTGGTGAAAGGTGAGAGGTGAAAAACCCTTGTCATGCCGAGCCTGCGGTCACCTTTCTCCTCTCTACTTTCAAAGACCGGTTTCGCGCGGACTGCGCGTGTCTTGAGCACTTCATGAATAATCCAGCCTAGCGGACGGTAAATTCGGCTTGGGCGCGGGGGGCGCCGATTTGCCAGGCTTCGGCGGTGCAGCGGCCGGCAGGGGCGGGGCGGCCGGAGTTGTCGGTCTGGGGCCAGGTTTCTTCATAGGTGACGGACTGGCCGGGGGCGAGTTGCCAGGAAGTGAGCATCATGGCAAAGACCCGGTCATGGGACCAGCGCCATATCTCCTTGTCGCCGGAACGAATCACGAAATCATAGCGCTGGGCGCTTCGGCTCCTGAAGGAGAGCGGCGAGTTGGCATTATTTGTCACGGTCAGCCGCAGCCTGACCGGTTCGCCTGGAGCGTAGTTCGCCTTGTCGCTTTGCAGGGCGGCGCTCAGGCCGCTGGGAAAGACGGGGCCGGGCGGTGCTTCTCCCCGGCCGGCAACAGAGAATTGCACGGTCAATTCCGTTCGCTTCTGGCGGTCCGTCAAATCCTCTTCGAGCGGGGGAAAAGTTGCCGTCAGGGTGTATTCACCCGGGGGAAGGGGCCTTCCGGCCTGGTCCTTCTGCTCCCAGGTGACGCGGTAGATTTTGGTGAGGCCGGGATCGAACCATTCACGGGAAGACCAGGGCCTCGGGCTTTCTGAGGGGGGCCAATTCCACAGCATTTCATTGCCTTTGCCTGCAGAGAATGAAGGGCCGGCGGCGCCATCGCGGGAACGGAAGGCGACGGCCTGGCCGGTGCGATTCTCCACCAACAGTTCAACTACCGCGCGTTCTCCCCGGCGATAGGTGGCGCGGTTCAGGCTGAGCCGATAGAAGATTCCGTTTTGGGTGAGCGAGTTCTGCGGAGGTTCCGGCAAGAGCGGGGGATAGTAGAAGGGCCTGGGAGGCGCCGAAGGACGCAGGGCGGAGGCGGTATTCTGGCGGCCGGGCGAGAGGCAAAAAATCAGCACCCCGAAGAGAAGGGGGCCGAGGTTGATTCTCTTTCGCCTTTTCATTGCTCACCTTCTCCGGAAGACTTTGATGCAGACATCCGGACACATGAGGGCACAATGGGTGCAGGCGGTGCAGCCGTCCTCATCCATCATGCGGGCGGGATGAAAGCCGCGGGCGTTGATGCTCTCGGAGAGGGCCAGATTTTTTTGCGGGCAGAAATGGACACATAGTCCGCAGGCCTTGCATTTTTCCTCATCAATGACAACATAGCCAATCCCTGCGGACTTGGAGGTTTTTGATGGCATCTTTATCACACCCTCGGATCGGTCAGGGCAGGAGGCCGCGGCGACCTGCCCAACGACAAACTCGGTTTACGCTCAATGATAATGCGTAGGGAGCGGAATCGCAAGATAGGAATTGCGGGCGGCTCCCGCGGTCATCAAATCTTTGCAGACTTGCTGCTCTGCGCAGCAGCCTCGCCACTACCAGGGCGAAGAAGATACAAGGTCTCAGGCGATTCGTCAAATCACGACAGTCGGCGCAGGAAGGGCGTCAGAACGAGTGCGAGAAGAAATCTTATCACCATGAGCCAGAGCCAGTTGCCCCCGATGGCGACAAAGAGGAGGGGGTCCTCAAAGATGGAATGGCAGAGGCCCAGGAAGGTTCCGACGGTGCGGGCTTCTTCGGGCTTGACGGCTCCGGCGCGGGTGAGGGCGATCATGGCTCCGCCGCCATAGACGATGCCGAAGAGAAGGCCGATGAGCAGCGGGGCAAGAGCGCCCTCGCCCGGCCCCAGGCGGCCCATAGAAGAGGAAATCCGGCGGGCGGCGCGGGGCAGCAAATCCCTGGCTCTCACAAGTTCTGAGGCGATGGTGATTGGCACAATGATGGCCAGCACCAGGCCGAGAAGTTTGGCGCAGCCGAGAACGGTCTTTGCCATGAAGATTGAAAGAACAGAAGTTTCGGCGGCAATGGCGGCGGCCGGCAGGGTGGGAAGCGTTATCTCGCCGCGGTGAAAGAGGGCATAGATTCCGCCGGCGAGATGGAGATGGCGAAACGCATGAGGGTAACGCGGGTCGCCCGCGCGCCCATCTTTTTAAGGATGGCCCACTCCAGGGGAAGGGCATGGCAGAAGAGGAGCATGAAGGCGATGGCGGTTATGGCGGAGGAAGGCAAATCCAGGGCTCTCAATGCTCCCAGGGCGGCATAAAGGGTCATGAACCAGCCGGTCAAGAGGACGATGGCGGCCTCTCCGGGGAGGCCGAAGAGTCTCATCGCGGGCCGCAGCCATTCGGCCAATAGCGCGATCAGGCCGGAATAATTGAGCAGCGCGACGGCGAAATAGACGGGGATGATGATCTTCGCCAAATCGAGAAAAGCGGCGAATCCGTCCCGCAGCGCGTGGAGGACGATTCCCTTCGCCGGAAGGGCCGCTCGCCTCGGCGAGTCTGCCTCAGGCACGACCAGCGCGGTCTTGGCGAGCGCGTCCCCCGCGTCAGGAGAGAAGGTCGGCTCGATAGAGGTGTTCTCGGTTTCGTCGGACAAAGGAGTGCCTTCCCTCAGTGTGGGCAAACTGCCGTATAGGGCTGAAAAGTCTTCTGAGGGGAAAGCCACCGATTTTCCCCTCAGACTCCCCTCTCGGTCTTTGGCTTCGCTCCTTCGCACAGAGAGCGAAGGAGCGGGGTCGGAATACGGAAGATAGTTCGAGAAACGAAAGGGTATTGCATGTCGTTAGGCTTTCGCATCATTCTCGTGTCACCACTACCTCTCGGACTTGAGTTCGATGCACGTCTCCGCATGATTGACCGATAGCAGATTGTATGCTATGTCCAGAACCTGTTTCAAAGGCTCTTCTTGAAAGGTAACTGGAAACATTGCCTATTAGCCATGGGGGGCAAAATCCATGGCGAGAAGCCGATTGCTAACCGATGCGATGTGGGAGCGGATCCAGCCCTTGCTGCCAGAAGCGAATTCGGGGCCAAAGGGCGGGCGACCTCGGAGAGCGGCTTGAGAGGTGCTGAAAGGGATTCTCTAGGTCTTGCGCACGGGCCCTTGTTTCGAGGGCAGATATGTTGCGAAAATATCCTCCGAAATCTCTTGACAGCGCTCGGAAATGGAATATAATAGAGAAAGCTCATCCACCATGTGTGGAAGGAGTAACGGCGTCGTTCCTTGTTAGGAGCGACGTCAGCTTTTTTTCTGCTCCTGCCAATACTCATCGCACTCCGCGCGTAGCTTTCGACGACGGTGTTCCCTCTCGACGTAGTAGGCTGTCCACAAGACGACGTAGCCACGCCGTATGGCTAGCACCACGACATAGCTGAAATCCCCCACGGCAATCACGACGCGTTCCTCGCCCCTCCGCGCTCTCCAGAACCGCACCTTGTCACCAGAAGATGCATCAATGATTGGCCGCGGCCACCGGATGCGCTCGCAACGCCGAAGATCAGGCAGCCTCTCGTCTTCAACGTCGCCTTCCGAGATCAGGTGCCAAAAAGTGGCTTCCTTTCCTTTCAGGAGTGGATGGCGTTTGATTGCCACGCGCATCCCATGGTACGTAGCCTGGGACGCGATGAAGTCTTCGTGAAAGAACTGATAGAGCGCGTCACAGTAGGAATTCCAGTCTCCTCCATAGGCCTCAAGTAGCACCAGAGGCGGAAGCCAGGTCGTGTAGTCACTGCGCTTCCCTGGCGTCCCACCGAAAAAGATTCACCTTGTCCTCGCGGAACAGCGTAGTCCGAAGCAGTGAGTATCCGGAACGTTTCCTCATTCTCTCCACGAGCCTCAGTTTCGCTTCACTTGTGGTGATGCCCCGATGGGCGGCAGAGACAATGCCAATCAATAAATCCGCCAGTTGGAGTTGCTCCACTTCGTGTGAGCGCACAGTCTGTACCCGCTCAATAATCTCGCGCTGAAAATCATACATGTTGTGGCAGAGCACTTCATGCAGGGCACTGACTTTGTTTGCGCTACGGGTATCCTTGATATCCAGGTAGATATGATAGCGATATGAGGGTGACAGAAGAACCTTAAGCATATCGAAATACATCTTGTAGTACCAAGTATCGTGTGTTTGCTGGAACTCCTCGTGCCGAAGTCTTGACTTGTCTGGGACTATGAGGGCTCTAAAATGCAGATCATCGTCATCGAAGAAGTAGTCCAGGAGGTCCAGATAAAAGGTCTGCTTCGCCGGAGACACTTTTGTCCACTTGACTTCAAGGTCAGGCTTCAATCCGTGCCTAACCTTGATCTCGCGAAGCCGCTCGGCAGTCTGCCGCACCTTCTCTTGAGGGCACCACACAGCCCCCAGCACCATGACCGGCTGCCGGTCATGTTCCAGGTGGCAACTCTCGTCACAGTAAACATTGATGATCTCGCTCACAAGCCTGCCTCCGCGGACTTCTCCGCGTCCTTCACCCATATCTCCCCCGACATCAGCTCCGGCAACAGGGCGTTGGCGGCGGCATCGGATTCGGTGAAGGGAGGGGTCATGTGCCAGCCCCCAGCCGATTGGACTTCTTCGTGATCTTCGCCGGCATTCCGCCGCCGCGCGATAGATACAGGGTCATGATGTCGTCGTCGGCCACGCGCAGGAGGGCATCGGCGACCGCGTCGATGCTGAAGTAGAGTAGTCGCCGTTCCTTCTCGCGGTCAGATGCAACGAAGAACCCTTCGAGTCCGCCGGGCGCTGCGAAGGCCAGCGAGAAGACGAAGCTGTGGACGACTTGGTTGCAGAGCTCTCGCAGGCTGAGGGCCACCTCGGTGTGCGTCGAGAGGTCGTACAACTCGTCGATTCTGTGCCAGTTCATGATGTCCACCATGCAACCGCGCGGTGGGTGCGCCACGGCTCGAAGCGAGCCAGATTCGACTTCGTCCGATACCATGCCCGCATCGAGGAGCTTTCGGACCGCATAGGCAGACAAGAAGATGTCTCGCTCTACGGCCGCGCAGGATGCCTCTGTCCATCGGCGCTGTTGCTTGCGTTGTCCCAGGGTGGCGACGCATCTCGCCAGATATCGCTTCCACGGCCCTGACTCCCAGATCATGCGCGTCTCCCCAGAGAGCATTCAGCGCCCGCCGCCCAGAAGTCCTGCTGACGTCACCTATCGGCTCTGGGGCCCCTGGCCCGACTCGAACGGGCAACCTTATCCTTAGGACGGATCTGCTCTATCCTTTGAGCTACAGGGGCGGTATTGGTTGCGGATTCAGTATAATGGGTGCGTCCGGCGGGGTCAATTCCTTGCGTCGGCAATCTCCAGCATGTTATAATTTCCCGACTTCTGATGCGGCTTGTTGGGGCAAGGAAGGAGGCAGAGATGCGAAGGCTCATTGTGGGCGTGATGGTGGCTGCGGCGCTGGTGAGTGCGGGGCGGCCGGGAAAGTGCGCCTGGAGCGTCTTTGGCGCGGATGCGGGCCATACCGGCTATACCGCGGAGGTTCCGACTTTGCCGATGTCCACGCTCTGGAAGTTCTACTATCCGGAGGCGCAGAATCAGACCACGGCGGCTGTGGACGAGGGACGGGTCTATTTTGCCGGGGGCCCCTGGCTCTTTTGTCTGAGCGCGGAGAGCGGGGCGCGGCTTTGGGAATTTAATACCCAGGTGGGGATCCGCTCTTCCCCCGCGGTGGTGGGAGATCTGGTGATCTTCGGAGATGATGCGGGGGTGCTGCGGGCGCTGGACAAGACGACTGGCGCGCCTCGCTGGGAGAAGACTTTTGAGGGAGCGATAATGGCTCCTCCCCTGGTTTATCTGGGGAAGGTCTTCATTGGCACGGCCTCCATGCGTGTGGTCGCCCTCGAGCCGGCGACGGGTGAGACGGTCTGGACGTATAAGACAGAGGGGCCTGTGTCCCTGCCCCTGGCCGGGGGCGGGAAGATGGTCTTTGCGTTGGACCGGAGCGGGTTCATCTACGCTTTGGAGGCGACCACCGGGCGGCAGATGTGGAAAGGGGAATCGGAGGCGCCGCTTGCGGCGGGGCCGGTGGTGACTGAGGATGTGATTTGCCTGGTGTCGGGCCCCTATCTTTACGGGATGACGCTGCGGGGGAGCAAGCTTTGGCAAGTGCGCTCAGACCGGCCGCTGGCCTATGCCCCTGCGGTGGCGGGAGATATGCTCTACATGACGGGAAGCGACGGGCGGCTTTATGCCATGGGGAGCAGGAACGGGGCGATCAAGTGGGTTTATGATGACCCGGAGATTTCTATTACTGCCTCTCCTTCGGTGGCGGGAAAGATCGTTTTCGCGGGGGGATCGAATGGAAGCGCGGCGGCACTTGATGCGGCCTCCGGGAAACTGCTGTGGAAGTGCCAAGGACGGAGCCTGAACAGCCCTTTGGATACGCCCGGCTCTCAGTCGGCGGCTTCTCAGCCCGTCTTTGCCGATGGCAGTCTGCTGGTGCTGTCAAATGACGGCAATCTCGCCTGTTTCAGCCCGAAGGGGCTCGATTTGAGCGGCCCCGTGATCGCAGAGATCGGCCCCTCCGGTCGGCAGGTGGTTTCCGGGATGCTGCCCCTTGCCATTCAGGCGCGCATCTTTGATGAAGGGAGTGGACTCAATCCGGATTCCATTGCGGTGTACCATTGTGGTGAGAAAGGCAGGATGGAGAAAGACCCGGAGTCTGGGGCCTACTTCCTCATTGTGACCGGAGAGACGCCGGGAGAGGTGCTTCCGGACGGGACGCACACGGTCAGCCTTTCGGCGAGCGATTATCGGGGCAATAGCACGGCTGTGGAGTGGAGATTTGCGACAGACAAGAATATTCCGGTGGCGGAGAGGTTGGTCCCTGAGGAACTGGCCGCGCAGCAACGCATGGCGAGGCAGGGCGCGCGTCCTCTCGGCCAGAGAGGAGCCTCCTTGCCAACTCTACGGCGTGGGAGCGGCTTGCCTCGCCAGTCCGGTTCAAGACTTCCCTCCGCGCAGCCAACCAGGAGAGGTCAAGGTTTCGGAGGAAGATCCTCTTTGCCCGCCGCGCGCCCGACGATTAGGCGTTCCAGTGGCAGCACGTGAGGGGGCAAGTAGATTTGGCCGGCCGTGTGCCAGGCCCAAGTAGATAAGCCGGAATCAGGTGTCGAGAGTCTGCGATCCCTTGTGTGACTTGGCTGGAAGAGACTTTGCCAGGCCAGATTATTTTGCCTGCGGAGGAGGAGATGGGATTACTCCTGTTGTTGGTGATAGGGATCCTGGTTGGAGTTTATCTGGTTCTCTTCTCGTATAATAACACGCAGCAGGTGAGCCTTAATCTGCTGGGCAATTGGTATCTGCACGAGATGCCGATCTGGCAATTGGTGGCGGCCTGCCTGGCGATTGGGGTGCTGGTGGCGGTCCTGCTGCTCTTGCCGGCGCAGTGGAGAGCGCAGGGAAGGGCGAGGGCCTCCCGGCGTGAACTGAGGCGCGCGCAGGCCTTGCTGGAGGAGGAATACCGCCGCTCGCCCGCCCCGGTGGAGGCGGCGCAGAGCGCGCCGGCACCCGTGACGGAAGAGCCTGCCAAGGAAGAAACTGAGCCCGCCTGAGGCGGGCTGCCCCTTCGTTTCTTCTCCAGAAGAAAATCTGCACCTTGAACCCCTCAAAATCCCCATCAGGAGGTACGGTATGAAAGGAAAGGTATCCGCCGGAGAGATAGCAGAGAAACTCTATCATTTCACCAATGTTGAGCATCTCTCTGATGCGCAAGCGAAGGCACGGGCGGTTCCCTTCGGGCGAAGCACCGAATTTGGGAACATAAACTTCGAATCGTCCGTGCGCAACCGCTCGGCCGGGCTGACGGTCTATGTTGGCAGCAAGGCGGCTGCGCAGAAGGAACTTTCCCCGCGCCAGAGCAAGATTTTGCAGGCCGTGCCGGATACCCTGCGCCGGGTGCATCGCTATCTCGACCGGGCGCCGCTTATCTGTGTGGAGAGGACGATGGGGGATAATCCGGACTTCTCTCCCCATTGCACCTTGTATGTCTCCACCTATCGGAAGGAATGCGCCCGGCTCGCTTACATGTGGGGGGAGACGCTCTTCTCCTATCGCCCCACGTCTGCGGGGCCCGATTTGAACCTGATCTATGTGCCGGAATGGCCGGAAGCGGAGCGGCAGATACTGGTTTTTCCTGAGGAAGGCGTTACCTTCGTGCTGGGTTCGGATTATATGGGAGAAGCGAAAAAGGGCTTCCTGCGGATGGCGATGTGGTTTGCCAAACAGGAGGGAATGCTGGGAGTTCATGCGGGGGCGAAGATTGTTCAGGCTCGCTCTCCCAAGGGCAAACGGCGCAATTACAGTATGCTGCTCTTCGGCCTTTCGGCAACGGGCAAGACGACCCATTCTTGCCACACCCACGGTCTCGACCACGAAGGCGAAGAGATGATGGTGGTGCAGGACGATATTTGCTTCCTTAAAAAAGACGGTTCCGCCCTGGGAACGGAACGCGGCTTCTACCTGAAGACCGAGGGCCTCGATCCTCACACTCAGCCCCTGCTCTATCAGGCCGCCACCCAGCCGGATACCATCTTTGAGAACGTGATGGTTGACTGGCAAGGAAGGGTTGATTTCCAGGATGAGACGATTACCAGCAACGGGCGGGGTGTGGTTCAGATGGCCGATCTCGCCCCACATGCGAGCGGTTCCATCAATCTTCCGCCATTGGAGGAACTTGACGCGCTGCTGTTGGTTTTCATTACCCGGCGAAACACGGTGATGCCGATGATCTCGAAACTGAGCGCGGAACAGGCGGCACTGGCCTTCATGTTGGGCGAATCGGTGGAGAGTTCGGCTGGGGATCCGACGAAGGCGGGGCAATCGGTGAGAGTGGTGGGGACAAATCCCTTCATTGTCGGCGATGAGGCGGCGGAAGGCAACTGGATGTATGAATTCATACAGCAACATGCAGAGAAGGTGCAGGCTTACATCGTCAACACGGGAGGAGTCGGGGAGATTCATGAGCGCCGTCCTGACGGCACAGCCCACATAAAGAGAGAAGTCAATCGCATCCAGATTCCGGAGACCTCGGGGATCTTTCGAGCGATTGTGCGCAGTGAAGTGGAGTGGGTGGATGAACCCTTCTTTGGAAACCAGGTGCCGCGCCAGGTGGAGGGCGTGGACCTGCGCAGGTTTGACCCGGCGGAGTTCTACTCCCGCGAAGAACTGGAAGGATATGTCTCTCAACTGAAGCGGGAACGAAGGGAGTATCTGGAGAAATTCACAGGCCTGCATCCCGATATCGTCGCGGCTTGCGCGGTCTGAGCCAAACTGCTGACAGCCGGTCGTAAATGGCGAATACTGATCCTCAAGAGATCCCGGCCTGGATTGCCCTTAGCCGTGCGGAACTTCCCCCGCGGCAGGTGATTGAACTGCTGGAACATTTTGGCGGTCCTGCGGAAATCTTTGTCGCCTCTCCGGTGGAGATTGCTTCTGTCGCCCACCTCACTCCCACGATGCTCAGCCGCCTTCTCTCCCAGAGGCCGGAGGACGCTGGAGTCCGCGATTATGCGGCTCTGCAGAGAATGGGAGCGTCTGTAATCACCCTTCGAGATTTCGCTTATCCCCCTCTCTTGCGCCAGATTCATGACCCGCCGCCACTGCTTTATGTGCGCGGGCAATTGCTGGAGCAGGACAATCCGGCCGTGGCGATTGTCGGGTCGCGGCGCTGTTCCCCCTATGGGCGGCTGGTGGCGCACAGCCTGGCGCGGGAATTGGCTCTTCGAGGAATCACGGTTGTCAGCGGGCTGGCGATGGGAATTGACGGCGCGGCTCATCAGGGGGCAATTGAGGGGGGCGGGCGAACCATCGGGGTGATGGCTTGCGGGCTGGATATTGACTACCCCCGCGACCATGCGGAACTGAAAGAAGAGATTGCCAAACAGGGGGCGGTCATCAGTGAAGTTCCCCTTGGCACCGCGCCAAAGCCGGAACGCTTTCCGGTGCGCAACCGGATTATCTCCGGCCTTTCTCTGGGGACGGTTGTGGTGGAAGCGCCGGAAAAGAGCGGCGCGCTGATTACCGCCGGCCTGGCGGCGGAACAGGGGCGGGAAGTCTTCGCCGTGCCCGGGAGCGTGAACAGTTTTCACGCCCGGGGCTGCCACCAACTGATTCGCGATGGGGCCAAATTGGTGGAGAATGTTGACGATATTCTGGAGGAACTTAATCTTACTGCCACAGTCCCATCACAAATTGACAAGACACAATGGCAGGGGACAAGTCGCCTTCGCCAAGGCTATGGCGACCAAGGCCCCTGCCCTACGGAGGATGGCGTTCGAGGCCTCCGTTCCGTGGAGAAGGATGGTTTCGTAGGGCAGGAGCGCCAGGCTCCTGCCATCGCCGACCAAACGCCAAGAGTGAGAATTCCAGCCTCACCTCCCCCAATGCCGGCCGGACTGACGACGGAGGAGAACCGCCTCCTCGCCTCCCTTTCTCTGCAGCAAAAATACGTGGACGAGATCATCCGCGAGACCAGCCTGCCCACCCCCCAGGTAAGCGCGGGATTGATGATGCTGGAACTGAAAGGGCTGGTGCGGCGGTTACCCGGGAACCTCTTCGTGCGGGTGAAGTAGGGTTTTTCACGGGAAACCTGTTTACCACTCCCCAGAGGAGACTCGATTTCGAAGCGATGCCCAGATACACGACACCCCTCGGGAGCGAAGGGGGGTATGAACCAGGATCGCGCAATCGAGTCTTGCGTAACAAGCTTGGTATCAGACGCAAGACCGAGATGGATTGCGTTGAGTTCGAAGCACTTGTCAGGGCCCAGGATCACTATTATGCCAGAGTTCTACATGCGAGCACCGCAATCACTGCCGAGTTTATCAGAAAGATGCACGGATACTGGCTGGGGGAGATCTATGAATGGGCCGGCAGGTATCGGACGGTAGAACTCAAGAAGGACGATTTCCCTTGGCCTCCAGCCTATCTTGTTGCGAAAAATATGCGTCGTTTTGAGCGCAATCTTCTCTCGGTGCATACTCCCTGCCGGAAAGGAACGCTGGAGGAGGTCTGCAGGTCGGTTGCGATTGTTCACGCCGAGTTCTTGCTCATACATCCATTTAGGGAAGGAAATGGGCGGCTTGCAAGATGGTTGGCGGACATCATGACAGCGCAAGCGGGCTTCCCAATACCTGCCTATCAGTTCGAGGGAAGGGGTTCATGGAAGGTGCGGAAGCAGTACCTGGCGGCTGTAGTGAAGGGCTACGCCCAGGATTACGGTGACTTGGAACGCTTCTTCGAACGCGCCATCAGACTGCGCGAGGCCTTGTAATGGACGGCGCCTCCTCGCGCCGCGGAGGGAACGCCCTCGAGCGCGGACGAAGTTGAGGCATTCTCGCGAACGACCTTGAGAAGAGAGCGTGATTTTAGATACTTGTTCGAGCGCCCAAGCGGAATCATAGCCTAAGCAGATAACGGTCCCAAACTTATTATACCTCATCAAGCAACAGCCATCCAGGCTATGGTTCGACTGCGCTCACCACAAGTGGCGGGCAGGGGCCGCAAAGAGCGCAGAGGAATAACGGTCTCTTGATGGCATAACGGCAGCCTTTATGGTATAATAATGGTATGAAAACTACCATAGACCGTGCCGG
>Ga0299915_10001126_pt1 | contig 19731 bp, 11 predicted proteins | sample RVTome_13_FD_200263 | JGI IMG/M metagenome (GOLD analysis project Ga0299915, IMG submission 200263) | Soil microbial communities from uranium-contaminated site in the Upper Colorado River Basin, Wyoming, United States - RVT92D227 (version 2) ... | reverse complement strand
TGAGCAGAATCCCAGTAATAAAAGGATATATGTCTTTTTCATAACCCAAAATTAAAAAATAATAGGAACTTGCCGTTAAATTTACCGGGTGACGCATTGAATACCCAATTCATTGTTTCGCTTCTGCCGGGATCATCGATTTAATATTCATCAGGAGGTAGGTACCCTTGCGATTTCCCTTATCGTCAAATTGTATTTGTCCAGTGACACCTTCATGATGTATTTTTGACAAAGCTTTTTGAATTTTTTCACGTTCCGGACCGCCTGAAGTTTTGATGGCTTCAATAAGTACATTCATACCATCGAAGGCATATGCTGCAACCATACCTGGCATTTTTCCATATGTTTTCTGATACTCCTGCCGGAAGGACTGACTTTTTGATCCTGACCACGTGGAAGGGACTAACAAAATATTATCAAATTCATGTAATTCCTGTTCCGATAATTCATTCTCATTCATGATTGACAAGGAGCCGAATACAGGCTGGTTCATTTTTTTTTGCCGGATAAGCTGAACAAATTTTAATGAAGCTGAAGGCTGACAAAATAATACGATACAATGAATATCTGCTTTACTGATCTTATCAGCTAAGACATCTAATTCCGCGGAGTAGTTTTCAAAAAGGAACTGCATCGGTTGATTTTTTCCGGCCAATTTTAAACTTTGCAAAAAGCTCTTTAATGCCTGGTTTGAATCATAAGCAAGATCGGTTATGGTTGCTACCCTGTTAATTTTTCTTTTATTGTATATCTCTTTAATCAATACATCTGCCTGCTGGCGGTCATTTGGTACACAGTTAAAGAACCATGGGACAAAAGCCTGGGAAAGAGTCGGATCGGAGGACCAGGCTGAAATGAAAACCACCGTCGATTTGGTGGCAGCCTGTTCCACAAGGTGAGCATTTCGTCCGTCATGGGATCCCAGCAGAGCCCATACCTCATCCTCAAAGATGAGGGATACTGCCTGTTTGGATCCGGTTCCCCAGGGTCCTTCCATGCTTCTGGCCAAAAGCTGGAACGGACGGCCTTTGAAGCCCCCTTTTTCATTGGCCATTTTAACAGCCAGTTCTGCACCCTGCCTGGCAGCAAGGGAAGCCTGGTCCCGAATCAACAATCCGATTTTAACGGGTTCAGGTTTTTGGGCTGCTACGGGGAGTATGCAGGATAACAGGAATAATATGAGGGAAATTCTAAAGTTCATGGTTGCCTTGATATGTCTCTATCAACAGCCTGTGCCACCCTTTTCAGATCCTTCATCAATTGATCAAATTCACCAAGGCTGAGTGATTGATGGCCGTCACAAAAGGCTTCTTCCGGCTTGTAATGGACCTCCATTATAAGGCCATCAGCTCCGGCTGCCACGGCGGCCTTTGCCATGGCTGGTACCATCCATCTGAGACCTGTACCATGACTTGGATCAACGATTACCGGCAGATGGCTGCGTCGTTTTAGCATGGGTACAGCACTCAGGTCAAGTGTATTTCGGGTTGAGGTTTCAAAAGTCCGGATGCCTCTTTCACACAGGACTACCTGTCCGTTGCCCTGACTCAGGATATACTCTGCAGCCAGCAGGAATTCTTCAATGGTTGCCATCATTCCCCGTTTCAGCAATACAGGTTTCCGGGTCATTCCCACCTCTTTCAGCAGCGGGTAATTCTGCATATTACGTGATCCAACCTGAAGCATATCGGCATACCTGCAGACAATTTCAATCTGCCTTGTATCCATTATTTCCGTTACAACCGGCAGTCCTGTTTCAATGCTGATCTCGCGAAGCATTTTTAAGCCATCTTCACCAAGTCCCTGAAAGCTATATGGTGATGTACGTGGCTTGAAAGCACCGCCTCTAAGTATTTTCGCACTGCTTTTCCTGACAGCAACTGCTGTTTCAACTAATTGTTCCATGCTCTCTACTGCGCAAGGACCTGCAATAATTATCACCTCACGGCCTCCAATATTTACACCGTTTACATTAACCTGCATGGGTTCCGGTTGAGTTCTTTTATTTGCTTTCATGGGGACGGAGCATTCAATTAATTCCTGGGCGCTGTTGATTGTTGGTTCCATCCTGATTGGTCTTTAGCTTAATTAGCTCAAGTATGTAATTGTTATTGCATTTCCCTTTTATATGGAGGAGCAGGTGAAAATTCGAATTTACCATTGTTGATCTTTGCAAGATAGATCGATCTTACATTGTTCCAGGTAGCATCAAATATCATTTTCCCGGAGGCTCCCTCATACCCCTGGAAAGTTTTAAGATCAGTAAGGACATCACGGATCAGAACACGGTTAAGCCCGGCCTTTTTAATTGATTCAATGATCAGGTTCATTCCATCGTAAGCATGCACCGCAAAAACATCAGCCTCCATTCCGAAGCGCTTCTTGTAATTCGATCTGAACGCAGCCAGTTTCGGATCATTAGAGCTGGGATTATACTGACATGTTGTCATAATTCCGTCAGCCAGCTTTCCTGCAATGCTCAGGAATTCGGGGTTAACTATTCTGTCGGAACAATAAACAGGCTGATTCATACCCATCGCACGCACAGCTTTCAGGATCAGAGCAGATTCCTTCGGATTTCCCCATATCATTATGGCATCCGGTTTTGAATTTTTAATTCTTTGCAGCTGTTCGGTATATACGGTCTCACCATCCTTAAATCTCTCCTCGATCACAATCGGATAGCCCAACCGGGTGGAGGTCTTATTGAAATGAACGACTCCGACCCTTCCATATCGGTTATTAACCCTCATTACTGCAACTCTTGCTTGGTTGTTAATGTTAAAAATGTAATTTGCAAGTGCATAGCAGCTCTGCCGGTCATCAGGAATGACCCTTATCACCCAGGGGATATTGGTCTCTGTAAAAGTAGGATCGGGATCCCCGGTACAAACCATCGGAATTTCCAACTTAAGGGTAGCACGTATTGCAACATGGGAAACTATGTCATCAATAGAGCCGAGCCAGGCCCAGACTCCTTCGTCGTCCATTTTCACAACTTCATTGGCTGCCGCGCCCCAGAGCCCAACATCATTATGAACCATCATTTTATAAGGAATACCCCTGTATCCTCCTTTCCTGTTGGCTTCTTCAAGGGCCAGCTGTGCACCCTGAAGCATCTGTTTCCCGTAAGTGACTATTATTGATCCTTCAAGGGGACCCAGGAAGCCGATTCTGACCTCTTTCAGATTGGTAGGCGGAGGTACTTCGCGTCCTGCACCATAAAAATTCAATGGTTCAAGAAAATGGTACTTGTACGCTTTCTGGTATTTATCGTAGGCAACATAGGTTTCGGGTACATTGCCATAGTTTTCCGTGTACTGCCCCGAGATCACTGAAACAGAAATGATCATCAGAACTATGGATGATACAACTGATTGTACGGTCGGTTTCATATTTTTATATTTAATTCATTTTACAAATAGCATATACTTCAATTTCGTACAGCAATGTTTCCCAGCAAAGTCTTGCCTGAATTCCTGTACTGGCAGGCAAAGGATCAAGCTTCATCCAGTTATAAAAAGATGTGCGGATCTTGTTGAATTCTTCATAATCGCGCTCAATATCACGGAGATAATTTGTGGTTCTTACTACATCATGCCACGACATCCCCTCAGCCGCCAGAAGTGTAGTGATATTGCGGTATGTTCTCCAAACCTGGGCCTTAAAGTCCCCGATGTGTTCGGCTTTGCCTTCCTCATTGACGCTGGCTGTGCCTGAAATCAACAGGACCTTGTAACCTCCAAGGTCAAGTCGAAGGGCTCTTGAGAAGGAAGAAGGTTTCTGATAGTTATAGGCTTCGTTGAGTACCTGTGGAACATGCACCACATGCTTTTCGATGGGAGGGCGGTTATTGTGTACGGGCGGATATACAAATTCAAGCAGTTGATTTTCATTGGACAGGATCCCCAGTTTCTTCATTTCAGTCTTTTCTCCATCTGTAAGCTTTGACAGATTAACTAAAAATTTTTTATCGTCCATGATCTGTAAGTTTGTTTGTAAGATTATTTTAGTTTTAATTGATCACTTCTCCGCGGCTTAATCCTTTTGAAGTAGCCACCCAGATTACATCACCATCTGCATCGGCATTAATTACAAAACTGTGAGCAATCGAGGGGGACAATGGAATCTCTTTCTTTTCTTTACCTGTTGTAATTATGGCTAAACCGCTGTTGTCATTTTCGTTCCTTTTATAGGTCACCCATGTGGTACCGTCGGTGGTGCTTAATCCTTTGTCAGTGCAGGCATAGGCAACTCTCCCGTTTACCTGGACGAAGTTTATAAAATTGCTGGCCAGCCCGCTGTCGTGATCAAAGTATCCTTTCCAGTTTTTACCGTCATATCTGCTCATGCCAAAATAAGAAGATACCCAGAGAATTCCGTTGGCCCAGGCAGTGGCAGTTGTGATATCATGGACCACACCGTCATCCGGAAGCAGGTCTATCTCCATAAAGCCGTCCGGGTCAACATAATCCCTGAAATGTTTGGTCTGCTTGTTATATTCTATTACACCGCCTCCCCAGGCCGCAATGAAGATTTTTCCATCGCCGGCAGAAAGAGCATATGTCCAAGGTTCGTGCATCGGAGCATTAGCTTCAGTAAAGATCTCCCACTCCTTCGTATAGGTGTCATAGTGACCGGCTCCGCCACCTGTGGCCATCCATACGTCCTTTCCGTCGCATACTACATTATATACCAGGTCGTTGGGCATACCGCTGTTAAACTGGTTAAATGTTTCAAACTTACCCGACGACCACCGGTTAAGTCCGCCAAGGGTCCCGATCCATACATCACCCGTAACCGGGCTGACGTCAACAGAAACTACCCCGTTGTGTGCAAGTCCATCTTCAGTGGTATAGGTTTTCCACTTTCCATTTTCATATACAGCCAGGCCGTGGTGGGTACCGGCGAGTACGCGGTCACCGTCGATCTTAACCGAGTATACTTTATCGGAAGGAAGCCCGTCTTTTGTAGTGAAATTACGCCAGTTGCCGTACACCGGCATGCCATTGGCCGCCTTAATTGAGGTTGTGGCTGAGGGACCGGCAACATACTGACTGTCAGATTTAAATGATTGTTCCGTTTGTTTTTCCCTGGTCTCGGCCGGGCTTCGCGAATTTTTTTTAATAAGTACAACAGCAATTATAATAACTGCTAAAACAGCCAATGCTGCAACTGAATATTTGAAAACATTTGATTTCATACTGTTTCGGATAGGTGGTTCGTTTAATACTATTTGTTTACTATTGATGCTTGAATTGATTTATGATTTGTTTTTTCATATTCCGGGGCACGTAATGATTTCAAATATTCAATCAGATTGTTCAGATCAATCTTGGTAAGATCATTCAGGGCCCCGTGTCGTTCACTCTTGCCATATATTGTCCAGATCTCTTCAAGTGTTGCTGCTCTCCCATCGTGCAGATAGGGTGCCGAAGCATAAATATTGTTCAGATGAGGTGTGTCAAATAACATGGAATCGTCGGATGCCGCTAGTGTCCCTATATCTGCCATTTTTAAGTTTGTATAATACGGAGGCGGATGACAGGTTATGCAACGGTTGGCAGCCGGGATTTCCTTGCCGGAAATATCATGTGTGCGTTCAAAAACAACTTTGCCTCTGCGCTGTGCTTCAGTTAATTCTCCGTCAGGATTGTACTGAAGATTCGGTGGATAATGAATACCTGTTACAATATAGGCTACCAGGGCATCAAGATTTTTATAACTAAAGGGTTCCGTCCTGGTAAGCACAGTAGAAAACCGCATACCGTCCTGCTTGTAAACGGTCTGGTTTTTACCGTTCCATTTGAAGGGGGGCGTGTCTCCGATATCGCGCAATGATTGGGTATTCGTCACGTTGCGTCCCATATCCTTGGAAGCCATGTTATACACCAGACCATCTTCATGGACATCGGGATGGCAAGTATAGCAGGAATATTGGTTCTGAAAAGTATGTCCGGCGTTGTTCAGCAATCTGCGTCCGCGCCGTGACACCGTTATCCTTCGCGGACCGCCAAGGTCAATGGTATTCAATGTTTCCAGGCTTCTGGTATCGATAACCGCAATCCTGTCCTCCAGATGTTCTGCCACATAAAGCTTTTTCCCGTCGGGTGAAAGCGTAAGGCCCTTTGGATTAGCCCCGGTAGGAATATGTTTGACAACATAACGGCTGCTGATTCCCAGATGATTGGCATAGGTTTTCAGCATTTCAGGAGATGACTCAGCTATCAACGAACGGACGGCATCGATATCAATCACTGATATGCAATTAACACCCGCATGGGAAACAAAAGCCCATTTTCCATCAGGGGTGATAGCAATATCAAAAGGATCAGCATAATAAGTATTGGGTTCATCCAGCAGCAATTGTATGGTTCTTCCGTTTGGTTTAGTTTCAACTATGCCAATGCCCTGTGTCATCATCCAGCCTCTTTCAACCTGTATGGAAGGAACATTGTTCTTGGGCCTGATCAGCGGAATGATTGCCAGATCGCCTGATGGCGTGAAAGCAACATTTTCCATAATATGCGCTGATTTTATGTTCTTCCTTGCAGTAATCCGTTGCCGGTAGTCATCAATAACGGTAAGTTCACAAATTATGGTATCTCCGTATGGAGCAGCCTGCGTTCGCCTGCTGGTGACATACAGCATACTGCCATCAGGAGAGGATTGGATTCCCGTAGGGTTATTGCCGGCTGTTAACCTCCGGCGTTCTTCTTTGGAGCTGAGATCAAAAACCGATATATCTGAAGAATATGAATTTACCACATAAAGTGACTGCCCGTCTGCGCTTAGTGCCATTCCGGCCGGGCCACTTCCTGTTATCAGCGTGTCGATAACTTTCAGCGTTGACAAATCGATCACAAATACATTATCGGACCATTGATTGCTTACAAAAGCCTTTTTTTCATCGCGGTCCAGGACAACACTGTGCGGATGATTCCCAACCCTGATTTTATCTGTTACCTTATTCTTTTCAGTATCAACGATCAACAAGGCATTTCCCTCCTCGGCAATCACGTATATTTTCTTTCCGTCTCCGGAAAGAGTCAGATTAAAAGGTGAGTAGTAATCTGCGTTGATCAGTTTTGGGATAAGTCCGGTCTTTCGGGTATAGAGATGGCATGATGTGCACGTAAGCGGATGGTCTTCAGTTGCGGTTATGTAATTCACATGCGCCCTGGCAAGCCGGCGGGCCGGAGAATGCAGAACGGCTCCCAGTAAAAACAGAATACCCAATAATGCTAGTAATTTATAGTACTTTTTCATATCTATTCTAATTCTACTTCTTTTTCGATCATATCTGATACATGAACCGGTACTGTTACCGGCGACTTTCTTACCGACTGCGGCACCCTGTTTTCAGGTACCAATTCGGGATCTTCATGACAACCCACACAACCCCTGCGTTCATTGGGCCGCAACCAGATCCACGAACAGGGCCCGCTCAAAGTCCGGTTGTCCTTGTCCAGGGTCCGGATCTGAAAAGGGGTATCAGCAGTTACTTTTAAATAAAAAGAGCCGTCTTCTTCAACTACAACAACTCCCATGGTTTTGTCCATTCCCATAATTTCGATCTTTACAGCTTTTGGCTGCGATAAGGCATTGGAAGCCGGTACTGGCCGCAGGATATGGATATCCTGGCAAAGCAACAACCCGGTTTTCACACCCGTGTCCACTTCACTCGGCAGCTTCTTGGGCCGGGTTCTTTCTTCAACAACAACGGCATCAAGTATATCATAGTCAGCGGAGGCATAGACCTCCTGTCCGAGAACCTTGTTTTCAGGATCAAATTCGTAAAGCGCATAACGGTCAGATGCAGACTTCCTGTATGTGACCAGATACTTTCCGGAAGGTCCGTGGGCAACGGCGAGAAAGGCACCTTCGATTCCGGACGTGAGATTGATGCGGGAATTCAGCGGCCGGTTATAGTTTATTGATACCAGGTGTCCGGATTCGGGGTTCGCACTGTCCGATTCAGCAAACACGATTTTTCCTTCGGGAGTTTCCATGGCGCGGCTTGATAATACTGTATAATACGAACCTTCATAAAACATATCTGCTTTTGTTCCATCGGGACGCATCACCATCAGCAACGGATCTTCCGGAGCAGGATAAAGTTGTCTGCTGATTGTTAAAAGGCGGCCATCACGCAATGTATTGGATGCAAAATAGCTGTTCGGATTGAATGTAATCCGTTGCATGCCGGAACCATCGAGATTACCAGCATAAAGGGAAAATCCTGCCTTTAAGGTGTCATATGCCAAGATTTTGCTATATGCCAGGCGGTTGCCAGGGAGATAAACAGGATCCGTGCAGTTATCCTCAGATGAGGTGATCTGTTTGATTTCTGAATTCCCAAGATCCATTTCCCAGATCTGCCAGGCATCACCTTCATTGCGTTGTCCGGCAAACAGCATGGATTTGCCGTCATAGGATATATCAGGTGAACAGGCTGAATAGAAGCCTTCGGAGAGCAACTTCAGTGATTTTCCGGGTTTATCGGGATCCAGGGCGACCAGACGTGCCCCGGGGACATACCTCCAGGATTCACCGGAAATGTAATCGGCCCTGCGATTTTTTTCTGCACTTTGGGTCAGGATAATCATTCCTGTCATCGGTTTGCTTTTGCAGGACACCATCAAAAGACCTGACAATCCAACTGTTACCAGGTTTCCTAGTATTATGAAAAGTTTTCTTTGCTTCATTAAGCTGATCAATTAGGGTTCTGTAACAGTAAGAATCTGGTTGGCTTTAATATTTTCGAGGACCTGCAATTTGCCTGAAGGCCATTTTATCTCGATCTTTTCGGCGATTTCATTTTTGGCCAGGCCAAAATGCATCCTCGGATCATTTTGGGAGAGATAACCGGTGGTGCTTTTTTTCTGAGCAGTCTGTGTTTTACCTCCGGCAGTTATTTTAACCCTGGCGCCAAAGCCATCATGGTTGCTTGATGAGCCGATCAGATTCAGGATCAGCCAGTTATTTTGGTTGCCTTTGTTGTTGCGTAAAAACATCCCTCGGTTGTTGAGATTCACAATATAGATATCCAGATCTCCGTCATTATCATAATCACCAATGCAGGTTCCGCGTCCGACATATTCCTGGTTGAAGTAATCGCCCAGCTCCAAGGATACATCTCTGAATTTTCCATCGCCTTGGTTTTGAAATAACTGATCTTCATGACCATATAAATGCTTCAGCGCACCGTTGGTCTTATAAATATCCACGTCCCCATCATTGTCGTAATCCATAAACGAGGACGACCATCCGACAAATTGAGCCGCAGCCATTGAGATATCGGAAGGGTTAGCCTTATCAGAGAAAACGCCATTGCCCATATTTTCATAAAGAGAACAATAGGAATCATCGGATACAAAAAGATCCAGCAGGCCATCACCGTTATAATCAGCAAAGTCAACCGACATGCTGACCGTGGCCTCTCCTGCCTGGCTGAATGCAGTTCCGGACATTGTTCCTTTATCCGTAAAATGTTTGCCGCCTTCATTGTGCCACAGGTAATTTAAAGTATGATCGTTGGCCACGTAAATATCAACAAATCCGTCGTCATCCACATCGGCTGCCCCAACACCCATGGCCCTGCCATCTTGGTCGACAATTCCCATGGCCAGTGTTACATCTTCAAAAGTACCGTCACCCTTGTTATGATACAGCACATCGGGCTCGCTTTCATAAGCCATTGGAGGGGGGAAGCCGTCGGGTGCATAATAATACTTGTAATCGGGATCAAAATTCAGATAATTGCCAACGTAAAGATCCAAAAAGCTGTCGTTGTCATAATCCAGCCAAACGGCTCCGACGCTGCATCTGTGTTCTCCACCTACTTTTGCACGTTCGGTGACATTGGTAAAGGTTCCGTTGCCTTTATTTCTCAGAAGTACGTTGTAGCCATAATTGCTGAGGTACAGATCGGGGTAACCATCGTTGTTATAATCACCTGCCGTTACACCCATGCTGTACCACGGACCACCCACGTTGGCCTTTCTGGTGACATCTTGAAAAGTGCCGTCTCCAAGGTTCCGGTACAGGTGATTTTCAGGCAGTTCATCAGGTTTCTCGCTCCTGGTGAAACCTTCGATCCAGGTACCACTGGTTGCATATATATCAATGTATCCGTCCCGGTCATAATCAAGAAATGCTGTACCACCACCGCTTGATTCAACAATATTGAGCAATTCATGCCCGCCAATGGAGTGGATGAAATCCAATCCGATCTGCTGTCCGATTTCCTGAAAATAGTCATCATTGGCCGGCGGAACAGATGTAACTGCTTGTTTGCGATTCTTTAATGAGGATTTTTCTCCGGACCGACAGCCGGTGATCAAGAGGAGCATGACCAAAAAGCCGAGCGTGTACTTCCAGTCAATTACATTGCTGTAATGAGTATTCATGGCGTTCATTGAGTTAGGGTTAAATGAAACGGCGTATTCAAATATAACAATCTTACGTTCTGGCCTGCCTGATTTTAAAAGATTTTAAAGAATTTTATAATATTTTAACTATGATAAGCCATGTGGATCTGAATTTTCAGAAGATAAAAATTTTTTTAAATTGCTTATTTACAATTACTTGATTATTTATAAAAACAACTTTTTGCGGATTCTGACCAGAAAAATGTGTTTTTTTGTTGCAATTGTGTTTTTATTATTATATTTGAATTAACAAATATTAACGAATATTGGGATATATTATAAAATAGGTATAAAAACTCTAAACCATACAGAACCTGATATACATCTCACACAGAATGCATTATACTACAAGTCAGCAATTTCTAACCTGTCCGTCATGCAAGTTCGGACCCAGCTTTTCTATATCAAATATTTACGTACAATTTATAATTAACCCTTTTAACTTTTAACTACTATTAACTATGAAAATTTGTACTAATGTACGGCGCATTGCGCTGTTTTTTCTCAGCATGGTACTTTCTCTGGGCTTTGCAATAGCTCAGGAGAGAACCATTACCGGGACAGTTTCCGTCGAGAGCGAGGGGCCTGTACCGGGGGTAAACATTTTACTTAAAGGAACGACGAACGTCGGGACAATAACTGACATGAACGGAGCCTACTCCATCAGAGTTCCGGGCCCGGATGCTGTCCTTATGTTTTCCTATGTCGGTTATTTGACGGAAGAAATCGCTGTTGGTCCGCAAAACGTGATCGACGTGGTTCTCGAACCGGATATCGTTTCCCTCCAGGAAGTTATTGTTACGGGTTATACCACACAACGGAAGAGGGATATTACCGGTGCCATCGGCGTTGTTGAACCCAACAAACTCACTGCCGTGCCAACGGGGAACGTAGCCAGCCAGTTGCAGGGGCGCTCTTCAGGTATAACCGTTACAGGTTCAGGCCAGCCGGGGGTGGGAGCAAGAGTCAGAATCAGGGGATTTTCTTCATTTGAAAACAACGAGCCCCTGTATGTTGTTGACGGTGTACCCACACAGGACATTTCCTCATTGAACCCGGCTGATATTGAATCACTGTCCGTGCTGAAAGACGCCGGTGCCGCTTCCGTATACGGATCGAGGGCATCCAATGGTGTTATTATCGTATCCACGAAGAAAGGGGGCAAAGGTGTAAAAGTGTCCTACGACATGTATTATGGTACGCAAGATCCGGGTAAGGGCCCTGATAACCTGCTGAATGCACAGGAATACGCAAATCTTCAATGGCTCGTGTATGACAATGAAGACATACATGAGGTCCATCCCTTCTACGGTTCATCAGACAATGCGGAGCCCACAATGCCCACCTGGGCTGCAAATACCAACTGGTATGATGAGATTACCGATCCTGCCTCCATTCAGAATCATGACCTCACCTTTTCAGGCGGTAATGACAAGGCCAAATTCTTTGCCGGGATAGGCTATTTCAAGCAGAATGGTATCATAAAGTACACAAGCTCTGCAAGGTATACCGGACGGTTCAATTCCGAATGGACCTTTCTTAACGACCGGATTAAGGTGGGAGAGAGCCTGACCTTTGCCTATCGCGAGGGCAACGGCGTATCGAACCTGAACGAAGGCAGCCCGATACAGATGGGTCCGTACAGGGCACAGCCCATAGTACCTGCCATCATTACCGAGGAGATTGTAACGCCAACTCATACGTTTGTTCCCGGCGAATTCGGCGGAACCGGAATTGCCCCGAGGCTTGGCAACAACTCCAATCAGCTGGCAAACCTGATCAGGTCAAAGGACAATATTAATCACAACATCCGTTTTATCGGAAGCGGCTATGTTGATGTCATGATCCTTAAAGGACTGAATTTCAGATCGACCGTAGGAGGTACCTGGAACAACGGATATGGCGTGAACTATACCATGAAGACCTACGAAAATTCCGAAAATCAGGCTACTTCCAATTTACGGGAAGAAGCATACTGGGGCAGCGACTGGGTATGGACAAACTCCATTACACTGGATAAAACCTTTGGCCAGCATAAAGTGCTTGCCGTAGTGGGGTATGAGGCCGTGAAATATGGTATAGGGCGTAATGTAAATGGTCAGCGTGCCAATTACTTCTCCGATGCTGTGGATTTCCGCACCCTGTCAAACGGTGCCTCCACGATCGGAACGTTTTCGGGTGTCGGTACGCCAACCACACTGGTATCCCAGTTTGCAAAAGCCGACTATTCATTCATGGACAAATACCTGATCAGCGCCACCATTCGCCGTGACGGTTCATCCAAGTTCGGCAAGGATACCAAATACGGTATATTCCCATCATTTTCAGCAGGATGGCGCATTAGCGACGAAGCATTCCTGAAAGGGGTCAGCTGGCTGTCCGACATGAAGATCAGGGGATCATACGGTACGATGGGTAACCAGCTTGCAGCACTTGCAGGCAATCAGTATTTCCTTTACGGTGGCGGTCCCGACCAGTCATTTTATGACATTGGCGGAGCAGGAACCTCTTCTGTTCAGGGATTCCGCCCTACACAATCCGGTAATAAGGATGCAAAATGGGAAACCAACGTTACCACCAACATCGGATTTGAGGCCCAGTTGCTGAATAATAAATTCGGTATCGTATTCGACTGGTACATGAAGAAAACCGAAGATCTGTTGTACCAGCTCGAACTTGTTGGAACAGCAGGAAATGCAACCACGCCTTATCTCAATATTGCGCAAATGGAGAACAAGGGCGTCGACATGGAATTGTCGTTCCGTAACAACTGGGGTGATTTTGGTGTAAATGCCAGCGCTATATTTACCACGTACCACAATGAGATCACCAGTATAGCCCCTACTGTAAAATTCTTTGATTCAGGCGGTTCACGTATCGGAGGTTTCTCAAGGAACGAGGTCGGCCATCCGATGTCATCATTTTACGGTTATGAGGTAATCGGACTGTTCCAGGATGATCAGGAAATTGAGGACGCCCCCATACAGGACGGCGCCGAACCGGGATTTTTCCGGTATGCCAATATCCCTGTGGCCGGTGATCCTGACCAGGATACCATTATTAATCAAAATGACAGGAAGTATATCGGGAATCCCAATCCGAAGTTTACTTACGGCCTGAACCTGACCCTGACCTATAAGAATCTGGACCTGACTGCCTTCTTCTATGGCTCATACGGTAATGATATCTTTAACTGGAATACCTGGTGGATTGATTTCTGGCCCTCATTCCAGGGACAGAAGAGTAAAAACCTGCTGTACAACAGCTGGACACCCGACAGAACAAATGTATCAACTCCCAGAGCCTCGAACACATCGAATTTCTCAAATAACACCGTGTCCAACAGCTATTATATCGAGAATGGTTCGTACCTGAGGTTGAAAAACCTGCAAATAGGCTATACCATACCTGAAAGATACCTGAGCAAGGTGGGCATCAAATCGCTCAGGTTTTATGTACAGGGAATAAACCTGTTCACCGTTACCAAGTATTCAGGCCTTGATCCTGAAATTGGTAGTCAACGGGATGATAGTGGAAGGTATGAGGACCGGGATTTTGGTGTTGACTACGGCAACTACCCCACTGTTAAGCAGTATATCTTCGGATTCAACCTTGGTTTATAATTTTATAATATTTCAACATATGAAAAAGAATCATTATTTTATTGTCATTATACTTGCTGTGCTCGGATTATGGACTGCGTGCAGCGAGGACTTTCTCGAAATAACACCGAAAGGAAGCCTTGACATCACAGTGCTGGCCTCCAAAGAAGGCGCCAACGGCATGCTGATCGGATGCTATTCAATGCTCGATGGTGTAAACTCTTCATTTGGCTGGGAAGCTGCTTCTTCTAACTGGGTATATGGTGATATCCGGGGTATGGTAGGGAATAAAGGGACAGATGCCGGTGACCAGCCGGATATCAATCCCCTCCAGACCTTTTCGGAAACCGCCACTAATCCTTACCTGAATATCAAGTGGAGATCTGTTTATGAGGCAATTTCCAGATGTAACAATACAATTCTGGTTACTGCCCTTGCGCTCGGGAATGGTTCACTCACAGCTGAAGAAGCCGAATTAATAACCAAACAAGCCATAACCCTCCGCGGCTGGTATCATTTCGAAGCCTGGAGAATGTGGGAAAAAATTCCTTATGTTGACGAAAATACGGACGCATTGAACGTCAAAAACGATGTCGACGTGAGGGATAAGATTCTCGCCGACCTTTCTGTAGGATTAACCCTGCCCAACGACATGGACCAGGTGGGAAGGTTTAACGCCACAGTGGCAAGAGTGTTGCTTGCAAAGGCAATGATGCAGATGAATGGTAATTATACCGATGCAGAGCCGCTTCTTCAGACGGTGAAAACAAGCGGAACCAAGCCCGACGGTTCGGCTGTCGGTCTGGCTGACACTTACGGAGAGGTTTTTGATATTGTTAACCGGAACGGTATTGAAACCATTTATACGGTTCAGTATTCGGTAAATGACGGTTCAGGCGCATGGAACGGCGGCTGGGGAGAAGTTTTGAATTTCCCCTACAAGGGAAACAACGGCTCGCCGGGAGGTTGCTGCGGATTCTTCCAGGCCACCCAGGAATATGTGAATTCATTCAGAACTGAGAATGGATTACCCCTGCTAGACAATTCCTATAATGATGATCCGGTTGTAAGTGACCAGGGAATTAACTTCGCCGATCCTTTCACCGAAGATGCCGGACTGCTGGATCCGAGACTCGACTGGTCGATTGGCAGAAGGGGAATTCCTTACTGGGACTGGGGTATTCACACAGGTTCCGACTGGATACGTGACCAAACCTATGCCGGCCCGTACAGCCCAAAGAAACAGGTGTATAAAAAAGCACAGCAAGGTCAGTATACCGAAGTCGGTAACTGGACCTCAGGATGGACAGCCAATGGCTACCGCATGATCCGTTACGCCGATGTCCTCCTGCTGCTGGCAGAATGCCAGATCGAAAACGGTGACCTGGACGGTGCATTCGAGAATATTAACCTGGTAAGGGCCAGAGCCACAAATCCTGATGGTTTTGTGTTGGAGGACGATGGGGTAACACCTGCCGCCAATTATGATATTGAAGAATATCCTGCTGCAGGCGCTTATCCTTTCGATACACAGGCCAATGCACGCATTGCCCTTCGTATGGAGAGGAAGCTGGAACTCGGTATGGAAGGCCACAGATGGTTCGACCTGAACCGCTGGGGAAATACCGTAACCGAGCTCAACAGGGTCCTTACTTATGAGAAGACCATGCCCTGGGGTAATTCAATGTATGGAAGCGCTATTGTGGGACCAGAAGATGTAACCTATCCGATTCCCCAGCGTCAGCTTGACCTGGCAAATGGAAATCTTACACCGAACAGATAGTATCCCCAATATTCCATTAATAATTATTAAAAAGTGGACCAATTGTTGTTGGTCCACTTTTTTTTTTTAATCTTACAGGCTGGAAATAATAATGTAAAAATTTATCATCTTTCAGCATGAGGAAAGTAATATTGTTTCTTTGCACAGGGCTATTCATCGCCTGCGGTAGATCACCGCGGTTCCAGTTAATGAGTTCCGGGGAAACAGGAATTGATTTTAACAACACCATTACGGAAACTGACAGTTTCCATGTAATGAGCTATGAATACATTTACAACGGTGCCGGCGTGGGAATAGGTGACCTGAATAATGACGGACTGCAGGACATTGTTTTCGCCGGAAACCAGGTTTCACCGAAAGTTTATCTTAATCAAGGCAATTTCAGGTTCAGGGATATAACCGCCGGGTTTGCCGGACTGAACAATAATCAGTGGTACAGCGGAGTGGCAATCGTGGATATCAACAGTGACAGGTGGGCCGATGTTTATCTTACCTCAACGGCCAGCAAGGATCCACTGAAATGTAAAAACAGGTTATGGATCAATAACGGGGCAAAAGATGGAAATGATCCAACCTTCACCGAGATGGCAGAAGAATACGGAATTGCCGAGGACGGACAATCCGTGGCGGCTGCTTTTCTGGATTATGACCGCGACGGTGACCTTGATCTGTATGTGTTGAATAACACGGTAAATCAACGGATGAATACCTCATACCGCAAAAAAATAAACGACGGGACCGCACTTAACAATGACAAACTTTACCGGAACAACGGCGATGGCACCTTTACAGATGTGACTATTGCGGCGGGGATTGTGTACGAAGGATTCGGCCTGGGTCTTGCTGTGGGAGATGTGAACAAGGATGGTTACCCGGATATTTATGTTTCAAATGATTATATTTCCAATGACTTGTTGTATATCAATCAGGGTGATGGAAGTTTCCGCAATGAGATCAGGAAATACCTGTCGTATCAGACTAAATCCTCCATGGGTAACGATATGGCCGATGTGAATAATGACGGAAATCCTGATATTTTCTCACTTGATATGATGCCTGAGAATTATTACAAAAAGAAACAAACCATCAATGGATTCAGTTATATCTTTTATGTGAACGATGAAAAATATGACTATGAACACCAGTACCTGAGGAATATGCTCCACCTTCATAACGGATTTATGGGCGGGGAAATGCTTCCCTTTAGCGAGGTGGGACAAATGATGGGTGGCATCTATCAGACTGAATGGAGCTGGTCGCCTTTGTTCGCTGATTACGACAATGACGGGGACAAGGATCTGATGATTGCCAATGGTTACCCCAAGGACCTTACCGACAAAGACTGGACACGTTACAAGGCTGAGGTTTACGGATTTGTCGCCGATGAACAGCATGTAATGGGTATGGCCCCTGGTGTAAAGGTGCCCAATATGGCATTTGAAAATACCGGTAACCTCAGGTTCGTTAAAAAAAGCGATTGGCTGCCTGATATTCCATCATATTCCTATGGTGCATCATTTGTTGACCTTGATAACGACGGTGATCTTGATTATATTACCAATAATTTAGAGGACGAAGCATTTATTCTCCGGAACAATACGGTTGAAAAATCTAAGAATAAAGCCAATTATATCAGGTTAAAACTGCTGGGTAAGGAAGGTAATACCATGGCTCTGGGTGCCAAGGTCGAGCTGTGGAGTAAGGGAAATTACCAGTTTTATGAACACTTTCTGACCAGGGGATATGCATCCTCGGTGGAGCCTGTAATTCACTTCGGAATCGCAGCCGTTACTTCCATTGATTCAATAAGGGTGACATGGCCTGCCAGCGGAAATACGTCGGTTCTTAAAAAGGTCGGCACCAACCAGACCGTTGAAATAGACGAAAAAGATTCCACTCCTTCAAGGAATGATATAAAGACAACCGCATCAAAAACCATGTTTTCCAGGGCAGATGGCATTATTAATTATACACATGATCAGACCGATTTTATCGATTTTTTCTTTAACCAGAACATCATTCCGCATAAGTTCTCACAGATCGGACCGGTTATGGCCAAAGGTGACCTTAACGGCGACGGACGTGAGGATCTCATCATCGGTTCTACCAATACACTTCCTACAACCGTTCTGTTAAGAAGTGGTACGGGTTTTACGGAGTCGGCAATTGCCGGATTAACAACCACAAAGTTATTTTCAGAATCGGACCTGGCCATAGCGGATATAGACGGTGACGGTAATAATGATGTGGTGGCTGTGGCAGGCGGATATGAAAACCAGAAAGAAGAAGAATACCAGCATTACCTGTATACAAACCAGAATGGATTTTTTATAAGAACCGGCCTTCCGATTCCCCCTTTTCCTGCGTCCGTTGTACGACCATTCGACTTTGACCACGACGGCGATTTGGACCTGTTCATTGGTTCCCGGGTAAAAAAGGATATGTTCCCGTATGCCAATCATTCCTGGCTCATCCTTAATGACAAGGGCAAGCTTTCAACGCAGCCGTCAGGTCGCATTAATCTTGGAATGGTAACCGATGCGGTGTGGAGCGATTACGACAAAGATGGCTGGGAGGACCTGCTGGTGGCAAGGGAATGGAATTCAATTGTCGTTTTGAAGAATTTGAATGGTAAGAAGCTGGTTCCGCAACTCATACCCGGCATGGAAGATCATCATGGTATCTGGTACTCGATCAGGGCCGGAGATTTTGATCAGGATGGAGACGATGACTATATTGCCGGAAACCTGGGTGAGAATCACCGGTTCACGGTAAGCGAAAAATATCCTTTACATCTTTATGCCATTGACCTGGACCTTAATGGCAGTATTGATCCGATAACTTCGGGTTTTTGGAAGGATCAGAAGGGTAAGATGACTGAATATCCTGTAAACTACTGGGATGAGCTCTGCGCACAATCAGTCCTTTTTCAAAAGAAGTTTCAGAATTACGCTTCCTTCAGCTTTGGCACCATTGATGATATACTGGATGAAGACCTGCGAAAAAGACTGGAATTCAAACTGCATGTCAATACAACCTCAAGTTACGTTCTGTGGAACGATAAGGGTAAATTAAGATGGGACAGACTTCCGGATGCCGTGCAGGTTTCTCCGGTAAAGAAAATGATCATGCATGATTTTAACGGCGACAAATACCCGGATGTGCTGATGGGTGGAAATGATTACACCTATGATGTATCAACAGGATATTATGATGCAAATAAAGGGATCATCCTGCAAAGTGATGGGAAGAAACAATCATTTACCATATTGACTCCCACCCGGAGCGGAATATTGCTTCAGGGTATGGTGGAATCGCTGCAATATTTTGAAGGAGATACCTCACTGGTGGTGGCAGGTATTAACAGGGCTAAGATAGCGGTGTTTAAGCAGGTGCGTAAACAGTAAAATATTGTAAATCAAAGCATATTGCTTGGTGTAGTTTAAAACTACGCCGAACGGGGATTGATTGGATAACGCCCTTTCAGGGCTCACGAAGTAGCATGTGTTTTCCATGACTCATAGGGCGTTGCCCTATGTTAATGATTGCGCCCTTTCAGGGCTTAAATTTACCACGTTTTTTTAACCCGGGGCGATGCCCTGGCCTATTGATAATGCCCCTTCAGGGCTAATGATTAACTCATCTATTACGATCCGGGGCGATGCCCCGGCCTAGTGATAATGCCCCTTCAGGGCTAATGATTAACTCATCTATTACGATCCGGGCGATGCCCCGGGCTAGTGATAATGCCCCTTCAGGGCTAATGATTGTCTCGTTATGCCTGCACTAGCCCTGAAAGGGCGTGATCAGACTATTAACATCTCATTACCCCTATTCCATTTGAATCAGTTCGCCTCCTTTGAACTGATAATTCAATACATCCCGGCACTCGGAACAGTTAAACAACGGAGAA
>Ga0299915_10001125_pt1 | contig 19733 bp, 19 predicted proteins | sample RVTome_13_FD_200263 | JGI IMG/M metagenome (GOLD analysis project Ga0299915, IMG submission 200263) | Soil microbial communities from uranium-contaminated site in the Upper Colorado River Basin, Wyoming, United States - RVT92D227 (version 2) ... | reverse complement strand
GGCCGAGCTGGCCTTTGCCCGGCTAGCGGCGGGGCGTGCGGACAACGTAGCCTTGCTGCGCCCCATATACCTGCGCCCCCCGGTCATCGGTCCGCAGAGGTCTGGCGGCTAGTGGCTCCCATGCTACAATGGCCGAGATATCAAGATGGAGCGCACCCTCGTTCTAATCAAGCCCGACGCCATGCAGCGGGGGCTGGTCGGAGAGATTATCTCTCGCCTGGAACGGCGCGGCCTGCGTATTGTCACCCTGCGCCTGTTCCAGATGGACGAGGCGCTGGCCCGCCGTCACTACGCCGAGCATGAAGGGAAACCCTTCTTCGAAGGGCTCGTCGCCTACATAACGTCCTGCCCCATCATCGCCGCCGTCTTCGAGGGGACGGGGGCCATCGAGGTCGTCCGCAAGACCATGGGGTCCACCAACCCCGCCGCCGCCGAGGCCGGCACCATCCGCGGCGACCTGGCCCTGGAGACCGGCCGCAACCTCATCCACGGCTCCGACTCCCCACAGTCAGCCCGCCGTGAGATCGCTCTCTTTTTCGGCGAGGATGCGATCCACAGCTATCAACGAGATGTGGACCGCTGGGTTTTCGAGATTCCGGACCCAGAGATGAATCGAGGTGTCCAGTGATAGAAGCCAACAAGCTGCGCATCCCGCCCGAAGAGCTCCGGCTGGAGTGCGACCCGGCCAGCTTCGAGTTCGAGTGTACCGAGGAGCTGACGCCCCTCACAGAGTTCGTGGGGCAGGAACGAGGCCTGCGGGCCCTCCAGTTCGGGCTTGGGCTGGAGAAGCCCGGATACAACATCTTCGTCACTGGCCTCACCGGCACGGGGAAAGCCACCGCCATCATGGAGCACATCCAGCGCACCATAGAGGAGCGACGCCAGGCCGGCGATCTGACCCTGCCCGACGACTCGTGCTACGTCTACAACTTCGGCGATCCTGACCGGCCCAACGCCCTGCGCTTGCCCACTGGGATGGGGAGGAAGCTGCGGGACCAGTTGGAGGAGCTGCTGGCTGCCGCCAGGGCAAGCGTCGGCCGGGCCTTCGCCAGCGAGGAGTACGAGCACCGCCGGCGGGAGATCGTGGAGCACGGGCAGCAGGAGGCGCAGCACCTCATGGAAGAGGCCCAGCGGGATGCTGAGCGCCAGGGCTTCCTGTTGCAATTCTCGCCTGTGGGGGTGGGTCTGGTGCCCCTAGCCGAAGGGAAGCCCATGAGCGCCGAGGAGTTCGCCGCTCTGAACCCGGCGAGGCGCAGCGAGATCGAGGCTACCCAGCAGCGGGTCATGGAAGGCGTGGCTGAGGCAGGCGAACGGCTGCGGGCCATAGAGCGGGAGGTGACCCAACGGCTCCGCCATTTGGACCGCCAGGTTGGCGAAACGGCTCTGGCCGGCCTGTTCGATTCCGTCATCTCCCAGAACCAGCCTTACCCCGAGGTGGTGCGCTTCCTGCAGAAACTGCACGATTTCACCCTGTCCAACGTCGAGCTCCTGCGAGACCGGAATGACCAGCCAGGCCCGGCCCCGGTCCGCGCCGTTCAACCTGACCCTTTCCTGGCCTTCCGCTGCAACGTCTTTGTGGATAACTCCCAGGCCACCGGCCCTCCCATCATTGTCGAGAACAACCCTACCTGGGCCAACCTCTTCGGCAGGATCGAGCGGCGTGCCCTCATGGGCACCTACTTCAGCGACCACACCATGCTGAGGCCCGGCTCTGTCCACAGGGCCGACGGTGGTTATATAATCCTCAACCTGATCGACATTCTCACCAAGCCTGGCTCCTGGGACGGCCTCAAGCGGCTCATCCGCACCAAGCAGGTGCGGCTGGAGGACCCTTTGGAGCAGTACGGCCTCCTCACGCCCCAGGCGCTGCAGCCAGAGCCCTTCCCCGTTGACCTGAAGATAGTCGTCACGGGCGACCCCCTTGCCTACTTCCTCCTCTCCGCCTACGACGAGGAGTTCTGGGAGATGTTCAAGGTCAAGGCCGACTTCGATGTCCAGATCGCCAGGACGCGGGAGAACGCCCTGGCCTACGCTGGCTTCATCTGCGCCTGCTGCCAGCGGGACGGGTTGCGCCACTTCGACCGCACGGCCGTGGCCAGAGTGGTGGAGCAGGGCAGCCGCATGGTGGACGATCAAGAGAAGCTGTCCGCTCGCTTCGGGCGGCTGTGCGACCTCATCGTGGAGGCGGACTACTGGGCTGGCCAGGCGGCCAGCAGCATCGTCAGCGCCCAGCATGTGGAGCGAGCCATCGGCGAAAAGATCTACCGCCTCAACCTCATCGAGGAGCGCATCCGGGAGCTCATCACCCGCGGGGTGATCATGGTGGACGTCACCGGCTCCGTGGTGGGCCAGGTGAACGGCCTTTCCGTGCTGGACTTCGGCGAGTTCAGCTTCGGGCGGCCCTCCAGGATCACCGCCCGGACGTTCATGGGACAAAAAGGCGTCACCAGCATCGACCGAGAATCGCAGCTCAGCGGCCACATCCACAACAAGGGCGTCCTCATCCTCAGCGGCTACCTGGGCTGGAAGTACGCCCAAGATAAGCCCCTCTCCGTCTCAGCCAGCATCTCCTTCGAGCAAGCCTATGAGCCCGTGGATGGGGACAGCGCCTCCCTGGCCGAATTGTGTGCTATCCTCTCCAGCCTGGCCGACGTTCCCCTGCGCCAGGACCTGGCCGTCACCGGCTCTGTCAACCAGAAGGGGGAGGTGCAGCCCATCGGCGGCGTGAACCAGAAGATCGAGGGGTTCCACGATGTCTGCCGCGCCATCGGCTTCAGCGGACAGCAGGGGGTGATCATCCCCGCTCGCAACCGGCGTAACCTGATGCTGCGGGATGATGTGGTGGAGTCGGTGCGCCAGGGCCGCTTCCACGTCTTCGTCGTGGACAGCGTAGACGAGGCGATGGAACTCCTGACGGGCCTGCCCGCCGGAGAGCGGCAGCCCGATGGCACTTACCCCGAGGGCACTATTAACGCCCGCGTGGACGCCCGCCTTCGGGAGCTGGGCGAGGTGATGCGGCGCTTCGGTCGCCCTGAGGGGCCGGAACGGCGGGAAGGTGAATGGAGCGAGCGGCAGGGCCTGTTGACTGATACGCGAACGGATTAACGGATGGCGCTCCGTATTCTGTCATCCCGTTAGTCCGTTGTTACGGGGGCGTCAGCCCAGCGCCGTAAATTGGGGGAAGGGCAGCGAAAGTGGCTAAGTTAACGTTTGTAGATAAAGCGGGCTTGGGCCTTGGTGTCAGTTCTCGTGGCCCTCGGGGCTGCAGTCACGAAATGACTGCGCGCCCTGGCTGGCCTTAAGTGCCTGTTGTCTCAACATGTACTCGTAGGCCTCACGAAACCACTCTTCTGGAAATGGCTCGCCAGGGTGCCATCTCGGCCCCGGTCTTTCCAGCCATGTGCCTTCAAAAGCTGGCGGGATAATTTCGTAAGGCACGCGACCAGGTATCGGTGGCCAGTACTTGACCACATCGTATGGATGCTCGTCTTGCCAATGGGCTACGGTGATAAGCAGCCAAGGGTCGGTCCAATCAGCGATCAGTGACGCCACCACGGGGACGGTGGGCCACGGGTCAGTTCGCGATATTCGTTCGGCAAGGTCTCGTTGACCCCGCTCTATAGCCCACAGATGCCAAAACCAGCCGGTCTTCGCCCGGGGCGCTATAAGTGTTCGGCGCACCTTCGTGTCCTCTTTCGGCTTGTATCCAGTCGGGGGCAAGACGCCGGGGCATCCCCAGCCTGTCACAACCTGAAACCCTCGCATGCCCCCGAGCTTCTGTCGCCGTGGCTCTCCCACGCCTACGCGCCGCCCAATGAGTTCAGTGTACCTGTGAGTGATGCCGCTTGCGTGATAGCTATACTTACCGGCGAGCAAGTGAGGAGGGTGAGTAGTTACGTAGAAGTCGCCACGTTTCTCAAGCCAAACTTTCGCTATTAAAAGGGAGTCAGGGGGTTCGCCAAGGACGGTGTAGAGCTCAAGAACTTTTTTCGACATCTTTCACCATAGATGCCAGGCCCTTCGCAGATTCGGGTTTCGCTTTGTCATCATCCGTTGACAGACAGCTACTGTATTCTCGCCACCGGCGTAGCGGCGTGCCAGAGCCCTTCCAGATCGTAGTAGGCGCGCTCCTGTGGTGCGAACAGGTGGATGATGACGTCGCCGTAGTCCAGGAGCACCCAACCGGAGCCCGGCTCGCCCTCGCTGCCCAGGGGCGTCACGCCGTTCCCCGCCAGGCTCTCGCCCACAGCCTCCAGGATCGCCTGAGCCTGGCGGACGGTCTGGGCGCTGGCGATGACAAAGAAATCGGCGAAGGACGCCACCTTGCGTATGTCCAGCAACAGGATGTCCTCCGCCTGCTCGTCCGAGAGTATGTCTACGATTCTTCGCGCCAACAGGTCGGCTTGCAGGTGACCTCCTCCATGTCTGCCCTGGGGCCTTCTGCCAGTGGGGAAGCCATTATAACATAGACTCGAAATGTCTAAGCCTGTCCTGAGCGCAGTCGAAGCCTGCCCTGAGCCCCGTCGAAGGGGGCCCCGTGTCGTCGTCGCCATGTCCGGCGGGGTCGACTCCTCCGTCGCTGCCGGCCTGCTCCTGGAACAGGGGTACGATGTCATAGGCATTACCATGCGGCTGTGGACCCTGGAGGATCCCCAGGCGCCCCGCCACCACAGGCGCTGCTGTTCTGTGGAGGACACTGGCGACGCTCGCGCCGCCGCCGATGCGCTGGGCATCCACCATTACGTCCTCAACTTCGAGCGCCAGTTCGCCGAGGAGGTCGTCGAGCACTTCGCGCGGGAGTATGCCCGCGGGCGCACGCCCAACCCCTGCCTGGCCTGCAACGACCGGGTGAAGTTCCGGCCCCTGCTGGAACACGCCCTGGTCCTGGGCGCCGATTATCTGGCCACCGGTCACTACGCCCGCGTGCGCCGCAACGGTGCCCCTTTCGAGCTATGGCGGGCGGTGGACCCGGCGAAAGACCAGTCCTACGTTCTCTACACCCTGGGCCAGCGGGAGTTGGGCCATACCCTCTTCCCGGTGGGCGAGCACCGCAAGGAGGAGATTCGCGCCCTGGCCCGGCGCTGGGGCCTCCTCAACGCCGATAAGCCGGACTCCGTCGACATCTGCTTCATCCCTTTTGGCGACTACCGATCCTTCCTGCGCCGGCGGCTGCCCCCGCGGCGGGGGAAGATTGTGGACACGGCGGGGAACCTGGTGGGCGAACACCATGGAGTAGCCAACTACACCGTAGGCCAGCGTAAATGGCTGCCCGCCCGGGGCGGCGCCAAGCCTTTATACGTGGTGGCCCTGGACGCCGAGACCGATACGGTAATCGTGGGGCCCCAGGAGGCGCTGCTGGCGGGGGGCCTGGTGGCCGAAGAGCTCTCCTTCGTGGATGGCCAGCCACCCACGGGGCCCGTGCCGGTGGAGGTGCGCGTTCGCTATCGCAGCCAGCCCGCGCCGGCTGTCCTTACGGTTAGCGATGGGCGGGCCGGGGTACGCTTTCAGAAGCCGCAATGGGCGGTGACCCCAGGCCAGGCCGTGGTCTTCTACCAAGGGGAGCGGGTGCTGGGCGGCGGCACCATCATGATGCGGCTGTAGCAAGCTCGTTCAGAATCCAGACTGCTTGACAAATCTCGCTAGACAGCCATAATTGGCGCTGAGTCATCGTACTGCCGGAACGCTCCCTGTCCCTCAGATAGGAGGTTTCAGATGGCCGCACAAGCTTCGACCTACCCGCTTCGCTTCGACGTCGAGTACCCGGAGAAGCTGTCCCGCTGGAAGATCTTCGTTAAGTGGTTGCTGGCTTTCCCTCACTATGTGATCCTCTACCTGATCTCAGCAACGTACTTGCCCATCGCTGCTTTCCTGACGATCCTATTTCGGAGAAGGTACCCCAGGTGGTGGTTCGATTTCCTAGTAAACTTCCTTCGCTACCAATACCGGATTAACGTCTACCTATTCCTCCTAAGGGACGACTATCCCGCTCTCGACGAGGAGCAGGGCGTGCACCTCGATGTCGACTACCCTGCGACCCTGAATCGCTGGCTGCCCCTGGTGAAATGGCTGCTCGCAATCCCACACTTAGTGGTGCTGATCGTTCTTGGGATACTGGCCTACTTGTTCGTGTTCATCGCCTGGTTCGCTATCCTTTTTACCGGACGCTTTCCGCGTGGCCTCTTCAACTTCGTCGTCGGCTACAATCGGTGGAACCTTCGCGTCAGTGCTTATGCTGTCTATCTGTTTACGGACCACTACCCGCCCTTCAGCCTGCGCTAGGACGACTGCTATGGTAGGATAGGCGAGCAGCTTCGCCCGTTGTGGTCGGAAGCGCCGTGATCGGCCAAGCCAACAAGTTCATGGCATAGCACATGCGGCGCTAACCTGGTGCGAAGGGGCGCTTTAATGACCGGCGCTATCGAAGGATGATCGATGGCTCTCGAGGAAAACAAGGCTTTTGCGGGCTATGCAGCCCGCCCCGATTATCCCATTAGCTACTCCGTCGTCTATCCGGAAAGGCTATCACGACGGAAGGCCGCCCAGCGAGCGGCAGGGGCACTCCTCGGTTGGATCGTGCCGGCGGGTCTGGGGTACGTCAGCGCCGTCTTCTACCTCGGTCTATGGATAATCATCGGCTCTCTGATCGCCTTTGGGGTCGTGAGCGTCCCCCAGGTCTTGGCGGTTCGTATCCGTGCCAAGGGGCTCTCACGCTTTCTGGCCGAGGACGGTGCAACACTGGAACGCTACGCTGGGCGTGCACTGGCAGCGGCCTCCTACGCCCTATTCCTGACCGACGCCCAGCCCAAGGAGGCGATAGGCCAGACAGTCAGACTGGAGATGAGACGCGGCGGCAAATCGGGTTGGCTTCGCACCGCCCTTACGCCCATCCTGTTGTTGCCGCATATCCTCCTGCTGACCCTCTTCGGCTTCGCATTTATGTTTATCGTCCCGGTGAGCGCGGTCATTGCTGTCGTCTTTCAGCGCTATCCTCGCTGGTTCTTTGGGTTTACCGTCGGTTATCTGCGCTGGATCGCCAGAGCATTGGGCTACTGGCTGTCGCTAACTGATCGCTATCCCCCTTTCTCCTTTCGGGGATAAGCCAAGACCTCGGCAAGGCGGCCTTCGATTAAGTCTGTCGCCTGTGCTACTATGACTCTGGTCTCATGGCCGTAGACCAGCGCACCCTCGACTCCATCGCCCTCAGCCGCGCCGAGTACGACCTCATTGTCGAGCGGCTGGGCCGTGAGCCCAACGAGGTGGAGCTGGGGATGTTCGGCGCCATGTGGAGCGAGCACTGCGGCTATAAGCACTCCAAGCCCCTCCTGCGCCTGCTCCCCTCTGAGGGCCCTTACATCCTCACCCGCCGCGGCGCCGAGAACGCCGGCGCCGTGGACATCGGCGACGGCATGTGCGTGGTGATGAAGATCGAGTCCCATAACCACCCCTCGGCCATCGAGCCGTATCAGGGGGCGGCCACAGGGGTAGGCGGCATCGTGCGGGACATCTTCGCCATGGGGGCCCGGCCCATCGCCATCCTCGACTCGCTCCGCTTCGGCCCCCTGAGCGACCCCCACAACCGCTACCTGTTCGAGGGGGTAGTCGCCGGGATCGGCGGTTACGGCAACTGCTTGGGCATCCCCACCGTGGGCGGCGAAGTGGTCTTCGAGGAGGCGTACTCGGCCAACCCCCTGATCAACGCCATGTGCGTGGGCGCGGTCCCCGTCGACAAGCTGATGAGCGGCAAGGCCGAGGGGCCGGGCAATACCCTGATGCTGGTGGGGGCTGACACCGGCCGCGACGGCATCCACGGCGCCTCCGGCCTGGCCTCCCGCACCGATCCCCACGCCCGCTTCGACGAGCTGCGACCAGCCGTGCAGATGGGCAACCCCTTCCTGGAGAAGATGCTCCTGGAGGCCTGCTTGGACCTGGCCCATAACCACGCCGATTGGATTGCAGGCATCGAGGACCTGGGAGCGGCTGGCCTGACGTCCTCGTGCATAGAGGCACCAGCTCGGGCAGGCACTGGAGTATCCATCGACATCGCTCAGGTCCCGCGGCGGGAGAAAGGGATGACACCCTACGAGGTAATGCTCTCCGAGTCGCAGGAGCGGATGCTTATCATCGTCCGCCAGGGGCATGAGCGGGACGTGGCCGCGCTCTTCGACCGCTGGGAGGTGCCCTGGGCGATCATCGGCCGCGTCATCGAGGAGAAGGTAGTGCGTATCTATGATGGCGACCGCCTGGTGGCCGTCCTGCCCATCGACCTCGTGGTGGAAGCACCGGAGTATACCCGCCAGTGGGTGCGTCCGCTAGAGCTAGACGAGATGCGCTCCCTCGATCTGGCGGCTCTGCCCAATGTGGCCGACCCAGCGGCTGCCCTGCTGCGCCTCCTCGCCTCCCCCAACATCGCCAGCAAGCGCTGGGTATACCGCCAGTACGACCAGAGCGTGCTGAACAACACCGTCTTCGAGGCCGGGGCCGATGCTGCTGTGCTGCGCATCAAGGGGACGGGGAAAGGTGTGGCGGTGACGACGGACGGCAACGGCCGCTACTGCCACATCGACCCTTACCTGGGCGGGGCGATCGCCGTGGCGGAGGCGGCCCGCAACCTGGTCTGCGTGGGGGCCCAGCCGGTGGCCGTCACCGACTGCCTGAACTTCGGCAACCCGGAGCGGCCGGAGGTGTATTACCAGATGCGAGAGGTGATCCGTGGCATCGCCGACGCCTGCACTGCCCTGGGGACGCCAGTCATCTCCGGCAACGTCAGCCTGTACAACGAGACAGGCGAGCAAGCGGTCTACCCCACGCCGGTCATCGGCATGCTGGGGCTCCTGGAGGATGTGAGGGTGCACGCGCATATGGCGCTGGCCAACGAGGGGGACGCGGTGTTCCTCCTGGGTGCGACCCTGGAGCAGCCGGCAGCCGCCCTGGCCGGGAGCGAGTACCTGAAGGAGATCCACGGCCTTACGGGCGGGCACCTGGCCATCGACCTGGCCCTGGAGGAGCGGGTGCAGCGGGTGGCCCTGGCGGCCATCCGGCAGGGGATCACCACCGCCTGCCATGACTGCTCCGATGGGGGCCTGGCCGTGGCCCTGGTCGAGATGTGCCTGGCCGGGGACAAGGGGCTCGATGCCGCCGCTGCCCCGCTGGGCCTGCGGCTGGATACAGCCCTCTTCGGGGAAGCCCAGTCGCGGATCATCGTTGCTGTGCGGCCGGCCCAGCGGGGCGCTCTGGAAGGCATCGCCCAAGGGCTGGAGGTGCCCCTGGCCTATATCGGTCGCGTATCCGACGATGACCGCCTCCGGCTGGGCCCCGTCGACCTGCCCCTAGCCAAGCTACGGGCCGCCTACGAAGGGGGCCTGGAGCGGGCGCTGGGCTAGAGCCGAAGAGCAAGGACGCTGGCTATTACCTGGCACAAAAAAGTTGACAACCCAGGAAATCCTGACCCTGGCTCCAATACGCCATGATTCCGCTCACCTGATTAGCCGATTTCGCAAACGGAGCAGTTGACCCCGAAAATCTATTGCAATAGAACAGGTGTACTTGTACGATGTGGAGGAGATGTTCGTTTTCTGGTGGAAAACCCCACTTGAGCTAACTTGTCGGTTGAGCGAAGTTCCTCACTAGTAAAGGAGAGTTGCATGAAGGTCGTGTTCCTGAAAGAGGTAGCGGGCACCGCCCATGTGGGAGAGGTGAAGAACGTGGCCGACGGCTTCGCCCGCAACTATCTGCTGCCCCGCAAGCTGGCGGCGCCCGCTACCGAGCACTACATCGCCATCGCCCAGGCTAAGGTGGAGAAGGACGCCCAACGCCAGGCCCGCCTGGACGCCGCGGCCCACCAGCACCTGATCCCCAAGCTCCAGGATCGCACCGTCAGGATAGAGGTACGGGTGGGCGAGCAAGGGAAGCTGTTCGGCTCCGTAACCAGCCTGGACATCGCCGAGGCGTTACAGGCGGCGACGGGCATCGAGCTGGAGCACCGGCAGGTGGAGCTGGAGGAGCCTATCCGTGAGCTGGGCACCTACGAGGTGACCGCCAGGCTTACCCGCAACGTGCGGGTTCAGGTCACCGTGAGCGTGGAGCCCCTGGGCGGCCCTTCGACAGGCTCAGGGCAGGCTTTGCCTGCCCAAGAGGCGCCCGCCGCGGCCGCCATGGAGAGCGAGGGCGGGGACCAGGAGGCCTGAGCCAGGGGCAAACAGGCATGACTGGGCCCTTCGCGGCCGCATCCGCGGGGTCCAGAGGAGGACGGGAGTAAATGGTTGTCGAGGTCGGACGGGCGGAGAAGCTGCCGCCCCATGATATCGAGGCAGAGGAGGCGGTCATCGCCTCCCTCCTGGTAGACCCCGAGGCCATCTATAAGGTCGCCCCTAAGCTCAAGGCCGAAGACTTCTTCCGGGAGAAGAACACCTGGGTCTATGAGGCCTGCTGCGCCCTTTGGGACCGCAACGAGTCGATAAACCAGATCACCGTCGCCCACGAGCTGGCCCGCCGCGGCCGTCTGGAGGAGATCGGCGGTGCCGCCTACCTTAGTCGCCTAGTCACCGAGTTGCCCACTCCGGTAGGCGTGGAGCACTACGCCGGCATCGTCCAGCGGGACTCCACCTACCGCAAGCTGATCGCCGCTGCCGGTCAGATGGCTCAGATGGCCTACCAGGGTGGCCCAGATATAGGACAGGTGCTGGCCCGCGCCGAAACCCTGGTGGCCGCCGTGCGCCAGGGCGAAACGCTACGCGACTTCGTCCACATCCGGGAGCTCCTGGAGGGCTACCTGGAGTCCGCCGAGGCGAGCACGGGGGCCGTGGCCGCCCAAACACGGGCCGTGACCACCGGCTTCATGGATCTCGATACCCTCCTCGGCGGCCTCAAGCGGGGCGACCTTATAGTGGTGGCGGCCAGGCCCAGCCTGGGCAAGACGTCCCTGGTGCTCAACTTCGCCCGCAACGCCGCCGCCCGCCAGCAGGCGACCGTGGCCTTCTTCTCCATCGAGATGGCGGCCGAGCAGCTCGTCCAGCGCGTCTTGGCCATGGAGTCGGGGGTCGATTCTACCCACCTCGCCTTCGGCCAGCACTCGGACCGCGATGAACGACGTGTCTCCCAGGCCCTGGGGGTGCTGTCAGACCTATCCATCTATTTCGACGACTCGGCGACCCTCTCCGTGGCGGAGATGCGGGCCAAAGCCCGCCGCCTGCACCTGGAGCGGGGGCTGGACCTGATCCTCGTGGACTTCATGCAACTGATGCACGCCGGCGTCCGCACCGAGAACCGGGTGCAGGAGGTGAGCTACATCTCGCGCTCCCTCAAGGAGTTGGCCCGGGACCTGGACGTGCCGGTCGTGGCCTGCTCCCAGCTCTCCCGGGCCGCCGAGTCCCGGGCCACCCATGTCCCACAGCTCAGCGACCTGCGGGAGTCGGGCAGCATCGAGCAGGACGCCGACGTAGTGATGTTCATCTACCGCGAGGCCGCCTATGTCCGTCGTGATGAATGGGAGAAGCCTGGCGACAAACCGGCCCGAACATACCCCGAAGAGGATGCCCAGATCATCGTCGCCAAGCACCGCAACGGACCCACCGGCACCATCCACCTACGCTTCCGCAAGAAGATCGCCCGCTTCGAGGACCTGCTGGTGGAACCGGAGAGATCGGGAGAGGAAGCGTGAGGCAGCGCAGGGCCACGTCGGAGGGTCCCGAGGGGCAGCTCAACGCTCCCGCTGACGTCCAGTTCGAGGGGTTCCCCACCTCGGGGCTGGCAACAGCCGTCCCCAACATGTTTTTTTCGCGCCTGCTCCCCCTCATAGAGCGGCCCGAGGAACTGGTGGTCAGCCTCTACTTCTTCTTCGCCCAGGGCCTGCACCGGCGTTCGCCCCGGTTCCTGACGCGGCGGGAGCTGGCGGCCGACGCCACCCTACTGCGCTCCCTGGTCAGCCTCTGCGGCGGCGACAGCGATGAGGCCCCTTCGACAGGCTCAGGGCAGGCCTTGGAACGGGGCCTGGCCCTGGCCGTGGAGCGCGGTACCCTGTTCCGAGCTACAGTGGAAGCCGAAGGGCGCCGGGAAGAGCTATACCTAGTGAACAACCCGGCTAACCGCCGCTCCGTGGAGAGGCTAACGGACGCCGGACTGCGGCTGGAGGAGCCGCTGCCCCCGGCGGAGGGGTCAATCCAGCCCAACATCTTCACGTTGTACGAGGAGAATGTGGGCGCCATCACCCCGCTCATTGCCGAGGAGCTCAAGGAGGCTGAGGAGCTTTACCCGCCGGAGTGGCTCCTGCAAGCGTTCCAAGAGGCGGTGAACCTGAACAAGCGCAGTTGGCGCTACATCCGGAGTATCCTCCGGAGATGGGAAGCAGAGGGCCCGGACTATGAAAAGGCTGGACGAGATCCTGAGATCGAGTGGTTTGAGCGCCGCTACCGAGAGGGGAAGCGGCGGCTGGTCTCCCGTCGGAGCGGCGCCTGAACTCGAGGAGGAGGACGTCTGCCCCTCCTGCGGGGGCGCCGGCTTTGTCCGTCGGCCGGTGCGCCTGGGCCATCCGGACTTCGGCAAGGCTTTCCCCTGCCAGTGCACCCGCAACGAGCGAGAGGAGGAGCGGCTGGCGCGCCTCCAGCGCTACAGCAACATGGGCCCGCTCTCCCGCCTCACATTCGAGAACCTCAGCCCGCACGGGCGCAGCCCTAACCCCGGCCATCAGGAGTGCTTTGCCCAGGCGGTAAAGGCGGCCCAGCGGTTCGCCCAGGAGCCCTCAGGCTGGCTGGTATTCGTTGGGCCCAGCGGCTGCGGCAAGACCCACCTGGCGGCGGCGATCGCCAACGGGTGTATCCAGGGCGGTCACCCCGTACTATTCATGGTGGTGCCCGACCTGCTGGATCACCTGCGGGCGGCCTACCGGCCGGACAGTGAGGTGGGCTACGACGACCTGTTCGAGATGGTGCGGAGCGCCCCGGTGCTGCTCCTGGACGATCTGGGCATGCAAAGCTCCACCCCCTGGGCCCAGGAGAAGCTGTTCCAGCTCATCAATCACCGCTACAGCGCCCAGATGCCCACGGTGTTCACCACCAACTTGGAGCTGAGCAGCTTCGATCCCAGGCTCCAGAGCCGCCTCACCGATGCTGCCCTGTCCCAGCTCTACTACTTGGAGTCGGGCCCAGCCTCTGGACTGAGCGAACTCGACGCTCTGAAACAGGCCCGCTTACGGGACATGACCTTCAAGAGCTTCGACCCGCGGATCGTGCAGGTGGACGACAGGGAAGAGCTGAAGGACATCGAGAACGCTTACCGGCAGGCTATGAAGTTCGCGCAAGCGCCCAAGGACTGGCTGGTGATAGCCGGGAAGACCGGCCGTGGCAAGACGCTGTTGGCGGCCGCCATTGGCAACTACTGCCGGGAGGCCGGAATGCAAGGGGTGCTCTTCGTCGTCGTGCCGGATCTGCTGGACTGGCTACGAGTCAGCTTCAGCCCCCAGAACCCCAAGACCTTCGACGACCTGTTCGAGCAGGTTCGCAACGCCCCGCTGTTGATCCTGGACGACCTGGGCGCCCAGAGCAGCACCCCTTGGGCAGAGGAGAAGCTCTTCCAGCTCATCAACCACCGCTACAACGACCTCCTGCCCACAGTCATTACAACCAGCGTTACATTCACGGAGATGGAGCGCCGTTTGGGCACGCGCATCACGGATCCTCAGGCCAGCTCGATCCTGTTCATGGGCCGCTTCGACTTCTGGGAGAAGGAGCAGGGGGCGCCGGCCAGACCTGCCCCGCGGCGCGGGCGCCCGCCGCGCCGCTAGCGCTGACGCCGAGACTGGAGCCAGTCGCGCAGGGCCAGGCGGGTGGTATCGTAGGCTAGCTCGTCCCAGGGGATCTCCTCAGGCCGAAACCAGCGGAGATCCAGGGCCTCACGCCCCGGCTTGGGGCGGCCAGCAGCCACCCGCCCTTGATAGACGAGGGTGACGATGCCTGGGCCCTCCGGCGCCGGCTTAGAGTAGACGCCGATGATCCCCGTGAGGCGGACCGCCAGGCCAGTCTCCTCACGGGTCTCGCGAATGGCGCACTCCTCTACCGATTCGTCGATCTCCATGAAGCCGCCCGGTGTGGTCCAGGCACCCTTGCGCGGCTCGATGGCCCGTCGCATCAGAAGCAGGCGACCGCCCCGCTCGGCGACGACGCTGACCACCACCTTGGGGTTGATGTAGAGGATGTGGCCGTTGTGACAGATCAGACGGGGGCGCTCTTCGGTGGGAAGGGAGCGAAGAAGCAAGGGGGCGGCGCAACGGGAGCAGTAGTGAAAGTCGTCAGCGGTCGGTGCGGGGAACTCGTCGGACACTAACGCTCCAAAATCATGAGTCCCAGGGAGCGTCGAGCGGGAGCATGTCCATATCGGCAAGCCTCACGCGCAGCTCCTCATACTGCTTCATGCCGAAGTTTCGCACGGCGAGTAACTCCGCCTCGTCCTCACCGCTCCACCGCCTCGCCCTCGACCCAGACCTCCCCGCTCTCCAGGACCTCCTTCTTCCAGACGGGGACCACCTGCTTAAAGCGGTCGATGAGGTAGTGGCAGGCCTGGAAGGCCTCCTGCCGGTGGGACGACGAGACAGCGATGAGGATGGATGTCTCGCCGACCTCAAGGCGGCCGATGCGATGCTGCATGGCGACATCGGTCAGGGGCCACCGCTCCATCCCTTCCTGAGCGAGCTGGCGCATGACCTTCTCCGCCATCTGCGGGTAAGCGTCGTACTCTAGGTGCAGGACGCGGCGGCCCATGCTGTTATCGCGGACCACCCCGAAGAAGAGGACTACGGCGCCGCTCTCGTCCTTGCGCACATGATCCACCAGACGCGCAGGGTCCAGGGACTCTCTAGTCACCTCAAACAGCCCTTCGACCCTTCGGCTATGCTCAGGGCGGGCAGGCTCAGGACCGGCACGGGAGCCTCCACTGACCGGGGGGATGAGGGCCAACTCGTCGCCACCCCCTAAAGGATGCTCGGGTGCCACGTATTCGGTGTTGACAGCGTACAGGAGGCTGGAGCTATAAGTGGCCAGGGCGGGAAAGCGCAGGCACAACTGCCGGTAGGCCTCGGCCACGGTGAGCCCTTCACCCGTCTCCACCTCCGTCTCCCGCACCCCGGCCAGCTCGCTCAGACGGGCGAACAACCGCACTTTAGCCTTCATAGCGATTCCAGTCTCGGTTCCAGTCTAGTGTACCGGCGCAGGTGGGGCAAGGCGATGGCGCTGCCAAGGACAGCGGCCATGAGGCCGATGTCGATGACAGGATAGGCGGTGGTGATGCCCACAGCCTGAGCGAACGCCCCGATGGTAATTCCATTGCCCTGGGTCAAGGCCTGGTTCAGACAGGAGGGCCAGCAGCAGGCCAGCACTGCTGATTGCGATGAGGGCATAGCAGCCAGCGATGCTCAGCGCATCCAGGGCATAGCCACTCAGTAAGGAAGTGTAGATCATGGAGGTCTGGGTCGCCCCCATCAGCAGGGTGACTCCGTTGGCTACTTCCTCAGGGCCTACAAGCTGGGGGATCAGCGCTTGCTGGGCGGGCAGGTCGAACGCCTGGGTAGTGGAGGTGGCGAACAGGAGGAGAAAGACCTGCCACACCTGAATCGATCCCGCCGCCAGGAGGAGGCTGAACAGCGACACCAGAAGGAGGGCGATAACCTGAGTGATGATGGCCAGGCGCCGGCGATCGAAGCGGTCAGCGAGAGCGCCCCCCGGAATGGCAAACAGGATCATGCTGGTGCCGCGAATGAGGCCCGCTAGCCCTAGCATGAGGAAGATGGGGAAAGAAGGGCCAAGGACCCGTGGGAAATAGACTGCGACCAGCTTGCCGATGGCGTAGATCTGAAATATGGTCACGCTGAAGTAGGCGAAGCTTCCCAGCCAGAGGAGGCGAAAGTCGCGGTGGCGCAGGGAGGCCAGTGCTTCCAGGCCGAGGAAACTGGCTCTAGCGGCGCCGAGGCAGCGTGCGGTTCACCACCTCCTAGACAGGGCATCAAACACCTGGGTGCATGGCCTCTGCCCCTTGTCGGCGGCCCTGGGCGCTGCTAATATCGCGGCGATGCTGGCAGCCGCCACTTCGCTGGTGCTCGGCCTGTGGGCGCGGGCCCTGGACCTGGTGTTCCCGCCCCGCTGCGTGAGCTGCGGGGCGTTCGGAGCCTTCCTATGTGCGGCCTGTCTGGCGGCAGCGCCGCCCGCGGCGCCACCTCGCTGTCCCGTCTGCTGGATGCCCAGCGAGGGTCCCGATAGCCTATGTTCACGATGCCCCAGCCGGAGGTTCCACTTTGAGGCCGCCCGCTCCCCCTTCATCTACGATGGGGCAGCCCGGGAGGCAGTGCACGCCCTGAAGTATCGGGGACTGTCGGCTCTGGCGGGGCCGATGGCCCGGCCCATGGCCGACTGCCTCCGTCAGTGGGCGCCGCCCGCAGGGGTCATCGTGCCGGTGCCCCTGGCCGGGCCGCGGCGTCGGCTACGCGGCTACAACCAGTCGGAGCTGCTGGCGCGGGAGGTGTCCCGGCTGACGGGGCTGCCCCTGGCACCGCGGGCCCTGGTGCGCCGCCGTTCCACACCACCCCAAGCCCGCATTGCCGATGAGGCTGCCCGCCAAGCAAACGTGGTCGGTGCCTTCGCACCCGGGCCAGCGACGCTGCACGGGGGTGTGCTGCTGATCGATGATGTGCTCACCAGCGGTGCTACCCTGGATGCCTGCGCTCATGTCCTGAGGGAAGCCAGTGCTGGGCCTGTGTTCGCCCTGACTTTCGCCCGAGAGGACTAGATTCGCGGCCAAAAGCCGCTTGCTGGGCCTTTGAGAGGAGCTTACAATGAAATTCCTTGGTAGACATTTAGTCGGGAGGTAGAGTGCAGGGATGGAGATGATCTTCCGCGGCAAGCATCTCGCCATCAGCGACCAGTTCCGCGATTACGCGAGCCAGAGGCTGGGCCGGCTGGCCCGTTACCTGCCGGCGGTGGCTCATGCCATCGTCGATGTGCGGCGGGAGGCCAAGGGGAGCGACGGCCGCTTCGTGGTGCAGGTGACTCTGAACGCTAACGGCACCTTCCTCAGGGCAGAGGAGCGAAGCTTCGAACTGATGGCGGCAGTCGACGCTGCCGTCGAAGCCCTTTCCCAGCAGGTGAAGCGCTTCAAGGAGCGGAAGCTTTACCGCAGCGAGCGCCGGGTGAGCAAAGAGGAGCGCCTGCCCATCCCTGCGGGCACGGAAAGCGGAGAAAGCGGAGAAGGAATGGAGACGCCGCCGGGAGCCGAGATCGTGTCGGGCCATGTGGTGAGGGTGAAGCGCTTCGCCATGAAGCCGATGACAGAGGCGGAAGCGATAGACCAGATGGAGCTCTTAGGCCACAACTTCTTCCTGTTCCACGATGCCGATCGGGATATCCTGGCCCTTCTCTACCGGCGCCGGGATGGAGACTACGGACTGATCCTGCAGGAAAGCACATGATCATCACCGTCACCCTGAACCCAGCCATAGACCAGACAGTGGTGCTGCCCAGGTTTGTAGCCGGGGATACTCTGCGCGTGAAGGCTGGCCGCTTGGATCCCGGCGGCAAGGGGATCAACGTTTCGCGAGTGATCAATGAACTGGGCGGGGAGAGCCTGGCCATGGGGTTCGCTCCGGGCAACCTGGGCCGCTACATAGAGCAGACCCTGGAGAGCCAGGGCATCCCCTGCGACTTCGTGCACACAAAGGGAGAGACCCGCACTAACATCACTATTCTGGATGAGTCCCGACACCTGCACACCATCCTCAGCGATCCCGGCCCGCAGACCGACCCTCGCTATGTGGAGATATTAAAGGACCGGCTGCGCAGACGGCTGCAGCCTGGAGATTGGCTGGTGCTCGCCGGGAGCATCCCGCCCCCTATCGACCCGGCGGTGTACGGGCAGCTCGTAACGGAGGCGCTGCGGATAGGGGCTCACCCGGTGCTGGACGCCGATGGCGCTGCCCTAGTGGCTGGGCTGTCCGCCCACCCTGAGATGGTGAAGGGGAACCGACGGGAGTTGGAGCGGCTGCTGGGCCGTCATTTGGAGGACGAGGGGTCCACCCTGGAGGCAGCCCAGCAGGTCCAGGCCTTTGGCATCCGTATGGTGGTGGTCACACGGGGCCGCGAGGGGGCCGTGGCCGCGGACAATCACCACTGCCTGCGGGGTGTAGCGCCCCGCGTCCGGCCCATCAGCGCTGTGGGCTCCGGCGACGCCTTCCTAGCTGGCGTGGTGCTCACCCTGAGCTGGGGCGGCAGCCTGGAAGAGGCGCTGCGGCTGGGGATCGCCGCCGGCACCGCCGCCGTCCTCACCCCGGGGACCGAGCTCTGCCACCGCCGGGAAGTAGACATCCTCCTCCCCCGCGTCAGGATCCATCCCATCGAGTCGGCGGTGGCCTTGGGGAGATAGAGGCCGTGGCGCCCCGGCCCACGTTGGTGGTCTTCTTGGGTGGCCTGGGGGGCAGCCCCATTGAGGAGATGGTGGGCGGCGCCTGCTGTGCTGCCGCCCTGGACAGCATCGAGGCCGCCCTCGGCAGTGAGGCCTTCGCCGGCGCCATTCTGGTCACCGATGACCACGGCTGCCCTTCGCTCCCAGGCGTCACCCTGCATTTCGACGACGGGCCCTTCCACTTTGGGCACCGACTGGCGGGGGTGCTCCGCAGGTACTCGCCGGACGCCGTCGTCTACATGGGCGGCGGTAGCGTCCCCCTCTTCACCGGAGAGGACTTCGCCGCTGTAGTCCGAGCCCTGGAGCGAGACGATGTCCTGGTCACCAACAACCTCTTCTCTTCTGACATGGCGGCCTTCCGAGCGAAGGGGGCGGTTCTGACCACCGTCGAGGCGGTGGGAAACGATAACGCCCTCTCCCGCGCCCTGGCTGGGGCTGGCCTGGCGGTGGAAGCCCTGCCCCGCACGGTCGCCAGTCAGTTCGATATCGACGGCCCTCCTGATCTGGCTGTGCTCTCCCTGACCGGGCTGGGCGGGCCCCGCCTGCATTCTTATGTTCGGGGACTAGACCTGGACCTGACCCGCTACCGGCAGGTGCTGCCTCTGCTGGTTGACCCTCGGGCGCAGGTGGTGATAGCCGGGCGGGTAGGGAGCCACGCCTGGCGCTATCTGGAGCGGGAAACAGCCTGCCGGGTACGCCTGTTCGCCGAGGAGCGAGGGATGCAGGCGGATGGCCGGGCCCTGAGTGGGATGGTGCGCTCCCTGCTGGGACTCTTCCTGGACGCGGTGGGGGTCCGGCGCTTCTTCGCCGCCCTGGCGGAGCTGGGCGACGCTGCCCTCATCGACACGCGGGTGCTGCTGGCCCACCTGAAGATCGATGCCTCGCGTGCCGACCGCTTCCTCTCAGACATGGGCCGCTGGCAGGAGGTGCAGGAGCCCACCCTGCGGGAGTTCACCCGCGCCGCGATGGAGGCGCCCATCCCGGTATTGCTGGGTGGACACTCCCTGGTCTCAGGTGGCCTCATGGCCCTCAACGAGTTCGCCTGGCAAGAGCAAGAAAGAGCTGACAACCTAGAACCAAGAACCTGAGATCGAGCCACTTTGTCAGCTTGCCGCTCGGCTTCCGCGAGTCGTCGGTCCTGGGTTCTGCGTTCTAGGTTCTGCCGTTTGACCCACCCTGTAGTGTTTCAAGACATGTGAGACACACGGGCCCGCTGGGGCAGGCGCTCCAGAGCATACTCCATCGGTGCGGTGTAGCCCAGGGCGCTGTGCTGGCGGGCGCGGTTGTAGAAGCGGACGTAG
>Ga0299915_10001124_pt1 | contig 19747 bp, 15 predicted proteins | sample RVTome_13_FD_200263 | JGI IMG/M metagenome (GOLD analysis project Ga0299915, IMG submission 200263) | Soil microbial communities from uranium-contaminated site in the Upper Colorado River Basin, Wyoming, United States - RVT92D227 (version 2) ... | reverse complement strand
CGAGGGGAATGATATGTTGATTATTGCAGGTGGATTGGGTATCGCACCATTGCGCTCTCTCATTACCTATGTGCTTGACAACCGCCGTGATTTCGGGAAGGTGCATATTTTATTCGGGTGCAAAGAACCGAAAGATATGCTCTTCAGTGATGAACTTGAACACTGGAATAAGCGCACAGATCTTCATTATGCCTGTACGGTAGACCGTGCAGATCCTGACTGGGCAGGCAACGTCGGGGTAATCACGACGCTCATACCCGGTGTTGATATTGAACCTTCGAGAACTTTTGCAGCAGTCGTCGGTCCGCCGGTTATGTATAATTTTGTGATAAAAGAACTTCTGGCCAAGGGAATTCCCGAAAGTCAGATCCTCCTGTCCTTTGAGCGCAATATGAAATGCGGAAACGGAAAATGCGGACGCTGCCAGATTCAAAACCTCTATGTCTGTCAGGATGGACCTGTTTTCAAGTATGAAAAAATCAAAAACTTGAGTGAGGCGATTTAGTATGAAGAAACCAAGAGTCGGAATTTTCGATTTTGCTTGCTGCGAAGGATGCCAGCTGCAGATTGCAAACATGGGAGAAGATGTGCTGGCCGTCCTCGGATCGATAGAGGTCATGGAATGGAGAGAGGTTATGTCCGAGAAGTGGGGGAAAAACCTGGACATCGCCATTATAGAGGGAAGCATTACCACCCACCATGCTGTCGAGAGGATCCGGCAGATACGGAAAAAATCCAAGATTCTCATTGCCTATGGTTCCTGTGCGACAATCGGCGGGGTAAACGGCATGAAGAATAATTTCGATCTTTATGATATCAGGAAATATGTTTACAGTGAAAATTACCGGTTCTTCCCGACTGAACCGACCAGGGCAGTCCACCAGGTGGTCAAAGTCGATTATTTCGTTCATGGCTGTCCTGTATATATACCGGAATTTGTTGCTGTTTTAAAGGCTGTCTTGCAGGGTATTCCGTATTATGTACCTGATTATCCTGTCTGTGTAGAATGCAAGCTGAATGAGAATGTCTGCATGTACGACAGGAAGGTCACCTGTCTCGGCCCGGTGACAAAGGCAGGCTGTAATTCCTGGTGCGTAAACAACGGCAATATTTGTTACGGATGCCGGGGAATGGTCAGCAACCCGAATGAGAAAAGTGCTCAGGATGTTCTGGCAAAATATAAAATCTCCATGGATCTTATCCTGAATAAGATGAACATGTATAACAAATGCAGGGAGCTCGGTTAACATGAAAAAAAATGTGAATATCAATGTTGAATACCTGACAAGGGTTGAAGGGCATGGAAATATCGTAATTAATATTAAGGAAGGAAAATTAGATACCTGCCGTCTGGACATTGTCGAAGCACCCCGATTTTTTGAAGGCATGCTCAGGGGACGGTCGATATTCGAAGCCCAGCATATAACGAGCAGAATCTGCGGTATCTGTGCATGCGGGCATACCCTTGCCTCGATACAGGCAGCAGAAGACGCCCTCGGCATTACACCGACTGCACAGACCGTTAAACTGAGAAAACTTCTTCTGCACCTTGAGATGCTCGACAGTCACCTTCTGCATATCTATCTGCTGGTAGCTCCCGACCTTTTGGGAGTCAAGAGTTTTGTACCGCTTATCAACAGCCACAACGAAGTCGTCCGCAGGGCCTTGCGGATGAAAAAAACCTGCAATGATTTTTGCGATATCCTGGTCGGTCGGCATGTACATCCCATATCCGCGATTGTGGGTGGATTTACCAAACTTCCCAGGGCAAAGGATCTGGATGCGATGCTCGATATGCTCAAGGGGATGAGACCCGATATGGACGCAACGGTAGAATTGGCTTTATCGCTGAAATTCCCTGAGTTCGAACGTGATACTGAATATGTTGCTCTCGTCAGTGACGATGGCGAATATCCTCTGTTGACGGGTGATGTCGGGTCTTCGGATAGTGTCAGAATGAACAATAAAGATTATAAGAAAATCACCAATGAGTTTGTCGTCCCCCACTCTTCTGCAAAACACGCCAAACTCAGCAGGGAGTCTTATGCAGTTGGAGCCCTTGCCAGATTCAATCTGAATGCCGAAAAGCTTCACCCGAAGGCAAAGGAAGTAGCCTCAGCTGTGGGACTAAAGCCCAAATGCATCAATCCGTATCTGAACACAGTTGCACAATTAGTCGAGAGTGTCCATTGTCTTGAAGATGCGATATCAATTGTAGAAGACCTGAAAGGCACCTCTCTGAATTATGACGAGGAAATTGTCGTTGGATTGAACGAGCAGCACAGGATTCCTGTCAGGGCCGGCAACGGTGTTGGCGCAGTCGAGGTCCCGAGGGGTATATTGTTCCATAACTATCAGACGGATGAAAACGGGATCATCACAAACGCCAACTGTATCATCCCGACGAATCAGAACACCGGTAATATCGAATACGACATGATGAAACTGGTGCCGGAAATTCTCGACAAAAGTGAAGAGGAAATGACCCTTGCTGTTGAAATGCTGGTGCGCTCCTACGACCCCTGTATCTCCTGTTCGACGCATCTTCTGAATGTCAGGTTTGTGAACAAGTAGGAACAGATATAAGTTAACTCCATTCAAGATATAGAGAAATTCTCCTGCGATAAATCTCCGTAGAATTTAAATCCGCGAAAATACTATATCCGCCATGCATAGCAGAAAATTTAAGAATAATATGGGGTAACAAATAATTCTATTCTATAATAAGCTGTATGATCAGGGTTCCCGCTCAGGACAGGCATCCTTAATGGCAAGGCAAAGAAAAGACAGGGGGCTCCGGAAGATCTTTCGGATATCTGTGATGTCGGGAATCTTCGGCCAGATCTTCAGTACACTCGCAGGATCAGGATCGGCATTTCTGACGAAGTTCGCAATTATGCTGAATGCCACACCTCTTCACTTCGCCATCCTCTCCGCTATAGGCCAGGTTTCACAGATCTTTCAGCCCCTCGGCGCGTTCGTAACGAAGAGGCGCACAAAAAGAAAGGGCGTCGTGCTTACTCTACAGTTCATCGGGTGTGGGATAGCACTGTTTTATGGAATACTTCCATTTATTTTTTCCTCTGGGAATATGATTCGCGCTTTTCTCCTCCTCTTCCTGCTCAGTGTTTCCCTCCTGTCGATTGCGAGCAATGCATGGATTGGATGGATATCGGATGTTGTCCCGCTGAGAGTCAGGGGTCGCTTTTTCTCAGCCCTCTCGCAGTATGTGATGCTCACCGCAGTCGGCGTGAGTTACGGATTCAGCCTCTTTATTGACCATTTCAGCACGGGAGGCAGGCAGAGCTTCCATAAACAGGAATCTACCTTTTTTACGGCAGAAAATTTGCCTCTGGGTTTTGCGGTTATTTTTTTTGTAGCTGTTATCGCTGCTTTCTCCGGGCTGGGTGTCCTTTCACGACTGCCGGAGAAGGAAAAGAAGATCGAGAAAGAAGGTGCCGTAGGAATGTTCTTTCTTCCGATGAAGGACGATAATTTTAGAAGGTTTCTCCTCTACAACTGCTGGTGGATGCTTGCAGTTGGGATCGGTGCCCCATTCTGGCAACCATTTATGATGCAGAAACTCCGCATGTCGCTTTTTGAGGTCCAGATTTACAGCAGCATAAATATTATAGCAGCCATACTGGTCTTGCGGCTATGGGGAAAGCTTATCGACGCTTACGGTAACAGGACTGCTATGCGATTCATCATCCTGCTTGGAGGGTTTAACCCCATGGTATGGCTCTTTGTCACTCCTCACAACTATCCAGTTCTGTACCTGGAAGCGATCACATCAGGGATCATGTGGGCAGGAGCCGGATTGGTCGCAACGAACTTTGTCCTTTCAATAGCTCCAAACGAGAGAAGGCAGCTTTACTCCGGAGTATCCGGTGCTTTTTCGGGCATTGCGATGATGACGACAATGCTTGTTTCTGGTGCGTTCCTTCCGCAGCCTCTTGAAATCGGTAGCATTCGTTTAGAACCGGAGCAGGTGCTTTTTGGGCTTACCGGTATAGCACGGTGGAGCGCTCAGATACCTCTTTCCCTTGTGCGCGAAAAGAAGACCAGGCCTGTCAGCGAGGCAATCGCCTTCTTCATCAGAGAGATCAAACTGAGGATCATGAAATAGCTAGGGACTATTTCACCTTTAGAGGTCTCCTGATTTGCAACCCCTAACTTATTTGTCTAGGTGCCGTTCAAAAGATAAATCTTTCGATCATTGTATACATACCTTACAAAGAAGATACAGAATGTCCCCCTAATTGTATATTGAAGAGAATTACTTTACTTACCCCTATGTTCATAGCAGGGCTGTTAGCAAATAAACATAGTATTGCATTAGCACTAAAACATAATAAATTAACATCTCAGAGGATAGCTAAACGAACCCATGGCTATATGACATCTCTTTTAAACATAATAAATAATTCTAGAACCACAACTATAAGTCACTATAATATTTAATGAAAAGATTACGAACCATGTTGCTATATTGCACAATAACATAGTATTATAATAGCGTAATAGCATAGTAATTGCCCAAGCAATTGTGAAAGTGCTTGCAAAATAGCATAGTAAAATTGATATTATAGTAAACTGAAAAACATAGTAATTTCATAAGAGAGGTTTTGTATGGCAACTGCCAGAAAGCAACTTGCAGCATCCATAGACCTCCTGCGTAAAGTGGCACAGGACGGTATCGTTAGATCATCTGAGCTAAGCCGAGGTGATCGTGAGCGACTACAGAAACATGGCTTTCTTGAAGAAGTCATGAAAGGATGGCTGATAGTTACAAATCCCGAGGTACCGAAGGGCTCAACTATCTCGTGGTACGTGTCGTTTTGGCCATTTATCCGTCGCTATCTAAATGACAGGTTTGGGAATGATTACTGTCTCTCTCCAGAGGTATCTCTCAAGCTTCACACCGGCTCTACAGTAATTCCTCAACAGCTCGTGGTCATTACAAGAAAGAAGGGAGTACAAAAAATCGAGCTGCCTCACAGTACGAGCCTGCTACTTTATGAGGATCCAGGAAGATTCCCTGAAAACCGCGTGAATCAAGAAAACATATGGATTATGGACTTGCCATCCGCGCTGTGCCGTGTACAACCAGTTTTTTTTAAGAATTATCCTTTTGATGTAGAACTCGCACTACGTATGGTAAAGGACCTCTCTGGACTCACAAGAATTCTGGTACAGGGAGGGCATTCTGCAATTGCAGGGAGACTTGCAGGCGCCTATAGAGCTATCAATGAAAATGAAATTGCTAAAAGGATTATTAAAGATATGGAAATCTCAGGATTCAATGTACGTGAAACCAATCCTTTCGACCACTTTACTCCTTCACTTGCAGATGGGACTAGAGTCATTTCCCCTTATGTCTCACGAATTGAGGTTATATGGAGGTCAATGCGGGAACAGGTACTGGAAATATTTCCCGATGCTCCAGGCATCCCCGGCAATCCCGATGATTACCTAAGGAAAGTTGATGAAATTTATGTTAACGATGCATATAACTCACTCTCTATCGAGGGATATAGGGTAACCCCTGAATTAATTGAGAAGATAAGAAGTGGAGAATGGGATCCTGACAATAGCGCTTCTGATAGACAGCAAAGGGATGCTATGGCAGCAAAAGGATATAATCTTGCCTTCCAATCGGTGAAGGAGAGTATAAGAAAAATCCTCATGGGAGGAAAACCTATTGAAGTAATTTCTATTGATCATCAAGAATGGTATAAGCAGATGTTTCTCCCATCAGTTCAGGCAGGCTTTTTAAAAGTGGAGGATCTTATTGGATATCGGAATGCCCCGGTGTATATTCAAGGATCTCAACATGTCCCTCCATCTGCAAGTGCTGTGGTTGATTGTATGGAGACGTTTTTTGAACTTTCAAAAGGGGAAAGAGATGCTGGTATCCGTGCAGTGTTAGGGCATTTTATCTTTGTTTTCATCCATCCCTATATGGACGGCAATGGTCGTATTGGAAGATTTCTGATGAATACAATGCTTGCTTCCGGAGGCTATCCTTGGACCGTGATCAGATTGGAGAGGCGAACACAGTATATGTTAGCTTTAGAGGAAGCATCCGTACATGGTAATATTAGGTCGTTCGCAGAATTTATTAAAGGTGAAATGAATCTTATTTAAAGAATTCAGAAAGAGATTGGAAACAGTAAATCTGTAAAATTAATATGTGCTCTTCAAAATGGTTTTGTCTGGTCGAGTAGCGTGGAGGGTGAAACTCCCCTGCTCGAGAGCAAGAACTTTTCTTATGGTATCAAGATTACCGATACTGGGGAGTTTCTCGTCGACAATGGCAACAAATACTTTGCTATCGAAAAAACAGAAACATCTCCTTGAAGCCGTCCTTGACAGCGATCTCTTCAGCGCAGACGAACTGCCTGACATGCCAGATGAGGCCTGCGAAGCTCCGAAAAGAAACCACGCGGCTCACAAGAACAATCGAGGCTCACCGATAAAGAATGACTGACGCAAAATATCAAGTGAAAAACTAGCGGGGCCGCAATAAATCACATAGCTTACTTCAGTCGATAAGCCGGTGTCATTTCTGCCCATTGGGGAGAATTTCTGGGTATACTCCGCAGAATAATCAGGATGCTCCCGAGCACTTGACTTCTGTGAGAAAGTCGCAAAAGCTTAGCACCTCCGTGCCTGCGCATAAATCGGTGGTAGTCACCGCTCGGTAGAATCATCCGTTGTGTGAAGTTGATGAAGCGCTTAATATGTCTGGCGGGTTATTTTTCGATGAGAACATTTACTGCAGAATGGAATTATAAAAATGTCCCGTAATGGGACCCTCAAGGCATTGGCATTATCTGTCTGCATTATTATGATACCTCTGCTCCCTTACGCATCTGCCTTTCTTTCCATAACATATAGATTGCCGGGAAGATTAGCATAACGAGAATGATTGATGTGAAGAGACCGCCTATCACAGGCGCTGCAATCCTCTTCATTACATCAGCGCCTGCACCGTGACTGAACATAATAGGTAAAAGACCAAGGTTCGTACACACAGTCATTAAAAGTGGTCTTAGCCTTTTGACAGCGCCATCCATAATTGCGTCCCTCAGGTCTTCTGCGGTTTTCATGCGTCCTTCGTTCTCCCATTTGTTATAAGACATATCAAGGAACAGGATCATCACAATGCCGGTTTCTGCACTGATTCCGGCAATGGCAATGATCCCAACCCAAACGGCAATACTTGTATTGTAACCAAGCAGATAAAGCAACCAGAAAGAACCTACAAGCGAGAAAGGAATAGCAAGTAGGACGATAATTGTTTTTGTAAGCGATTTTGCATCGAGGTAAATCAGGACAAAGATAATAAGCAGAGTCAGAGGTATTACGATTTTTAATCTCTGCTGTGTCGTCACAAGATATTCATACTCTCCACTCCATTCAAGCCTGTATCCGTCCGGCAATGTAACTGCAGATGCAACCTTCTTCTTTGCCTCCTCCACATAACTCCCCACGTCGCGTCCGGAGAAATCAACAAAAACATAAGCTGAGAGAAGACCTTCTTCGCTCTTTATCGCTGTCGGACCCTTTACAATATTTACATCAGCAATCTGTCCGATTGGCACATGCAAGAGCTGTGAACCTGAGATTGATGATTGAGGGTCAGTGGCAGAAGATAAGGACATGGACGTATCCTTCATGCCGGATCCGGCATTCATTACAGGTACCTGTATACGCTTTATCTTTTCCAGATCATTCCTGAGTTCTCTTAAATATCTGACGTTGACCGGATATCTCTCCCTTCCCTCTACGGTTATTGTCTGGGTCATTCCACCGAGAGCGCTTGCAATGACATCCTGAACATCGTCCATGGAAAGACCATACCGTGCTATCTCTTCGCGCTTTGGTTTAATATCGAGGAAATAACCTGTTGTCAATCTTTCTGCATATGCGCTTCTTGTGCCGGGGATATCTTTAATGGCATTCTCGATATTCAGGGAGATCTTTTCTATCATGTCAATATTTGGACCAAGGACTTTAATGCCTACAGGTGTCCTGATACCTGTGGCAAGCATATCGATCCGTGCCTTAATCGGCATGGTAAAGGAATTTGCTACTCCCGGGATGCTTAGCGCATCATTCATCTCATTCTTCAGTTTGTCTACATCCATACCCGCACGCCATTCTGATTCAGGCTTGAGATTAATCACTGTCTCGAACATCTCGAGTGGCGCCGGGTCTGTAGCAGTCTCGGCACGGCCTGCCTTTCCGAACACCTGAGACACTTCAGGAATTTCCTTCAGTATCCTGTCCTGCATCTGAAGCAGACTTGATACCTCTGATACTGATGCCCCGGGCAGGGTTACCGGCATATAAAATAATGTCCCTTCATACAGGGGAGGCATGAATTCTTTTCCCAGTTTCAGAAAAGGGAAAACAGTAATCGCCAGTATTATTGCTGCAAGGATTATGAAACTCTTCTTGAATCTCAAAACAAGACCTACAATGGGTTTATAAATCTTATGAAGGATGATACTGACCGGGTTTTTTTCCTCAGGCCTGATCTTGCCGCGAATAAAAAGGGTCATTAATGCAGGAGTCAGGGTTATAGCGAGGAATGATGAGAAAAGTATCGCAAAGGTCTTTGTATATGCCAATGGTTTAAAAAGCTTTCCGGCCTGTGCCTGAAGGGCAAATATTGGAAGAAAGGCTACGGTTATGACAAGAAGGGAAAAGAAGAGAGAAGGCCCAACCTCTTTAGCTGCATCAATAATTACATCTATTCTGTTCCCCTGCCTTCCATGGGCTTCCCATTCTTCCAGTTTTTTGTGGGCATTTTCTACCATGACTATGGAAGAGTCCACCATTTCGCCTATGGCAATAGCTATACCGCCGAGACTCATAATATTAGAAGTAACATTGAGATAGTACATAAATATGAAGGAGATTATTATCGCAATCGGAAGCGTCAGGATAGCGACAAATGCGCTGGGAAGATGAAACAAAAACACAATACAGACTACACTTACTACCAATGAAAGTTCTATTAGCTGGTCCCTGAGGGTATTAATTGAACGGTGGATAAGATCAGACCTGTCATACGTAGTAACAATCTTCATTCCTTCAGGAAGTCCAGGCTGGATATCCGTCTTTATTTTTTCCTTTACCCTCTCTATAACATTCAGCACATTCTCACCAAAACGAACCACCACAATACCGCCGGCTACCTCTCCTTTCCCGTCAAGGTCAACCAATCCCCTTCTTATCTCAGGACCAAGTTGTACCTTTGCTACATCACGCAAGAAAACAGGGGTACCCAAACCGTTTGTACCAACAGCTATGTTCTCAATATCCCTCACGTTTTTGATATATCCACGGCCTCTCACCATATATTCAATACCGGAGAATTCAAGCACCCTGCCTTCAACATCTTTATTGCTTCTCCGGACAGCCTCCATGATATTCATCAAAGAGATGTTGTATGCTGCAAGCCGGTTCGGGTCAATATTTATCTGATACTGTTTTACAAATCCGCCGACGCTGGCAACCTGTGAGACACCCGGAACGCTTTCAAGGGACAACTTGATATTCCAGTCCTGGACTGAACGAAGTTCTGAAAGGTCATATCTGCCTTTGTCATCTACAACTGCATAAGTGAATCCCCATCCAAGGCTGGTAGCATCAGGCCCCAGAACAGGATTTACATCCCCCGGAAGTTTTGCCTTAACTGACTGGATATACTCAAGGACGCGGCTTCTCGCCCAGTAAATATCCGTACCTTCTTCAAATATGACATAGATAAAGGAACTGCCGAAAAATGAAAACCCTCTGACAACCTGCACTCCCGGTGCTGACAGAAGTGAGGAAGAGACAGGATATGTTATCTGGTCCTCGACAAGGTCAGGGCTCCTGCCGGGCCACTCTGTATAGATAATTACCTGAGTATCACTCAGGTCGGGGATAGCGTCCAATGGTGTATTCCTGAGTGCCCAGTATCCCCACAAAAATAGGGATACAACCATCAGGATAATAATGAATCTGTTTCTCGCACTGTATTCGATGATTCTGGATATCATAATTTGCTATTCTTACAGAGATGGTGAGGTTGATTTCTCAGTGTTTATGCCCACCAAGCGGGGTTACATTCTTTAACTGTGCTTCTGAGTCAATAAGGAATGTTGCTGATGCAGCGATCTTTTCTCCTGATTTTAACCCCTTAATTACCTCTCTGAAGCCCTCGACACTCATGCCAAGCATTACCTCCCTCGGCTCAAAATACCCTTCTCCCTTATCCACATAAACAACCTGTCTTGTCCCTGTATCTATGACAGCATCATCAGGTATCGCAAGCTTTTTCCCCAGATTGATCTTGATCTCAATATTAGTCAGCATCTGTGGTTTAAGCTGACCACCGGAATTCGCTATCTCGAATCTTACCTTTGCCGTCCTCGTTGCGCCGGAAATAGACGGATAAATGTAATTAATCCGTGAAAAAAACTCCCGGTCAGGAAAATAACTGAGGGTAATCTTTGCGCTTTGCCCTGGTTTCACCAGAGATATCTCATTTTCATAAATGTCAGCGATTATCCATAATGATGAAAGGTCTGCAACATCAAAAAGCTTTTCTCCGGGCATTACCTTCATTCCCTGCACAGCCATTTTCTGTATAACATATCCACTAACAGGGCTAAAAAGAGTAATGGTTCTTATTGGTTTGCCTGTATCTTCAATCTTTTTAATCTGGTCTTCACTGATATCCCATAATCTCAATCTCTGCCTTGATGCTTCGACTATTGTTTCGGCGTCTCTTGCAAGCATTCTGCCTATATTCTTATCAAAAATTTCCCCCTTATCCCCTTTGCTCTGCTTTGTCCATCGAAACGCATTTATAAATTCCTGCTGTGTTGCTATAAGCTCAGGGCTGAAGATCTCTGCAAGGGGTTCTCCCTTTTTCACATATCTGCCTGTATAGTCAACATAAAGCCTCTCAACCCATCCTTCAATCTTCGTATTCACCGTGGCGAGTTTTCGCTCATCATATTCAATTCTGCCGACCGTCCTGATAACCTTCTGCAGCGGCCTCACTGAAACTTGAGCAATCTTGACCCCTATTAACTGCTGCTTATCAGGAGGTATCTCGACTACCGGCGTTTCCTGTTCCTCTGCATTTTCAGGCTTTGCCACAGAATCTTCTTTATCCTGGATATGTCCTTCATGTCCTGAAGTATTCTGTTTTTCTGAAGATTCAGCGATAGTATTTTTATCAGGAGTTTTTAATAAACCTGCCTTTAAAAAATAGAAAATAAATCCGGCGAGTAATAATACGGCGATGATTATTATGATACTTTTATTCTTCATTTTTTCTCCGTCACTGCTGAAGCCTTGCTGTTGATCCCTGAAACAGCTTCGAGCCTTGCAATCGCCTTCTCTCTCTCTGCAACCTGTCCCCAGAAAAGAAATTCGTAATCGAGCAGCGATTTGAGTCTTGTGATAACAGTTATTGCCTCAACCTTTCCTGTCGCATATCCGGCAAGGGACAGTTCAAAATCCTGGTAGGTCTTTGGAATCAGTCCGTTTTTATATAATTCCATCAGTCTTTCTGCTGACTTCATCATCGAATAATTATCCCTTATGCTTGAAGATATCATCAGCTTAGTGCCTTGAAGTTCATGTCTCGCACCGGTCAGAGATGATTCTGCTTCCAGGACAGCCTGTTTCTGTTTTGTCTTGTAATAGAGAGGGATATTAATAGTAGTTGTGAGGCTCCACATGTCATCAAACTCCTGTCCTCCCCTGTTAAAATAGCTCGCGTTGAGAGTGAAGTCAGGGATATATTCTTTTTGCATCATTCTGACCTTTGCCTCTGCTGCTGCGATCATCTTATCCCTGAATTTTATCTCCGGAGAGTTTTCCATTGCTGTTTTGATCATCATATCCATGCTGTAATTGCATGCAGCAGAAGGAAGGTCATCAGGCCTTCCTAATGGAGCGTTAACATCTCTGCCAATTGTTGTGTTGAGCATCGCCTCAAGAGATTGCACTTTTTGTTTGAGCATCTCTTCTTTTTCGAGGAGCATGTATTTCTCTGTCTGTGCCATGAGCACCTCCTGCTGTAAACCCATTCCTGCTGAATATCTGGCGACCGCAGCATCTTCCACCTGTTTTAAAAGCATCGCCTTCTCGCGTATAAGATCGATTTCCTTGTACACGAGAAACAGGTCATAGTAAAACTCTTTGACCCTTAAAACGGTCTTTAATTTAGCAGATTCATATGATGCCCTCAGACTTTCTGATTCCCTTTCAGACATTTCTCCCTTTAATGACAATTTACCGGGGAACGGGATCATCTGTGATGCAGAGAACATCCATTGAGCATCAGGCATCTCGCCATACGTGTATCTGCGCCATCCCTCATTCTGATAGCCGAACATGAACATAGGGTCAGGAAGGCTCTTTGCCTGGGGTATCCGGTATTGCGAGGCAGATGTACTTGCCTCTGCAAAGAGGATTTCCGGATTGTTTTTCAACGCCTCCTGAATCAGGTCATCCAGTCTTAAATCTCCGGCAAAAACAGTGCCGGAAGAGAAAATAAAAAAGAAGGTCAACACAAGCAGGAATAAAGGGCCATGGGAGAACAGCATATTTCCTGTGGACATCGTTATGTCATGAGTTGCCTTATTACCCATAACCCCTCTCCTTTAGCGTGCATCGATATTGAACTTAACAGTCGATCTCTTCCCTCCGCGGCTGATCTTTACTGCGACGTTCCATGAGCCTGACATGGAAAGGTTCATGTTTGCCCTGTATTCATCGCCTTTCATGGTGGCAGCTGCCTTGTAATTCATCGGCGGCATGCCCGGCATTGCCGGCATCGAGTAGTCTACCCTGACCTTGGCATCGGTCACATATTTGCCCGACGCATCCTTAATCTCGACAGTTACAGGGTTGTCACCAACAACAGGGGGATTCTTCTCGAGTGATACCTTAACATTGTATTCTCCCCCTTTCTTATTTATCTCCAGACCCTTTGCATAAGCAACACCTGCGATCAGCAAAAAGCTGATCAGACATAGTACTAATTTTTTCATGTTTTTCTCCTTATATATTTAATGTTTTATGAGAATTTGTTCCCCAACGCTTTATGAAGCAACATACTTCTTTATATATAAATGTACTCCCTTTCTCCTTTCTCTGCAATCTTTAAGTCTAATATAGCAGGCAATTGTGGAAAAAATATGAAAATTGAAAAGCTTTCCGGATTTATGGCCTTTTAGATTTTAAAATGGGGTTTTTGCGTTTATTGAACCTGACTATTTATTGCAGGAGAAAAAGTAAACGGGGGATTAATTATATTTGGATTAAATACGTCAGTGAAAGAACTCCACACCCGCCTTGTAATAAAAATCATTATATTTTTCGCTCCAGCGTACGATCGCTTTCTTATCAAATGCAAGGGTATCGTTCTTTATTACTATTTCCTGACCCTTACTGAGGGAACTGGTTGTAAGAAGGCACAACCCGGATTCACTGATATCGGCGACGACAGCATCAAAGACTTCATCCGGAATCCGGGGATTTAAAGAATACTCTATTACACTGGTTATATAGTCGCGTCTGTGTCTCCTCTTATCCGATGATATCATGTCGCAGCACTTTGGTTTTTGATAGTGATATCTGCACTCTGCCTATAAATAAAATATACATAATTATCATGAAAATATTCAATAACTAAATCCGGGGGACAGCAGCTCGGGAAAGAAATCACCAAGATGAAGAAGGCTGAAGAGAAAGTAAAATGCCTAATGCAGGTTTGAACCTATACTCCCTGCCGCCAATTTAGTAGGCAAATCCCTCAAATAGTTCCTTGCATTGTTCGTATAAATCGATAAATTCATTGTGCTGAGTGGATATATCTTTTGAATCATAGTCTACTTTGTCTACTTTCATTTGCTCTTCTATGAAATATATAAGTTCTTTTATATTCTCTCCCGAAATATCTTTGAACTGCATACCCGCAGTATAGATTGGAATGATATTGTCAGGGGAATCTTTTCTGAGATCAGTTAATGACGACCATATAACTGCAGCCTTAACAAAAAGTTCCTTATCTTTATATGATATTTTAAGCGCATATTTATTCCCGATATCCAGTCTCTTGTCTGCTTTCGCCAAAAGGCCATCCAAAGAAATGTTTATAATTTTTACCTCACTAACAGATGATATCTCTCCATTAATTGTCACATTTTCAACTATAAATCTCCTATGTTGTCTCCTTTCCGGTACACTTTTTCCAAAGTCTTTCTTTTTTGTCTCATGATTTGAACAAGAGATATTAGGGGATTCCGGCGTTACAAGATTTTCTCCTGTGTTTTTTCCTTTTTCTCCGATAATGGATTTCACGAAATTGATAAATATCCCGTCTTTTTCTATGATCTCAATACCCATTCCGTTTTTCATCGAGGAGATAGGCGTTCTTATAGTTCGTCTTACAATACCTTTGAGCGAAGAGACACTGTTGTCAGGCATGAAAATCTTAATATCGATAGGAGTGTTAGCAGAACAACCCCGGTTGGTTCTTATAAAAAGACCACTTTCAGAGAGATCACTCGATATGCCTGTAAAGCTTTCATTATTAATAATGAATTTTGTTGTAAGCCTCTTAATGAATCGCGGATGTCTTCTTTTGTCCACCTTAATGTACCTTTCAAATAGATTTACCTAAAACATTTGCAATATGTATGCCAGTCATGATAATGCTCCGGAATCGCTTTCAGAATAAGGCTTTTCAGATAGTACGGTTATCAGCCGTTTCTCATTTCGATAAAAATCATTCTCAATATGAGAATAAGAAGATCAACGATGATAACTGATAACTATCTGGTACGTATTTGACATGTATTAGTAAATATGGTATCCCCTGCAGGAATCGAACCTGCGACACCAGGTTTAGGAAACCTAACCGGGGGACTTTACAAGTGCTTGAAAATACCAGATATATGCCCGCCGATCAAGGCATTAAGCGGGTTTTATGCTTATATATAGTTTGATGTGTTTCGATAGATTTTGATATATTCATTTCACGATTTTTTCACGTTGGGGATATTTGCCTCTATGAAAATTAGTCTATGGTATAATGGAGAACAATTTGCAATAAAGCCCTGATTATCACAGCAAGGGATATGAACACCCGGGAGCGCAGGAGATATGAAAAAAAGTAAACATAAGGAAATGACCATATTAGAGGCAAGTGATTATTTCGACGAGCATGACATCTTTGAGTTTGAGGATGTAAGAGAGGTACAGACATCAAATTCAAATTGCAGAAAAAGAAATATGTCGGGCTCGACATGGAGCTTTTCAAAAAGATCAAAAGCAGAGCAAAGAAACTCCACAAAAGCGAAGACCTTCTCATCAAAAAATGGCTGATGGAAAAGGTCGGATAACAGCGTAACACCTTCTCTTTGCATTCATATCGACAATCAGAACAGCCCTTCTGTTTACTTGAGATAAAAAACTCCTGGAGATATCAGAAATGAGTGCCCTGAAGAAATATATTCACGAAAGAAAAAAGAGGGACAGGAGTTTTGCAGAAGGGTATTACGAGGGTTATGAGCAGTTCAAAATCGGGGTAGTGCTTAAACATGCCCGTGAGTCCGCCGGTCTGACACAGGGAGAGCTTGCCCGGCGATTAAAGACAAAGAAAACTGCTATATCCCGAATTGAGAACCATGCTGAAGACATCAAGTTGTCAACTCTTGAGAAGGTTGCTTCTGCCCTTGGTAAGAGGCTTGAAGTAAAAATCGCCTGACACGGCTACAATACGTGTGCTAAATTTCAACTAATATCGGAATAATTGCATATTGGATGCACTTAGAAAAATAAGCTTTGCCTTTCCCCGAATCAGGTTCGTGATTGTCCTTTTCACTCTGCGAATCATTCACCTAAGCAAATCCCCCAGCACTGCATCTAACAATTCCTCAATACGGTGCAGTAAATAGAATGGGACAGAAAATAGGGTGAATTGTTTTTTATTCGGAGTCCGTATCTTTTCGATTCCCATTACCCCCGAATATATTCTAACCGCAAAATTATTCCTGCTTTCATCAATAAAATTGTGGAGCGACCTCAAAGTCCCGGCCTTGCCTGACTTTACTTCAACAGGAATCAGCCTATTATGGGAACTTATCAGATAGTCTATCTCTGAAATTGAGCCTTTCTGCTCCCTGTACCAGTAAGACAGGTTTATATTCTTTCTTATTGCCTGCGACAGTAAACCCTGCCCTACAATCTGTTCACTGAGTTGACCATGATATATTGCATTAATATCCTGTATATTCATTACCTCGGTCCTTAGCCCGACCTGATAGTTGACAAGCCCTGTGTCCAAATACAAAAGCTTTGGCGTTTTCTTTAAATTGTCTACTATCGGAAGCTGTTTAGAAGCAGAGGCATAAACCCTGCTTATAACCATGGCTTTTTCAAGGACGTCAAATGCCTCACTCATTTCCCTGCTTCTGAAACCGGAGCCACCGAAATTTTCATATTTAACGGGAAGTCCTATATATTTGGACGCATGTTCTACGAGATATTGAATGTATTTTGACTTTGCAATGCTGGCATATTTCAAAACATCATCTTTAAATCCTGTCAATATGGATTCATATACGGGATCCACATCAATCAGCGACTTTGTTTCTGTATACCGCGCAACAGCCTCAGGCATCCCGCCCACTAACAGATATTCATGAAATTTCTTCATTAGCATATCATGGATTTCAGCCGGCGTCTTTTTTCCAGGCTTTACAGAATTTATATAATGTAGTGTCTCTGTTTCTTCCAGGGCAGACAGGTATTCTTCAAATGTGACCGGATACATATAACAATACTCAACTCTTCCTACGGGGAATGAAAATCCTTCTGATTTCATTTTTACCTCAAGAAGCGAGCCTGCCGCCATAACATGCAAGTCATGCATCTCTTCATAAAAATAGCGAAGCTGGCTCATGGCTATGCTTGAGTTTTGTACCTCATCAATAAAGATGAGCGTGGTTCCGGGGATAATCTTCTTATTGAATTTCAACTGGATTGCCTGAACCAGTTCACGGACCGGACTCATTCTTGTAAACAGGGCAAGATTGTCTTCCTGCTCCAGGTTTATGTAAATGTAAGTTTTAAAAGAGTCCTCTGCAAAGAGATTCACTGCCGAGGTCTTGCCTACCTGCCGTGCACCCCTGACGACAAGAGGTTTCCTCTTCTTCTGGTTCTTCCACTCCAGAAAAAATTTGTTTATCGCACGCTGAAACATAATGTAATATTTTATAACCTATTTTTGGATTAAAGTGTAACAAATTATAACCTATTATTCAATAAAATGGTAACAAAACATAACTTATAGAAGAGCTTTCGTGCCGGTCTGCAATCCATAGGGAGGCAAGCCCATTCCTTTCCGCCACGACGGATTCGCCCGAGGAGAGAACTCCCTCCGCTATTTGTCCTTCGCCTTGCAATGAATACGAGCTTCAGCAATCCCCGCGTATGCTGTTAAAATATCATCAAATTGCAATAAACAAGCCTGACCCTCTATCCACCCTTTCGCCGGATCCTTTCTTCCTTCCTGAGCAATGCACCTTATACCTGAATTCGAAAGATGAATGTTCCTATAGGGATTTTCCATAAATGGTACAGGAATTAATTGATCATTATTGATATATTCATTCCACATATTAATAAGAATGACAACATTATGTGGAATTTTAAGCCTCCAATAAGCATTTTCCGCTAAAATCCGTTGACAATCGACATGAGAAGTAATAGTCTTTTATGAAAAGATAGAAACCGTATAAAAATAAATGTTACACCACAAAATTTAAAATAAAGAGAGGACCACAATGACAGATGTACAACTACAAATCATCCTAGGTACACTAGTGGTTTTACAAACGCTGGCCATCTTTATACTCAAATCGATTCTCGGAAACACCATCAAATTTGAGTTCAAGAAACGGGAACAAGCCGCAATGGTGGCCGCACTTTTTGCAGAGTGGATCGAACGGCCAACTACGCGGAGGGAACTCAACCGCTTAACTTGGGAGGCAACTCTCTGGTTGCCTGATGATCTCGCAAGGGAGGTTAATAAACGACTCACCAACGCAGAGGGAGCCCAAAATATCAAAGAGATACTCGTCGAAATCAAAGGCCTGATTCAGGGTCGAAAGTCCTCGCTCAATCCGGCGGATATTGTTCATTTTCCAAAGAATGAGGTGTAACACTTATAATGCCCCGCACTGTCAAGAGAAAAAACGATACTGATCGGAAATAGAAAAGAGAAAGTTCTATTGCCTTATTTTCTTAGAGATTGTCCAAAAGCTCCGACTTGGTTTCCAAATAACGGTATCAGAACAAAGTCTGCACCAAACACTTATCGATGCTCAATAGCCAGGTAGCACGGAACATTGCGTATCTTCCGTGCTGCCGACGACAGTGGAGAGACCATCCGGTCTTATTCTCCACGGCATAGAAACTATTTTGTACCCTTATGCCGTCCTACTCAAAGGTCTGGTTCAGGAATATAGCCTCATCCAGTTAGCTCCAGGATCGGGTAAGGGGCAGAACCCGTAACAATCTTTATATGTATTATAGGGACCGGATGTCCTAATCAAACGGGAGTGGCGCCGGGCATCGCATTCCATATTGCTCACATCACGGTCTGAACCGTATAAATTAAATGTTTCACAGAGCATCCAGCGGACTTTACCCTAATGGCGCCAGTTATGCGTACAGGCTCACCCGGTCCCAGCTTTATTTCGCGAAAAACACCTTAGGATGAAAAACCTCCTTACGTTTGAGGATGTAATACACAGCCCTTGCCAGCTTATGGGCAAGGATAGTCAGGGACTTCGCTTTGCCGTGCTTTCTCATGAGTTTGTCCCGGTACTTTACCGCTTGAGGATTTCTCCGGAGGAAAAGGACAGCAGCTTCTGAGAAGGCCCATTTCAGATGAGCATTGCCGATCTTTTTTCCGGAGGTGCCGAGTTTCTTTCCACCCGATTCTTTTGCTGATTTGACCAATCTGCAGTACGAGACAAAATCCTGGACACGGGGGAATCTATCAATGTCGTGGATCTCATAGAGGATGACCAGACCGAGGATTCTTCCGATACCAGGGATAGAGCGAAGACGGAAATAGGAATCCGCATCATGGATCTTCGCAATAAGAGACAGTTCATGCTCAAGACGCAGCAGCAGTTGGTCATAGTGGTCCAGGAGCGACAGATCAAGTTCTATGTTCTTTTGGACACTGATATCCTGAAACCGTTCGGCAACACCCTTTCTTTTTGACTTATAGGCTAATTTCCCTGTATCGGGAAGGTTGTACTGGTGATTGGTATTCTGCACATGTGCAAGAAGCTCGGCCCGCTTCCGCGCAAGATGGTTTCTTCTTCTGAGCAGGTCTCTTGTGGACCGCATTTCGGACGGATAAACGTAAGCCATAGGCATCATGCCGCCCCGAAGCAGAACTGCAATTTTATGGGAGTCCACCTTGTCGTTCTTGGCCTTGCCTCCGTGAATGGCTTTCATGTATAACGCGTGACCGAGAACAAAGGGAATACCCTCCTCTGAGCAGAGGTCTGCGATCCAGTACCACGTGAAGATACATTCTACGGCAACAACGATATCTTCACGGTAAGGAGCAATGGTTTTCAGAAAGATATCGGGACTTGTTTTGATATCCCGATGCAGAACAATCTTTCCCTCCCGGTTG
>Ga0299915_10001122_pt1 | contig 19768 bp, 17 predicted proteins | sample RVTome_13_FD_200263 | JGI IMG/M metagenome (GOLD analysis project Ga0299915, IMG submission 200263) | Soil microbial communities from uranium-contaminated site in the Upper Colorado River Basin, Wyoming, United States - RVT92D227 (version 2) ... | reverse complement strand
CTCACAACCGACCATACCCCCACCGATGATAACCACATTCTGTCCTACCTTAGCTTTGCCCGAGAGCACATCCTGAGCAGTAGCCACATTTGGTCTATCAATGCCCGGTACGTCAGGCATGACTGGACTACCCCCTGCGGCTATGATGACGGCATCTGGTTTCCTTCTAGTAACGATTTCACTAGTGGCATCTGTATTCAACTCAACCTTTACCCCAGTGTTCTCAACTTGACTGACCAGATAGTCTAGCCAGGGGAAGATATCGCTTTTGAATGGAGGTAAAGCGGCTATATTCAGCTGCCCGCCCAGCTTCGCCTCCTTTTCGAACAAGGTAACCTTATGACCTCGCTTTGCTGCGACAACGGCAGCCTGCATGCCAGCCGGACCGCCACCGACCGCAACCACATTCTTGACCTTCCCCGCGGGTCTTGTCTGATATGCCTTCTCTTTGCCCAAACCGGGGTTGACCACGCAGGTTACACCCTCGCCTCGTTCGTCGAAGACCAGCCGTTCAATACACTCCATACAGCCTATACACGGGGTAACTTCGTCAAGCCTGCCCTCGGCCACCTTATTGGGCAGATCCGGGTCGGCCAGAAGGCGCCGGCCTATGGCTATAAGGTCAGCTTTGCCGTCTTCGACGATTTTCTCGCCAAGCTCAAGGTCCAGTCTCCCCACCGCAATTATTGGGACTTTGGTTAGCTTCTTGACTTCTTCAGTCAGAGACACCAGAAAGCCTGCAGTATCTGGAATTGGAGCGGTGGTTATATAAGACCCAGCACCATAGCCCGATACGTGCAGCGCTTGGGCCCCGGCCTCTACAGCCAGAGGCACCATCTTTTTGGTCTCCTCAATGGTAATCCCGCTCTCGATCCCCCATTCCTGGGCATTGAACCTGACCCAAACAGGAAAATCCGGGCCTACTTTTCTCCTGACAGCCTGGAGTATCTCTATCAAGAATCTTGCCTTGTTCTCGACTGAGCCACCGTATTTGTCTTTGCGCTGGTTAGTAGCCGAGGAGAGAAATGCAGCGACAATGTACTGGTGAGCACCGTGGATCTCTACTCCATCAAAGCCAGCTTCCCTGGCACGTCTGGCAGCCGAGGCAAACCATTCTACTCTCTCTGCGATTTCTTCCACAGTCAGTTCATGAGGAGGTACTCCCAGAATACCCATGAGCCTGGCGGGCACTATTACTGGGCTCGGACCCACCTGCACTGCCTTTCCATTCCAGTTCTCCAGGGTGCCATGCATTATCTGGATAGCTACCCTGGTATTATATTTGTGAGCGGCGTCCGTCAGTTTTCTCCATCCGGGAATGAATTTGTCATCTCCCAGAGATGCCTGGTAGGAGGGAGACCCCCAAAATGATATATTGCACTGCAGGCTGGGAGCGCTTCCTTCCACAATAATCAATCCTGTTCCGCCCCTGGCCCTCGCTTCATAGTAGTCGAGCATTCTCTGACTGACTGCGCCGCCTGCCTCAGCATAGTTAGTTCCCATCGGCGGCATGACTATCCGATTCTTCAGCCGCATCTGCCCTATGTTCGTTGGCTCAAAGATCTTCTTGAATCGAACTGCCGTCATCGCTGGCTCCTTTCCTTATTCCGAGATCGTAGGTCATTTCTTCCCAAGTTTACCACAAAACCAGAACCCATCATCTACACCTTTGGTCTCAATCTGTTTTCATCCAGCAATGTGACCTTCAGAGCCTGGCGGCCGGTTCAGCCAAAAGCGCAGGTAGACGGCGATGTCCATTATGGTGGTAAAGAAATTTTCGACAGGCAGGAATTTCCTATCTGGGGCTCTTGGCGCAGATGCTATAATCTAGCCGATGCCACAAAAGTTTACCCACCTTCACGTCCACACCGAATATAGCCTGCTCGATGGCATGTGTCGCATTCCCCACCTTATCGCCCGGACCAAGGAGTTGGGCATGGACAGCCTGGCTATTACCGACCACGGTGCCATGTATGGCGTCATCGATTTCTATGTAGCCGCCAAGGAAGCGGGTATAAAACCAATTATTGGCTGCGAAGTCTATGTCGCCGAGACCGATCGCCGTAGTCGAGAGTCAGCCCGCAAAACCCCACATCACCTCACTTTACTGGCCAAGAACGAGAAGGGCTATCGCAATTTGCTCCAACTGGTTACTAAGAGCCACCTTGAGGGATTCTACTATAAGCCCAGGGTAGATAAAGAGCTTCTCAAGCTCCACCATGATGGGCTTATCGCCCTCTCGGGGTGTGCCCACGGGGAACTGGCCCGACTGATCCTCGATGGACGAAACGACGAGCTTGTCAGAGTAGCTTCGTGGTACAAGGAAGTCTTCGGCGACTATTACCTGGAGATTCAAAGGCATCCTATGCCAGAACTGGAGCAAATCAACAAGGAGCTTGTTTCGTTATCCTCCAACCTCAGCATACCACCGGTAGCCACATTTGATGTACATTACATTGATAAACAAGACGCTCCAGCCCATGAACTTCTCTTGTGCGTACAGACCAATACCTCTGTGTATGATGAGAAGAGACTCAAGCTGGCTGGCGATTTTTTCTATCTGAAAAGTCCTGAAGAGGCACAACAACTGTTTGCTGACTTGCCTCAGGCTGTGGAAACCACCCAGGCCATTGCCGATATGTGCCAGCTGGAGTTGGATTTCACCAAGTTACATCTGCCGCATGTGGAACTGCCCCGGGGCCGGAAAGCCGATGATTTCCTGGCTGAGCTCTGCTGGCAGGGACTGGAAAAACGTTACCCTGCGCCCGGCGCAGAGGTCAAAGAACGGCTTAGCCGCGAGCTTGATGTCATCCAGAAGACCAAATTTGCCGATTACTTCCTCGTTGTTTGGGATATAATCTCCTTTACCCGAGAACAGGGCATCTATTTTGGCGTTCGGGGAAGCGCTGCTGCCAGCCTGGCTCTCTACTGTCTGGGCGTCACCGACGTCGACCCTCTGGCATATGGGCTTGTTTTCGAACGATTTCTTAATGTCGAGCGCCGTGAGTTACCCGATATTGACCTTGATTTCCAGGACGACCGCCGAGATGAAGTCCTGTCTTATGTTAACCAGAAATATGGCTCGGACCACGTAGCTCAGATCATTACTTTTGGCACCATGGGAGCCAGAGCTGCGATAAGAGACACAGGGCGGGCCTTAGGCATGCCTTATGCTCAGGTTGACCGGGTGGCTCGACTCATTCCTCTAGAGCTGTCCATAACGCTGGATAGAGCTCTAGAACAGAGCCGGGAGCTTTATGACATCTATCACCAGGATGCGGCAATACGTAACCTGATTGACTCGGCCAAGAAATTGGAGGGCATGGTCAGGCACTTCAGCACCCATGCCGCCGGCGTGGTTATCTCACACGAACCCTTAGTCGAATACGTACCCCTACAGCTGCTGGGGAAGGGAGAGCAACACACTGTCATGACCCAGTTCCATATGGAGAACATCGCCCGTCTGGGACTGTTGAAAATGGATTTCCTGGGACTATCTAATTTGACCATTCTGACTAAAGTCAAAGAAATTATTGCCCAGAATCGTGGCATCTCCCTGGATTTACTGCATATTCCTCTCGACGATACCAGGACTTTTGAGTCGCTGGCCTCGGGGGAAACCAAAGGCATCTTCCAACTGGAAAGCGCCGGCATGCGCCGCTATATTAAGGAACTCAAGCCCACGAATTTTAGCGATATCGCAGCTATGGTAGCGCTCTATCGCCCTGGTCCCATGGAACAGATTCCCACTTTCATCAAAGCCAAGCAGGGTGTTGCTCCTATTCACTATCCGCATCCCATCCTGAAGGAAATCTTGAAGGAAACCTACGGAGTCATCGTCTATCAGGAGCAGGTGATATTCATCGCCCAAGCTCTGGCTGGCTATAGCCTGGGCCAGGCTGACATTCTTCGCAAAGCCATGGGCAAAAAGATACCCGCGGTGATGAAGAAAGAGGAGCGCAATTTCATGGCCGGAGCTAAGAAAAATGGCATATCACCGGAACTAGCTCAGGAGGTATTTTCCCTGATCGAGCCTTTCGCCGGTTACGCCTTCAACAAGGCCCACAGCGTTAGCTATGGCCTTATTGCCTACCGTACTGCCTATCTTAAAGCAAACTACCCCATCGAATACATGGTTGCTTTTCTAAGCACTTATTCAGATAACATGGAAAAGATTCCTTCAGCGATTGCTGAATGCCGGAGGCTGGGGATCAAAGTGCTGCCGCCGGACATTAATAGGAGCCAAGCTGGCTTTGCCATTGAGACCTCATCCTCGGCTTCCTCTCCAGCAACTGGAGAGGAAGGGGGTGAGGGTGCCATTCGCTTTGGACTGGCTTCCATCAAAAATGTCGGCTCTTCTCCGATTGAGCACATCTTGTCGGGCCGGGGCTCAGGGGGCGATTTTGAATCCATAGAGGATTTCTCCTATCGAACCGACTTCCGCAACATCAACAAAAAAGTATTAGAAAGCTTGATCAAAGTCGGTGTCTTTGACTCGCTGGGCAGCCGCAAGACGCTACTCGAGTCCCTGAACAAAATAATCTCCTTGTCTCAAACAAAACAGAGGGCCAAGGAATCTGGACAAGTCAGTATGTTCGACCTATGGGGACAGAGCCTCCCCGCCGCCAAGGTCAACTACTCGCAAGGCGAGGAAGAGGTATCTGCCAAGCAGAAGCTTATGTGGGAAAGGGAACTGTTGGGGGTTCATTTCTCCCAACCCCTGGACTTCCTCTCCAAGGAGGCGTCCTCTCCAGACTCTGTTTCGTGTAGTGAAATCAATCGGGATATGGCCGATGAAACAGTGACTGTTAAGGGAATGGTGGTCTCGGTACGTCAGGCCCACACCAAGGACAATCGCCCATTTGTCGTCGCCTCAATTGAAGACCTGGATGCCGGTATCGAGGTTATTGCCTGGCCCAGACTCTACGAGACCACCCAGGCGATATGGCAAGAGGGCAACATTCTCAGCATCAAGGGTGTGGTGAAGGTCAGGGATGGCGAAGTGCAGCTAAACTGTCAAGAGGCGATGCTTCAGCCTGTGAGACAGGAAGTGCTAAAGGAACCCCAGCGTCGCCATGTCATGATAGATGTCAATCAGTCGGGTGACGCCGAGAAAGACGTCGAATGTCTTCACAGAATTGTGGATATCCTCAAGAGTTATCCCGGCCAAGATAGAGTCTCTCTGGCTGTAGTTGGCGATGGTGAAATCACTAACCTGGAGATGCCCGACATAACAGTGAATTACTGCCCCGAATTGGCTGGAGAATTGAGTGAGATAGTAGGCGAAGGCAATTTCGGGCTTGAATTATAGGTCACGTCTGAACTGCCAAGCAGCCTGAAACGGAATCGGCCGGGCTGTGAGGTCACGGAAATAGACGGTGTCTCTGTTTATTGCTATATTTGAACCCTATGTTTGACTTGATTGCTTCAGGCGATATCACTTCAGCTTCGGGATTCCTGGCCGGGGCGGTGCACGCCGGAATAAAGAGCACAGACGAGCTTGATTTGGCTATTCTTTGCTCCGAAGTGACCTGCAAGGCTGCCGGCGTCTTTACCACCAACCAGATTAAATCGGCGCCTGTCGTTTTATCCCAGAGGCACCTATCAAAAGGGCGGGCACAGGCTATAGTGGTCAATTCCGGTTGTGCTAATGCTTGCACGGGTCAGCAGGGACTGATAGATGCCCTCGGAGTGGCCGATCTGGCGGCGGCCAAGCTAGGCATAGCCCCTGAGCAAGTCCTTGTCGCCGGCACCGGTGTCATCGGCGTGCCCTTGCCTATGGACAAAATCAGGGCTGCAATTCTTAGGATTAAGCCGACCAAAAAAGGTGGCCATGATTTTTGTCGGGCAATAATGACCACGGATACGAGACCCAAAGAAATAGCCGTCCGGGTAGATTCAAAAGAAGGCAAGTTCACTGTCGGCGGGGTGGCTAAAGGGGCCGGTATGATTCATCCCAGCATGGCTACCATGCTTTCTTTTATCACCACCGATTCCGTGGTGAGTGCCGACTTCCTGCGTGCGGCACTACATACGGCGGTGGACGGCTCTTTCAACATGGTCAGTATTGATGGCGATACCAGCCCTAGCGACTGTGTGCTCTTGTTAGCCAACGGCCTAGCAAATAACGAGCTTGTTGAGTTCGATAATGGCGACGCTTTTCAACAAGCTTTGAACGCAGTCTGCACTCATCTGGCTAAGTCCGTAGCCCGGGATGGCGAGGGAGCCACAAAGCTTATTGAAGTCACGGTAGAACGGGCAGAAGATGAGGTCTGGGCTCGCCAGGCGGCCCGGACTATCGCTAGCTCGCCACTGGTGAAAGCTGCCATCCACGGCAACGATCCCAACTGGGGGCGTATCGTGGCTGCCCTGGGTCGAAGCGGAGCCAGGGTGAGAGAAGAGAGATTGGATGTCTACTTGAACGATGTCTGTGTCATGAAGCAGGGTTCCCCCTCCCCCTTCAACAAAGCGGAAATGATATCGGCTTTAAGTAGTCGCGATGACGTACTTATAAGGCTATGCCTCAATTTAGGAGATGGAAGAGCCACCACCTGGGGCTGCGACCTCTCCGAGGAATATGTTACTATTAACAGCGCGTATACAACGTAATGCAAAAGAAGGTCGTTGTCGTCAAGGTTGGCGGCAGCACCCTGGGCAACCATGACACCACCTTGGAAGACCTGGTAGAGCTTCAGAAGCAAGGTAAGTCCCTGGTCGTGGTTCATGGCGGCGCCAAGGTGACTTCCGAGTGGCTGGCCCGGCTGGGCATTGCCACCAGTTTCGTAAATGGGTTGAGGGTTACCGATGCTGAGACTCTGAAGATAGTGGCTGCGGCCTTGGGTGGACTAGTCAATAAGGAACTGGTAGTGGCTATTCAAGCTCTGGGCGGAAAGGCAGTCGGCCTGAGCGGTTGTGACGGGAATTTGCTCTGCGCAGGCGTCAAGAGCCCCGGGATGGGCTACGTCGGCGAAATTATCGCCGTTGACCCCACTCTCCTGAAGCTATTACTGAATGCCGGCTATATGCCCGTGGTCGCGCCGGTAAGTTTCGGCTCAGTTGAGGGCAGGGTAACCCTGCTGAATGTTAACGGAGATACGGCAGCCGGAGAAATTGCCGCGGCACTAGCCGCTGACAAACTCGTATTTCTCACCGACGTTAATGGTATTCGTGACGGCTCGGGGCAAACAGTCACCAAACTCAACCTTATGCAGGCCGGGGATATGGTCGCCTCTGGCGTAGCTTCCGGTGGCATGATTCCCAAAATAGAAGCCAGCCTCAGAGCTTTGACCACAACGAAGGTCGTGCGCATCATGGATGGCAGAGCCGTCCACGCCTTACGGGACGACATCACCGGAAAGGCTCGGCAAATAATTAAATCAGGAGGTACAACAATTGTCTCAGAATGATTGGCAACAATTAGAAAAGAAGCTATTCCTACAAACGATCAAGAGGGTTCCTGTGACTCTGGTTCGTGGCAAAGGGGCAAAAGCCTGGGATGACCGGGGCCGCGAATACCTCGACTTTGTCGCTGGCTGGGCAACAGATAGCCTGGGGCATTGCCCTCCGGTGGTCGTCAAGGCGCTGGTAAAGCAAGCCAAAACTTTGCTCCATACGTCCAGCCAGTTTTATACAGTGCCCCAGCTGGAGCTAGCCCAGCTTCTAGTCGATCATAGCTGTCTGGACAGGGTTTTCTTCTGTAACAGCGGCGCTGAGGCTAACGAAGGGGCAGTTAAACTGGCGCGCAGGTATGGCAAGCTCCGGCTGAACGGCGCATACGAGGTCATTACCGCCCATAACTCTTTCCACGGGCGAACTCTGGCTATGACTGCGGCCACAGGGCAAAGTAAATTCCAGGAACCTTACACGCCTCTGCCAATCGGCTTCATCAACGTTGAATATAACAATATCGAGGCAATCAAGCGGGCCACCAGTGAAAAGACCTGCGCTGTGCTCCTGGAACCAATCCAGGCAGAAGGTGGGGTTAACATTCCTGATGATGATTATCTCCGAAAGGTGCAAAGCTGGTGTCGGGAGAAGGGTATCCTTTTGATTCTGGATGAAGTCCAGACGGGGGCCGGTCGAACCGGGACGCTCTTCGCCTACGAGCAGTATGGGGTCGAGCCGGACATAATGGCTCTGGCTAAAGGAATTGGCAGTGGGGTGCCCATTGGCGCTTTCCTGGCTAAGGAAGCCGCCTCCGTCTTTTCTCCGGGCGAACACGGCTCTACCTATGGCGGCAACCCGCTGGTCTGCGCCGCCGCCTATGCCGCCCTGAAGTATCTCATTGATCACAACATACCGGCCCAGGCTAAACGAGTCGGGAATTATTTTCTAACCAAACTGGGAAGCCTGAAGCAGCAGTTTGATTTCATCACCGACGTGAGAGGCCGGGGACTCCTGATAGCTTTGGAGTTTAACCAGGAGATCGGTGATAAGCTGCAACTGGCTTGCCTTGATAGGGGATTGCTGGTCAACAGACTGAAGCCCAATGCCGTGCGCTTTATGCCACCCCTTATCATAACCGAGAAGGAAGTGGACAAGGCAGTAAGCATTTTGAAGGAGGCACTGGGAGAAATACGAAACCCTAAACCCTAAATACGAAATGCTAAACAATGCCAAAATCCAAAATCCTAATGACCAAGACATGAAGACTCGGGACAATCTCGGGTTTCGAATTTGGAACATTTGAAATTTGAATTTGTTTAGGAATTAGATATTCGGATTTGAGGTTTATTGAAAGAGGAGGTCATGAAGTGGCAAAAAAAGTAGTGTTAGCTTATAGCGGTGGCCTGGACACCTCCGTGGCCATAAAATGGCTTCAGGAAAAGTATAACTTGAAGGTCATCACTCTCACTGCAGACATCGGGAATGTCCCCGACCTCGAGGCTATTAGACAAAAAGCTCTTTAAGTCGGAGCCGTAAAAGCACTTGTCGTCGACGCCAAAGAAGCTTTTGTTAAGTCGTATGTCTTTCCCGCCCTGCAAGCCGATGCCATCTACGAAGGGCAGTATCCCTTGTCCACAGCCTTGGGACGTCCTCTCATCGTCCGGCTTCTGGTGGAAACAGCTAAGAAGGAAAAGGCGAGGATTGTCGCTCATGGCTGCACGAGCAAGGGCACGACCACGTGAGGATTGATGTCGGCGTGGCTGCTTTGGCACCCGAGCTGAAGGTAATAGCTCCCGCTCGGGAATGGAAGATGACCCGGGAGCAGACAATCAACTATGCCCGGGCTCACAGCATCCCTGTCCCTGTCACCAAAGCCAATCCCTATTCCATCGACGAGAACCTATGGGGCCGTGGCATCGAATGTTGCTCGAAGATACCTGGAACGAACCGCCTGAAGATATCTTCTTGTGGACAAGGTCCATCGAAAAAACACCGGCGAGGCCTGCCTATCTGGAGATCGGCTTCGAAAAGGGGATACCCGTAAGCCTCAATGGCCGAAAGGTAGAGCCCGTTACGCTTGTCCAGAAGGTTCATGAGCTTGCTGGCAGGCATGGCATAGGACGGATTGACCACGTGGAAAATAGACTGGTGGGCATAAAGTCCAGGGAGATCTATGAGGCGCCGGCTGCCGTGGTCCTGCTGAAAGCTCACCTGGCTCTGGAGGATTTGGTACTGACCAAAGAGCAACTTCGCTTCAAGGCCAGGGTCGCCGTGTAATATGCCGACCTGGTCTACAATGGCCTATGGTTTTCAGGTATGCGTCAGGACCTAGCCGCCTATGTGACAAGTACGCAGAGATCTGTCACCGGTACGATAAGGGTCAAGCTCTTCAAAGGTAACTGCCAGGTAGTCGGTAGAAAATCGCCCTATTCTCTTTACGACTACAGCCTGGCTACTTACGACAAGGGGGACGCTTTCGACCACAGTGCTTCCCCGGGCTTCATCCACATCTGGGGCTTACCGGTGAGAACTCAGTCCAAGGCACAGTCCGAACCACACCAATAGCGGTATTCTGGGGACATAACGCCTAATTTGTGGCGGGCCTAGCTATTATGTTGTCCCTGGAATCTGCTAGTCCAGACTGAACAGAGGATATCGGTCTGTCGTCAACAAAAAAGCGTAGGCGCTTACTCTCAGCCCCCACCTAGTTACACCTACCACGAAGTCGAACAGACCTTTGGGGTAGCGGCCGGTAAACAGGATGGCAAACCAGGCTATCACCACGCAGACGATGGCTGCAATCGCCAAGCAGGCCAGGACGATGTAGTGCGGGATAGCCAGAAACCACTTCACCAGTGGTAACCACCGGTTAAGGTCTTTGGGGACGTCTGGATATGGAATCTCAATGTGCACCGACTGCTCTTCGTCAGTTGACGGGTATACATCTGTAAGCAGACCAATATAAGCGCCAACACGTGTGCCGAACTTGAGCAATGCTATATTCCAATCAAACCACCACTTCGGGTACTTCTGCCGGAAAAGAATCATGAGTAAGACTGGCAGGAACAAGGTACCTCCCGCCGCATACAACCAGGTCCAACCACCCATTCCACTCCAATCAAAGGTCCCACCGCTTACCAAAGCCAGAATAATAGCGATTGGAATTACTGTAAAGCTCCTGAAGAATGTGGTTAGCCGATTGAGGGGCCTGTCCGGGTAGTCGATTGCCAAACTAGCTGGATACGCGGGCGGGGTTGGGGGCGCTTCTGTTGCCATTGTTATTATTACCTCCTTTTATGCTTTGTCCTGTAATCCATTCACCTTACTATTTAAGCACGCCCTACAATTTGTTGCAAGTGCAAGTCATATAATGATGGTATTCTGGAGAAACAATAACTGACTTGTAGCAGGCTTAATCCTTCACCTTGTGAAGGATGGTGTCCCCTGAATGTACCGAACGTCAACAGGATGGCCTTCTGTTGAAGATAGTGTGTACAACCTCGCTTACAAATTCATTGCCGGTCCGGGAATGCCGGGAATCAACCCCGGCCAATCAGACTATCCGATGCCAGGAGGAAAGTCCAGTAGAACAAAAGGAGAAGACAGCAAGATAAGTGAAGTAGCGTAAACCGTAAACGTGGTCACAAGTTCCTTTCCCGTGTCCGGCCGATTCTTCTTAAGCAGAAGCTTTATGGGGAGTGTCAATACGGCAGAAACCAAGCTGGGAACACGGAACATGAAGGGAGCGTGCGCTCTATATTGCAAATACGCCTCACTGTCTTCCTTTCTTATCTTGTTCTCCTCAGCCAGGGCAATCCAGATTATGAGCAGGGAAGTCAGTAGCCAGGGCAGACTTGCTCCTGGATTCGAGCCACCCATCGGAACCGGCTGTTGGGCGGCGAATAGCATTACCCCATAGCTCCATATGATGAAGCCCAGATACTGGGGATGCCGCGAATGCCTGTATATCCAGAAATCAACGGTCTTTCTTCTTTGCGCCCTGCCGTAGAACCAGGTGATAGTCCCCAGAATGAATATGAAGAGACCAGTTCCTATGGCGATCCAGGCCAAGATCTCCCTGATATCGATGCGCCCGAGCCAGAACGGGTAGACCAGAGCCATATACGGCACGTAGCTGATATCTCCAAAGTTCATGAGGTTCACGTTCGGGTCCCAGAATGGGACAAACGGGACTCTCAATATGCCCAGACCGGCCAAAAAGAACATGGAAGCAAAGAAATAGCCAAAGGTGGGCAAGAAGAAGGCAAAGGAACCGATGACAGATAGCCTCTTCTTGCCCGTTACGAAACCAACCACTATCAGGATGGCTATTATTGCGAGACAGGCATAGCCAATAGGGCGGGCAACTGCCATAAACTCGGCCACTCGGTCCGGTTCTATTATTGGATGAATATCAGGGAAGTAGTTCGACAGCCAGTTGCCGAGTATGACCGGGAGCTGCAGCGTGGCGAAAGTCAGTGCAATCGTAAAGACTACTGCCAGCCCAGATATGCCCGCTAGAAGTCCGGTTCTTGAGCGTGTAAGCTCCATTGCCTGCCTCTCGATATACGCCGATTCAGTTTAACGCCAGACTGTCTCGGGCACCTCTATCGCCACAGGCTCACTGTTGGCATCCACCGATGAAATCTCAAATGCGTATGACGGCTCCAGTTCGTCGAACCGATGACGGAGGTCAATCTTTGCCCAGTCGTACGGAGGTACCATTATATGCCATTCTATATGAAGCTCCCATTCCTCGGAAAAGAAAAGATAATGAGATACAACTAGCCATACCGGGCTAACCATAGTGCCATTCCATGCTGTATCCTCTGTGATTCCCAGTTCAGGATGATTCGTTGCTAGCCAGGAAACAAATCTATCCAGCAACTCTGTGGCATATTCTTGCCTGTCGTCTTCGCCTTCTGCTACTTCGAAACTGGCAACCTTCTCATCAGTCACACCACCTCGAGTTCCAGTAATAGTTACCTCAATGATTGTTCCAACGCTGGCTGGTGTCGGTATGACAACTACCTCGGCAACCTCTCCCTCAAATATCTCCTTAAAATAGATGACCACTTCTGCGCCGGGAGCCGTCGCTGATATAGTTACCGGAAGTTCACATTCCTCTGCTTCATCGGTAATTGTCACCAGGAATACGAAGTGCTGTCCGGCAATGGAGTATTTGAAAACGGGGTCTCCGTTTATCTGCTCAGGCGTCTCAGGGATCACGTTAATGTGAAACGCGCTATTCTCGTCCGGCTCCCCGGATGCTGGTGGCAGAGAAGCTATAACTACTACTGCGACGATAACTGCGATACAACCTCCCAGGATTCCTGCCAGCCTTTTGTTACTCATTGTGTCCTCCTTTGACAATGAAGACTATTAGTCTGATTTGCCGGACTTTCTTCATTGTTTCTTCTATGACTCTAAAACGCGGCGAGTCCAAAAAGGTTGCATTAATGCGGGGAAATGGCGTCCGTTTGTAGGAGGTCTAAGCTAGCAGGTGTTTCGGGGGTTTAGTGCGGCGCCTGGTTGGCTATGTTAGCTTCATGGTGAGGAAAGCTGCCCCTAAATAAGCGGCAACGCTCACCACAAGACAGAGCGCCAGGCCCAAACGGGGTAGAAGAAAAATCACGCCAACGACGTAAAGAACCCAGGCAGGCAGCAGTATCAGCATGCTCTTAGCATAGGAAACAGCCGCGCCTGTCCCACCGCCAAGATATATGGTAATCAGAGTTATCAGGGTAGTGCCAGGCAAGAAAGCAATGAAGACAGCAAGTTCACTTTTCCCCTGGCTTCCAAAATAGGTTACAACCGAGACTACCAGTCCGCCGATCACGAAGTATAATGCCAGTAACTTGGGGTCCACGGTGTTCTTCAAGCTTGAAGCTGATTATACCACATAGCCCGACAAACAGGACGATAGATGTTGGCGGATTACAGCAGAGAGTGGCAGCATCTGTCAATAGGGGTCTGGCTAGCCACGAGCTAGAATATCCCTGACCTGGACGGCAAAAGCCTCACTATCATCATCTCCGGTGACAAGCTTGATCTGCTTCGTCGAGGATACGCCCAGCCCTAGTTCAGCGGCGCGTGCAATCTGTTCTTGTTCAAAGATACGTCCGCGGCTGACCTCCGGTGTTGTCCCCAACAAACGGAGAACCGCTACTCCCACCGCATCAATGGCGACGCGATCAGTTCCAGCCAGCATAACCTTAGCCTCTACTCTGGTGCCACGGTGAGGCCCACCATCAACAAAAGCCTCCACTCCGTCGAGAACCACCAAGTCAGGCGAATAAGCAGTATTGATCTCGGCAATCATTTGCCGCTGGTAGGGTGATGAGTGAAGTTCCCTCATATACGGATATCCTGCCCGAGGCACAAGTCCCACCGAGTTCTTCAAAGAAAGTGTGAAATGGCCGCCGTAAGCATGCGTCTTTAGACAGCAGGTCTGGACAATTGCCTCCGCCTCGAGATAAATACGGGGAAAATGAAAACCCTGACTCCAATGACTGTCCTTGGGCTCTATCTTGCTCCAGCCTTCGGGACCTAATTCTTCCAGATTGACGATGTTGAAGCCCAGTTCTTGTGCTAACCTCAAAATGCCCTTCTTCTCCATGACCGCCCGGGTGCTATCTCCGGGCCCACTTCGCTCAGCCAGGGTGATTTGCTTTGCGCCCATCTGTTGAAGAGACAGAACCAATGACCGCAGCGTGTCGTTGTGTGTTGATCCCGGCGCCGGGTCAGCCGTGTTGAAATTGGGTTTCAGAACCACGCTTTTGCCACGAAAAGACTTCATGCCGAGAAGGTCTATTGCTTGCCTGACACCTTCACCTCGGTCTTTGGTGCTTACTAATGTCACCTTTCTCATATCAGTTTTCTCCGTCTATCGAGCCCGACTCCTGCCAGAGGCGATGCGGATAGCTTTCAAGCATCTACTAGAGATGTAATATCTTGCTCAAGAAGAGCCGGGTGCGTTCCTCCCTGGGATTCTCAAAGAAACTGTGAGGTGTAGCCTGTTCGATAATCAGGCCTTCATCCATGAATATAACCCGGTCGGCAGCTGCCCGCGCAAACCCCATCTCGTGGGACACCACCACCATGGTCATGCCTTCCTTCGCCAGCGAGGTCATAACATCCAGAACTTCTTTTATCATCTCCGGGTCCAATGCGGAGGTGGGTTCATCGAAAAGCATGATTTTGGGATTCATCGCCAGGGCGCGTGCTATGGCGACCCGCTGCTGCTGACCGCCCGATAATTGGGCAGGATGGGCTTTGGCCTTTTCCGGAATGCCTACCTTTTCCAGAAGTGCCCGGGCTACTTTTTCCGCTTCTTCACGGCTTCGCTTGCGCACTGTGCATTGAGCCAGCATCAGGTTTTGCAGGGCTGTCAAATGCGCAAACAGGTTGAAGGATTGAAAAACCATGCCTATTTCACAGCGTATAGCATTGATATTGCTTGTACTATCCAGTGTCATACCGTCTACGACAATGGTGCCTTCTTCGTACTCCTCCAACCGGTTTATGCATCTAAGCAATGTTGTTTTGCCGGAACCGGAAGGCCCGACGACAACCACCACTTCACCTTCGTTAACGTCCAGGCTGACACCACGCAAGGCTTCAACTCTGCCAAAACGCTTTCTGACATCCCTTATTTGAATAATTGGTTCGGGCATTAGTACCTTTCGTACTTTGAACGTTTCTCAATATAGGAAACTACGCGGGCAGCAACGATTGTCATAACAAGATACAGCAGCGCTACCATCAACCAGGTTTCTATGGGGTTAAAATGGGCTGACATGAATTCACGCCCTCTCCGGGTCAAATCGGCCACCGCCACCACGCTTACCAGGGAGGAATCTTTGAGCAGGGAGACAAATTCATTGCCCATCGGCGGCAGGATGACCCTGAAAGCTTGCGGTAACACCACATGCCGCATGGCCTGAAAGTGGTTCATGCCCAAAGAACGGGCGGCTTCCATCTGGCCTTTGGGCACACTTTGAATACCCGAGCGAACAATTTCACTCATGTAAGCGCCATAGCAAACCGTAATAGCCACAATGGCGGTAATAATGGGGTTTGCCCGGTATTCGATAAGCGGCTGTGAATTTAGCCACACGCCCAGCTTGTGAATAATAACGGGAGATGCAAAATACCAGCCGATAAGCTGTACCAGGAGCGGTATTCCGCGTACTACTTCGACATAAAGTGTAGAGATGCCGAAGACTAACTTGTTTTTCGAAAGGCGCCCCAACCCACCCAAAAGCCCTAGGATGACTATTAGGAAATAGGATGCTACGGTTACCACAATGGTAACCAGTATGCCATCACGTGCAAAGAGAACGATATCTCTGAATGGGACGGGCCATAATATCACGAGCAGCCCTATGATGGAGGCTACCGCTACCACCAGCCACCACCACGGGTCATGACGTAAGCTTACTTCACCGCCGACTACGAAACTAAGTTCCTGCTTAGGAGCATTCTTGTTATGCTCATCCATTACAAAGTCAGGAAGGGTGCTTGATAGCACCCTTCCTTATGACTTCTGGTTTAGGGTGTCAGCCACTTTGTGGTCAACTCTTCAATGATGCCCTCAGCTAAAAGTGCGTCTAGAGCGGTGTTAATCTTTTCAAGCAGCTCTTCTTCACCCTTTGCTACAGCAATGCCGTACTCTTCAGCGGTCAATATCTCACCCACGGTCTTGAGAACATCGTATGCTGCGACATAGCCGTAGGCTACCGGCGTGTCGCAGATAACGGCATCAACCTGCTCGGTCATCAGAGCAACAAATGCCAGGCCGATTTCATCGAAGCCGACTACAGTGGTTCCATTTATACTTTGAGCTTCCAAATCACCTGTAGTACCGGTTTGAACACCGACAGATTTACCGGAAAGCGTTTCGCGACCGGTGATATCAGTGTTTGAGGTCAGAACAACAATTATCTGCCCGGCTGTAAAGTATGGGTGTGAAAAATTCATTTCTTCCAGGCGGTCTGGCCTGATGGTGATGGACGAAATGGCAGCATCATAGGTACCCTCGGCCATGCCGGCTAACAACGGGTCCCAAGCGACATTTACATACTCCACAGTGAGGTTGGCACGCAGGGCAATGGCATCGAACAGGTCGATGTCAAACCCGATAATCTCACCGGTCTCCGTATCCACATACTCAAAAGGCGCCCAAGTAGCATCTGTCGCTACACGAATCTTATCTGGGCCGCCACCACCAGTACAACCCACCAAAAGCACCCCGACAGCAACTATCCCCACCAGTAGTAACCATAATAAACGCTTCATGTTTCCCTCCTCTGATTTTTATTCTTTTGTAGCACCCTAGTTCCCGTGAGCACCAGTTAATTACCACAGCAGCTTATGCAAAATGGCTAAGAGTCCAGCGTTTCCAGAACTTCGGCCACCTTTCATCTTATACCATTAATTCTCCATCTGTCAAGGGCAATCTGCTCCAATACAAGATGAGTTGATAAAGCTACGTCAACTCGGCCATGAGTGAAACATGTGTTTGTTGTGAACGATGGAAGATCCGAGACAGTAAATGAAGTTAACCTAAATCAGGCACGCGGACCTCGGGGCCGGTATGACAGTGATGAACTATTGCATGTTGTCAATCGAACGCGACGAGAGACCAAAGAGTCGCGAAGCGCTAAACATGCTCACCGACGCTTCTTGAGCGTAATCCTCATCCAGATATCTGTTGGTGCCATCTGGCACTCGCCCTTAAATGCGGTCTGCTCCAGCATACCTCTGATTCCGGTCTCGTATTCTTGCCAGGTGACAGCATGCAGCGTAGAGACCTTATGTCCAAGTGCCCCAATCAGGAACCCATATTCCTGGCTCACCTTTGTTGTACCAGCCGGGTTGCAGAGAACCTCAGGACACCATCACATCTGCCGGCCATACTATAAATAGCGGGTGACAGGGAGTATAATTCGCCATCGCCTAATACAGGAGGTTGGACAATGGCTCCCGACGAAACAGCGGCACTCATATGCTCCCAGCTAAAGGAAAGGGGTTATCGCGGTGCAGTGGTGTCCATAGAGCGTGTCGCCCAACTCAAACATGAGATAGAAGAGCGCCTCAACCAGAAAAAAATAGACGCGGAAGTATATGAGAAATACCTGACTTATTTCAAATTTGATGTTGCCGCTAGCCTACCCGAGGCTCGTTCAATCATAATAACTGCCGCCCCACAACCCCAACGCAAGGCCGCCTTCCACTTCAATGGGCAGGTTTATTCGGTCGTAATCCCCCCAACTTACTATCACGATACAGACAACCCAATCAGCGAAATACTCCGAAACATTCTTGATTCAAGCGGCTACCATTTTCGCTCCGTCGTGTTGCCACTGAAACTGCTGGCAGTACGTAGCGGAATGGCAGAATATGGGAAGAGCAATATCGCTTACGTAGAAGGACTGGGGAGCTTTTTTCGACTCAGAGCCTTTCTTTCAAACATGCCGCCAGGTAGAAGTGATTGGTTGGAACCGCGGGTAATGAAAGAATGTGATAGCTGCAAGGCATGTCTCAATGCATGTCCTACCGGAGCGATTGTCCCGGACCGCTTTTTGATTCATGCGGAGAGGTGCATTACCTTCCTTAACGAGGGCACAGAAGAGTTTCCTGAATGGATAGACCCAGCCTGGCACAACAGCCTTATAGGCTGTATAAGGTGCCAGGTCGTCTGCCCGGTAAACAAGCGTTTTATCAAATGGGTGGAAGAAGGAGAGAGTTTCAACGAAGCCGAGACCGAGTTGATTCTGGATGGAGTCCTACTTGATCGCATCCCACCTGAGACAGCTCACAAACTCACTCGCAGTTATATGCTGGAATACCTGGACGTGCTGCCGAGAAACCTGCGTGCCCTCTTAAGGTGATTATTCGCAACAGCGGGTTTTTTGTTGTTTCCATCTCTGAATGCCCTGTTATTCCTCTCCGCTGTGCCAGATTACGCGCTAGCAGTACACCAATTACACAGAAGTCAGATTGTTGACTAATGCTCCGGTTACTCCAAGTATTCTGGGGACATGATGCCTGATTTGTAGTAGGTCTGATTCGTACGGTGTCCCTGGAATTCCACACTAGTCAAATATGCAAAGTGCGACTAAGTCTGCTGTTCAAATACTCCACTTCGGCGCGATTCTATAAGCTCCAAACCGGAAAGTACGTGCGTAACATAGAATTAAGAAGACGTCTGGGGCTTTAGCGTCATTTTGCAGATAAGGTGGCAGGCTTTAGACGCAAAGACTTACTTAAAGGCTGGAATCGCTAAAAGACCTTGAATATCGCCCGTAGCAGCCAGATAATTATGAGAATAACTGCAATAACAAGTGCTAGATAGACCAGCCAGCGCAGAGCGAAGCCGCGGAGTAGACCCGCCAGAAATAAAACGAAGAGAATAATACCAATAACTAATAAGACACCCACGTTGCCTCCCTCTTATTTATCGGCGCCACTCCCCGTAGCCACCGAGTAGCGCATGCGACTATATTGGAAAGTGAACTCTGCACCCAGAATCATGATGAATGCCGAATAGTATATCCAGACGAGTAGGACAATAATAGAGGCGATAGAACCATAGATAAGTTGGTAAATAGCGAAGTTCTCAAGGTAGAAAATAAATAGAGTCCTGGCGATTTCGAAGAGGATAGCGGCCAGGAGCGCTCCTGGCCAAACATAACGCCAGTATGTCTTAGTGTTCGGAATGAGTTTATAGAGTAACAGGAAAACGGCCAGCATCAGCAGGAATGCTACCAGCCTGCTACCCACGTTTACTATTATCAGGTCTGCTGGGGGCAGGTCTAGTGCTCTGCACAAAATTGAAATGATAGCACTAGCTGCTAGGGAGAGGAGGAAGAGAATACCAGTACCAAATACCATGCCCAGTTCGTGGGCTTTTCTAATGAAGAAAGAACGTCCCCGGAGAATATCCCAGGCACGGTTGATCGCCAGGCTGATCGCTCGAAACATTGCGCTCCCGCTCCAGAAGAGGATAACTATACTCAGCACGCCCAGGGTGCTCCGTAGTCTTATAATACCCATAATATTCTGCCTCACGATGTTGGCAGCACCGGGGATATTATTGCCGACAAATTTCAGCAGTTCGTCTTGCAGATTTACTGAAGGTAAGAAAAAGCCAAAAAGAGCAATGAGCCCCAGTAGAAGTGGGAATATGGATAGGATAGCATAGAAGGCTACTCCAGCGGCTCTATGCACGGCATCGTGATTGCCTAATCCCTCTGCGGTGCGGGATATCAACTGCACTGCAGGAATTTTTAGCAGACGGTCTTTTGCCCTCTGTAACCTGGCGTTCAAGCGCTTTATTTGATTAACCATCACCCCAGCTCATTTTCTTCCTGGCAAT
>Ga0299915_10001120_pt1 | contig 19772 bp, 16 predicted proteins | sample RVTome_13_FD_200263 | JGI IMG/M metagenome (GOLD analysis project Ga0299915, IMG submission 200263) | Soil microbial communities from uranium-contaminated site in the Upper Colorado River Basin, Wyoming, United States - RVT92D227 (version 2) ... | reverse complement strand
AAACTTTAGTTCCATTACTAAAAATTGAAAAAGGTTCAATAAGGTCTATTAAGAAAACATCAATGGAGATTTGTAGAGAAACAAAAATAAAAAATTCCCACAGAAAACATAAAGGTGAATACACGCATCGGGGTTATCAACTCAGAATATTAAACGGCCTAATAGAAAAAGGTGTAATTGAAAAGGATGAAGATAAAAAGTATAGCATTAAACATCGGTGGCTCAATTTCGTATCGAATTTAGTTATTCAAAAAAGGATTAAGGATTTGGAAAACACAAAGATTTTTCGTTTTTTGGATTCAATTGTTTTTGGTATTGAAGGTAATAGATGGCTCAATTACCCTGAGAAGCAACTTTTCTATGAGTCTTTAAAAAATGCTTTAAATGGTCTTTTTATGCTAAAAATTATTAAAAAAATATTCCTATTAAAAGAATTTTCAATCGATTGGAAATCTTTCCTCGATTCCGATTTGCCATTACCAATAAAATATCAAGTCTGGTTGAAAGTACGTGATACGTTTTTAATCTCTGACAACGAAAGCAATTTTGCCGTATTGAATGCGATGGGAATCCCTGAAGATAAGATTGATGTTTTTAAAAAGGAAATTGATAACCAAAATGCAGATTTTACAGTTAAATTTAGGAAAAAAATTGGTTATGCTCCTAAGAAGTATGACCCTAAAAAATTCGACTCTCTAAGACGTTTTATGAATGCAAAGCAAAAAGAACTGATTGATAATATTTTAAATTGGTGCACAAATATTTATCCTAAGAGGATTAGAGATATAGGTTTTTTCCTTGATATAAGCAGTTCAGATTTTACTCCTAGACAACATTTTGAAATACCTATAGATGATGAAGAGAATTCTTTTAGAGATGACCAAGATTACCGTGATTTTAATAGTATAGAAGATGTTTATTTTGGGCTTAAGAAAGAGACTTCGGGTGAGCCTTTTAAGTCTTTCAAATCACCTATAGACGATAAACTAATGGACATTATCGATATATGGAATGAAAGAAATTATTCCAGATTGACGGATAGATTTGGATTGCTTTATATTAAATTAGTAAAAGAGCCTTTTATTCAGACATTCTACAGACAGTTTGATGAAAAATCCAAAGCAGAAATTATTAGCATTTTAAAAAGTAAGAAAAAATATTCAAAGGGCGAATCTGACTATGAGATATTCCATGATTACGCCAGCGTTTTCCTTTGATTTTATTTCTTATTGAAGATGATAAAGAACTGGATGATGACTTGTTTAATCGTGAGATATTGAAAGAATTATAGCTTGAATTTGCCATGCCGACGCAAGGTATATAAATGACTGAATAGAGGATATATATAAAGATTAGCTTTTCCAGATTTGTTTTTATCTTTCACTAAGTACTAATTTAATCGCACTTCTTAAACTTATACCCATAATATATTGCTCCAATATATCCATCCTCTTGTATCTTACGAAATGTTGATTTTACGCGCATACCTATTTTTACATCCTCTGTTTTACAATCAACAATCTGTGCGGTTAATTTGGGTCCTTCATCCAATTGGATAATAGCCATAGGGTAGGGTGCTTGGCCCTCAAAATTTTCGGGTGCTTCATGAATTATCGTAAAAGTTACCACTTTGCCTTTTCCACTGAATTTCATATCCTTCATTTTTCCAATACTTTTCCTTCTACAATATGGACATGCGTCTCGTGGAGGAAAATATACTCTATTACACACCTCACATTGATTGCCAATTAAGTTGTATCTTTGTGGTATCTCTCTCCAAAATCTTGGTACTGCTGCTTCCGTCATTTTACATTCCCTCCAAAATATGAACAACGCAAGTGGCACCACTTGCCCCAACATTATGAGTAAGTCCAATTTTTGCATCTTTTACTTGTCTTTTATCCGCCTGTCCTCGTAATTGCATAACGATCTCGGCTACTTGAGCAATTCCTGTTGCGCCTATAGGATGACCCTTTGCTTTGAGTCCACCACTTGTATTAATTGGTATTCTACCATCAAGTGTTGTTATTTTATTTTCTATTGCTTTCCCGCCTTCACCTTTATTTACAAATCCGAGATCTTCAATTGCTAATATCTCTGCAATTGTGAAACAATCATGAACTTCTGCTAAATCAACATCTTTTGGTTCTATATTTGCTTGCTTATAGGCTTTTTTTGCTGCATGAACTGTTGCTTCAAAAGTACAAATATTTTCTCTACCATGTACAGGAAACATATCTGAAGCTTGTCCTGAACCTATTATTTTTACTGGTTTTTCTGTATATTTTTTTGCTAAATCTGCTGCGCAGATAACAACGGCAGCAGCTCCATCACTTAAAGGTGAACAATCAAGCATTCCCAAAGGAGAAGCTACCATTGAAGCTTTAAGAACGCTTTCAATTGGTATTGCTTTTCTAAACTGTGCATTTGGATTTAAAGCACCATTAGCATGATTTTTTACTGCTACTTGTGCAAGTTGTTCACGAGTGGTTCCATAATCATGCATATGTTTTGTTGCTATCATTGCGTATACTCCTGGAAATGTTACACCAAAGAAGGATTCCCATTCTTGGTCAAGTCCCATAGCGAGGATGTTTGTGGCTTCGCTTTCAACTACGTCTGTCATTTTTTCTACACCACCAACAATGACTATATCGTGCATACCAGATGCAATTGACATATATCCTTGTCTTAGTGCTAATCCTCCTGAAGCACATGCTGCTTCCACTCGTGTTGATGGAATATGCGTATGGGTAAAACCAGAGCTATCTGCTACAAGTGCTCCAACGTGCTCTTGACCTACAAATCTACCAGCACTCATTGATCCAACATATAAAGCATCGATTTCACTTCCGCTAATACCTGAATCTAAAATGGCTTTAGCACCAGCTTCAGCAATTAGATTACGAAAAGATTTATCCCATAGTTCACCAAATTTTGTAACCCCTATTCCAATAACAGCTACATCTCTCATTTTTATCACTCCCAATATAATAAATCTCTATATTTTGCATATGTTGCATAATCTACATATTCTTTATCAGCAACTAATTGAGAAACCAAAGGTGAATTATTTTTATGTAGTTCATTTATTTGTTCTGTAACGGTAATATCAAATGAATCACTACCTGCACCCGATCCATAACTGGTGACAAATATTCTATCACCTGGTTTTGCTACATCTAAAACAGAAGCAAGCCCAACCATTGAAGCACCAGAATATGTGTTACCTATAACTGGACATAATAAACCCTGTTTAACCTGTTCAGGAGTAAAACCAAGCATGCCTGCAACTCTGGTAGGAAATTTTCCATTTGGCTGGTGAAATACTACATAATTATAATCTGCTGGTTTTGAACCAATTCTCTCCATTAGTATTTTTGAGCACTCAGTTATATGTCTAAAATAGGCTGGTGAACCGGTAAAACGTCCTCCATGAGCAGGATATTTTCTACCTTCTCTTCGCCAAAAATCTGGTGTATCAGTTGTAAATGAACATGTATCATTAATATTAGCAATGACTTTTTCTTTTCCTATGATAAAAGCAGCTCCACCAGCACTAGCAGCATACTCAAGTGCATCACCTGGGGCTGCTTGAGATGTATCAGAACCTATTGCTAGACCATATTTTATCATATTAGATATTACAAGGGACATACATGTCTGAATCGCAGCTGTTCCTGCTTTACAAGCAAACTCAAAATCAGCAACCATTAGATTTGGTGTGGCTCCTATTGCTTCACCGACAATTGTTCCAGTTGGTTTTACTGCATAAGGGTGAGATTCACTTCCGACATAAATAGCTCCTATATCCTGAGGATTAATAATGCATCTAGCAAGTGCAGCTCTTGCTGCTTCAACACTGATTGTTGCAACATCTTGATCTAGTGCTGGTACTGATTTTTCTATTATTCCTAAACCACCTGCTATTGCCTGTGGATCCTTGCCCCATGCTTTTGCTATGTCCGACGACTTTATCCTAAACCTTGGAATATATGCTCCGTAACTTACAATACCTATATTTTCCATAAATACCCCACGAGAGGGAGAGTAAAATGTATATTTATAATTGCCGATTTATTTATCGTTTAATAACGACAATAGTTTTCAAAAAAATAAAACTATAACAGCAAATTATGTTTTAACTCTATCATATGAAGATTAACACCCATACTCTCTATTTTTAAAATATATGCCTTTCCAAGACGATTTTTAAAATAATCAAGGAAACTTCTACCTGCAACCTCACCTAAGGACAAAGTGATTTCTTCAATAATTTTTTGAAGACCTCGACCTATTTCAGATGTCCTAAAAGAATCAATTTCTGGAGAAACATGTATAGCATTTAAACCATCAGTGATATTTGTGCTATCTATTTCAATAAGATCAAAAAACAAAAAATTATTCTCAAATTTTTCCAAGATATCATTTATCATAAGTATAGAATAAGTCTCAGAACTATAATTACTTAATATATCAATCAAAGCTTTAAAAACATGCTTAATAACTAAAACGTTATCATACTGTATTACTTCTAAATTTACTCCAATACTTTCTAATTTAAATATATATTCATCTTTTAATAAGTCCCTAAATTTTTCTATAAAAGAAATAAAACCTTTTTCAATGAAATTGTTGTTTAACTCTTGTATACATTTTTGGATCGCAGCACCTATATCGCTAGATTCTGTTTTGTTTACCTCTGCATTAACAACAACTGGATCTGCCCCAATAATAGCTCTAATGTCATTAATTTTAACATAATTTAAACACTCATATTCAGTTTGAAATCGACTCACAACCTCATCTAAATTTTTATAAGCAGAATCCCGACCAATTTCCTTATCTAATAATTCAAATATGGACATAAATAAATATTCAAGAATATCATCATTTTGAATTTGAATATTAAAAGCTTGTTTTCTTTCATTAATGAACATGAATTGCAATAAATCTAAATCAATACCAATTTCCTTGATTATTTTTTCATATTCAAAAGATAATGATTCTTTTATTTCGCGGATAAAATAGTAACCAACATTTTTACCCATTGAACAAATAATATTCTGCATTAAATCTTTTATAGCTTTTCCAACTAGTTTTATATCGATATCATTAATCTCAGGTTTAATATTTACAACATCAAAAATCTCCTGATATTCAGTTTTTTTTATTTTCACGAAACGTAAAAGGTTGTATTTTTTTGTTAACTTTTTTACTGAGTTATCAACAACACCATAGGCGTAAGCATCAGATGTTCTTCTACTTATTACATTAATTGTTGATTTTAAAATACATTCAATAATTTCTTTATTATCTAATTGAGGCATCCTTGTTACACTCAGTTTTGATAAATCAATAACATAATTTTATTATTAAAACTTATTATGAAGATATTTATTATAATCTATAATTATAAATTAATAGCTGTCCCAAAATCCTCTTGTTCTAGCGTATGTTAATTCAGCTTTAAGTATGTCTCTTAGTAATTTTAATTGAAGTTCTTCTGACTTTAATAGCTCTGAAACATTATATTTTCTTAAAATTCTAACAGTTGTATCTGGACCTATACCTCTACCCACAAGTGTCAATATTGCAGGTTTACCACAACTAAGAACAAGACTTGCGTTTTTATGTAATCTTTTAAGATCCCTTTCTTCCTCTTTTGTTCTGTGTTTTTTTGAAAGTAGCTTTGCCAGACCTTTGGTTCGTCTTCCTAAAACAGCAATTTTTATTGCTCCACATTTTGGACATTTTGGCCTATCATCAACTCTTTTAACTACTGTATCCCATGTTTTATTACAATTAACACATGCAAGCGTTATTTGGGTATCTTCAAGTCTTTTTTTCAGAGCCATCAAAATAGATCTATCGGCTCTTTGAGGAACCATTAAACCTCTGATTGTTTCAAGTCCCGCAAGAGAAATTGGTGATAGCCCTTGAACATGAATTTTTATTTTTTCCTCTTGTATTTCTTTTAAAACTTTTTGAGTGCTTTCTATATCCATTCTATCCCAGATGATTTTATCGATTGTTTCATCTAGTATAATTGAGTTATCAAAGAGTGTGAATAATTTTTTTACACCCACGTTTTTAAAATTAAATTCTTTTTTAATTGCACCAAATTTTCTAGCTACATGTACAAGTTGTCCTCTTATATATGAGGAATTTTTTAAAATGGTATTTAGCAAATACCATATTGTTTCCGGTTTTGTTTTTAATAAAATATCTTTAATTTTGCTGATATTTACACCTGACGGAAGTTCCAAAGTAATTCTATACGCGTCGCTACTTATACCTATACTTTCACCTATTGATTGAGCAAGAATTGCTGATATAAGTCTACCAAGTGTTTCATTAACTTTTGTTCCAAAACAAGCGTTTATTACAACAGTTTTTTCTTCAACATCTATTGTTATTGTTTTATCATCAGGTAAAATAAATCCTTGTTTGTTTTGATTCTGTATCAATTGTAAGAATTTGTTAAATGTCCCGACTTCACATGGGTATTTATCAACTACATCTTTATTTAAACCAAGAGACCTTAATCTACCAACTTCTTTAGCTACTTCAAAAGGTACAGGTATATCTTCACCAGACCAAGAGGGAGCTACACCTATTTCTTTTGAGTGAGAAACCAGTATTTCATCCTCCTCAATTTTTACAATGTTCCATGGCCTTCCTCGCAGGATAAATTTTGCTTCCTCGAAACTATAATTTAAAACAAAGCTTTCATCTAGTTTTCCAATTATTTTCCTTGTACTGATATCTACCACAAAATATGATTTTTCATCTGGTATCATAGAGATATTCTCAAGGAAGTAATACCTTGAATTTGTACGTTTTATCACGTATTCTTGGTCAATCCAGATGCTGCGCTGGTTTTTTAATTGCTCAAGGATTTTTATAAACCTATCAAACTTTAGTTTATAAAAAGGATAAGACCTAATTATTATATTATACACTTTTTTAGAGTTTATTTTACCATACTCAAGAGCAATAGAAATAATTTGGTTAGTTAGAACAGAAAAAGGGTTTTGCCTTACCTTTAAAGGTTCAATTTCTCCTTTCAAAGCCCTTCTAGCAATAACCAGGCTTTCTGCTAATTCTTCAGCTGTTGTTGCAATTATCACACCTTTTGAGGTTCTTCCTATACTATGACCAGATCTACCAACTCTTTGAACTATTCTTTTTACTTCTCTAGGTGAATTATACTGTATCACAAAATCCGTATTACCAACATCTATACCAAGCTCAAGAGATGACGTGCAGATCAATGCCTTTAATTTACCATTTTTAAAATTATCTTCTGATTCTATTCTAGCAGCTTTTGATAAAGAACCATGATGCACTTCTATAGGAAAATTCTCAACCCATTGATGGAATCTTGAAGTCAGTATCTCAGCACCATCTCGGGTGTTAATAAATAAAAGAGAAGAAACATGATCATCAATTAGCTCCTTACATCTTCTTAGTGAAGCAAAAGAAGTAGGTTCTATGATAAGTTTATTTGCAAAAGTATAATCACTATCTTTAATATCAGGAAAATCTACTAAAATCTCTATATGTTTTGTCACATCTATGTTTAAAATTGTAACATCTCGGAATTTACCGTCTTCAAAACCTCCTAGATACTTAGCAACTTCTTCAGGTGTACCTACTGTTGCGGATAAACCGATTCTTTGAAAAATGATACCTTTTTCGATAGTTAATTCATGTAATCTTTCTAAAGCAACAGATAACTGTGCACCTCGCTCGTCATCTACCATTTCATGTATCTCGTCAACAATGACCCATCTTACTTTTTCCAAATATTTTTTTAAACGCCTACCTATAAAAAGAATCTGAAAAGTTTCAGGAGTCGTAATAAGCATATCCGGTGGTTGTTTTGTTTGACGAGCTCGCTCACTTTGTGAGGTGTCACCATGTCTAACAGCTATATCTATTCCTAGGCTTTTACCCCAATCTATTGTTCTTTTTAACATGTCTCTATTTAATGCTCTTAAAGGAGTAATATATAGAATTGAAATGCCTTTACCCTCTTTTTCAAAATCCATATTTTTTTTTAATTCCAAAAAATTATGAAAAATTGGTAAAAGAGCTGACTCAGTTTTACCTAGGCCGGTTGGGGCTATTAAAAGAATATTTTTACCATTTAAAATTTGAGGGATTGCTATAGTCTGAGGTTCAGTTGGTTCACTGATATTTCTAGAACTAAGCAAATCTTGAATTTTTGGATTTAGCAATGAAAAAACTGATGCCATACTATTTGAGTGCAATATTATCTAATATTTATTATTTTCTTTAGAGTAAAAAATTTAGATTCAGTTCAACGCACCAAAAAATATTACACCTGATGCAAACCAAGTAGCAGCTAATATGTAAAGCCACGCATTATAGATATTGAAAATTACTCCTAAAAGAATAATTAATAAAGGTAATAATAATAGTAAAAATACCGAAATAATTTTTTTTATTGATTCTGGTAGTTCAATTTCCATGATTTATCACATTTATTTACTGGTTTATTGCCGTTAATAAAAACGGGCTATTTAAGCTTAACCTGATTACTTTATATCTTTTATTTTACCTAGGTGCGTTCCATCTATTAAAAAAATTTGTGCATTTTTGATATCTATTATTTTACCCAAAGGCCCGGTGATTCCTTGGCTATTTACAGCTATACCTCCACATAACGGATTAAAAGCTGGCATAACTAGAATTTCAGGATCGGAAGAACTAGGATATTTTTCATTTAGTTTGTTTTTATCAAATTTAGCTTTGACCCAACAAGACTCAAATGTTTTATATCCAAGTCTGTCAGTGAACATAATTGTTGGGTGAGTATGTCCTATTATTAATTGTTTACAACTCATAAGCTCTACACTAGGCCATCTATGGCCATGAACAAAACCTATTCTTTGGATGATAAAACCATCTGATGGATGGATTATTGTGTGATCTGGTAATATTTTCAGTATATTACCATCATGATTACCTGGTACAATATGAATTAAACCATAGGATTTTATTTCTTCAAGGAAATTTTTAACATCCTTTCTTTCTTGTATTGTTGATGAAGGTATATTGTGTTTTATATCACCTAATAAAACTATTTCTTTTGGTTTGTATTTTTTACAAAGTGTAATAAAACGGTTTGTTATTTTTTTTGTCTGAGTAACAGCATTTATTCCTTTTTCGCTCAACTCGCTTTCTATACCGATATGTAGGTCTGCAAGTACCAAAATTTTTTTTTCATTTATAAAAAGAGCTGGCTCATTAAGAATGGGCTGTAGATCTATTTTTTGCATAATTTTATTATTCTCACTTTTTAGTTTTTGTTTATAAATATTTTTTTAAAACATTTGGTATTTCTTCGATAATATCTGTCGCAATCAAACCATAGGACTTTTTTTCAAACGCAGAGTTTCCAGCAGAACCATTTAAAAAAGCACCAACTGTTGCTGCATTAAAAGACTCCACTCCTTTTGATAAAAGACTACCAACGATTCCTGCAAGTACATCACCGGTTCCACCAACAGTCATGGCAGGATTATGTATATTGTTTAGCTTTGTCTGTTTTCCATCACTAATTATGTCTGTTGGACCTTTTAATAAAATTGTGACACCAAGTTTTTTTGCCCATTCTTCAACTTTTTTCTTACGATGAGCTAAAATATTGTCCAGTTTCACATTTGTAAGCTCCTCAAACTCACCAGCATGAGGAGTTATTACAGTTTCAGTGTATTTTACAATCCCAGGTTTTTTACCAACAACCTGTATAGCATCTGCATCAATTACCATGCGCTTGCTTCTTTTTGCGCATTTTAAAATAATTTTTTCAATTGTATCCTTTGTTATTTTCTCTGATCCTAAACCTGGACCAAGCACAACAGCATCAACCTTAGGAATATATTTTTCAATAATTTCAATATCTTCCAAAACAAGAGTTTCCTGGTTATTTAATTCCCCAACAATAAGATTTGATGAGAGTCTTGCTGTTTCTTTTGCAAGACTTTCTGGTGTAATCAATAGAGGTGAAAATGATGTAATAGCTCTTGCTGCTTTTTTTGGTGTGACAATAAAAACTAAATCTGAACCAGTGCGTAATGCTGCAAGACCAGAAAGAGCTGGTGCACCAATATAAGGACCTCCACCGATAACCAAAACCCTACCATTGTCGCCTTTGTGGGAATCAACTTTTGGAATTGGATAATATGTTATCAACTCACCAGGACCAACAAAATCAACTGCCTCTTTTGGTATTCCAATATCAACGACAATGATTTTCCCACTATTTTTTTCATCCATACCTAATTTAATGTCATGAAAAGTAACAGTATAAGCAGGTTTTACAGCTAAATCACATCCAAGTCCAGTTGGAACATCCACAGAAACAATTAATTTTTTAGACTTGTTTATTTTATATACTAGGCTTTTGTAAGGCTCTCTCAGACCATCTTCCAATCCTATCCCAAGGATCGAATCGATAATAATATCATTTTTAGAAACGATTTTATCTATCAGTTTTAGTGAATTTATTTCATAAATTTTGATTTTTAATTTTTTTAATTTTCTAAAATTATCTTTTGATATTTCTGTTTTAATATCGCTTTCTTTACCTATTAAAAAAATGGTTACATTATAATTTTCTGCAAGGTGCCTTCCTGCAACAAAACCATCTCCGCCGTTATTTCCTGTTCCACAAAAAATTACTATATCTTTATTTTTTGGTTTTAATTTTTTAAAAATAAAATCTGCAACACCTCGTCCTGCATTTTCCATCAAAGTAGAGGTTGAAACACCATGGTATTCTGCATTTTTATCAAGAACCTTTATTTCTGTTCCGGATAACATAAAAAAATGTTAAACAACAAGTAATCTATATATTTATGGAATTATCGAGGAATAATTAAAAAAATAGAATAATATGAATTCTGTTGTAAAAAAACCATTGTAACAATTTGTCTTTTTCATATTGTTTTTATATACCTTTGTTGCATATATTTTTTTCATAAAATTTAAATCAAGATAATGTATTTATTATTGGCATAAAAAAATTGTTTTTAAAGGGAGGCAGAAAAAATATGCAAAAAAGTATTTTGAGGAAAGGATTAACTATAGGAATAATAATCCTATTTGCTGGAGCTAGTTTTATACCTAGTATAAGTGGAAATATTAAAATATTAAATAGTTCAATCAATATTGAAAATGAGACAAAAAATAAGATAATTAATTCTCAAAATGATGTTGACTGGTGGCCTATGTTTCGTCAAAATTCAGGTAACACTGGAAGTTCAGCATCAATCGCACCGTTTACAAACCATCTTAAATGGAAGCATACCATTCCTGAAAATCTGTATGCTACCACACCTATTGTTTCCGGTGATAAATTATTTATTAGTACTAATTGGTATTTTTATTCAGAAAAACCAAACTTAACAAAGTCTGGCTTGTTGGAAAAAGCATCATCTCTACCAGATGTACGTCAGATACTAATGAATCATCCAACTGGGGAGGCTACGGGATTATACTGTTTGGATGCAATCACTGGGGATCAACTCTGGTTTTATCCGTTCTATGCACCCAATGATCCTGCAATTTTCAATGGGATGCTCTACATCGTCGATATCGATGCATCATATATGAGTACACTGTACTGTCTTAATCCAACATCAGGAGAATTAATTTGGGAGAAAACAATCGGCCAAATGGTGCTCTCACCGACGATTGTAGCAAATGAAAAAATCTATCTCGCTGGTTTTGATATATATGGGTATTCAGGTTCGTTGAACTGCTATGATTTATCAGGCAATATCCAATGGACATATCCCTTACCGACCAATGAAATAATCTGGTTCTCCGCACCAACGGTAAACGATGGGATAGTGAGTTTTATTTCGACAAATATTTATTCGTATTACGAAGGAAATATATATGGATTAAATGCAGGCAATGGAGGATATCTCTGGTCGCATCCTATTTTTTCATTATTTTTCTTTTATTATGGATCGTCATCACCAGTTTGTACTAATGGAAAGGTTTATGCTGTTGATTTTAACATAAATAATTATTATGGATATTTGAAATGTTACGACGGTCAAACCGGATCTCTGATCTGGACAACTATACTTGGAACAGTCATCTCATGGTCAACCCCTACAATCGATGGAGAAAGTGTTTTTGTTTCCGGAGTTGATTTGGCATCATATTATAGCTGGTTATATCGAATATATTCTGAGAATGGAACCATTCAATGGAAGGTACCTCTACTCGGAGGATCATATTTCAATGCAGGCAATACAATTTGTTCAGCAAATACAATCATATTATCACCAGGATCATATTATGGAGAATCCGACGAAATAATATGTTTAAATAAAGAAGATGGGATGAATTTATGGCAATTCTATCTCGACGATATAACAATTGGTACTCCTTCAATTGGTGATCAAGTTGTATACATCGTTGATTATTCAGGGAATGTGTACGCAATTTCGGATGTATTAAAGATTAAAAAATTAGCTGGGGGGCCGATGAATGTGAAAATGATCCTCCAGAATACTGGCGACACTAGCCTGATAAATATAAGCTGGACTCTATCAGTAAACGGAGGAGTAGGGGGGTTGATTAATCTATACAAATTTGGTACCATTAAAACATTACTGGCCGGGAAAAGTAGTACCATTCGCGTATTTCCCATCTTTGGGATAGGAAAAGTTTACATTAATGCAACCGTAACCATGGAAGGTATGAATGTTCTTCGAATCAAAAAACAAGGTATAGTTCTTGGACCAATTATCATAGTGAATTCCTAATAAATGAATAATTAAAAAGTAGCTAAGACAACGGGTTCAACAATGCAAAAAATTAAACAAAGAAGCTATGTCATTCTGCTCCTCTTTCTTTTCCTTTTTAGTGCGTGGGGTAATCTAGTGTCGAAAGGTTTTTCTTTCAACAATTTATCGCCGCTTTCTCACCTGTATCCCATTGATAATCATCCTCCATTACAACCAAATAAACCGCAAGGTTTGGGAGAAGGGTATGTTGGCCAGTCATATTTTTATCAAAGTAGCACCATCGATCCAGACGGTGATCAGGTTTATTATTTATTCGACTGGGGGAATGGCACCAACAGTAGCTGGTTGGGCCCTTACGATTCTGGAGTTATAGTTCAGGCTTCACAATGCTGGCATAAACGCGGATTTTATATCATCATAGTGAAAGCAAAGGATCAATTTGGGATAGAAAGCCCCTGGTCCGATCCAATGATAGTAGAAATGTTCGGATCCTATCTTACCTTTGAGACAATCACCACAGGATTCGGGTTAACCATAGAAATAAAGAATCTCGGGGAACTTGAAGCACGAGCCGTGAACGTCACTATTAGCATTACTCCTGGGTCTCTGGTGAAAGCTTTTCCTAAAAATTTTGAAATACCTGTAATCCCTGTAGGGAATTCCACATTGTTGCAGGTGCATATCTGGGGAGTTGCCCTTGGGATTTTCGCGGATCTTCCCACTTTGAAGTTAATTGCAGAGGCACCTGATACAAAAACACGGGGGAAACAGATAATTGTTCGTGTGTTTGGTCCGTTAGTGAAAAAAGTAGGTGAATCATGGGTTACTGATGAATCATATCCCGGATATACTTTGTATAGCCCCATGGTTTCCTTACAGGCATTACTCATTGATAACAATGGAACAGTGAAGCATCAATGGAACAGCAAATATAAGCCCGCGTTATCCGTGTATTTACTAGAGAATGGAAAAATCCTGCGAACCGCTTTTCCACGTTTTAACCCCCGTTTTTTTGGGGGTGGTTTAGGTGGACGCGTGGAGATTATTGATTGGAACGGGTCACTGGTCTGGTGGTTTGAATATACCACAGATCAATATTGTTTACATCATGATGTAAAGATTCTTCCCAATGGCAATATTTTAATGATTGCCTGGGAGTATAAATCCGCTGCTGAAGCAATTACCAATGGTCGCAACCCTAATACTATTCCTATTGGCCAGATGTGGCCTGATCATCTGATTGAGGTGCAGCCGACGGGTGATTCCGGTGGTACAATTGTCTGGGAATGGCATCTCTGGGATCATTTAATCCAGGATTTTGATCCAACAAAAGAAAACTATGGGGTAGTGCAGAATCATCCAGAGCTCGTCGATATCAATTATGGTGGGCTTGCTCTGTCGGATTGGACTCATACAAATGCCGTTGATTATAATGAACAATTAGATCAAATCATGATTAGTATCTGTTACTTTAATGAAATCTGGATCATCGATCATAGTACCACGACTCAGGAGGCAGCAGATCATTCTGGAGGACGGTATGGGCACGGTGGTGATCTTCTCTATCGGTGGGGCAACCCACGGACATATCGGATGGGGACGGTCAATGATCAGCAGTTTTTTGCTCAGCATGATGCGCAATGGATCGAACCAGGGTTGCCGGGTGCTGGGGATATACTTGTGTTCAATAACGGACATGGACGACCAGGCGGGGATGCATCATCAGCTGATGAGATTGTTCCTCCATTGAATTCAAATGGAACGTATGATCGTACTCCTGGTACTGCATACGGACCGGTAACTGCACGATGGAGCTACATGCCGGATACTCCCAATAAATTTTATGCCTTGAACTTAGGTGGGGTTCAGCGATTACCTAATGGTAACACTTTGATTTGCGATGGGCCCCATGGGCGGTTCTTTGAAGTGACTTCAAACAAAGAAGTGGTCTGGGAATATAAAAATCAAGTACCAAACCCTATCGATAGCCATGTGTATAAAATACGACGCTATGAAGAAGATTACCCAGGATTAAAATTTTATTAATCACTATTGGAGATAAAAGATTGTTTGATTAACCAGCATATTTTCTTCAGCTTTGTAAGTAAATTTAACTTCTTCATTTTAAAGAATAACCAAAAATTTGACCAGAATGTGATGCACTAATATGTCCATTGTCATCTGTAATAATTAGTGTTACACCATTTATTTCAGAGGGGTTGTGAAATATAGAAAATAATAGAAATGCTTCCTTTTTGAATGCTTGTTTTTATAATAAATGGTGTGGAAATTATTGGGATAAATCTAGATTTTTATCAAAACCTATTATCGGAAATATGGGTCTTTTTTTGACTATAATCTCTTGGGTAAACTTTGATCGGCATCCAGCACAGGAACCATATGATATTCTTTAAAACAAAAAAATTGTTGAAATGAAATCATTGCAAAAAGCCTAAAATAACTTCTTTTTCCTATGTTTTATATAAAAATGTAGAAATTTACACACTTATATGCCTTTTTACATAATGGTATATATTGCCTGTTGTATGTTACATGTATAAAAAGTAAACGGAGGAAAAATAATGAAAAATATAAAACAATTTTTAAAAGGAGCAGTTATTTTGCTTATAACAGTTGTAATGTTATCATCCACACTGGTTATAGCAAATACAGATAAAAAACAAATATCAGACTCAGAAGCAAAAGAAATCTGGCTTGGATATAATGAAATTCAACCACAAGCAATGGCAGAAGAATGGTTCCAATACGATGATGGCGAACCTGAATATGTCATTGGATGGGCTACAGAACCTTTAATTGCCCAATTTGCCATAAGATTAACCAACGCTGAACTGGCTGCATATGATGGATATAAGATTTTGGGTGCAGAATGGTACCATGCAGTCCAAAATGTATCTATTCCAACACATGACTACGATATGATGATCTATGAGGGAAATGAAACACTACCTCTGGTACAAATAGTCAACGAATCAGATAATGTTACGGGCGAAGGCTATGCGTATCATGAATTCATTGCAGATTACACAATTGACGCGTCAAAAGATACCTGGGTCGTATGCCGCCCTTATGTATATAATGCATCTGAGACCGGTGATTATCCAGTTGGATATGACGCAAACGAAGCTTCTTGGTATGAGGGAAAAAGCTCATGGAGATACAGGATAGATTTAGGTGGTTGGTACCAATATCATCCAGCAGGATTAAATGGTTCGTGGTGTCTTCACGTTAAAATCCAAACCCCAGACGCGGCTATATGCTGTGAAGGCAGTCTAGTTTGGAAAAAAGTAAAAGGAAATTCTACAGTAAACGGTACATTCCAAGTGTGTAACTGTGGAGAAAACGGATCACTTTTGAACTGGGAAGTAGACACAACTACACTTCCAAATTGGAGCACATCATGGATATTCACACCAGCTTCTGGAACAGGTCTTGCTTATCCTGACTGCGTAACAGTAACAGTAGAAGTTGTAGCGCCATCAGTGAAAAAGAAAACATTCACAGGAACTATCAAAATAATAAATTCAGACAACACATCTGACTTCTGCGAAATAGATGTATCTCTTACAACACCGAGAGCCAGAACTATAAACGGATTTAACTTGCTGCAATGGATATTACAAAAATATCCTAATATGTTCCCAATATTAAGAAACATATTAGCATAAACAAATCTAAATAAAACTCTTTTTTTTCTTTTTTTATTTCCATATAACAATTGTTTGAAACGAAAATAACAATAACAAATTGTATTTTTTATATTGATTATGTCCTTTAATTGTCACTTGAGTTAATCTATGATCAATCTTTTGAAGACAGAAAAATGGATAGGATATTCAAATTTGTCTAATAATTACTATAGGATTACTGAGCTCCTGAAAAAAATATTTAACGTAGATTCCCAACAAAAATCTGAGAATTTATAAAGCCTTAACTGTTTTTGAATTGCAAATTATTGGAGGATTGCTTGTATGATGCCTGGACGAATGAACCCTAGACAGATGAACCAGATGATGAAAAGACTAGGAATAAATGTTAAAGAAATTGAAAATGTACAAAAAGTAATAATTCAAACAGATAAAAATGAAATTATCTTTGATGAAGCAGAAGTTACAATGATGGATGCTCAAGGGCAAAGAACCTATCAGATAATAGGTAAGCCACGGATTGTCGAAAAAAAGGAGGAAATACCAAAAGAAGATATAGATTTAGTTGCTAAGCAAACTGGTAAAAGTATCCAAGAAGTAAAAAAAGCACTCGAAGAAACAAAAGGAGATATTGCTGAGGCAATAATAAAACTTTCAAAGTAATATTTCCTAAATTTATTATTTTTATACATAGAAATATATAAGTATTCATTATTGAATTATAATCTGGTGAATGATATAATGAAAAGGGAAGCTATGTTTTGTATAATTGTACTTCTTTTAGCTGGTCTTACAATTTCTCCAGCATTAGGAAGTATTATTGGAGCAGATGATTCAAATAATGTCACAGTTTATTTTTGGGATCTAACAGGCAAAAGACCAGTAAAAAAAGTAATAGAGTTTACTGATACACAATGGGATAGTTTACGTAACCAATTGAATGATATCAGAACTGAAAGTACTTCAATTGAAGAATCTTTAAACTCCCAGTTTACCTTGTTTAAGCAGTATGGTTTTATATCATATGATATAAATTATCAAATTCTTAAAGAAAAGGCAAATAAAGCATTTGAGGGTAAAGCTCATAGACCTGCAAGAAATCTATTACCAAATAATGTGATAATTAATGCAATATGTGCAATTGATTTTGAATTAAATAACGGAACAACTATGGTTTTTGGTTTGAACACATTTATGAACTTGGTTGGATTTGATATTATAAGCTTCCATAAGGGACATACCAATGGTGGAATACATACAAATGGATTACTCAAACAATCTACTGAGCCAGGTACATATTTAGGTTCAATGTTTGGATTATTAGGTTATTGGCTTGGAACAAAAACAGGAACTGGTACGTATTCTGATTTAACTGTAGCTGGATTTACTGTTTTTACTGGATGGTTCCCATTGGAAAGTTAATAGATAAAATAAAAAAAATTTTATTTTCTTTTTTCTTTTTTAAAAATTAAATCACTATATTTAAAAATTAAATTGAAATCTATAAAATATGTACATTTCAGATTTCTTAATTGATCAAAGTAGTTTAATTTTAACAGGGGTTTTAGTTGCATTTATTTCTCATTTAATCTATAAAATTACTCCAACTGGTTTTGTTAGTGCTGGTAGATATCGCACAAAAGAAGGTGCCATTGCCATCTATATATTTGCCATATTGGTTTTAGGTCTTCTTACTCCATTTATTTATGAGTTATCAGGTTTAATTATAAAAGAGGTCCCGATTATTTCAATAATTGGTTTTATTATAGTGTGCTCTAATTTTATAATAAATCAAAGTGTTCCAACATGGAAGCACACAACGCCAAAAACTCTTTTAATTTATTTAACAGGTGTAATGCTAATAATTTTAGGTTTTTTGCTTATAAATATAAAATTTTAAAAAGAATGATAAATTTAAGAATTAGTTATCAATAACTGGTAAGAGTTATCTTAAATAAACTTTATTTATAAATTTAAAGTCTATAAAAGGAAGGGATTGCATGAATAAAACATTAATAACATTGGGAATAGGGATTTGGGGAATAATGCTTATACTTAATTTTATACTTAGAGGATCGCTGGGTGCACAATTAAGTTGTGATGAAATTGCTGCTACTTTATTACCATTAACAATAATTGAGATTTTTGCATTTATTCTGGCTATTGTTGGACTATTTAAAAACGGTAATTAAATTAGGACTCAGTAATATATATAAACTTCTTTTGCAATATAAGCTCTGTAAATTTAGAGGTGATGGGTATGGCAACAAATATGGTTGAAGAATTTGGTCGTAATGCTGGAAAGGTATGGAGTACACTAAATAATTATGGTCCTCTTTCGGAAGCAAAACTTATGAACACAACAATGCTTAATGAAAATGCTTTGTATGCAGCAATTGGATGGCTTGCAAGAGAAAACAAAGTAAGAAAAGATGTATTTTTATACAAGCTTGGTGAAACAAATCTAACAGATGCAATAGGAGAAAAAGCAGGAAAGATTTGGGATGTACTAACCAACCAAAAAGAAATAGACATATCAACTGCTGGAAAGCTTTTAATGCAAATGGGACAGATGAACGAAAAAGATGTTTTTGCAGCTTTAGGTTGGCTTGCTAGAGAAGGAAAATTAGAAACAAAAAATATATTGAGACCAAAAAATTCTTAAAAAAAATTTCTAATTTAATTATTCATTTTTTTTTTTTGTGACTAGTTTGAATTCTTTTTTGTGATTATCAGTTATTAATAGAAAAATGAAAACTAGATAAAAGGATAATAAATTCAAGTCTAAATTATGTCTCAGACAGAACCAGAAAAATTTGCCTCTTTACAAGAAGATTTTTATTCATTAGCTACTGAAGATTTATTAAAAAAATTTAATACTCTTACAAATGGTTTAACAGATAAACAAGCAGAAGAAAAATTAAAAATTTATGGTTTAAACGAAATTGCTAAGGAAAAGAAAAAATCAATTTTTAGAAAAATTATTGAAGCCCTTATTGAACCTATGGCATTGATTCTTATAGTTGCTTCTTTGCTTTCCTTTTTTATCATAAATGATCTTCTAGAAGCCCTTGCTATTGTTGGTGTTGTTATTATTAATACAATCATCAGCTTAGTTCAAGAAGGAAAAGCAGAAAAAGCAGCTGAAGAACTTAAAAAAATTCTTTCCCCTCAAGCTAAGGTTATTCGAAATGGAAATATAGAAGTAATTGCAGCAAAGTATCTAGTTCCTGGGGATATAATTGTCTTTGAATCAGGTGACATAATACCAACTGATGCACGAGTTATTGAAACAATAGATTTA
>Ga0299915_10001119_pt1 | contig 19772 bp, 21 predicted proteins | sample RVTome_13_FD_200263 | JGI IMG/M metagenome (GOLD analysis project Ga0299915, IMG submission 200263) | Soil microbial communities from uranium-contaminated site in the Upper Colorado River Basin, Wyoming, United States - RVT92D227 (version 2) ... | reverse complement strand
CCTTGGACACGGTTCAACAGGTTGAAGCCCATATGCTGTCGAGACACTATGAAGGGTTGATGAAAAAAGGTAGGCTGAAAGGGAGGAGAGGGTAGACTAAGATCCATTGCAAATTTCACATTGAAGATTGCAAATTGAAAAATGAAATAGGACTTTTTAATGAATTTAATTTTTTTAGGTCCGCCAGGGGCGGGAAAAGGGACTCAGGCACAGATGATTGTTGAACGTTATCACATCCCTCAAGTCTCCACCGGGGACATTCTCAGAAAAGCGGTGAAGGAGGGGACTCCCTTAGGAAAGAAGACCAAGGCCTTTATGGATCAGGGCCAACTTGTTCCGGACGAAGTGGTCATCGGGATGATCGATGAGCGGTTGAGGACATCGGATTGCAATTCGGGTTTTATCCTCGATGGATTTCCAAGAACGATTGCCCAAGCGGAGGCTCTCCAATCCATCCTCACCAAAATGGGGAAATCAATTGACCATGTCATCAACATCGAAGTGGACACGGAAGAGTTAGTGCGACGGCTCACCGGGAGGAGAACCTGTAAAAACTGCGGGGCGATGTTCCACATTCTTTTCCATCCTCCTAAGGTCGAAGGGATTTGTGATCGGTGTGGAGGAACCCTTTATCAACGGGAAGATGACAAGGAGAAGACCATTCGAATACGGCTGAACGAATATCAGAGGCAGACCGCCCCTCTCATCCAGTATTACCAGCTTAAAAAATATCTTCGCTCGATCCAGGGAGTCGGTGGACAGGAAGAAATTTTTGAGCGAATCGTTCGTCTATTAAACACGACGCCCCGTTAAGGGTGTGGATGGAGTTTCTATGCCGAAGGAGGAGGCGATTCAAGTTGAAGGGAAGGTTCGGGAGACCCTTCCCAATGCAATGTTCCGAGTGGAATTGGAAAATGGGCACAAGGTATTAGCCCATATTTCTGGAAAGATGAGAATGCACTTCATCAAGATCCTCCCCGGGGATAAAGTGACGGTTGAATTGTCACCCTATGACCTCACCCGGGGTAGAATTATTTTCCGGGAGAAATAAATAATCCCCCCTCACCCCCCTTTAGCAAAGGGGGGATGGGGGGATTTGAGGGTAAAGACAGTGAAGGTAAGGGCTTCGGTTAAAAAAATCTGTGATAAGTGTAAAATTGTAAAACGAAAAGGGGTGATCCGGGTGATCTGTGAAAACCCCAAACATAAACAGAGACAAGGCTAAAGAGGTTTGAGGATGAAGGAGTGTCCCGTAAGCGGGACTCGAGGCAAGAGGCCAAATGATATGCCTCATACCTCAAGCGTAGCGATCCTCAAGCGAAGCGTTCCTGAATCGATCATTTAAGGAGAAATGTATGGCACGGATTGCGGGCGTCGATCTTCCAAGGGATAAACGGGTAGAGGTTGCCCTTACTTATATCTATGGGATAGGAAGACCCTCTGCAAACAAGATTCTCGAAAAAGCAAATGTCAACAAGGACACCCGGGTCAATAAACTCACCGAAACAGAGGTGGTCCGCATTCGGGATATTATTGAACAGGAGCACAAAGTGGAGGGGGATCTTAGAAGGGACGTGGCCACCAACATCAAACGGCTGATGGATATCGGTTCTTACCGGGGACTTCGCCATCGCAAGTCTCTGCCCCTTCGCGGTCAAAGAACTCACACCAATGCCAGGACAAGAAAAGGGCCCCGTCGGGCAATCATCGGGAAGAAAAAGGAGAAAGAATCCCGTCAGGCAATCATCGGGAAGAAAAAGGAGAAAGAATAGCGAGGCTTTTCTACTAACAGGGTAAACCCCGTTAGAAGATTTGATTGGGCCTTAAGCCTGGAGAGAGATCTTATGGGGTTTACATGCAATCAATGACGAGACTTTATTTCTAACGGGGTAAAGGAGAAAATATGGCCAAAGGGCCGGGGACAAAGAAAAAGAAGATAAAGAAAAATATTCAGACGGGCATTGCCCACATTCAAGCAACGTTCAACAATACCATTATCACCATCACCGACACAGAGGGAAATGTGATTACCTGGTCGAGTGCCGGGACACAAGGCTTCAAGGGCTCTCGAAAGAGTACCCCTTTTGCCGCCCAAATGGCAGCAGAGAATGCTGCTAAAAAGGCGATGGAACACGGCGTCCGGTCCATCGATGTCTATGTGAAGGGACCAGGGGCTGGGAGGGAGTCGGCCTTGCGATCTCTTCAGGCTGCGGGCCTAAAAGTCCATCTCATTAAGGATGTCACGCCCATTCCCCATAATGGGTGTCGTCCTCCTAAACGGAGACGTGTGTAAAACACGTCTGATGACACAGATTCTTAAAGGAGAGATTACACAGATTTTGGAAACAGATTTTAACGGATTAGGAAAAGATAAAAGGGGCTTTTTAATCGGTGTAATCTTGTTTATCCAATCCGTGTAATCAGGTTTAAACAGGAGGTTCACGTTGGCGAGATATACAAAATCGGTTTGTCGATTGTGTCGGAGAGAGAATCTCAAACTCTTTCTCAAAGGGGAAAGATGCTATACGGAGAAGTGTGCGATCGACCGGAGGAATTATCCTCCTGGGCAACATGGTCAAAATCGAAGGAAGTTTTCAGATTATGGGGCCCAGTTGCGAGAAAAACAGAAAGTCAAAAGATTGTATGGCATTCTGGAAAACCAGTTCCGCAACACCTTCAAAGAAGCGGATCGACAAAAAGGCATTACAGGGGAAATCCTTCTCTCTCTTCTGGAAAGGAGATTGGACAACACGGTCTACCGTCTGGGTTTTGCCAATTCGAGAAACGAAGCACGCCAACTTGTAAAGCACAACCACTTCCTGGTCAACCAGACGAAAGTGAACATCCCTTCCTATCTCGTTAAGCCCGGGGATATCATTCATCTTCGAGAGAAGAGCAAAAAGGTTGTCCGCATCTTAGAGGCTTTGGAAGGGGTAGCTCGGCGAGGAGTTCCTCAATGGTTAGAATTGGATAAAGAACAACTGAAAGGAAATGTAAAAGGTCTACCGACCCGTGAGGATATCACCATACCTATTCAAGAGAAGTTGATCGTTGAGCTGTATTCGAAATAAATACCTAAAAATTCATTTAAACCCTTTTCTTCAGGGGGAGGAAACATGTATCAAAAAAGTTTAAAAGACCTCAATCGACCCAAACGGTTGGAAGTGGAAAAAGAGACATTAACACCCTTTTATGGAAAGTTTACAGCTGAACCCTTTGAAAGGGGGTTCGGCATCACAATTGGAAACTCTCTTCGACGCATCCTCCTTTCTTCTCTACAAGGCGCAGCCATCGCATCGGTTAAAATAGACGGGGTGCTCCACGAATTTTCGACGATCCCTGGGGTGAAAGAGGATGTCACAGAGATCATCCTCAATCTTAAAGAGGTGAGGCTCAAGCTTCACACAGAAGGCCCTAAAACCATTCGGGTGAAGACGGAAGGTCCCAAAGTTTTGAAAGCAGGGGATATCCAGACGGGCGATGCAGTGGAAATACTCAATCCAGAACATTATATCGCCACTCTGTCCAGGGATGCCAAACTCTCCATGGAGATGGTGGTGAAGATGGGAAGAGGTTATGTTCCTGCAGAGCGCAACAAGGAAGAAAACCAATCCGTCGGGGCGATTCCGATCGATGCCATCTTTTCCCCGATCAAGAAGGTGAACTACAACGTGACCAATGCTCGTGTCGGGCAGATCACAGATTATGACAAGTTGACTTTGGAGATCTGGACGGATGGAAGTTTGAGTCCGGAGGAGGCCGTTGCTCATTCGGCTAAGATTCTGAAAAATCAACTCTCCATTTTCATCACCTTTGAGGAAGAGGAAGAGGGAGAAATGGCGATTTCTGGAGAGCAAGATGAAATCGAAAAATTGAATGAAAATCTCTTTCGGAGTGTGGATGAGTTAGAACTCTCCGTCCGGTCTGCCAACTGTTTGAAACATGCGAACATTAAGTTGATCGGAGATCTGGTCCAAAAAACAGAAGCTGAAATTCTGGCCACCAAGAACTTTGGCCGAAAATCCCTTAATGAGATCAAGGAGATTTTGAGCGAGATGGGACTCAGCCTAGGAATGAAGTTGGAAAATTGGCCTACAAAGAAAGCGGGAGAGGAGATGGAATCAGGAGCCGTCGGATAGGAGGAATGGATGAGGCATCGTGTCGCCGGCAGGAAGTTAAGTCGCCACACTCAGCATCGGAAGTTGATGTTTCGTAACATGTTGGTTTCATTGCTTCAACATGAACGCATCAAAACTACTTTAGCCAAAGGAAAAGAACTCAGAGGTTGGGTGGATAAGATCATCACCCTCGGAAAAAAAGGAACGCTTCATGCCAGAAGGCAAGCCTTTGCCCTTCTTCGTGATGAGGGGATCGTCAAGAAACTCTTTGATAAAATCGCCCCTCAATTGAAAGACCGAGAGGGAGGCTATACGCGGATCTATAAAATGGGATGGCGTCAGGGCGATGGGGCTCCTCTTTCTCTCATAGAACTGGTCTCCTTCTCTCCGGCAAAAGAGAAGAAGAAGTCAACCGTAGAAAAGGCAAAAGAGGTTCTTGGAAAGGTCACCCCAAAAAGGAAACCAAAGGAAGAAAAGAAAGAAAAGGAGAAAGAAAAAGAGAAAAAGGAAAAGAAGGTAGAGAAAAAGAAAGGAAAAGAAACCACTAAGGAAAAACCGAAGAAGAAATCCCCGGAAGAAAAAAGTAAATAAAAATCTTTTCTTTGCTTTTAACGACCGTTTTTAGGGGTTGCAGAGCCTGCAACCCCTTTTTGTATATCCCCATCAACTCCTGCCAAAGGGATTAGCTCCTGAATTATTTATGAATGGGCTAAAATCTCATCCACTATTGGTAAGCCTGGACTTGGTTTGACTTTTAGCCATCTCAAAGCAGCCAGATTTCGAATGGTGTAAGCAACTTCCTTGTCATCAAGTTTAGGACGGCGACGCTGTTTCCATTGCATGACCTCAGTTAAGACTTCAGCTTCGGAAGGTTGTTCTTTTTTTCTATTTGCCAATATATTGGCAGCAAAAATAACTGTTGCCACAACCTCGGATTGCCTCGTTTGCATACGCATGAATAAATCTGTTGTTTTCTCAATAATCGATTCCCACTGGGCCAGTTCATTCATGTAGGCTTTACGTGCATCTGCAAAGGTCGGCCCAACCTTAACTGCAAACATTCGTCCAAGCTGCTCTTCTCGTATTAAGCCATTGTTGACTAATCGGGTGATAACACCCTTTAACTCTGGTGAGAAGGGACCGAAACTTGATTTTTGATAATGTAATCCAGTGGGTAAGCCTTCTTGGGTAGCTATGTATGCAATTTTCTGGAATGTGGTTCGACCTACAGGCCAGTGATAGGGTTCTTGTTCCAACCGGCTTAGAATCTCAACTACCGCAACCCATGCGGGTTTAACCCTTTCTGGGGGCAATCCTGGCTCGGCAGGTTTAATATCTACCTCTTGATCAAGGAATTCAGGTCGCAGTTCTTCATGTGGCGTACCATGAGGTGCATAGAGCTCAACAGGAATATCTAATTGATTCAAAAAACGGTATAGAGTCGGTCCAACTATTTTCCACTCCAATTGTCCTTGACCACAACCAAGGGGGGGCACAGCCAGGGACGTAATTCCCCATTCTTTGTAATGTTGAAGCAAATATTTTAGACCTTTCACAATGTCCTCGATGCGTGACACTGACCGCCAATGGCCCTTTGTCGGAAAGTTCAAGATCCAGGGTGGTGTAAGTCTTTTGTACAAGTAGGGTTTGCCGAGCCTGGCCTCATTACGATTACATCGGGCCACATAATCATCGAACATGTCAGGAAACTGCTCCTTAAATTCAAGCGCAATCCCCTTCCCCATGATTCCAACGCAATTTACTGTATTGACAAGGGTCTGGGCTTTAGATTTTAGAATATCACCCATTAATACCTTGACCATCTCTAATCCCTCCCTATCTGAAGAAAAGGTGTGGATTTATGTTAACCAGAATATCTACTCCTGTTGCCTCAAGGGCTGCTTTTGCATCCGAACACGAAACATAAGCTCCCATAATAAAGCTACTTTCGATCCGATCGGGAACCAAAACCTCAGAGCATATTATTGATCCATGAAGCCATTCTTCAATCGGGTTATTCGGATGTGTCCAATACTCTGCGAAAACGAGATCACGGTCAATCTTCCGTAGACCACTTGGTGCAGAATAAAAACCAGCATAATCACTTGCAGCATTTTGATCAGCTACAACGACATTAGGCAAATCCAAGACTTCTGTCTTTACCCTCAAGACACAAAGATCAGCATGTTGAACCTTACCTTCACAAAGTACCCTATACAGCATCTTATTCCTACTATTTATATACAGATTTACATATTCATGCAACGGGCGTCCCCCAGGAACAATTTTCTTTTCCCTTCGCTCCTGTATTACCTCCATGGCAACAGAATTATGGTTTATCTTCTTCGACCGTTTGTGGGAAAGTATGCCTCTGGTCATAATCGAGGGAATATTGCTTATGGTGGTGATGTAATGGAGTTCTGCGAGTTCATTTCGTCTCATAGGTGATTTATATCATCGCTCAAACCTTAAATTTTTACAACAGGGATTTCTTCAAACTGGAAGGTATCCCTAATTTATTGAGCCACTTGAGCTGGCTTCCCTTAGTTCATGTGCAAAAGGTCTATCAAATAATCAAATTAAACTGAATCCTTTAAACAAATTCACTCTACTTCTTCCTAAAATCTGATGAGGTCGAGTGTTTCTTTTCGCTTATGCCAATCCGGTAGGCAACGGGTCAATAGTGAGTAGAATGCCTTGGAATGGTTGTGATGCTTGAGATGGCAGAGTTCATGCATGATGACGTATTCAATGCAATGGACAGGAGCCTGCACCAGATTCAGGTTGAGAGTGATTCGGCCCGAGGGACTGCAACTCCCCCACCGTCTTCGCATGGTGCGAATAACTAATAAAGGCCTTGGTACATTATGGCGGGATGCAATGGTGTAACACTTTTCTATGTATCGACTCAGGATTTCACGGGCTCTTTTTCGATACCATGCTTCTGTCTTCCTCTTGACGCTTTTAGCGTCCTCCCTACCTTCAACCCCAACAAACAGAAAATGTCCCGACAGCTTTGCAGCCTGACTTTTCCCTTCTTCAACTTTAAGACGGTACTGCCGCCCTAGATAGATGAAAGTTTCTCCGCTCAGATACCGTTTCGGAGTTGGTAAGGGGTGATAGACTTCCATCTTGTCGAGTGTCCGCGCTATCCATGCTGCCTTCTTCTTTACCACTGAACGTATCTCTTCATGACTCGCGGTTTTGGGTGCAAATATGTCTACCGTCAACTCGGGTGACACAACCATGCGCAGGCTTTTGCGATCAGTGCGATGCAGATGGTAAAGAATCTGTCGAGTCCCAAATTGAATAGTGTGGTCTGCAGGCTCAGTCTTCATTCGCGATCGCCACCTCTATACAGCGATCAATGATTGCATCATGGTCATGCAAAGAAAGTTGAAGTCCTTCCTCATCTGCCACCTCGAAAAGAATGTCATCGATCTCCCCTCTCATTTTGTTTATTGCGTCGTGATTTGTGCGCCAATCTCGAATTTTATGTCGAGCTATCCTCTGCACAATCTGAAGTGCAATCTCTGTCCCTGGTTTATCGCTTCCTGTGGCGTATTCGGCCAGCGGCTCGCGAACACAACCAAAGTAACGACGTGCCATGTCCTTCCCTATAAGTTCATACGGAACTTCATCATCTGTATGTGTAACCACTTTTGTGGAGATATCCTTGATCTTCTCGAGGGCTTCGATTGCCTGAAGCCGACCGGCATGATAAGCTTCGATCACATCCTCCAAGAGTTTGGAGAATTTCTTATAAAAGACAGGATCCTTGGCCATTTCCTGCTCAATAACATGTCGTGTCGCCGAGGCAATTAAATCAGCCTTAGCACCTGCACTCTTACCATTATCCTCAAGCACCTGTTGCCGCTCCTTGGCATCGAGAAGGTTGATCGGCTTACAAAGCTGCTCGACCTCACCAGCCCCGACGTGTGTATCTATGAGCTTCTTAATCTTAGGTTCATAGTCTGAGAAATCAATTGTTTCCTGATAGCGCTGTGTAACAGCCGCCCTGAGATTCTGGAAGAACTTGATATCAGCTTTGTATTTCTTAATTATTTTTAGAGGTGCATTTTCCAGAAAATTTGTAGAGGACAGGGCAAGCGCAAGTGTGCGGGCAAAAAGACTGAATCGCTCATAGAACTTGCTGCGCAGGGCATAATCGCGGAGATGCACCTCGTAGACTTCGGGGTCTTTGCTTCCCCTAACTTCTTCGAATAACTCCCATAAGTTAGAATGGAGTTGTGGTAGTTCCGCTGCTCGATCTGCGATGTAATTGACGGTCTCCGCTAAATCCACTCGGTCGTAATCGGCAAGTTGGCTATAGAAGTCTATCGCCTCATCCAGTTCTTCAATGACCCCACTGTAATCAAGTATCAATCCATACTCCTTGCCTTCATGGAGACGATTCACGCGGGCAATTGCCTGAAGAAGTGTGTGCTCCTTGAGCTTCCGGGCAAGATAAAGGACCGTATCACACGGCGCATCGAAACCGGTCAGGAGTTTATCGACGACGATGATGATTTCCGGACTCTCACCGTGTTTGAAGGCATTTATGAGCTGCTTATTGTATTTCTTTTCAGAGCCATAGCGGTCCATCATCTCTTGCCAGAAGGTTTTCTCTTTCTTGGATGGCTCAGCGCCCCCTTTATCTTCACCCTCATGCACAGAGGGGGCAGAAATAAGGACATCAGTGGAAACCATACCAAACTCATCCATGAACTGCTTGTATTTGAGAGCCGTTTCTTTGTCTGGAGTAACAAGCTGTCCTTTGAGCCCTGTTCCCTGATAAGCAGTCCTGTAGTGAAGACTTACGTCCCATGCAACCATGCGGACTTTTTGGGTAGCCTTGTTAAGCTGACGCCCCGTGGAAAACTTCCTTTTTAGGTCAGCTTTCTGGTCTTCGGTGAGCCCGATAGTAATTTTTTCAAACCAACCATCGATGGCATTTCTCTCTACCTCTTGAGGGACATACCGTGCCTCATAAAGTAGGGGTACTACGGCCTTGTCTTCCACGGCTCGTGAAATGGTGTACGCAGGCCGGAAGAGATCACCGAATTGGACAAACGTGTTCCTTTTTGCTGATTTTGCGAGTGGTGTACCTGTGAAAGCGATAAAACAAGCTCCTTTAAGGGCCAAAAGCATCTGAGCATGCTGTCCCTGGTATTGACTACGGTGACCTTCATCCACAAGGACAAATGTATTTCGGTTAACCTGAGTCAGCATTCGGTTTGATGCCGCTGTCGCAAATTTGTGAATGAGCGTTGTGACAACATGAGTGCGATGATCGAGGAGAAGCTGGGTGAGATGTTTCCCCGTATTCGCTTGCTCAGGTTCCAGACCGCAGGCTCGAAATGTTCCCCAAATCTGGTCGTCAAGATCAATCCGGTCGGTTACAAGAATAATCTTAGGGTTTTGAATATCCGGATGCAGAGCCAACGATTTTGCAAGCATCACCATGGTCAGCGACTTTCCGCTGCCCTGGGTATGCCAGACAACGCCACCCTTTCGCGCTTCATCTGGAGGAGCCATCAGCGCACGCTTCAGAATATCGTGGACTGTAAAGTACTGCTGATATCGGGCAATCTTTTTTACTCCGCCATCGAACAGGATGAACTTGTAAGCTAATTCGAGTAGGCGCTCAGGACGGCACACAAAATAGAGCAAACGATCCTGATCATAGACCTCGCGCCCTTTCTCAAAAACAGATAAATACTCGGTCCGAACGTCCCTAAACGACCCCGACAAGAGATTATCAACGTCCTCTCGTTTAAGTGGCCTTTTCAGTAACTGACGGATTGAATCGTCAAGATTCTCTTCTCTCCAGACCGTCCAGAATTGTCGTGGGGTGCCAGTTGTACCATACTCGGCTTTGTCGCGCGCCAACGCTATGAGTAGTTGACTATAAAGAAACAACTGCGGAATGCCGTCCTTTACCTGATAGTCGGCAAGCTGATCGATAGCAATGTCTATGGGCTGCTTTTTTGTCTGTGTATATGCAGACCTCTTGCATTCAATTACGACGAGTGGGATACCGTTTACAAACAACACAATGTCGGGAACATAGTGCTTCTGATACCCGATCCGCTCAATCTTGTATTCTGCTGTGCAGTGATAGGAATTATTCTCAGGATTTTTCCAGTCGATATAGTCGATTGTGAAGCTTTTTGTATCACCTTCGACCGTTTGGGGTACACTGGTTCCAAGGCTTAGAAGATCATAAGCCTGTTCATTTTGATGCGTTGCCCCTGTGGCTCGGAAACCTTTAAGCATCTGTATGGCATTTTGGATGGTGTTCTCAGTGAATGAATGTGTGTTGCCTTTGAATTCGTAGCGACAATGGTTTCGAATGCGATCAATTAATATTGGTTCAAGGATTGTGGTGCCAAGACGACCGCCTCGAAGTTCGACGGTCTTCTCCGGTGTTAAATATTTCCACCCAAACTGCATTAACAATTGCAATGCTGGCAGCTGCGACTGAACCTTCTCAAGGTAGTTCGGCAGCTCGTATTCTGAAACGCCATATGGTGCCTGTTTTTCCATAGGTTCTTCCTATGTCTTTACTCGAACCTCGCCCGTGAACAATTTCTGCATCAACCCGCTCTTCTGCCTCTCTAAGGCATCCAGATAACTTTCTAAAAGGCTTATTTCGTCGTCTGCAGTTGTCAGGATTTTGGCTATTTCTGTTTGTGTCTTTATTGAAGGGACAGATACTCTCAACTTCAAAAAGTCTTTCTGGTTCAAAACGCGATTCCTACCTGCCCCTCCAGGCGAGATCAAACCGAGATCCTGGACCAATCTCTTCGTTTGAATCAAGTTGCTCAGAAAGTCGGTATTCACTTCTTTTTCTTTAAGACGATATGTGGGGAATCTATGAGAAACCAATCCCCCAGTGTCTTGCTCTTTGGCTATTGCAATGGCCCCTTCCCACGCAAAAGTAATATTCACTATGAGGTCATTTGATTCAACACGAAAAAGAGTGTCCATAAAAACTTTCTCGGGAAACTCTGCAATCTTTTGAAAGGTCCCCTTGCCATGGCTACGAACGCCAATTGACAAATATGGCTTTTGGGGCTTAGGTTCCGGACGGGATATAGGTTCGATGAGCTCACCAAGAGACCTAACCCGCCACTCATGCGGACTCAAATCCTTCAATTTGTTCTTCGGTGATGAGAGTCGTTGCAGGAGGGCTCTCTTGTACCGCTTCTTTGCCTCAACTAACTTTGATGTCTGTTTAATAGTCTCTTCCCAAGTTGAAATAATCTCAGCTATATTCCGCTGCTCTGCAAAAGGTGGAAATGGGATTAAGGTGTTCTTAATTACACTTGAAGTAAGCCCAAACCTAGTTACTCCATTAGCCAATACGCTGAACTTACGTCTTATTGATGGTGCGCGAAAAAGCTTATTTAAGTAATCGGCACAAAGTCCATTATCTTGTGGCCTAATAATTGCTAGATGATAACCGCAGACAAGATTAGAGATATCTTCACGTACTATAGCAGAGACTGCAATATCGTCCGGGGTTTCAGAGTCTTTTGTTATTATTACATCTCCAATTTGCAATTTATATTTCTCAATTTCGCGTATTGATGCTGTCCCCTTCATGAACTCTATATCGGATGTGATTTCCTGATTGTAGTAGACATCCATATAGTTGCACAAAAGTACACCCTGTTCATCGAATCCTAATTTCTTATCAACGTTACTAAAGATTACTTCTGTAACATGGCCCAAGATTGTGGTTTGCCACTCCTGAGGAATCCACCCTATCAAGGTCTTCTTGTAGCCAAGCCTATTTTCGTTTCGGTCTTTCATCTCCATCCAAGCTCATCAAGATAGCTACCCATTTTTTTGCGAACGGCAGTCAGCTTATTCTCGATGTCTTCTATTTCCTTTTGGACGGAAACAATGTCGATCTCCTGTTCCGCCTCGAATGTATCTACATACCGTGGGATGTTTAGGTTAAATTCATTATCCTTAATCTCCGAGTAGCTTGCCACATAAGAGTACTTATCAATTGTTTTTCTCTCTCTAACCGTATTGACAATTTTCTGAATATCCTCCGCTCTTAACCTGTTCTGATTCGTTCCTTGCTCGAATTCACGGCTCCCATCTACAAAAAGTACCTTCCCTTTTTCATTAGGATTTCGCGATTTATCGAAAATCATCAGTGCAGCGGGAATACTGGTTCCATAAAAAAGATTTGGTGGAAGACCGATTACAGCTTCGAGCAGATTTTCCTTAATTACCGCTTCCCTTATCTTGCCCTCTTGTCCTCCTCGAAAGAGAACGCCATGCGGTATAACAACTCCCACGCGTCCCTTTCCCTCTACCGCTGTTGCCAGCATGTGGGATATAAAGGCCCAGTCTCCCTTGCTTTTTGGCGGTATGCCGCGACGGAACCGTCCATAGCGATCTTCAGCGGCGATTTCTTGTCCCCACTTGTCCAGGCTGAAGGGTGGATTGGCGATCACAACATCGAACTTCATCAGCGCGCCACCTTCAACAAATTGCGGGTGTCGGAGGGTATCTTCCCACTCGATCCGTGATGCGTCCATACCATGCAAAAACATGTTCATTTTACAAAGCGCCCAGGTGCTTCCGTTCATCTCCTGCCCGTAAAGAGAAAAATCGCTTCGGCCCACTTGCTTTGCGGCTCGAATCAGAAGGGATCCGGAACCACAAGCAGGGTCACAGATGCGGTCTCCTGGCTTCGGTGCCACCAGACGGGCAAGAGTTTCAGATACCTCTGCAGGGGTATAAAATTCTCCCGCTTTTTTCCCTGCTGTTGCAGCAAAACGAGCGATCAAATATTCGTACACATCACCGATAATGTCCATGTGGCCGACGGACTCCGGTTGTAAATCCAGATCTACGAAATCCTCGAGCAAGTGTTTCAAGCGTGTGTTTCGTTGGCGCGTTTGTCCCAGATTCGCCTCACTGTTAAAGTCAATATTGCGAAACACGTTATGTAGCTTGCCCTTGTTGGCATCTTCAAGGTGCTCCAGAAGAACATTGATCACCTCACCGATATTCGATTTGTCGCGGCGTTCATAGAGACTATCGAATGTGGCGAGGAAGGTGTCTTCCACCTTTCCATTGCTGTCCTTGATTTCGATCTCAGGGATAACAAACCGCTCCCGGCTTAAGGCTCGCTGTATACGAACCTGGTCACCACCATATTTTTCTTCATACTCGGCCATTCTGGATTTGTGAATGTCGTTCAGATATTTCATAAACAGCATCGTCAAAACGTAGTCTTTGTACTGACCTGGGTCGATAACGCCGCGAAACGTGTCGCAAGCCTGCCAAACTTTGTTGAAGATTGCGTCCCTTTTTTGTTTGTCGTTCATGTCGTTATCCTCACTCTTTGCGGCCCCTGACTGCCTGAAGACAGGTAGTCATTATCAGTTCTTTCCTCTTTTCAGCCAGATTATTGAGTAATGCCTGCTCCTCCTTCATAAGGATCTGCGTCTCCACGATCTTTTTCTGAATTTCCAAGGTGGGGATAGGTACATCGATATTCTCCAGCACAGATCGCCTCACAACCGGCATGTGGACGCCTCTGCCACTGTGTTGGATCAAGTAGCGTTCAACCTGAGGTTGATTAAGGTACCAACACAAATAATCGGGTAGAACTCTCTCATTCGACACACGAAGGATAAAAAAACAAGCCGCAGCGAGTACAGGGTCTGGTATTCCCTTTATTATGACCGAAAAATTGCGGGAACCCCGAGCCATGAAAAGTACGTCACCTGACTTCAGAACCCAATCCCTGCGAGGCATCGCTGGGTTGAAACGAATTAGTGTTTCAGTTCGGTATGTTAGAAGATTTGCATCCACATCCCTCGCTTGCAAAAGAAAATGCGTACCATCCTCATGAGGCTCAATCGATCCCCGACTAAGGTGCCCGCTTTGGACCTTAGCTATATCGCCAAGTTTCATAATTGAGTTTAATAGCACAGTATAAAAGGTATTACAATAAAAATTTTCTTGACAAATTTAAAAATGCAGTATATAATATCTTGCAAATCATACTGAAGGAATGAATATCGCAAGGGGAGAGATGGTGACCATAGGTAAGACGTTGAAATCCTTAAATTTAATGCCGCGTGGTAACGGCACAAATGAGAAGGGAGCCCACAATGGAGTTGATTGAAGATCAAAAATTAAAGATTCTACTCGCTGCCCTTCAGGAGCGATACAATGCTTCTCACAAGATTAGGGAGCGGAGTATACAGTTTACGCTTTGGATTTCAGGCATGGCCATAGGTCTTGGGTGGTTGCTTATAAGTCAGAAAGCTCTTGTCTTTTCCCAGCGTGTTGCACTAACACTCCTCATTCTGGCTCTTTTCGCGGGCACAATCTATTTCTTGACGGGGCTTAGGAGAGGTTTTCGAAAAAACCGCGAAGCCATGATAAATTGCGAACGTGCTTTGGGTATGCACGATTCCGGTGTCTATTTGGCAGACGGTGCCCTCTTGCCAGCGGAATACAGCCTTACAAATCGGAGGTGGAGTGAGCATTTCCATACATTATATGTGTGGTTGATTCTAATGGCGGTGTCATTGCTTATTCTCACATGGACGTGCTCCGAGCCAACCAGAAACCTTTCACCAAACACTAAAACAGAACAATTTATAGGAGGGAAAAACGATGGCTAATTTAAACAGTGAGTTCAAAACTTTTCATGATCGAATCGCGCTCACCTCTGCGAAAAAAGAGTCTCTCAGAGAAGGGCGGGATGCTATTCGAGACCGCATTCGGAAGTATTTCCGCGAGAATCTCAAAGTTAAATCCCCCAAATTTCTGGGGCAGGGTTCCTATGCAATGGGAACTACCGTTAATCCGTTGGATGGGGAATTCGACATTGATGATGGTGTTTACCTTCAACATTTGGATGAGAACGATGATACCAAATGGCCCGCACCTGAAACAGTCCATACCTGGCTGGTTAAGGCAACTGACGGACATACAAACGACAAACCCATTGACAAACGAACCTGCGTTCGCGTGCGCTATGCAGGACAATACCATATGGACTTTCCGGCATATGCAAATCTTAATGGACAATATAAGCTTGCCGAAAAAGGGAAGAAGATTTGGCCTCAAAGTGACCCAGTGGCTCTAACGGCATGGTTCAAGGAGAGTGTGAGGATGCATGGTGAGCAACTCCGCAAAGCAGTCCGATATCTCAAGGCATGGGCTGACTTTCAATCCGGTAGGAGAGGTAAGATGCCCAGTGGCCTAATCTTAACTGTCTTGGCAGCCCAGTGTTTCCATGCGGATGAAAGGGATGATGTGGCTTTGGCGAATTTGGCCCAATCTATTTCCTATGTGATCCGTCCGGTTTTCTATGTTTATAACCCTGTCGATATCAAAGAGGAACTTACTGTACGTATGACCAATGACCAGAAGGCGCGGTTTCAAGAAGCGATTTCTGATTTGGCCCTTGACGCTGCTAAGACCATCGACACCGATAATCGCGAGGAAGCATCCAAACTCTGGAGAAAGCAACTTGGCGACCGGTTTCCCATCATTGAAAGCGCCATCGAGATTGGTCAGAAACAGGAAGATGCGACCAAGCTCGCGACACTTTATGTTGCCAAGAATCCATCAAAGCCCTGGGCAAGGTCTTAAGGTCTTAATGTCGCAGTGGTATGAAAACAACCGTAGGCTTTTCTATGCGGAAAGAAAATCTCTCGCTGAAGCCTGCCCTTTAATGAGAATGGCAGTGGTCAGACCTGGCTTTGAAATAAATAGTGTATTGAGGCTGAAGCACGAATGCGCTGTGGTCCATGGAACATATACACTTAAAGTCCCTGATTCCAACAGACAGATTGAATATGGGATAGCCCTCGTGCTTCCGAGTGAATACCCTAAGCGCCCACCAGAAATGTTCTGCAATGATCCAAAGTTACCTATCGGCGACATCAATCGCCATATCATGAATGATGGTAGGGCATGCTTGGGAGTTCAAGTAGATATATCGATGCGTTGGCGGTCTGGATCTACGATTGTGGAGTTTGTAGAAAATTTCGTTGCCCCTTTCCTAATTTGGCAAGTATACTACGACGCCTACAAAAAACCGCCGCCCTGGGGTGAGCGATCACACCATAAACAGGGTATTCTTGAATTTTATGCTGAACTCCTTGGTAGGCCGATTGATACCTCTGTGATGGATTTCATGCGGCTGTTGGCCAGAAAGAACCGCCCAAAGGGCCATGAACCTTGCCCTTGTAATTCAGGGGAGCGGTTGCGAAACTGCCATAGAGACTTGCTGTATGAACTACGTGAGCGTATTGCATGGCAGGATGTAACATATGATTTGGAGGTTCTAGTACGAGGCAGCGGCAGTAAGTAGTCAGTCAATTTCTGTCATTACTTCTGCCTCAAGATTTAATTAAAGGGAATTACCCTCAACTGAATCTTGTCCCCCCCCACCCACAGGACCACATGAGGACGCTGATTCCGATCCTTTCGAGGAAGAGAAACAGGAAAGAATTTTCTCAGGCTTCTGTCCTCCACAATAGGGGCATTGCAGTGAATCTGCTTTTTCATTCACCTTTTGAATCTTTTCAAAAACCTTCCCACATCTTCGACATCGATATTCATAAATAGGCATTGTTTCTCCTCCTTATTTACAAAATAACGTGTACCGTGTCCGTGATTCGTGAACCGTCCAAAAATTCAAGTCAAAGCTACGGGTTAAGCAGAGTCTCTAAATGAAATTCTCAACCTTAACCTCAGCCTTAACCTTTGTTTAAGCTGAAACAACTTGGTATCCTGCTACTTCGATGGCCTTCTCAATTCGGTTTGACGCTAAGGCCTTTGTATTATCGAAACGGACTTCTCCCTTCTGAAGATCCACTTGAATATTTTGAATCCCCTCTAATTGATTTAACGCTTTCGTAACCGACATCACACAGTGCTGACAACTCATGCCTTTAACTTTCAAAATAGTAAGCATTTTATTTTCCCCCTCTCTCGATCCTAACTCCGCCTCAGCGGGTTGATTGGCAATCTCAGTTCCCTCTCCAACCTCAACCTTATCCTTAACCTTTCTCTTAATCTCATCCACTTCTTTCTTAACCTTAACCTCAGCCTCAACCTTTTTTTTCATTAACTCCTCGTACCAGATCGTATGGCGATCCCTGACATATCCCTCGTCTACTTCACCAGTAAAGATCGATTTGACGAGAGGTCGATTTGCCTTAAAGATCAAAGCGGCTAAATGGGCCAGAACACCTAAAAGAAAGAAGATAGTGGCAAAAGTATGGATCAATGTCATCCATGTGATCAAAGTCGGGGATAAATAAACCCCTGGCAAATTTTTAATAACCTTCACCACTCCGGTCAGAACGAGGATGAGCCCTACTCCTCCCAAATAGGCATAGGCCAGTCTCTGTTCTGGAAGGTACTTATGCGATTTTGGTTCCTCGCCAAAGCCAAACATGCCGAGTATGGTTTTCAAAGAGGCATTGACATCCCCTTTTTTAGGCAGAAGCCCTTGATGTCCAAGCCATCCGTGATATACCCCATGGAAGACCATGACAGAGACAAAGAGGATCCCAGAGAGGTAATGGATTTTTAGGTTGACGAAGAAGTCACCTGCCCAACCCAAGCCAGGGATTTGGGTCACCATGAACCTTTTGTACATCGGAAGCTCTCCAAATCCTGAGAAGATCAGAAGAATCCCAGAGATGGCCAAGAGCCAATGCTCTGCAAGCTCAAACGGACTATGGCGGGGGATCGTCCCTCTTTCTTTTATCACTCTCTCCATCATTTCTCCTCCCTCTTATCTCGACCCTTTTGAGAGAGGGCAAGGCCAATGGCGCCCAAGACAGCAACAAAGGGACCGATGACAAAACCCTTGGCCCATCGATTGACATCACGAAGGGGATTCTGAACCTTTCCCATAAGAAGATTGGACTTTGCCTCTCTTAACTTTGAATCGATCTTTTCAAATGGGACTTTGCTCACATAGATCGTACTTGTCCCGCCATTCTCTTTCTCACCATAGATGAAGCCATTGATCTCCTTTGCTCTTTGATGAGCCATTTTTAAGATCTCGCTCCTTTCGCCAAAGAAGAGAGGTCTCTTTGCTCCCAACCTCTTCTCACACGCCTCCACACATGCCGGTGTCTGGCCTTGCTTGAGTCGGTCATGACAGAGGTCACATTTATACATCACACCTCCTCCAGCAGGCATAGGCTTGAGTTTCAGATAGAGGCCCACGCCACTCTGTCTCTGAGGAATATGCCAAGGACAGACGGCCTTGCATTTGGCTCCTCCCAAACAAAGATTGTGATTGATGACTACTGAACCGTCCTCATACTGATTCAGGGCACCGAAGGGACAGAGATTGGCACAGGGCGGATTGTCGCAGTGCATGCAGCGACGGGGAATGAAAATCTCCTCCCCCTCTACCTCAACCTTCTGAACGATTGTCCAGTTATAAGGCGTAAGGGTATCGATCACATCCCTCTTTTTTGACCAGTCATCATGGGTCTTTTGTGGCCAGAGATCCTTGATCGGCTCTTCCGGGTTCGGGAATCTTTTTTCGTTGACCGTTCGACAGGCCTGCACACATTTGGGCATTGGTTCCTTCTTACATCCATCACACTTCGTTAGATCGATAAAAGTGGCATAGGTTCCCGATTTTGCAGAAGCTGCCTTGGCAATTCCTGAGACGCCCGCGACACTTACCGCAGTCACAACGACCCCTTTTTTTAGGAAACTTCTCCGTGTCAATCCCTTATTATTTTCCATAAATTCTTCTCCATCTAATAACGCTATGCGCCATGCTCTATGCGCTTTGCATATTTTATGTTACGCCCAGTCGATATATCGCGAGATGGCTTTTTGAAAGTCTCTTAAGCTCTCCCCCTGTTTGACACTGGGTCTCTTCTGAGTCTTCTCCAAACACTCTTCCATATAGCTTTGAACGATGACTGTCCCGACCTTTTTGATGGCGGCTGTCACAGCAGCCACCTGTGTTAAAATATCGGGGCAGGAAACCCCTTCCTCCACCATCCGTTGAAGCCCCCGCAACTGCCCCTCGATCCTTCGTAATCTCAACAAAACCTCTTTTTTCTGTCGCTCCGTATCCATACTATACCCCCCTATGGTATGTCTCCATTTTAACCATTCCTTTTCTCTCTGTCAAGGAGATTTCTGAAAAAGTCCAGAAATCTCTGTAATCAAGAGAGCGTATTGTAGTTTTTCAGAGCTCTCTCAAGTTTTTCTTGACAACATTAAATGTTATTGGTAGTATTCGATCTCGTTTGATGCTGTATTTTTTCAGGTTGGGCTCGGCTGCCTAAAGGCTTCTTTTTCTGCGTTTATTAAACTAAGAAAGGAGGGTGTCATGATTTCTCTTAATGTCAACGGCAAAAACTATAAGGTAGATGTTCCGGATGATGTGCCCCTGCTCTGGGTGATAAGGGATTATTTGAAACTCACGGGCACCAAGTACAGTTGTGGTATTGGAGAATGTGGTTCATGTACGGTTCATATTGATGGCAAGGCGGAGAGGTCCTGCGGGATCTCGGTTAAGGAGGCAAAGGGGAAGAAAATTACCACCATAGAAGGACTTCCTGAAAATCATCCGGTAAAAAGGGCATGGATCAAGGAACAGGTTGTCCA
>Ga0299915_10001118_pt1 | contig 19783 bp, 17 predicted proteins | sample RVTome_13_FD_200263 | JGI IMG/M metagenome (GOLD analysis project Ga0299915, IMG submission 200263) | Soil microbial communities from uranium-contaminated site in the Upper Colorado River Basin, Wyoming, United States - RVT92D227 (version 2) ... | reverse complement strand
GTGCCCCTCCCCGTGCGCGACTTCCTCACCATAGAGGTGAAGGCAGACGGACCGGACCCTACAGCCCAGGTCCTCGGAGCGATAGCCAACCACGACCTGGAGGAGAAAGTGGTGCGCCTCATCGTGCGCACGTCAGCCGAGAAGGAGCCTTTGCTGAACGAGGCCGAGGTATTCGGCGCCCTTTCCAGCGCCTTCCACGTGGCCGCCCTGATCAAGGACGTGGAGCGATCGGTGCGGCTGCGGATAGGCGAGCGCAACTACGAGGAGATGACTACTCGCGAGATCCTGGAGACCTATCTCAAGGTCAAGCAGGTGCCCCGCCAGCGGGCTCAGGTCCTCCTGCGATACGCTGAACAGCTCTCACAGGACCTGGACTGAGGGGACGTCGTGATGCCCGCGGAGGCCTGCCCACTCCATCGAGGGCGTCAGCCAGCAGCTCGTTAGCCTTTGAGCTTCCTTACATACACGTGGTACTCCCCATCCTCCTCTTCCAGCCCAAGGAACTCGTTGCCCGTCCTCTTGCACCAGGCGGGCATGTCGGCCTTGATGCCCTCGTCGTCGGCGATCACCTCCAGCACCTGGCCAACCTCCAGTTTATCCACCCGTGCTTTGGTCTGGATGATGGGCATGGGACAGTACAGACCCACGCAGTCCAGAGTTGCGTCAGCTTCCATCCTCGAGCGTCCCTCTCTCAGACCAGACGACGTGATTCCTGTGCGTCATCCTGGCGACGCCAGGCCTCCAGCGTCCTCGGTCAGCTGCCGGCCCATGTGACGCACGGCGGGATCCGCTACTCCTCCTCGCACTCCGCCCCGCAGCCAGGGCACACCGTGGCAGCCAATGGCAGTGGCTCCTCACATTCTTCGCAGAAGCGCAACTGAACACCACACGTCGCGCACCAGGGAGCCCACGCCTCCACCACTCCATCACAGAAGGGACAGACGCACGTAGCCCCGTCCCCACTCTCCCTGCTCATATCCTCCGCCATCTATCCCTCCTTAGCCTTCGCTTCGTAGTCCTCGATCGCCTGGTGCAGGGCATCGGCCCCGAGGTTCGAGCAGTGCATCTTGTTCTTGGGGAGACCCTCCAGTTCCGCGGCAACGTCCGCGTTGGTGATCTTCTTGGCTTCCTCCAGAGTCTTGCCCTTGGCCATCTCGCTGACCATGCTGGAACAGGCGATGGCTGCGCCGCAGCCAAAGGTTTTGAACTTGACATCAGTCAAACGGTCACCGTCTACCTTGATGTTAAACGTCATCATGTCTCCGCAGACCGGATTCCCCACGCTGCCCACGCCGTCAGCATCTTCTATCTCGCCCACGTTGCGCGGATTGGCGAAATGATCCATCACTTTCTCACTGTAACCAGGCATCCGAACCTCCTTCCCCACAACCCCAGGGGCACACCTGCACCGCGGCCTAGTCCGCCTTGTATAAAGGTGACATCTGGCGCAGGCGGTCAACAATGGGTGGAAAAACCTCCATAAGATAGTCCACGTCTTCGGCGGAGTTGCCACTGCCCAGCGTCAAGAGCAGCGACCCATTGGCCAGTCCAGGATCGAACCCCATAGCCGTCAGCACGTGCGAGGCCTTCAAGGCCCGAGAGGTGCAAGTAGAACCACTCGAAGCCGCAATGCCCTGCATGTTCAGCAGGAGCAGCATCGCCTCGCCTTCTATGTACTCCACCACCACGCTCACATGGCCCGGCAGCCGCTTCGTGGCGTGGCCGGTCAGATAGAGGTGATCTATCTCGCCCGTCAGCCTTTCTATTAGTCGGTCTCTCAACGGGAGGACATGAGCTCGCCGCTGCTCCATCTCGGAAGCGGCCAACTCGGCAGCCACACCTAGACCGACGATGGCTGGGACATTCTCGGTACCCGCCCGCCGGCCTGCTTCCTGAACGCCCCCGTCGATGAGGGGCATGATCCGCGTCGCTCTCTTCACGTACAGGGCTCCCGCTCCCTTCGGGCCATAGAACTGGTTGCCCGCCAGGCTCAGCAGACCGACCCCCAGCTCCTTGACGTCCACAGGCAAGTTCCCTGCGGTGGCCACAGCGTCGGTATGCAAGTACGCCTTGCTCTTAGCCTTCACCACCCGACCGATCTCGGCGATGGGCTGGATCGTGCCCACCTCGCTGTTGGCATGCATGATGGACACCAGAGTAGTGTCGTCGCGCAGGGCATTTTCGACGTCCCCCGGATCCACCAATCCATATTTGTCCACGGGCACCCGCGTGACCTCGAAGCCCATCTTCTCCATGGTCTGCGCCGCATTGATCACCGACAAGTGTTCCACTGCCGATACCACAAGGTGCTTGCCCTTCTTCTCATTCATCAGGGCCACCCCTTTCACCGCCATGTTGTTGGCCTCGCTGCCACTGGCCGTGAAGTAGATCTCGTTGCCCCGGGCCCCTATGAGCTGCGCCACCTTCTCTCGAGCGTCTTCCACAGCCTGCCGAGGCCCGTCACCATAGCGGTGCAGGCTCAACGGGTTGCCAAACTGCTCCTTGAGATAGGGAAGCATCGCTTCCACCACCCCAGGTCTGACCGGTGTGGCGGCTCCATAGTCGAAGTAGACGTCTCTCATAGCCCCTCCTCCCCGGTTGCACCCCCTTCCAAACTTACAGCGGGCCGACAACCGTATCTCGGCAGGATTTCCGGACTTAATAGGTCCTTATTATCATTATACGCCACGGTGCGTTGAAAGTCAAGACTAAGCAAACTTGACAGGCGCGCCTCAATATCTCCCACCCATGCGCGAGTCGGATGTCAGAGCGGGCAGGGGACGGCCAGCTCCACTCCCAAAGCCCGCAGATCGGCGACTACCTTGGGATGAAGGGGGATTCCAAGACGCAGCCTCTCGTCGGTCGTCTCCCATTCCTTCTCACCATGAATGAAGATCCGCTCCTGGCCCTCGGCCTTGGCCGAACCCCGCAACACGCGAACGATATCATCCATGGAGTCCTTGAACTCCGACAGAGGACGGAAGCCATCGACCTTCAACGCGCCGAAGAAGTGACCTATGTTGGCAGGGAGCGGATGGCCCGATGCGTCCTTGGAGTACAAGCTCGCCGCATACCCTGCGCCGGGCAGCACGCCGCACAGGATGTCCACCAGCAAGGCGAGACCATACCCCTTGTGTCCGCCCAGTTCCTCTCCTGCGCCCCCCAGAGGCAGGATTCCCCCGCCCAGGCGACCCGTCAGGTTGCGGAGCACCTCGCCGGCGTCCGAGGTGGGCAGCCCCCTGCTGTCTGTCGCCCAACCCAGAAGGAGTGGCTCCTCGTGCCGGTCGTACTCCTCCAGCTTCCCTCTGGTGACCACGCCGGTCGCCATGTCCAGTACAAAGGCACGCTCCGAGCCAGCGGGCACTGCCACGCTCAGGGGATTGGTGCCCAGGATGGCGTCCCTGCCGAACGTCGGCACAACCAGGGGGGCGGCGTTGGTCATGGAGATGCCTATCAAGTCCTCGTCCAAGGCCATCATGGAGTAGTAACCCGCGATGCCGTAGTGGTTGCTGTTGCGCACCGCCACGAATCCCGCACCCGCGGCCGTGGCCTTCTCCATAGCCAGCCTCATGGCCCTGACGCCGACCACCTGCCCCAGCCCTGCTCCTCCATCAAGGAGGGCTGTGACTCCCGTCTCACGCACCACGCGGATCTCTGGCCGCGCCACCATGACGCCATCTCGCAGTCCCTGCACGTACCTCCGCGTGCGAGCCACCCCGTGCGAGTCGATCCCTCGCAGATCCGCCGACACCAGCACATCCGCCGTCACCCGAGCGTCCTCGGGGGGAACGCTCAGTTTGGCCAAGGCCGCCGTGACGTACTCGGTCAACACCTTGTGATGTACTCTGTCGCCCATCCCTAATCCTCTACCCGAAGCCCCCGCAGCAGAGACGAGTAATGCCGCCGTGAACGAGCATCCCGCAACAGGTGCGCGGTCCCAACGTCGTCTGCTTGGCGCTTGAATGCGCGGGCCCCTGGGTCATACACCCCCCTGCACCTGAGCAGCCGTTGCCCGCGGCTCTACGGCTGCCGACGTTGATTGTATCACCATCATATTGGAGCGCAAAGGAGGGGCACCCGCGAACCACCGAAGTGATGCCGAAACCACGGGAGGCAAGCATCATGACAGGACTTCAGGGGGCTGCGGACCTGGGAGCTCGAACAAAACGAGAAGCGCCCCCGCGGGGAGGGGAGCGCTTTTGCGTGTTCTATGTGTCCCTCGAACCAGCAACAGCTAGACTGGTGGTCCGATTGTCGCGCGACCAGCAGCTGTCATTCTAGGATGGAACTGCTACACCTCCTGGCCTCGCCGCCGGCCAATCAGGACCATGGCCCCAGCCGCCAGCACCGACGCGCCCAGCAGTGCCACGGGGATAGACACCGCCGGCACAGAAGAGCCAGAGGGCGATGTCGCCGAGAGGGAGCTCAGAGTGATGGCCGTTGTACCACAATCAAGATAAGGGCCGTCGACGAAAGCCTCGTACGTCGTGAAGTCCTGACCTGCCAGCACCGCCTCACTCACCAGTACCTGCGATGCCGCCGGGCACTCGCGGCCGGCCTTGACCGCCACTCTGATGATGTCCTCAGCCTCCGGGTGGTTACCCTCAATGGTGAAGTAGTAGTTGCGGGTTTCAATTTGACCATCCTCGAATCCAATGTCGAACTTGACGCCGCAGACGCCGGTCGTAGGATCACAAACCTCGTCGATCCCGTCCGTGCCCCACAAGGAATACAACCCGGTGTCTGTCCACACACCGGCGTCGACCAGGCTGCAGCATACCTCCAGCCCGAAGACTATGTGGCTGATGGCCCCGCAAGTGGTGGTCGAAGTCACCGTGTAGTACCAGGTAGACTGTCCGTCCTCCGGAGTGTCATACTGGTAGCCTATGTAGGTGACGTCATATGGTCCCACCGAGTCTGCCAGGGCCGGCCCCGTCGTGAGCACAGCCAGGCTCAACACCATCAATACCGAGATGAGTCTCCTTCTACCTGTCATTCTGCTCCTCCCTTTCTCCTCCACGGGCCACCAATGTCCAATCTCAACCGAATCTGCGCCACTCTCCTGTGACCGGGCTAGACACTCATCATCTGCTGCGCCAAACGGAAAGCCGAACCGCCAAAATCCTTCGGCAGCCCGGCTGTCCCCACACAGAATCACTCCGGATGATGGACCCGTGGCTTTGCGCCCCTCCCCGAAGGGAAGGTTGCCCTTGTCAGGATTCTGAACTACGAGACCCGTCTCACTCTAGGAGACCCTCGTCCACTTGAGCCTGCGCCAGTCACGAAAAAAAACCGGCCGCTGCGCGTAGCCGGTTGCACCACTGGCTCCTCGTCGCTAAGGTGCCCACTCTAGCGCGACGATTCTTGGCCTCTACGTCAGGGACGAGCCAATCGAGATCAACCTCGATCCCATTAAGAGTGTACGAGAGGCACCTTCAGAAGGCAAGCCCTGACCACTCTTTCGCGGTTAAGATTCGGTTAAGAGAGAAGTGCCGTCTTGATTCTCTCGAGCGTCGCGCTTGAATCTGCGCCGTTCGAACAGATACCCGAAGCCACGTACGTTGAGGATATGGGCCGGCTTCTCAGGGAAGGGTTCAATCTTCCGACGCAGATTGTGGATGTGCACCTTCAACAGTCTACGTGCCTCATCAGGCGAGCAGTCGTACCCCTGAGCTTGCCGCACCAGGCTCCGATAGCTGAGGGCGCGCCCAGAGTTGTTCAAGAGGCAGCGCACTATCTCGAACTCGGTGGGAGTGACCTGCACTGGCTTGCCGCCCACCCTGACCTCTCGTGAGAAGAGGTCGATTCCCAGGGTGCCGATGTCATATTTCCCATCCACATCAGGCCGGGCCAGCCCCACCCGTCGCAGCAGGGCGTACAGTTGCGACAACAGAACCTCTTTGCTGAAAGGGCTGAGAACGTGGGCATCCGCCCCCATGTTCAGACTGCGGGCCAGAGCTGGCTCGTGCTTCTTGCTTCCCACCACCAGCAGGGGAGCCATAGTTCTTTCTCGGATCTGCGCGCATAGCTGCACCTGCCAGTCCCCAGCCTGATCGATGTTCACGAGGATGGCGTCAGGGGCTTGCTTGTCCACCTTGCCCAGAGCCTCCACTCCGTCCGGGGCAGTCGAGGTCGTCATCTGCTCACCCAGCAGAGCTGTAGCTATCTGGTCAGACACTTCCCCGTCAGAAGACACAAGGAGGATGTTGATCACCGGCAAGATCCTTTTCTACGGTCTGGTGGAAGAAGAGGCTGATCCCCGACTGTCAGCGCGGACTCACGGGCGTGCAGATGGCCCGCTGGCTCGCCAGAACCCACAGGGAGCGCTCTGCACTCGTTCGACAGTCATACCTCGGGCCACAGGCGCCCTGTCGTCAGTGCCCCTTGAACCCCAGCGGCATGAAACTCATGTAGGTGAATTGGCTGGGGATATGGAGAGCCGGGTCGCCGAAGAGCAGGTAGGTATCCAGCAGGTCCAGGTTGCTCCCGCTCGCAAAAAGGTTCAGCTTGCCGGCGGTCGTCGCCTGCCCCAGGGTGCGCCTCCGGTCCAGCAATACCACCTGGAAGAAGCCTCTGTCCAGATAGTCGTGCCCCGAGACGACCCCCAGGCCGGTCGGGGACCAGCTCGCCACCGCGCCCTTGCCGTCAGCCCGGGTTACCACCTCGGCCATGGCGTCGAAGGAAGCGGACGTGTAGGGGTAGATGTAGTACCCGTCCCAGCAGGTCATGGGCAGCATCACCGGCAGCTTGGCGCCATTGGCCAGCCCCGCCACGTCCGTGGCCCTGAACAGGCCCTCCGCCGCCCAGGCGGTCACGGCGGCGTGGCCGATATAGTTGACGATCAGCTTGCCGGAGTTGATGCCCGCCAGGATCGCCGTCCTGGCCTCGTCCACCGTCAGGTGGGTGACCTTGTAGTACACCTTTTCCGCCTGGTACGGCTCCGGCAGGCAACAAGCGAGCAAATCGTCCGAGATCTCGGCAAAGTCCCCCACTCTGGGGTCGAAACGATCGGCCACCGCCAGCACCTGCCGCTGCCAGTCGCCGGGTTCGGGGCCCTCTTCGTAGGCTATGATCTTGTCCACGAAGGCGCTGGCTTCGGCGCTGCTGTTGACTGCCAGCCGCCCCAGCATCATGTCCGGGAAGTTGTCTGTGCCTACCAGCGTCACGTACCGGTTGTCGGCTGCCGTCTCCCCGAACCAGGGATCGACCGGAGCCAGGTAGGGCGCCAGGTAGCTCACCCGCCCGTACCCCAGGTAGTCGTTGGGATCATAGTGCCCATCGCCGACCAGCACCACGTACGACGGCGCCGGCTTCTGCCAGTAAACGTAGGCGTAGGCCAGGAAATCGTGGATGGCCCCCGCCCCCACCATGCCGTAGCCGAACTCGTCGTATACGTCCTGCACGTCCACCACCACCGCGCGTTGCTCCGGCGACGCCCGCAAGTCACGAAGTTGCGCTGCCTGGGTCGAAAAGTCCTGGTGGGTGATGACGATGTAGTCGGCGCCGTTGGTCGCCGACCCCAGGTCCGACGGCGTGTCCGCCTCGATGGCCTGCACCGTCCGGTAGGCCGTGTCCGCCATGGCCCAGTAGTTGGTCGGGGCGGTCACCTCATCCTCGAACACCGCAGAGTAGGGGCCAGATCCGACCACGTCAAGGCCCTCGATCCACACCACTGCCGCGGGATCGCTCACGTCGTAGACGGCCACCTGGTCAGTGCCGAAGCCATCCACCTGGAACTTCCAGGTCTCGGCCTCGTTGTAGCTGAACGCCAACTCGCCGCTCTCCGCCAGGAACGTGTTGGCAAAATCCAGCTCCACCCAGTCGATATAGACCACGTCAACCCCCACCCCCGTATCGTTGGGACAGGTGAGCGTGAGGGTGTTGCTCCCCGCCACGAGCAGGCTCTGCGCAATCCCCAGCTCCCACATCTGCCATGTGATCCCATCCCACCACACCTCACCCACCTGTGTACCATTTAAGGATGCTACCACGTGGTGGTCGGGGTAGACCGGGTTCTCGAGGTAGCCCACCATCGCCACCGTCAACGTGGCCGTGTAGGTGCCGGTGTAGGGCGCGGTCAGCGAAAAGGGGTGACTCCAGGACGGCCGGCTGGGCGGGTAGAGGTAGTCCGAAAACCAGCTGTCCAGATTCTCGTCCCCTGGGGCTTTGGTAAAATAGACCGTATTGTTCTCCATGTGGCGCCGCGCCCCGTAGTAGGCGGGCGTGTCTGCCGTGCCCGGCGTCCCAACCCGCGACCCCATGCGCAAGCCCGGATCCCCGCCATAGGTCAGCCAGTAGACGTTGTCGCGGGTGTACTTGGAGGCCACGGCCTGGCCGTAGAAGATGACCGTATCCCCCGGGTCAAAGCTCTCGTCGGCCTCCCCCGTTACATGGATGGCCACCTCGCTGCCCAGGTTGTAGAGCTGGAACGTGCTTGGGACCAAGGCATCGACCTCCAAGCCAGCCGCCTCCAACTCGTCGTAGGTCAGCCGGTAGAAGCCGTCGGCGCGGACCTTCAACCGCCAGCCCGGTAGAGGCGGCGCCCAGGGCAGGGCCTCAATCCCGATCCCCTCAACCAGAGCCTCCGTCCCAAGGAGAGAGGGGAGTGCGGTTGACCGCCAGCCGCGCGCCGTATCATAGTTCAGCAGCTCCTGTTGGAGGATGCTCTCATAGGCCGCCGACTCGGCCGATGGCACACCCAGGACGGCCGATCGTGCTCCCTCAAAGCTGACCTCCACCCGCAGGCTCTCGTAGACCGTGATCTCGCGCGTCGCCGGGTTGTACTGCACCGGATAGGCGACGATCCCCGCCACGCGCTGCTGGCGGACCACTCCGTCGCTGGCCACTTCGGCCAGCACCCCCGGGTACGCGGCACCGGCCGAGTAGATCGCCTGGTCCTCTTCGAGCACGAAGATCGGCGCCGGCAGGTCCGGAGTGCCCTCCGTGGCTGCCGGAGGGTCCCATTCGACCTTCTGCGTCACCACCGGGAAGGCCGGGGCGGTCAGCGCCAGCGTGTGCGCTGGACCCGGCTCCACCTGCACGCTTACCACCGCGCCAAACGGCACGCCGATCGCCTGGGCCATTCGGGGGAGCATGGGTACACCGGGCTGGGCCGTCGCCGACCAGCCGGGCAGCGACACACGCACATACTCCTTGTCGCCGGCGGTCACCGGCTCCAGGCTCAACTGCTGCCACGGCACCGCCACCTCGAAGGCTACGCCTTCGCCCGTGGCGGAATGCAGGCGCACTCCCCCCGATACGGCGGTCGTGACGGCGGGCTCGGCCAACGAACCCGAACTGGCAACGGTCAATCCCGGAGATGGCGCCAGTATGCCGGTAAGCAGAATCGCCAAAAGAATGGTCAGATAACGTGTTGGCCGTGCCAGCATTTCACAATCCTTCCGGAAGAGATCGCACAGGTTCCAGAGAACCTGTCAGGTCTTGATTATCCTGATGGGTGCCGCCGCCAGACCAAGCTGAGGGCGATCGGCACAGGTCAGGCGCTCCTGCCTCACGCCTCTCTGATCAGTTTCAGGACGTCCGCTCCGAGCTGATAGCTGAGCGTGTAGAACGGCACCTGCTGGGCCAGCAGCGCCAGCCGCTCCAGGATGCCGGAGACTGCCTCCGGGCGATAGTAGGGCACAAACGCGCTCTGCAGCAGCCGGGCGACGCCCTCCACGGGTCCCACCGACTCTACCCCGGCCGCGGCCGTTCTGTCCAGGAAAAACAGCTTCTCCAGCGGCACCCCAAGCGGCGAGCACATCGCGGGATCTTGATGCCAGGGCGTGCCGTAGATCCAGAAGCGGCCCTCCAGGCAGCGGAGGACCAGGTTGTCCTCGCCCAGCACCTCCACCGTCCCCCCGTTTGTAGTGGCGGTTTCAGCCGCTTCCCTCCAGGTGGAGAGCAACGAAGCGGCCAGCGTCGACTTGCCCGCCCCCGACGTGCCAGCAAAGCAGTAGCCCCGTTCGCCGGCCTGCACACCCGCCGCGTGCAGGATCAGGTCGCCGGACTCAGCCAGCCAGTTGGCAAAGAGGATGATGTCGATGTTCCGCAGAGGGTAGACCGATTCGGCCGGGCCTGAGTAACTGCCAAACTGGCCGAGCACCTCGCCGCATCTGAATCCCGCGTCGACCGTGACCTGCCGGGCGGGCGGGGAATGCTGCCCGGCCACAAAGACGTAGCGCCCTCTCTCGTCCTGCCAGAGCTGCCACGTCTCCGGAGGAGCGCACAGGGCTCGCCAGGCCGGGCCCTGGCGCAGCCGTCCCTCCCGCACAGACAGCGCCAAGCCACCATCCGTCGCGTCCACCAGGAAGCTGGCGTGCGCCGCAGGGACCGCCATCCGCATCCCGGTCCCCCGCGCATCCAGAACCAACTGCAGGTTAGCCACACTCAGGCAGATTAATTCTGAGCCTACGCCCAGTGTCGGCATCAGCCACTCCTATGGGCACGGATCCCGCACACTACCCGCCCCAGGCATTGCGGGCGCTACCCGCCGGGGTCCCGGCTGCCACCGCTACCTGGCTCACCTGTGACACGACGGTGCAGATGGGCGTCGGGCGGAGCCTTTACTAGGCGAGGTCAAAACACTGCCCTACTTGTTGGTCGCATGTGGGGAACAGCGGGCTCACGCTCGTGCTGAGGGAGCATGCAGCCAGGACGGACGTCTTGACCTCCAACCGTACTCTCCTGAAAGCGGGTGCCTCGTACGGTTTCTTTTTCCCCATGTTCTTGTCCATGTTTTTCTCTCCTGTCTCTAGGGTTCACATCAATGAAACTGAGCCTCGCGCAGGCGCCCCAGCTCGCACACGAACTCCACCGGCGTCTCGTTGTCCCCGTGGACCACCTGTGACCAGCCGGGGCACTGCGCGCACAGCACGCCAACGGTGCAGGTACGGCAAGCGGTATCGAGCTCCCGCTGCTCTGCCCGCACAGTTTCCAGGAAGCGCCAGCCCTCCTGGAAGCTCCCCTGTCGGAGGTCATAGGCAGGACGGCGGGCCATCATGCACATGCTCACCTGCCCCGAACAGTCGACGTGAAAGCCGTGGTGCCCAGCGCCACAGGCGTACACCAAGTCGGGGCGGACAAAATCGGGCGCCCTGCTGTAAGCTTCTTGCCATTCCAGCATCCGCTCCGGGTCTTCCTGGTCGAGGGCGACGATCTCCTGGGGAGATAGCTGCTGGCCATAGGGCTGCTGCCCTCCATCCAACCTGGGCCAAAGCACTCCGTCGTAGCGGAACGCGACCCCGAGCTGCGCGGCCAACGCCTTCAGGTCCTGCAGCTCGTGACGGTTCGGCCGCATCACCATCGCCTTCAGTCCCAATGGCAGATCCCTTTCCAGCGCCAACTCGATGCCCCGCCGACAGCGCGCGTAGGAGCCGGGCACCTGCGTCACCTGCTCGTACGTGCCCTGCGTGGCGCCATAGAGCGTAATCTCGAGCGACCGGGGCCGCCATTCGGCCAGAAAATCAGCCATCCGCGGCGTCAGCAGCGTGCCGTTGGTAAAGAGCGTGAGCAGGATCCCCTTCTGCTTGGCATGGCGGTAGATGTCGACAAAATCGGGCCGCAGCAGGGGTTCCCCCCCGGTGAGCAGCAGGTACAGGCAGCCCGCGTCTGCCATCTGATCCAGGGTGCCCGCCACCTGTGCCGTCGTCAGCTCCCGGGCCCGGGCGGCTTGGCTGGCAGCCGGTTGGTTGATGAAGCAGTGGACGCACGCCAGGTTGCAGCGTTCTGTCAGCTCGAATGTGCCCACAAAGGGGTAACGGCGCCCGCGCAATCGCTGCAGCTGCTCTTGGGACAGCTCGCCCAGGTCCAGTCCGCGCCATGTCGGACAATCCATGGCCTAGACCCGCCGGATAGCGTCGATGTCCACCATACCGCGCAGAAAGCGATCGAGATCCACAGCCACTGCTTCCAGGTCGGCCGCGTACTCGTCCAGCATCGCCGCCTGTAGCTCGGCCTGCGTGGCCGGCTTGTCGAGCCGCTCCCAGATGAAGGCGGCTACGTCGCTCAGGGTGTAGATGCATTCCATGTCGGCCACATCCTGGTGGATGGGCACCAGCACCGCCTCGTCCACGATCCTGCGGTAGATAAAGTCTGGATTCCTGTGGTAACGCGCCTCTTGCTCAGCCAACCCAACCCTCCTACCCCAGGTACCTGGAAAAAACGGGGAGTCTCTTCACCAGCCGGGTGGCCAGCCGGAGCCCCGGGCGGCAGCCGAGATTCCAGCGCGAGCGGAGCGCCGCCAACCAGCCGAGCATGCGCATCACCGGCCGGTCCATATCGATCTGGGCTGCGTCCCGCTCGATGGCCAACACCCGGCCATAGACCTGCCCCCCGGGGATCAGCCCGTCGGGCCGCGCCACCTGGTCGCCCTGCACCGTGAACCGGAGCCGTTCCTGGCTAACCTGCTTGCGGATGACGCGGTGCACCACGACGCGGCGCCCCTCGCTGCTGCAGAGGACCAGGTCTCCGATCTGCACGGCGGCCGGGTGCACCGGCCGCACCAGCAGCACGTCACCGTCCCGCACCAGCGGGGACATGCTATCGCCTCGCGCCTGGAAACGCAGCGCCTTGCCAGACCCCAGGATCTCGGCACTGAGTTCGGCAAAGGCAGCCGAGGTGCAGGAGATGTTGCCGACCGCCGCCGCCGGCTCTGGCCTCTGCACCACGCCCATGGCCCTGTGGCCATGCAGCACCGGTTCCAGGATCTGCACTCTCTTCATGACCTGGCCCTGTTCGTCGTCCGGAATGGCGACCGGCTCGATTGGCAGAAGGACGCCGCGGCGCCGGGGCTCCATCGCCGTCGGCCATAAGCGACCTCATGCCCGACTCCTAGCGGCACACGGGACTGTCCCAAGGGTGTCACCCCTTCCCCCTGCTGAGGTCGCTCCTGAGGGCGCACGGCACCCAAAGGGTCTCTGATACAGTGCGTAACGGCACAGCAACGAGACGCTCCGCTTCGCTCAGCCCGACTTCCAGCGAGCTTTGGCACAGCCCCCGTCTTCACCTATGCTACCACGGAACCACAGATGGTGCAAGCCCGGCCATCCTTTGTCGGCATCCTGTGCGGCCAGGTGGCCAGCTATGAGGCCCGCTTCGCGCTCACCGGGCCGTGCAGCTCGCTCTGGCCGTAGATGTCCACGACCTCCAGCCAGTAGTAGTAGATTTGGTTCCGCCCCACCGTCGCGTCCCTGTACTTGTAGGCGGCGCCGAAGGGGCTGTCCGGCGGGACCTGGGTGGGGATCAACTCCGCGTTGATCTTGGTCCTGCGGCCGTGGACCCATCTGGCGCGGTACAGGTTGAAGCCCAGGTTGTCGGTCTCGCTGGCTGTCTTCCAGTTCAGCCTGATAGCCCCTCTCACGCCTGTCGCCCGTAGCTCGAGCAGCTCTACGGCCGGGGAGGTGTCTGGCAGATCGGACTGATTGTCCTCGACTTGCGCCTCGACCGGGCCGTGCAGCTCGCTCTGGCCGTAGATGTCCGCGACCTCCAGCCAGTAGTAGTAGGTCGTACCCTGGGCCACTGCCGTGTCCGTGTACTCGTACACGGCGCCCAAGGGGCTGCCCGGCGGGACCAGAGTGGGCATCAACTCCGCGTTGATCCTGGTCCTCTCCCCATCGAGCGATGTGGCGCGGTACAAGTTGAAGCCCAGGTTGTCGGTCTCGCTGGCCGTCTCCCAGCTCAGTTCGATGAACTCTTCTTGCCCTGTGGCCTCGAAGAGGAGCAGCTGTACGACCGGGGGGGTGTCTGGCAGATCGGACTGATTGTCCTCGACTTGCGCCTCGACCGGGCCGTGCAGCTCGCTCTGGCCGTAGATGTCCACGACCTCCAGCCAGTAGTAGTAGATTTGGTTCTGCACCACCGTCGTGTCCTCGTACTCGTAGACGGCGCCGAAGGGGCTGCCCGGCGGGACCTGGGTGGGCATCAACTCCGCGTTGATCTTGGTCCTGCTCCCGTCGACCGATGCGGCGCGGTACAGGTTGAAGCCCAGGTTGTCGGTCTCGCTGGCCGTCTCCCAGCTCAGTTCGATGAACTCTTCTTGCCCTGTGGCCTCGAAGAGGAGCAGCTGTACGGCCGTGGCCGCGTTTTCCAGTTTGAACTGATAGTCCTCCACCTCACCACCCGCCACGAGACCGCTGGGTGCGATGGCGGTCGTGCACTGGCCATTGACCGGCGGGCTGAGGCGGAAGCGGAAGTAGTACGGGTTGGTCGTCTGGGCGTTCAAGGCTGGCGGGACCGTAACCTGGACAATCGACGTGCCGGTGCTCACCAGTCTATTCTGGATGATGTACTCGGAGTAGGTGCTGTAGGTATCATATCCGCCGGTCTTGGTGAAGTCGCCGTCGGCGTAGGTCGTGCCGTAGCCTGACCCGGTATCATTGGTGAAGTCCATCCACGCGTTCAAGCAGCCCGGGCTGCCCGTGACCGTCACCGAGAACTTGCCGCTACCCTCCCACCATTCGGCTGTGGTGCCGGCGAGGGTCACGCCGTCCTCATCGTCGGTGTTAGCCGTGTCATCGCCAACAGCGCCAGTCGCGGGCTGGCCCTGCAGCTCATGGTCGAATACGCTGCCCAGCCTCAAGCCGGAAGGGGAATGGCGCGGGCCGTCGGCGGCGCGGGCCGTGAAATACGTGTCGGGCAGGTCACCCCAGTCGTACGACGCCACAAACGTCGCGGCGCACCTCGTGAAGGTACCGGCGGCAAACGCTGTGTCGCAGTTGAGCAGCTCATCGTAGTTCGCAGCCGCGTTCAGGGTTACGTCAAACCGGACGTAGAAGGTCGCACCAGAGGGCAGGTTGCCTACCAGGACGCCACCAGTCACGTCCAAGGGGAACGGGGTGCCGCTACCATCGTCGGCGATGCTGGTCCAACCGCTCCCCACGTCCTTTTGTGTGCTGTTGGCAACGTAAGTCGTGTTGGCCGGCACCAGGTCGTAGATGTAGACATTGGCCACCGTGGCTAGCATGCTGTTATGGACCGTCATGTTGTAGGTGGCCGTGTCACCCGGGCTGAGCAGGCCGTCGCTATCGGCGTCGGTCTTAAGCGCCAAGCTCTTGGTGCCCTCAGTCAGGCGCATTGGCGGCACCGAGGTGCCCACGTCCAGGCCCGGCGCGCCTGCGGTGGCGTTGGCGGGATCCTGGCCCCAGGCCACGGTCAGCCTGCAGCCGGCGGTGCCCCCATAGCCCACACCCGATGCCGTGCGGCTCCAAATGCGTGCGCCGCTTTGGTCGAACTCCTCTTCGTCACCCCCAGGCTCGAAGAGGCGCACCGACTGCAGGCGGTTGACCAGGATGCCGTTCTGGGAACCGACCTCGCCGACATCGTCACCGTTGGTGTCGACCTGGTCTGCGGTGCCGTCGCTGTTCCAGTCTACGTACACGTAGGTGCTGCCTGAGGAGCACGCCGCGGTCACCCACAGCGGGCTGCCATTCTCGGTTGAGGTTGTATCGGTGGGGTCCTTGCCGAGCCCCAGCCCGACCAGCGCGTCCGTGGTCAAGAAGTCCTCGGGGAAGAGGGTAACGCTCCAGTCAGATCTCGAACCATCATCACCTCCCCCGTCACCACCCGCCGTGTCGATTGTGCCAACGCCAAAGAACAACTCGCCCGTCTTGCTGGTCCCGGTGCTGTTCGAAGCGTAGCAGTTCGCGCCCTGGTTGGCGCCCAGGTCGATGGTCACCACCCCTCGCTGTGCAACCGGTCCCAGCGTGGTATTGGCCACTCCATACCGTTCGCAGGTGATGTAGATGTTGCCGTTGGTGCTGAGGTTATAGAGCCACAGGCGGGTCGGGTTCGCATTCCACATCACCCCCACCGGGCTCCAGTAGCTGCTGCCCCAGATGCTGACCGGCAGCAGGCTCATGTCGCGCGACTCGTAGGTGTCGCCGATGTCACCGGTGAGCAGCACCACCTGAACCGGCTTGTCGGCAACCACTCGCGCGCCCTGGAGGATGCCTGTAACCAGGGTGCTGCCGCCTTCCTGCAAGGGGACCGTGGTCTCGTAGGTGCCGTCCGCGTTCGCGTCGATCTGCACCTGCGTATTGTTTCGGGAGGCCATGATCGTCAGCGCGCTGTACTGGAACATGCTGGTGCCTGGGTAGGCGGTGTTTGTGCCCACCGGCGACTCGTAGGTCGTGCCCCACTCCTCCGTGCTGTACATCTCGTGCGCGAAGGCGTTCAACGTGCCGGAGCCACTGGCCCATACGGCGCGCGCCATGGAGATGAACTTGCTGGCCCCGACCTTGTCCCTGGCGTCAAACAGAATCGGGGGGGAGCAGTTCCATTCGACCCGCACGTTGTCGACGGTCCAGTATTCGCCGGTCTCGAGTTGGTTTACTGAAATGAACCGCACGCGCGTGTTCGCTGACGCGTAGCTGGAGATGTCGTAGCTCTTGCTCCCGGCATCGTTTGGGTTGTCGAACGTCTCCAGGGTCGTGTAGTTCGCTCCCCCGTCCGAGGAAACCTGTACGGCAAAGTTGTCCCCGGTGGCGTCCACCGCGTTTTGGCCCAGGGTGAAGCTGAGGGTGGCGCAGGCGTCCCCGGTCGGAAGGCTGACCACGCGGTCAATGCTGTCGTTCGTCTCGGTTTCGCTGAACCGCAGTTGGCCGCCGGTGATCAGGATATCGCCGGCCGACGGGGACGAGCCAGCAGTGAGAAGAGAGATATCGACGTTATCGAAGTAGATGTACTCGCCACTCTCCAGAGCCGCCGACACGTAAAACCGCACCTCCGTGTCGGAGTCCATGTAAGCCGTGATATCGTGCGAGCGCGTGCCACTGCCCATAGTGCCGTCGATAGTCGCCAGTGTCGCCCAGGCACCCCCTGGATTCCGAACCTGGACCTGCACCGCATCGCCGGCTGCACCAGCAGCTTCCGAGAAACTGTATGACAGCGTAGCGGAAGTGTATCCGGAGAGATCGGCTCCGCGGTAGATCGCCGTACCAATCGGGGTGGCGGTGCTCCCACGACCGAATCGCAAACCGTTGGTAGTGTCGATGCGGACATACCCAGCAGTGGGGCTACCGTCGTCGCCCACTTCCGTCCAGGACGAGCCCGACCAGTCAAGGCTGCCGTCCGAGTTGTTGTAAGCCGCACTGCCGAACTGGTCGCGATAGTTTGCGGTGACGAAATCCCCTGTCTCCACCCAGTCGCCCGACCAGTTGGTGTTCCCGTTGTTGTTGTTGTAGGCGACGGTGCTGAACGTGTCCAGGACGTAGGAGTTGGCCGTTGGAACCCTAGGTACAGCGACTTGGTTGTAGGGGATGATGACGTTGCCGGCGCTCAGGACATCGGCGCCGTCTGTGCAGGAGAAGGCGACGCCGTCGATGTTGGGCGCGCAGCCGTCCGCGGCCAGCCAGTTGCCCCAGATCTGCACGCCGCCAGTGTTGGTGGCGCTGTTATAGAGCTCAGCGATCGTGGGGTTGGCGATGTCCGCCGCGTAGCCGTCCTCCCACTGGTCGTAGTAGACGTAGGCGTTGTCGAAGCCGACCGCGATGGAGAAGTAGGTGTACATCGGGGGGTCCGCGTCAGTGTGGATGGCGTCCAGCACCGTCAGCGCGTCGGCCTCGGGCAGCGAAACGTAGAAGATCTGCACCGGGATCGGATTGTCCGCGTAGGCCACGCCAGGGGTCAGCGCCACCGCGCAGAACAACAGGAACAAACCCAGGATAACCAGGGTCCACAAGCTGCGCTGCGGCACATGTTGAAACCGTATTGCCTTCATTTCTATCCTCCCTTACTCAAAGGTAGCAGTTCGATCGATCCAATAGTGGCCTACAGGTAATGAGAGCTGTGCAATAGGACGGGGCACATGACACGCTCACGTGGCCGGACATATCTGCCATCCAGCCTGTTTCAACCATAGGCTTCCGTCTTCTTCTGCGGGAGTCACTCATCCCTACCTCGATCCCCCGGCCACGCTCGCCACGGGGGCCCAGCCGACAAGTCCACCCTCTGGGTAGCTTACCGCACCTATGCTACCACGGAACCACAGATGGTGCGAGCCCGGCCATCCTTCTGTAACGGCGTACCATCGGGTTAGACGGCCTAAGGAACGGATCTGGGTCAACGGGGACGGCCTGTCGGTTGCCGGCCGTTTTAGGTGGGCAACACGCAAGCCAACCTCCTTTGCCCGCCCCTCTCTCCCTGCGGGGGCAAGCGTTGCCCAACTCGGCCTCTTACCCGGCAAGCCCCACCAGGAAATGAGCCCGACCGTCAACACGTAGATGTTGGCCATCCGGCTCGTGTGGCTGGGGAATCGAAGTAGGCTCGTTGACGCCATGTGAAATCATCTCTCCCAACTTCAGCAGAGTCAGGTTGAACTACGACACTCTCAACCGCTCCACATTCGTCGAAGGCGCCCGCCTTGCTGACTCTTCTCGGCCCCTCCGCCCACTTGCCAGCACCACCCTGTTCCATCCGCAGCGAGCGCACATAGTGATACGCCCGGTCATGCCCTCCAGGTGGTTCAGTTCGTAGCCGCAACTGGGACATTCTCTTGACCGCGCCATTTGTCCTCCCATGCGCGATACTCCGCTCCTGCGCAACGGATTCTCGCCCCTTTACACTACTATTCTAGCGCGGGCCGGTTAAATGCCCATAAACAGCGCCTTAAAACCCCATTAAAACCAAGACGGCAGGCACACCGCCTGCCGCCGTACCCGTCGCAAACAGTACCACTGCTTCCCCGCGGGAAACCACACCGCGGGATCTTCTTTCAGGTCTGTCCTCTACCCCCAGATGCACCTCTCGGGGGACGGGCCAGAGCGCGCCTGCGCCCCATCACAAAGAGGACAGCAACCCCCAGGAGAACCGCCCCCAGCAGTGCCAGCCACACACTTCCCTGGAACAGCGGAGAGACCACATCCCCTCCAGCCACCACCACGATGGGCCCATGCACGGTGGCTTTGCCGTCCAGTTCCACATCCTCTAGCTGGTAGTAGTAGGTCACCCCAGGTCCCACCGTCGTGTCAGTGTACCTGTAGCTCCCGCCAGCGATGGGGTCGGGAGCAGCTGGGATCAGATTATCGTTCAGTCTAACGTACGGCCCGTCCGGGCTCTCGCTGCTGTAGATGTTGAAGCCAGCCAGGTTCACCTCGCTCTCCGTGGTCCACTCCACGATCACCATCCCTGGTTCTGAAGTGGACACTGGCTCCTGCGCCAGTGCCTGCCCGTGTCCAACAAGCGGTGCCACGAGTGCGATGGAAAGTCTCAACCACTTGAATGCCATGGGTTGTCTCGGCTTCCGTGCTTCACTCCACGAGCGGTGTGTGCAATTCCACGATCACGCCCTCCGCGTCGGACCTGATGAGCTGCATGTCCTCCCCATCCGACGATGTGCCGACATTCGAGGCAGCCTGTCCCTCAGCCGCGTAGATCGCTCCCACCCAGGCCAGAGTGAGGCAGGCGCCTACGACCACAAGGGCGCGCTTCTGGATCCAACGCTTGCTCACAGATCAACGTCCTCGCCGATGAATAGAACCCGACGACCAGTCATCACAGTCCGGTTCTTGAGCAACCATGCCTGTCGGTCACTGCTCATGACGGCACTCTCTCTATTGTACCACACGGCGGCTGGTGCGTCCAGGCCACCGCCGGCTGACTAACCCTGAACACTCCGCGAGTCCTCGTCTCCTATCCTTGCGCCCGTTCTCACCCAGCTGCTAGGCGACCGAAGTGGCTCATGGGCTCGGGCTCACCAGCCGGAAAGCCGGGTCGCCAAGAAGGGTGAAGGTCTCGATCACGTCCCGCTGGCCCTGGGTCTCGGCGGCCACGGAGCGTTTGGCCTCCA
>Ga0299915_10001117_pt1 | contig 19788 bp, 14 predicted proteins | sample RVTome_13_FD_200263 | JGI IMG/M metagenome (GOLD analysis project Ga0299915, IMG submission 200263) | Soil microbial communities from uranium-contaminated site in the Upper Colorado River Basin, Wyoming, United States - RVT92D227 (version 2) ... | reverse complement strand
CCCTGAGCGACGACCACATCGTGGTCATCGGTGGTCTGCAGCCCGCCGTGCTTGTAGGTGCGCGGGATCATCTCCAGCTCGGAATGCTCGAAGGTCTGGGGGTCCTGCCGCTCGCCGCGCTCGACCACGACGACATCCACACCCCGGCGGGCCAGCTCATAGGCCATGACGCTGCCGGCTGCGCCCGAACCCACGACGACGACGTCAGCCCTGGCTTCCATCAGCCGCCTCCGTCTGGGTGGGGATCCGGGTAGTGCTTCGGCGTCTGGTCGACTCCCTGCGACCGCGGGCGCTGCTCGAACGGACGGTAGCCGACCTGCGCCATCCCACCTGGGCTCCCGTAGTAGCCGGCGCTGGCGAGCAACTTCAGACCACGGGCGACGTCCCTGAACAGGCCCCCGGCTCCGATGACCTTCTCCACCGCCCGCCGCCGCTCGTTCGACCCCAGGTTGCTAAAGGCGATCGGGCGAAGGATGAGCAGCGGAAGCAGCCATTCGACCACGAACAGCACCCGTTTGATGTCGGTGCGCAGCGGCGAATCGATCTGATGCAGGAAGTGATCGACGTGGATCGCCACTTCGATCGGGTGCAGGGCCGGGGTCTCGTCGGCTTCAATCATCGTATCGGCCACCTGGATCATGGTCTCAAACTGGCGCAGCGAGAAGAACCGCGGACTGAAGCGGGCTTGGAGCGCCTGCCGGCGCAGGAACACGGAGAGCGCGGCCAGCGCCAGCATGGCCATGCCTGCGATGATCGAGCCGGCCCGGCCGGCCAGCAGGCCCTCGACCAGCCACAGGGCGCCGACCAGCGGGAGCAGCCAGCCCGCCACATCGACCACCGGCCGGTTATGGCGGATACCCCCGCTCCCGAGCAGCAGCAGTCCTCCCGCCACCCCGGTGCCGGCGACCAGCAGGCCCTCCAGGAACCCGAGCGGGAAGAACGGGTTGGGATAGACACCGGCGACGACGGCAAACAGGATCAGGCCCCAGCCCAATGCGGTGAGCATGTCGGTGAGGAACAGCTCGATGACGTTCAGGCCATACACCTTCATGGGAAATTCCATGCGGCTGACTCCCTCTCAGGTCTTGGTGACGAAGGCGCCCTCGAACAGCCGGGTGAGCGCTTGCAGGGCCCGGAAGAGCCAGCGCCACTTGCGCACCGGGGGGAAACGCTCGTCCTGCTGGCTGGCGAAGGCGCGCGAGAAGAATCGGCTGAGCCAATAGGCTTCCTCGATGGCGTCCATGGCGATCACCACGAAGGGGCGGATGTTCGTCCAGGGATGCCACTCGCTGAGATTGCCAATCCGGGTGATGTGGATGGAGCCCCAGCGATGCAAGGCCTCCTGCACGACGTAATTCAGCGCGGGATTGACCCCCATCTTCTCTCCGATCACCCAGTCCAAAGCGAAGACGTTTTCGCTGGCCATGATGGTGTTCGTGCGGTTGGGTTTCGCATCGCGCACGTGACCACTAAATCCGTCCCCGCTCACCCAGGCATCCAAGAAGCCGAAGTGGACCGGGAAGCGGTCGAGGATCAGGATGCAGCACTGGTAGTACTCACGGCCCTTTCCGTGGTAGTGCTTCATCTTGTCCCAGGCCGGCAAGCAGCCGTAGATGTTTTTCAGGCAGCCGGTATAGAAACACTGCCAATGGGTCTTGTTCTTGGCAAATGAGATGCGGTAATCGGCATCGCGCCAGGTCCGCCCGACGAAGTGCTGGCCGAGCACGCCGCCGTAGTCGTATGGCTCCATCTGCTCGCTCAGATCCTCAACCCGGTAACCGCGGGCTCCATATCCGACCATCTGGGCGACGGCTGCCACGTTGCGCCCCTGATAGGAATAGTCATACACATTGCGCGCTTCGACCACCGCGATGTTCTGGTAGCCCTGCTCCCGCAGCCGGGAGATCAGGAACTCAACCAGCTCAGGGTCGGTGTAGACCGGGGATGGATTCTGGTACAGCGAGGCGGTCATGATGTTGGGCTTGATCGCGATCAGGAACTGGGCGCGGGGCTTCCCGGCCGATTGGTAGACCACCTCGATATTCTCCAGGAAGCCGGCGCGTTCGATGGCCCACTGCATGACCTGCAGCCTGTCTTCCCCGGTCTCGATCCATACGGTCGTGTCCTTGGAATAGATGGGATGTAACCTAGCAGGGGCCATGGGATGAGTTCACCTTCGCCAATCTCGGCCTAGGCAAGTTTTCGACACTTAGAAGTCATCGGCGAGCGAGCGCTCTGAGGTCATCCACCAACCTGCGCAGGGGCGCAGTCTCCGGGCTCTCATCATCCTGGAATTGCACTCGATGCCTGACTTCACCCTCGGCGACCTCGATCTCATAGCGCTGATAGTCGGCGCCGACCTCCCCTCCGGAAACAAATTCCGGAAGGGCGGACAAACCCGCCTTTGATACCAGTTGCTGCACCTGCCCTGCCAGGCTGGGGTCGAGCTCTTCGGTGTCCAGCGTGAGCAGGTCCTCGGCGATACCGGCGAATCCACCAGAACGGGTGACAGTGATCTTCATGAGTGTCCCTCGACGTGGGATCCCGGGGGACGGGTGCGTCCCCCGGGATACTGGTACCCAGACGCTATAACCTCCAGCGTCTCGTTTCTCCTATCCTTCGAGAGCGGCTCTAAAGCTCTCGATTTCGGCTTCGAGCATTTGCTCCTCGCCTCCCTCCTGACTGTATTCGGTAAGGTTCATCGTGCCGCAACACATGCTCCGATCCTGCACGGCATCGTCGGAGGCATGGACGACCCGTTCGAGGCTCATGCCCTCGGCGATATCCAAGGCGAAAGATGGGGGTGTGGTCACGACTTCACGAAGGGCGAAACGGTTGCGAATCGCGTTGCGGTACTCCACCGGCTTGCCGTCATCGGCGGTGATTTGCAGCATGGCGTTGGCGACATCGGCGTACACCGCCGTCGTATTTGGGGCGGCTTTCATCGCTCGCAGGACCAGGCTCCAGACGTACTTGCCCACCTCATACAGCACAGCCGCGTCATCTCGCAGGCTGGGATTGCGCTCATGGTCAAAGAGATCGGCCATGACGTCGTAAACCGCGCCGGTGAAGACCTGCGAGATCGAGTGGACCTCGTTGCTCACCTCGCTGAGCTTGAGATCATTGTCGGCGTTGCGCAGGCCGTTGGGCCGACCGAGCGCCTCGCCGAACTCCTCGGCCACGTCCTGCAGGAAGCTCTTGTCGTGCAGGTCGCCCTTGGTGAGCGCGATGAGCGCCTCCACCTGGTCGAGCTGCGAGAGGGCGATGAAGATCGCGGTCAGATCGCCGAAGGACTCGTGCAGCCCGCCGGTCTGAGGCGGATTGCCCAGCAGCAGCCACTGCGGCTTAAAGCTGTCGAGGATGGCATGCCCGGCCTCATGGGAGACGATATCCAGCGATCTGCAAGTGAAGATGCGCTCCGCGGGGGAGGTGCCCGGCTTGATGAAGTCCCCGAACTTGAGCGCCCGCTTGGTTCGACTGTAGAAGGCATTCATGGTGTCCGGGATGCCGTGGGGATGAACCTCCAGCGGATCGGTGTTGCTCGGACTGTTCCATTGCCAGGGGACCGGGTCGCCCTCCAACGCGCGCTGGACCAGCGTGAGCGTCTGCCTCACGACGGTGAAGGTGTGAACCGCATCGAAAGAATCGCTGCCTAGGGTTTGGATGAAATCACCCAGTGTGTTGGGCGCCACCGGCGAAATCCCTTTCACGCTGATACGCGCATCGCGTGGTCCGGTGAAGACCCGCGCGGGAAGGTAAGCTTTGCGGATGCCGAGCTCGGGCACGGTCGGGTCCTGCTTCCAAATCAACACCCGGGCCCCTCCCGCCGGGACCGGCAGCGGCAATGGGGTTGGCCTCCGACCAGGGAAGGCCCGCACTCGGGAGCGCTGCAGCTCTTCCCGATGGGTTTGGTATTCGCGGGTTGGTGTGGGTACAAACGCAGTTTTCAATGCAGCAACCTTCTCGCTGCGCCGCTCTTCCATTTCACTATCCTCCAGGGGCTAAAAAAACGTGCCGGATGCTCGTTTCGTCTCGATTGTTTTCTCAATGCGCCACCTCCCTGCCTTTGAGTTGGAATCGTTGTAAGTTCAATGTAAGAGACAACCTCCGCAATCTCATCAATAATGAGAGTGACTGAGGCAGTGCCAATGTCCTCGATGACAGAGATCACCGAAATCGCCAAGGAGCTGATTGTCACGCTCTACGCCCTGCGCTTTGGCCCTCCTGATGCGAGCCCCCGGCCGGGCTCGGCACTCTTTATCGAGGTGTGCTTCGCTGTCGACGACGAAGAGGGTGGGGATGAGCACCACACCCCATCGATCATCCATTCGCTAAACTGACCTGAACCGCTGAACCGCTTGGCCAGCTCGCTTCGATCGAGTGTGTCTGGCGTGGGCATCGCCAACTCCCGCCGGACGAGCCAGGCCCCTAACGTTCATCTTCCGGTTGTTTGTCGACCGCCTTGGCTGCCAGGTAGCCAGCGTGACTGATGCCCAGCAGGGCCAGGTTGCTGGCGCCCAATTCCGGGAACTGGGCGAAGCCTTGCGGGGCGAGCGAGCTGGCCACCTCTGCCAGTTTGCTGCCGAGAGCGCCGGCATACGATCCGATGAGAATGAGCGTGAAGAACAGATTCTGCAGCCGGGTGAGGTCCATGACCTTTCGATTTCCGATTTCCTCGCCGCGGAGGAGGTCGTACAGGCGCGCCTGATCCGGTCCCGGGTTGCGATCCAGTTGTCCAACCGCGGTGGCCTGGTCGTCGGCGGTCAATTCCGCCCCGGCCGCCAATCCCAGGCTTCGCTTGAGCTCGGCGGTGTTGGTCTGCTTGCCCTTCTTGCCCTGCAAGATCAGCGGTGAGGCCACCAGCGAGGTAGTGCTGATGCCCATCGCGATCCACAACTCCTCGGGCAAGGCAATAGACACCGCGGTGTCGAAGTCGCCTCGCCTCAGGTTCATCAGCGCCGCGGTGAGGAAGCCTGACAGGATCAGCAGGGTCCACAGGAACATCTGCAGCCTGGACAGGCTCATGCGGTACTGCTCATTCACCAACCAGCCGAGCCAGAAGCGGCCGGTGATGCCGTGGCCGGCGATGTTGGTGAAGACGACCAGCAGCGCCAGGATCAGCAGCCACAGCAGCAGGACCTGGTGCGCCGGGACGAGGAATCCCAGCGCGATCACGGCTCCCAGGACGAGCAGCATCCCGGCTGTATGCCAGTTTCTCCACATCAGGTTCTGATCCATCTAGCACCTCACGCTACAGACATGCTCATGGCTGCGGACTTCCGCCCTGCATCCCAGCCCACCGGGTAGGCCGGCACCCTCGGTCCGCCGCGCTAGCCTTCGAACTCGATATCCACATAGGCGCCGGGCTGGGCCTCCAGGTGGACTTGATGGAGCCGGTCGCAGCGCTGTCTGAGGTCGGAGGAGTCGGGATCGTGCAGCAGCTTCAGGGTTGGGCCGTCGGGGACGTTGTGATAGGTGCCCTCCCAGGTCGACACCAGGGCGCTACGTGGGCGATCGTCCGGACGATCGAGCGGCAGAACGCCCTCCAGGTATTCTGGATCGGGGGTCCCGTTATGGCTGCCGTGGTGGCTGATCTTGAGGAAGTGCACCGGGTGGAAGACCCCCGCTCGTTGCATGGTCTTCCAGCTGCGGATCTCGGCATCGCCGGGGAAGAGCAGGGACCAACCGCGCCATCGCAGACAGAAGACGATACTGGTATTGTTGGCGGCCCGGTCGATGGCGAGCAAGTTGTCGACGAAGGACCTGCGTTGCCCGACCAGGTTGTAGAACGCGCCTGCATCCACGCCGGCCGGGGGGCGGGCGGCGGTCAGGGACGGCTTTCCGCCCCGACCCTGCGGCCTGGTGACGCCCAGGGCCATTGGACGGAAAGTCCCGTAATACTCTGAGGTGTCTTCCTCCGGCGCCCAGATCTCCAACCTGGCCTCCTGAAAGGGATGGTTCCCGATTGGATCGACCCCGCGGTGCACGTAGCAGGTCTTCTCTGCCAGCCCCTGCAGGTAGGCGACGCAATCGGCGGTGGCGCGCGGGTCGTTGTTCAACATGATGGCCTCGACGGCTTGCGGGACCGGCTCCGGCGAGGCGCGCAGGAATGCACTGATTCCTCGGTAGGCCTCTACGGACGCAAGCCGCTTCTCCCGCGCCTGCGGATACCTCCGGTAGTAGCTCGGCTCGGACGAGGCGGTGAGCCAGGCGAAGCGCGTCTTGAGCGCCGAGCGCAGCTCATCCTCTGCGGCGGGGTAGAGATGGCGCTCGGCATACGGCAGCCCCTGTATGTGGTCCATGTGCTCATGGGTCATCACGTACAGGTCGAGCGGCTGGCCGGCCAACTGATCCAGGATGTCCTCCAGCACCGGCCTGAACACGGCATCCGCACCGCCCTCGCCGGTCAGCACATTCCCGACGTCGATCAGGACATGGCGTCTGACCGAAACGCCATCCGGGCCGCGATCAGGGATCGAGACCAGGATAGCGTCGCCGAAGCGGACGTTGTAGGCGCGCACGCGCAGTTTGTCGCTCACTCAGGGCTGCCCTACGATGTGCAGCGAATTAGCCGTCCCGCGCAGGTGCAGTACCCCTCCCAGATCCTGTGCCTGGATGGCCTCCCGCAAGGGCTCACCGCCCGGGCCGATCGCATGGCGGCCAATCCGAAGCAAACCGCTATTGATCAGCCGCATCAAGAACCAGTCGCGATCCTGCCGTCCGAGTTCGTACTCCTCGACGGCGATCCCCGCCGGGCCGCCCTTGGCCGGATCGACCGGCGCCGAGGTCAGCAGCGCCAGCAGCCTGCCCGACTCCCAATCGAGGGCCAGGGTGGTGCCGACGGTTACCCGCCGTGTGCTGGGGTAGCGGGCCCCGATGGAATTGGGTTCGGTCAGCTCCCAGGCGACCTTGAAGATGCACTCGCGAGCAACGTTGTGGTAGTCATATTGCTTCTTCACATCGAGGCGTGGCCGGACCACGAAGGGAATGCCGGCAGGGATCCTCAGCAGCTCCCGGTTGGCGTTGGCGAACTGGTAGGCGGCCCAGTCGCTCGCCTGCAGGGTGGGGACGTCTACGCCCGGCAGGTTTTCAGGATCGAAACGAGTCTGGATCTCCAGCGCGGCTTGGCTGGGGACAATACTCCGGCGCACAAACTCGTCTTTGACCCACCTTCGCATCTTGTCGTTGTCGGGGAAGGCCACCTGGTCCACAGCCAGGATCGCTCGGCCGTAGTCGGCAAAAGAGACCTCCCCGGGCGGCAAGTAGTCCAATGCCCGAAAGACCATCCGCTTGAAGCGCTCGGCTCCCTTGCTCAGCGCCAGGCCGGAGGCGGAAAAGGACGGGGCCGCCCTTCCGGCGTACTCGGGAAGGGCCGCGAGCTCCGCCTTCAAGTCATCGTGGATCTTGATCATCACGCTGAACAAGGCGCCGCTGAGCACCTGGCTGAGCTCGTGCGGCTCATCCCGGGGCGTGCCATTTTGGAGATCGGCCGGGTCGAGGTTCTTCCCGTTCTTGAGTGAGCGCAGGCCGCCATGGAAGCCGCGCGCTTCACCGAACTCCTCGGCAATCGAGCTGAACTCGGTCGTCTCTTCGATGGAACCCCTGGTCCGGGCCAGCACGGCCTTGCGCAGCGTGCCGCTGTCGAAAGCCATGAGCAGCGCGGTCAGATCGGCGATGGCCTCGTGGATCGCCAAGGATTGAGGGGAGCTGGCGTCGATGAGATCGGGGGCCAGGCCGTCGATGATGGCGTGCCCGGTCTCATGGGCGACGATGTCGCGTGAGAGGCAGGTGTAGATGGATTGGCCTGGATCGACCGGGCTGTCGAAGTAGAAGAACTGCAAGCTGTGCGAATCGCGATGGTAGTAGGCGTTGGCTTGTTTCCCGGCGCGAGGCACCACCAGCAGCTGCGGCGCGTCGAAGGCCCAGGTCAGCGGCCGGCCCAGCGTGTCGGTCCGCTCGAACAAATACATCGTCCTGAGGACCGTGGCGAAGACGCTCACCTGCATGAATTCGGGCGTGTAGAACTTGAGCTCCTGCTTAACCTTGTTGAGGTCCACCCCTTGTTCGTCTTCGTACCAGCCGAGCACTCTCCCCGAGGAGGGTCCGTGAAACCGAGCTCCTTGGGCCAGCCGCCCCGTCTCGGGCTCGAAATCCAGCACCGCGATGCGGTCGGTGACCGGGCCGTCCAGGAAGAACCCCTCACGGTCGGCATCGAATCCCTCGGTTGGCTTGACCCGCCCTTTGCGAGCCGTGAGTGGATCCTGGATCAGCAGCGGAATGCGTATCTTCACTGCGGGTCCAGGGCCATGTCGAGCAGGATTGGGGCGGCTTGGGCCTGGGTATCCTCGAACACCTGGGCCAGGTCCGCGGAATCCAGGACCGTCCTCGAGGGCCCGGCCTCGCTGGCTATCCACTGCACCAGCCGGATCTGCCCCTCAGCAATCTCGATGCCGGTCACCTGCCCGTCGCGGAACGAGCAGCAGCCGCTGTTGAAGTAGCACGGCTGCTCCTGGGCACGGGCGGCGTCCAGTTCGGCTCGCAGGGCCCTAGTCTCCGGGCTGTCCAGGGACAACGCCCGTTGTTCCTCCAGCGCGCTCGCCAAGCGTTCGATGCGGCGCGGGGAGGGGAAGATGGCATGATGGGTGTGCCCGGCGATCAGGATCAGCCGGCTCCTGCCCGCCGCCCAGTTGTACATGGCAATATCGTGCTCATGCCGCAGCTGCCAGTCCGTGGAGGGCGAGTTGGTCTTGACTTTCGTGAGGCGCTGGAAGGGGCGCCAGAAGGTCCGTACGATGCGCCTGCTCAGCGGTCCGAAGCGATCGCTGAAGGTGGTCCCCTGGTGTCCGTGGGCCAGGAATACTTCCCCCAGAAGCCGATCGCCATCCCGCAGGGAAAGTCGCAGGCTCTCCCACACCGGCAGCTCCGCGAAGATCCCCCCCAGCAGCCGATCGACCAGATCCGGATGTGACCAATCGTCGTCGTGGTTGCCGTAGAAACGCCAGTAGCGTCCGGACCGGCTGAACTCCTTCTCGACTTCCAGCACGGCCGAGTACCTGGCCAGGACGGGTTCGGCCTCGTTCTCCCAGAGCTCTTCGACATCGCCGAGCACCGCCAGGCTGAACCCGGCGCCCAGGTAGTAGGAAAGCGCGCCCAGGTAGGCGCTTTCACAGCGCTGGAAATCATCCGCGCCGTCTCGCACTCCCTTGTGCTGATCCGAGAGCACGATGAGGCGCAGTTCATCCAGCGGCCGCGTCATGGACACCGCTCCGGCGTGCGCCTGGTTCAGGCCTCGGTTGATCTTGCGCTGATAGTTCTCCAAGTTCGCCATGGTCACGGCGCCACTTCAAACGATCGCATCGGTCGGGCGTGGGAGGAGAATGCTCCCGCGTCCGTCCCTTGCCGGACGGCGATTGAGCCGGGCATGCTACTTCGGCAGCAGCGTACTTCTCGCCGCGCTGCAGCTGCACGGTCCCTGAGGATCAAGAGCAGCGGTATGACTTGGCTAGGGCGAAGTGGACAAAGTTTGCCTTCTAAATCTACATCGAAACCCAGGCCGGGTCAACAAGCCGCGCCCGGGCGGCGTGAGATCGCGGCTGTGCCTCACCAACCGTGATCGGGGCACGCGCAGTCATTGCCTGACCAGCCGGGCACTGGGATTGCGCGTTGACCCGAGCATCATTCGCATGCTAGACTGAATTGGACACACCATGTCCTGATTCACCTCAAAGGGGTCGGCCCACGCAGTCTGACAATCCCTCCTAGGGGGAAGTACCGAGACGCCGGGGCTCGGGGGCTTGACGATGTCACGTTTCCGCCGCCTTGCCAGGTTCATTCGACAGACAGGCCCGCGCGCGCTACTCGGCCTGCTCTGGGTTGCAGCAGCGCTGGCGTTTCTGCTGTGGACAAAGACGCTCGTCCCCCTGGGCGAGGACTTCACCCTGGCCGCCCAGAGCTCCTGCGGACCGGATGCTGTCCGGTCGCGGGAGATCTTCGATCTGCCGTCGGCCCACAGCTTTCACCTGGCCTATGGAGAGGCGCCCATTCTGGCGGGGAGAGTCCCGACTGCCTACCCGGTGCGCTTTGCCATCTCAAGTGAAACCGATGAGAGCCGCCAGGAGACGGCCACCGCGCAAGACGATTGCTATCGCCACGAGCTCAGTGGCCTGGAGCCTGGCTCCTATCGGATCGTGGCCAACGCCGGCTGGGCGGCGCGCAAGCAGCTCTGGCTGATCTACCGCGCCCAACCTCCTGCCGCCGCCCTCACCCCACTGCTGCAGCGATCGCTGCACATCCGGCTGGCCACTGCTGCGGCGGAGCTGAGCTACGTGATCCTGCCGCGGGAGGGGGTGACACTGAGTCAATGGCGAGCGGATCCGACGATGGGTCAATTCATGAGCGATCGTCTCCCCGCGACCGTCTTGCTCTACTGGTCCTTCTATCCCGACAGCCAGGACACCGCGGCCAGCGGATGCGACACGCAGAGCGGCTGCTTCACCGGCCGAGAGTTCTCCTCTCTTCGGATCAGCGAGGCGACCTTTGAGGAGAGCTCGCAGCGGGTCGAGATCACGGCCACCCTGGACGGGGCGGATGACCTTCTTCCCCTGCTGCAGGTCAGCCCGGACCCCCAGAATCCCATCTCCATCGAGGTCGAGGCAGGAACTCTGAGGCTGCAGGATGTGGACCCAACCCCGGATGTGAAGAGCGGGTCAACCTGGGTCTGGCGCGAGGGGCCGGTTCGATTCGAGACTGCCGAGTCCTTCCAGACGGAGGATCGCCCGGGGGCCGTCGGGCTGGCGCAAATACGGATGTGGCTGGATGCTGGCGGACAGCGGTCCGCAGATCTGGTGCTCCTGTTGTTCCCGATAGTCCCCTTCGTCTGGTGGGGAGCGCTGAGCAGGAAGAATCAGGGACCGTTCGCCTCGGTTTGGCCCTGGCGTTTGGGCGGCCTGTTCTGGATAACGTCCCTGGTGCTCTTCGCCTTGTTCCCCGCCATCGGTTCCTCGGCTGAGGCCGACTGGCTCGCCATGGGCGGGGCCGCGCTAACCGTGGCCGCCTATTCCCTCACGGTTTCGACGGCGCGCCTGAGTCACAGGCGCTGGCTGGCGCTCTCGCTGGTCATCGCAGCACCGGCGGTTTCCGCCTTCACCCTGGCCGCCACGCTTGCACTGCGCAGGTCCCTCGCGGTTGCGCTGCTGACCTCGATCCTGCTCCTCGCCGCATGTCGCCTGGGTGCGAATGCCTACTGGCCGGATCTCAAGGCAAACCGAGGCAGGTGGCTCCTGCTGTGGCTGGCGCTGCTCCCGATGGCCGTCCCGGTTCAAGTGCTCGGACTTGGGTACCTCGAGGGGCTGGGGTGGCCTGCGCGGCTCTGGGCGCAGTCGGTCATCCTCATCAGCCTGTATGTGCTGCCCTACGTGGTGCTGTTGGCCGCCCTGAGGGTCCTGCGGGAGCAGTCGGCGCAGCTCCCCCACGATCCCGCACGACTGATCGCGCTAGGCAGATTGGTGTTCGCCTTGTACATGGTGGGTGCCCTGCGCGGATTCAGCCCAGGCCTGACGGCGCCGCCACCCATTTACCCGCTGGCGTTCGTGATCGCGCTGCTGGTATTCACCCAGTTGCTTTCGGGGCGGGCGGAGCGCCTGCTGGCAATCGACGCCGAGCGGGCAGACATCTATCCGAGGCAGGGCGAATTCATCCAGCGGGCGCTGGACCTTCAATGGGCCCGCAAGGCGCTGAACAAGCTCATGCAGAGTGAGTCGCCAGATCCGCAAGGCTACAAGGACAAGAAGGCGGAGCTCCTGCAGTACATCCAGGAGCTGCAGTCAGGTCGTGTGTCACCTGCCAGGGATCTGACAGGAAAGGCCCCCAAACCGCGGCGGGCCGCTGCGGACGATCCGCCCGCAGCCAGGGTCTTCAACTTCGGACCCCACTTCGATCCATGGGGCAACGGCGTCCTGGGGGCCAGCCGGGCAGCGATCCTGGCTGTCTGGCTGCTGCTGGTCTACCTGCCTATCATTGCCGCTCGGGCGGAGCAGCAGCAGGTGATCCCATTCATCCTGTTCACCGCAGTGTTCGTCGATGTGCTCCCGCTGCTGCTGAAATGGGTGCTGCTGGGCTTCTTCCTGGGCTACTTCTTCCCGTACTTGCGCGGCGCAAATGGATTGCAGAAGGGACTGGCCCTGGCCGCGGCGATCGCGATCTGCACGGTGCCGCATGACCTGTTGAACGGCGCCAGCCTGGACTCGCTGGGTGCGATGGGGCTGGATTTCGCCCAGAACGCGTTGCTGCTGACGCTGCTCGGGCTGTGGGCGTTCGACTACCAGGTCCTGCGTAAGCACGGACACAACTTCAGCCGGCTGCTCATCGCTCACAACTTGACCTTCCTGGCGGGGTACGGCACCTCCGTGGTGCTGGCGATCGGGAGTGCCCTTACGGGCCTCATCAGCGGCCGCATTGGCCCGCTCCTCGAGGCGCTGCTCAACCTGATGACGCCGGGCGGTCAACCGCCGTCCTGACATGGGGAGGAGTGCGATGGCTAGAGAGGTCCTCGTCACCATCGGCTCGGCCGTGTTGCTGGGGCTGACAACGGCGACGTGTGCCCCGGCGCCGGCCGGCTCCCCTACGCCAACACAAGAGCCGACAACCGTGGTACGGGCCACGGCCACCTCCGAGCCACTGAGCGTGGCCGAGACGATCCTGTACGCCAATCAGCAGTACGCGGCCGCTTTGGGGGAGGTCGACGCAGGGCTGCTGCTGGACAGCTGGCACGGCGAGGCGCGCCGGCGCTGGGAGCAGGCGGTTCAACGGCTTGCCGACGAGAACAGGTATCGGCTCAGCGAGAGCCAGATCGAGGTCACCACCGTCTACTTCTCGAGCGAGCAGACCGCCATCGCCAAGACGATCGAATTCTGGGACTACGAGGAGCGGGACCGCACCAGCGACGAGCTGCGATCCAGCGGCGCGCTCGGTCCGCTGCACGAGACCTACTACCTAGACGCCGTCAGCGGCGGGTGGTCCATCGGGCGGTTCGAGATCTTTGAAGAGCCCTCGCTCACGCTGACCGAAATCCAGGGAGAGGTGTTCCTGAACGGCGAACTGGTGCGGGATGACCGAGAGGTCTTCGAGGGCGATGAGATTGCCACCGCCTTGGGGTCCAGTGCCATCCTGCTCTACCCCTTCGAGGGGATCACAGAGATGCGCCAGGACGGGCACATCCGACTAAACCAGGTGAGCGTGGATCCTGACCGAGCGGCGTCTGTCCGAGGTTCTGTCGAGATTGAGCTCTTCAGCGCATCGTTGACCGACCTGTGGAACCGCCTTACGAAGACGGTGCGTGTGATCTTCACTGCGCTCGGCCGCCGCGCCGCGGATGATCCGGCGGAGTTCGGAGTGACGCTGCGGGATGATGGGACCTTCATCGTCGCAGTCGAAGAGGGCGAGGTCGAGTTGACCTCCGCCGGGGTCAGCATCACCCTACGCGGCGGGGAACAGTCCTTTGCGCTCCCCGGGCTTCCGCCGGTTCCACCGCTCCCCTGGCCGGGGCCGCCGCTGGTGCCCGGCACTGACCTGGTGATCCTGGCCATCGAGCTCACCGGCGCGCCGGAGATCGGCGCGGACGGCATGGTTGAGGTCCCGCTGCGCGTCATCGCCCGCAACCTGGGCGACACCGAGGCCGAGGTCTTCAAGCTGCATGTGGATTACACCGGCCCCTCAGGCACCTTCGTCGCGCCCTTTAGCGTGCCCGGCGAGACCAGCGCCTTCTATCCCTTTGCCCGCGGAGCGCTGGCGCCGGGTACGGATATGAGCTTCGAAGGGATCGTACGACTGCCCGGCGAACTGGCGGGAGAGACCATCTCCCTGACGGCGGTTGCGGACAGCTGTGCAGGTGAGGAGTTCATGCCTGCATTCTGTCGAGTGGAGGAGAACGAGGAGGGGAACAACGAGGCAACCCTTCAGCAAGAACTCCCCGAAGCCGACCTGGGGGGCATCCTCGGAACCGTGTGGGTCGACGAGAACTTCGATGGCGTCGGGGAATCGCCCTATGTCGGCGCTCGCGTGCTGCTCGGGCAAGGCGCGTGCCCGGTTGCCAGGTTCCGCTCCACAGCGACGGATGCGAAGGGTGCCTTCACCTTCAACGACCTCCTTCCCGGCCCGTACTGCGTCACGATCGACATCAAGCAGCAATGTGATGTGGCGTCGGCGCCCACCACCCCGAAGGAACGCACGTTGCTCGTGGCCTCCGGGCGGCTAGCCAATGCCGGGACGTTCGCTTTCGCCGTCCCCATCTGCTGAGCGGGGCTGACTGCAGAGGGCGTTGGTGGTGGCTTCCCCGAGTGCGCGTTCCCTCCGGGGTTGCCGGATCGAACTACAAATCGGGTGGGAGTTGTTTGAATTGGAGAAGAATTCGATGTATGATCATGGTTAGATTCCACAGGCCGACCAGGTGAGGGGCCCTCGCGAGGCTGTTGTTCACGACCACTGCCACGTGATCGACAGCCGGCACCAATGTTCTGCAGACATCTTCAATATCGGCGACATCGCCCTGAGCGACCAGTGCGCTCTCTTGAGTTGGGGCGAGTGAATGCGATGACGTAGGTGGGATCGAGCGCAGTGCGCCGGACCACCTGAATCCGTCGCACAAGAAAAAGTGCCCCGGCGGGAGCGACCCCGCCGAGGCATCGCACTTAGAGCGGGAGGCTCCAGTGCGTTTGTATTTTAACGAACAACCCTCAGCCTTGCCAGCCTGCGCTTTTTCCCATTCGCCCTCTATTCCAAAGGGAGAAAAGGAGCCCTGCATTGGCCGACCTTGAGCCGATCGCCGGCCCGTCGCGTCGGCGGGCGCCCCCGATTCGGGTCTACGCCTTGCTGGTTTTCGCTTCGCTGTTTGTGCTGGGCTTGGCCCAGGCGGCGTGGAGTCTGCGCCTGGAGATCCTGGGCACGATCAATACCGGCGAAGCCGCGCTGAACTTCGTGGGCAGCTTCACCGACGACGACGGCCTGGCGAACGACCCGCTCCTGGATCCCGATGACAGCGGGAACTGCTCGGGCGGCGCCCGGACCGACTCTAGCTGCGACCCCCTGAGCACCGGACCGGGCCCCAAGCTCAGGCTCGATCGCGACGTGGCGCGCTGCACGGCTGCGGTGGAGCCCGATGGCCTGACAGCCACTATAGAGCTGGCGGAGGCCTACCCGGATTACCGCTGCACCGGGTGGTTCCTAATGCAGAACACCGGCTCCCTGCCGGTCCGGATAGCCGGTCTGAGGTTGAACGATCTTCCCGTTAGCCTACCTTCGCAGGCAAACGCCGATCTGAACGGGGATACCCAGCCTGACCTCACTCTGGATCTGCGCGGGGCCGATCTGTGCCAGCAGCTCGACCCCGGCCAGCAGGTGATGCTTGAGTTGGGCCAGCAGGTCCTGGGGGCCGCTCCCCCCGGCGCATCGCTCAACTTCACGGTTCAGGTCGAATTCCAACAGTGGAATGCCCCATGCGAGGGGAACCCTGAGGGAACCTAACCGAGGTGGCACCTTCAGGTTGAAAGGAGAACAGCATGCGCAGACTGAGGTCGCTCCCCATAGGCACTACCGTCATGCTGCTGATCGCCGGCCTGGCGGTGCTGGCCATCGGCTACGGCCTGTGGAGCCAGGTGCTCACCATCCGCGGCCGCATCAACACCGGCAACCTGGCCACCGCCTTCAACCGCGCCTTTACCGACGACGACGGTGCCGTGAACCAGGCCCCCCTGGATGCCAACGACACCGGCAACTGCCCGGTGCAAGCCGGCGGCGGCTCCAGCTGCGACCCGGCCGCCAGCGGCTCCGACCCCAAGCAGCGGCACGACAAGGACGTGGCCAGCTGCAGAGCTACCGTCTCCACCGACGGCCTGCTCGGCACCATCACCAAGGACCGGGCCTACCCGGGCTACTTCTGCACCGCCTGGTTCCAGGTCCATAACTCGGGCAACGTCCCCGTCCGCATCGCCAAGGCCCGGATCCAGGGCCAGGAGGTCTTGCCCAACGTCGTCACCCCCTTCGACCTGACCAATGACGGGCAAGCCGACGTCGCCCTCCACCTCACCGGTTTCGACGTGTGCCAGCAAATCGATCCCTCCAAAGTGGCCTTGATTGATGTGGACCAGGAAATCCTGCAGGGTGCACCCGAAGGCCGGCAGCTCAGCTACACCGTCGAGCTGCAGTTCAACCAGTGGAACGAGGAGTGCGTGCAGACCCTGCCGGTATACACCGTCACGCAAACCGGCCTGACCCGTGCTCAGGCAGACGCACTGGCCTCGGCGCTGGGGATATCGGGCGACATCCTGCAGGACGACGGAAAGGCCAGCTTCATCTCCGACAACTTCCTCTCCGTCCCCATGATCGCGTTGGGTGAGGGGCCCGGTGGGGAAGAGCAGGCCGCTACGACCCTGGAATCGTTCAACTTCGACGCGCTGCGCCAGCTGCAGGTGGTGGACGGGAAAGAAGCCATCGACATGGTCGCTGAGGCGTTGAACCAGGCGGATCTCCGCTTTGAGGCTTGGGGGCCCATCGCGGCTCAGGCCAGCGCAGCGCACTCCATGCTGGAGGCTGTGGACGAGAACGGCGGATCACTCACCGGGGGCGGTGCTCCGCTGGATACCCATGTGAACTTCGCCCTCAGCCTTGGCGGAGTGCCCCTGATCGGGCCCGGCGCCAAGGCGAAGGTCGTGCTGGATCCCCAGGGGGAGGTGGCCAACCTGGTCTACGCGATGCGCGGCCTATCGATTGGACCTCTGGTGGACATCCTGCCGGCGTCAGAAGCCCAGGCAGCCTGTGCAGCCGGCTTGCCCGGTCAGCAAGGGGGGCAAGCCCAAGATACACCGCGTGGTTTCATGCCCATGCCAACCCTGGTGTACTACGCACCGCCCCTCAACGTCGGGACCGTCGCCACGATTTATCCGTTCTACTCATGCCAGGGGACGCTGACGATTGGCGATGAGCAGGTGGTGGTGCGCCCCACGTTGATCCCCGCGGTCGCCGGGCTTCAGCCGGTCGGCCCGAGCGTCGAGCTGTCGGCGAACATCGTTGGCATCGCCGTGAATGCTAGCGCCGAAGTCTCCGGCGGCACGCCGCCCTACAGCTATCAGTGGAACTCCTCCACGACCCCGGTGGTGCTGCCCAATGAGCCGCAGGTCGGCTACGACGTCAAGCCGCCCGACGGAGCGACCAAGAGCGGCCAGGAGGTGGTAAGCGTGCTGGTGGTGGACGCCAACGGCCTCTCGGCCTCGGCCAGTGCGACGTTGGAGCTGGGGGACATTCTCATCTTTGAGTTCCCCCGCCGGGCTGGCGGCCTGGCCGCTCCGCTGCGCCTGGGGTCAGTCACCGATGTCGGCGCCGAATGGGTCGGCCTGTGCGCCTCTCCTCCGCTGGGCGGATCGGCGGGCAATGCGGCGGGGTTTGTCAACCGCTTCAGCAGCGCTGGAGTAACCGTTCGCTTCAATTGGGGCAATCAGAACGCCTGGGAACGTGATTTCATCGATCCCGGCCAGCGCGGCGACGGCCTGGATCAGAGTTACCTGGACAACGCCGACATGACCTTCTACACCGGTCACGCCAACGGAAACGGCTGGACCTTCTGCAGCAATCAGGCCGACACCTTCCTGGGCTACACCGACGGTGTCCGGTGGGGAAACAATGTCGACCTGGAGTGGCTGGTGATCGCCGCCTGCGGGCCGCTGCAACTGGACAGCGGCGGCCAGCGCTGGTGGCAGCGCTGGGGGCCGTCCTTTGACGGGATGCACCTGCTGATGGGATACCAGACCGTCTCCGGAGACAACGATGACGAGGGACGCCTCGTCGCCGGGTATGCGCTGGCCGGTCGGACCATCCGCGAATCCTGGATCCAGACCGCCATCGACGTGCAGGGGTCGAGCGTGGTCTGGGCCGTGATGGGGCCGATCGGACCGGGAGGCTGGGTCAACTACAACGATCACTTCTGGGGTCGTGGCAGCGTTGGGCCGGACATCCGGGGCGGCAACCTCCAGGGATGGTGGATCATCTGGGGACCCTCCTGATTTCATGGCGAAGCAAGGCGAGCGCCCGGGGCCGGCTCGGATCGAGGGAGCCGGCCCCGGGCCAGGCTTTGCCGCGCTGGTAAGGCAGGGGCCGGGAGCCCTCGGCTGGTTTGTCCTGCTGCTGGCCGGCTGCCAATCCTCGGCCCAAGAGCCAGGCGCACCGGTCGCTGGCATGGTCAACCCAGCCATCGAGGCAAGGCTTGCCGGAACGGTTTCAGTCGAGATCCTGGAGTTGGTCGAGGCCCAGGGCGCGCCCGAATACGAGCTGCGGCTAATCCTCAGCCGGGCGGATGACGTTGCAACTTTCGTAGCTGCGCTTGACCAGGACTTGCCGCTCCAGCCGACGGCCCGCTGCATCCCGCGCTACTGGCTGCGCTTCCGCCTTGCAGACGGGCGGATGGAAGAGTTCGTCTATTCCTGTGAGGATGGTCAGGCCTTCCTTGGCGGAAGCCAGGCTTTCTGGAGCCTGCAGCAGGCAACGCCGCCTCAGGCGTTTCAGGAGCTGATGAGGGGGCACGTAACTCGATAGGAGGGACACGATGAGAATGACCGTCCGATAACTTGTTGCAGCGCTCCCGCCACATGCCTGTTCACCTGAGGAGGAGGACATGCGCAGATTTCGATCGCTCCCCATCAGCACCACCTTCATGCTGTTGATCGCCGGCCTGGCGGTGCTGGCCATCGGCTATGGCCTGTGGAGCCAGGTGCTCACCATCCGCGGCCGCATCAACACCGGCAACCTGGCCACCGCCTTCAACCTGGCCTTCACCGACGACGACGGTGCCGTGAACCAGGCCCCGCTGGATGGCAACGACACCGGCAACTGCCCGGTGCAGGCCGGCGGCGGCTCCAGCTGCGATCCCGCCGCCAGCGGCTCCGACCCCAAGCAGCGGCACGACAAGGACGTGGCCAGCTGCCGGGCTACCGTCTCCACCGACGGCCTGCTCGGCACCGTCACCAAGGATCGGGCCTACCCGGGTTACTTCTGCACCGCCTGGTTCCAGGTGCACAACTCGGGCAACGTCCCCGTCCGCATCGCCAAGGTCCGCATACAGGGCCAGGAGGTGCTGCCCAACGTCGTCACCCCCTTCGACCTGACCAGTGACGGGCAGGCCGACGTCGCCGTGCACCTGACCGGCTTCGACGTGTGCCAGCAAATCGATCCCTCCAAAGTGGCCTTGATTGATGTGGACCAGGAAATCCTGCAGGGTGCGCCCGAAGGCCGGCAGCTCAGCTACACCGTCGAGCTGCAGTTCAACCAGTGGAACGAGGAGTGCGTTCAGACCCTACCGGTATACACCGTCACCCAAACCGGCTTGACCGGTGCTCAGGCGGACGCACTGGCCTCAGCTCTCGGGATCTCCGCCGGCATACTCCAGGACGATGGCTCGGCCCGCTTCGTCTCCGACAGCTTCCTTTCCATCCCCATGCTGGCGTTGGGGGAGGGGCCTGGTGGGGAAGAGCAGGCCGCTACGACCCTAGAATCGTTCAACTTCGACGCGCTGCGCCAGCTCCAGGTGGTGGACGGGAAAGAAGCCATCGACATGGTCGCTGAGGCGTTGAACCGCGCTGAACTCGGGTTTGAGGTCTGGGGCCCAATATCGGCTCAGGCCGGCGCGGGGCACTCCATGCTGGAGGCGGTCGACCGAAACGGCGGATCGCCCACCGGAGGCGGGGTGCCTCTCGACACGCACGTCAACTACGCTCTGAGCCTCGGCGGGGTGCCCTTGATCGGACCGGG